>Ga0247843_1000308_pt1 | contig 116985 bp, 139 predicted proteins | sample LaCruzMarch2017__FD_192420 | JGI IMG/M metagenome (GOLD analysis project Ga0247843, IMG submission 192420) | Freshwater microbial communities from meromictic Lake La Cruz, Castile-La Mancha, Spain - LaCruzMarch2017_8m | ecosystem: Environmental > Aquatic > Freshwater > Lake | place: Spain...
TAGTAATTCGGGATTAGTATTAACACAAGGAGCTAATAATTACTCGCTTGCTGTAGTATCTAATATTTTTAGAATTTACAAAGAAGGCAATGAAAAATTCTCAATGGATTCGGATGGCGTAGTTACAATAGTGAATTTAGCAGGCACGGGAAGCAGAGCAGTATTAGCAGATGCAAGTGGTAATTTATCTGCTCCAGTTTCTGATATATCTGTAAAACAAAATATTAAGCCTATTGGATACGGATTACATGAAATCATGAAAATGAATCCTATTTGGTTTGAATTTGTTGATGAATACAAAAACTTTGGTCAAGGTAGACAGAATGGTAATATAGCACAAGAAATTGAAGAAATAATACCAGAAGCAGTATTTACAACTCCATCAACTGATAAAATGGGTATTAATTATGATCAGCTTCATGCAGTATACATCAAGGCAATTCAAGAATTAAAAGCAGAAATAGAAGAATTAAAAACATTAATAAAATAATATGGAAACAAACTTTCAATGGGTAATTGCCCAACTAAATTGTGTAGTAGAATCAGAAGGATTACCAAATGTTATTAATGTAATACATTGGAGATATAACGCCACAAAAGTAGATGGCGATAAGACATATTTTGCAGACATTTATGGTTCTTCAAGCGTATCACAACCTAATCCTCAAAACTTTATACCTTATGAAGATGTAACGGAAGAGGAAGTGATAAGTTGGTTAGAGAAAATATTGCCTGTTGAAGATATGAAATTAGGATTAGAAGCTAATATTGCTTTACAAATTAATCCTGTGGAGGTTACTTTACCTTTACCTTGGGCTCCTGTTGTTGAGCCAATAGTTGAACCCACCACTACAACAACATCTACAACTACAGAAAATGTTGTAATTAAATAAATTATTATTTATATTTGTCAATAAAAACTAACAAAAAATCATTATGAAATTAAATTTTAATTTTAATCTTGTTGATCTAGATGGTAAAGAGATTGAGAATGCTAATGCAGGAAAATTATTAGCAACATCTTTAGTACAATCATCAAAAGGAGATGCTATGAAGTTTTGGGAAATGGCATTGAATTTAAATAAAGGAGAAATTATTGATCTAGATACGTCTGATCAAGAGCTTATTAAAACCTTTATTAAAGAAAATGAATCTCTTACTATATTAGCTAAAGGACAAATGTTACAAGTGTTTAAGAAAGACTAAACTATCAATCACTTGTTTTGCAGATATACCCCTATGGCATTCAAAATGTCTAGGGGTATTTTTGTGTTTGGGGCACCAATCCCAATCCCCCTTATCAAATTTATAATCAGGATTGTTCCAACATCCATGACACAATTTATCATTTGTTATCCTGATACAACTAAACTCATGGTCTTTTTCACTAAAGTTAGCAATCATCACCACTTGTTTACCCATTCCCCAAGCTAGCCAGCTTAATCCACTAGATAGTCCTATAAAGAACTCACTATGATGTATTACATTCATAGTATTTTCTATAGACTTATCAACAATCTGATAACAATTATCAAAAGGATTTTCCTCTTTGGATATATTCACTACATCGTACCCATTACTATATAGATGATTTATTAATTGTTGCCATCCTTCTTTGGTCCAAAACTTACACCCAGCTGTGGAGTTGGTAGCTATTGTAACAGTTTTCTTATAGTATATATTCTTACCAGGAGTGTATGCAATTCTAGGCTTAATCTCTTTGTATTCAAGACCTAATATGTTTGTAGCTGTTTGTTGTAATGGTATTATATTAGGAGGTGTCACAGGTTCTTTATCCAGATTATAATACCACCCTAAGTTGTATTGAGCATATATGTTTTCTACAACACTTCCATTAGATACAAATTCAAGTTCTGGATATACACTCTCAAATAAATAGTTATGGAATGTACTTACAATAACATCGCAATTATGTTTATTCTTAAACTCTAAACAATAAGGTATCCAGGCTATACTATCTCCAAGAGAGGAGCTACCAAAGGCTATATACACTCTCTTATTAGATAAATCAAGAGATTGATTAAATATCAACTCATCATTCTCCCACACTTTAGTTGTCCACTTGGTATACCATTGTCTATTTAGCCTCACCCAATGATTAGCTTTTACAGTGTTCTGGTATTGTAGAACATCATGTTCATCGTAAAAACATATTTTAAATACACTATCAGAAATTCCTTTTATTTCAAGAAATGGATTATTAACAAAATGATGAACAATAGTTACATTACTCATCTGGGTAGCATTACTAACCACTTGTTTATATAAAGTAATATGATCATCTCTAAAATTTACAAATCCATCAGTGGGAATAGTGTATGTAACAGGCTGTTCTAAAGCTTCTTCTAATTGTTCTTTTAAGTTATCACCTATTGGTGTAATGTATTCATCAAACATTCCACAATATTGTGGTAGATTTCTTGCTAAGATTTTACACTCATGACCAATAGCTTCCCTAATAACTAAAGGATTACATTCCCAAGTGCTATTAAACATAAATACATCTGAAGCCATTAAGAATTTATAAACATCATCACGTTCTCCCCATATTTTACAATTATCTGGAAGATTTAAAAGTATTGGCTGCCAGTATTCTTTAAAATTGGGAGCCATGTTTCCTACAAAATGAAACTGTACATCAGGCATTTGTCTTGCTAGTTCAACAGCTTCTTTCTGATTCTTTCCTGAAGTCCACAGTCCAACATTTACAACATGTTCTTTTGAGAAATCAAATCCTAGATCAAACATAGCTTCATCCCATATACATTTTTTATTCTTCAAATGCTCTATTGGAAACTCAATCACTTGTTTATAAGAATCTGTGTTATTGAATGTCTTTAAGTGATGAGGTGTACAGAAAGCATACGCATCTGGATGAAATATTTTATCATTTGGATTGAATGATACATCATGACAAGTTTCAATGATACGATATGATCTGTTTTGATTGTATAATGATACGATCATTTCCCTATCCAATCTTTCAGACATTTCATCTATATGAATAACATCTGGTTTGAACTGTTGTATAATTTGAAATAGTTCATTCTTATCTTCATATAGTGTATGAACAGGAACAAGGTTTTTAATTTGCTCTCTCTGTACAACATAATCAAGACTATAACATTGATGCTCTACAACAAATATATCAACATCACCAGAGGTTTGTAAAGCTTCTATTCTTTTCAATAAGAATGCTGGCATTCCTCCTGTAGATAAGTGAGGTGCTAGAAATAATATTTTTAATTTACTATTTAGTTTAGCTATCATTTTATTCATAATTGTACCATTTTTTTCTCCATGAAAGAATAATAAATTTGATTTAGTCTTAGGAATCTTTACCCATTCTCTAACAGTGTTGTCTCTACCATTAAATCCAATAGTGTCATACACTTCATTGATAGTATCATATGATCCATTAATATACATGTATGGAAGACCTACATGTATATTCTTCTTCCACAATAAAACATTAACAATAGTTTCTTCGTGATAGGGAGCATAATGTGAAGAATTAGCTAACACTTCTGGATGAACGCACATAGCATACCACTCATTTAAAAACTCTACACAATTCTGTCCAGATACAAAATAACCAGTTTGTCTATATTTCTGTCTTACATATTGGTTAACATTAAATAACTCACATGCTGGATGTTCTAATGTTGTAGATAGATCTTTTCTACTAACTGCCCCACCTCTACCATTAATTAATAAATAGTCATACATACCTTCTACAAAATATGGATGAGTAGAATCATTATCAAACATTGTAAATATATTGTCTACATATTTTGTAGCTACACTATCTGCATCTATATAAGCAACAGATTTGGCATAATTCATTAGAGCATCTTTAACAATAAGTGGACGTTGTATCAACAGCTTGTACACTTTATCATTCGTTCTATCTATATATTTCTGTTTATGAATGATATCTACGTCACATTCCCAATTTATTGTAAGAGCTCCATCAATCTTTAACTTAGAGTTAAGCATGTAAACAATAATAGGAACATCACTAAATGTCTTTATAGATTTTACACAAGATAGCACTGTTTCAAAATAAGCTGCATTTGCATATAATACATATGCTTTTTCAAATTTTATATCAGATGACATATAAGAATTGGTTTTATTCATCAAATGTAAAAAAACATTTGCAATTCTCAAAACTAATACTTAGCTTTGTTACTCATAGTGTAAATTGCCTTTCTACACGTAATAGTAAATCCCCAAATTAAAATATGACAAATAATAACGCTGATTTAGCGACAGTAGTAAGTGTATCAGGTGCAATGCTAAGTATTGCTGATATACAACCAATGGTAACTTTAATAGCTTCTGTGGTAGCTATAATAAGTGGAATTTTTGCGATTAGGTATTACATTAAAGCAACAAACAAAATCAAATGATAAAGAATGGAATAATATTTATTTTGATTTTATTGTCTTTGTTTTTGTTTGAATTTAGAATTCCAACAAAGACTCTCACTAAAACTAATGTAGATACAATAGTCACTACTAAAACTTTAACTAAATATACTAAAGGGAACAACATACCTTTTAAAGTTTTAGATACTATTTATACAGATACAACTGTTCATGATACAATTTATATTGTTAAAGACTATAACCAAGTTAAAGAATATATAGACAGCATTAAGCAAGATAGTAACCTCTTTGTTATCAAAGATACCATCAATCAAAATAGAATCATTGGGAGATCATTTAAAGCACAAGTACAAGAAAAAACGATAACAATTACAAACAATATAGAATCCAAACCTAAAGCTGCTCTGTATTTAGGAATAAGAAGCGATGTGAGCATAGATTATAACAATATAAATCACAACATCACATTAAGTCTAAAGACACGTAAGAAAGGTTTATTTAGCGTTGGGTATGGAATGAGTGGTTATTCAGTAGGTTATTCATTAAAATTATAATTATGGCAATCAAAGAAAAAGTAAATTTAACAAATCCTTTACCAATAAATTTTAAGGATTTTAGTAAAAACCCAGTGGTGGGTACAATGTTCTTAGTAATCATTGGCATTAGTGCTTTATACATTGATATTAGAAGCACGTTTCATGAGCAAATTGATAATCAAGGAGCAAAAATCGAGAAACTTGAAGCTAAAATGGATGCTATGAGTCAATCATTAATTAAGTGCGAAGGTGCAATGAGTGGAGCATCTGCAAAGTTAAGCACATTGGAATCATTAGGTAAAATTCAGAAAATCAAATGAGATATTTAGTATTCATACTTTTCATAAGTTCGTGTACAACAACTGAACCCGAGCAGGTAAAAAAATACGATACTTTACTATTAAAAGTTGCTAAAAGTCAATTAAAGATGGATAGTAGTATTGTTGAGGCTACAAAGAAAGAAGCTAAAATAATTAACAAAACTGTTGAAAGTATTATTGAGGATAAAAAACAGATTAAACAATTGTTTAGTGAGGTAGCTGAAATAAAAGCAAATCCAAGAGTACAAATTCAAATTGATACTGTTAGGGATACTGTTTTTGTTACAGAAAAGAAAAACTTCTGGGGTAAAAGTAAAAAGGATACAGTACAATGAAACAGTTTTTTTGTGATGAAAGTGGAAGTCTAAGCATGAAGCGTTTATGCGGATTGCTTTGTGTTATAGCTTTATGTGTGACTATGTATCATAACTCCTTTAGTGAGGAACATACCGCACCATCTGCAATATTGGTTGAGTCAGTAGCCTTGTTGGCTTTTGGTTGCTTAGGTTTAACATCTGCTGAAAAAATATTTAAGAAGAAAAATGAAACTATCTAAAGAACAAATAGAAGAATCAGTAAAGGCAAAAGGGTATGTTTGGTTTGAGGGAGATAAAGATTTTGATGTTAATATTGTAGGTGTAAGAAATTCTGCAACAGATCAGAAAGTTACAAACGTATTTGATGATGTTATGACATTATCTTACAAGGTAGATGGTAAATGGAAATTCCATTCATGGATGGCAACAACAGATCCTGGTACTAAAGGCGTTAAAGAGTTTCATAATGCTGCAGGAGTGGCAAGGCTTGTTGAAGGGCAATATAGAGGCTCTCATGTAATTGGTTTACATCAAGGTAAATATGAAGCCTTAAAACAAGCTAAAGAAGTTAAGGTTTATCGTGATGCTAATAAAGACATGACTTATGATGAATCAAAAATTCAAGAAGGTGTGTTTGGTATTAACATCCATAAAGCTGGAGCTGATTCAACCTATGTAGAAAATTGGTCAGAAGGATGCCAAGTATTTAAGAAGGCTGCTGATTTTGATGAATTTATGGCTATCATAAGAAAAGCTAAAGATATACATGGCAATTCATTCACATACACTTTAATTGAATCTTCAGATATAAAGTAACCCAATGGCAAAGAAAGCAAATTCTGCAAAAGAAAATATAAAGGTGACGTTTGGTAAAAGACGTATAGGAAAACATTCTAAAACCACCAATAAACATTCATCTCCTAGCTCTAAATATAGAGGTCAAGGAAGATGATAATTAATTTGATTAGAGATATTCTAATCTATTTCATTATAGTAAATTACGTAATATTATTAAATGTTACATAATTTACTATACTTTTGTATTTAGTAATATTTTTTTAAATAAAAAACAATGTCAATACCAAATAGACAAATAGGCTGGGGAACAGAAGAAAACCTTTTATGGCAAATTTCTAAGCAATTAGAATATCTTACAAGGGTGACTTATAATTCACAAAATACAATACCTCAATCGTTTAATCCATTGTTTACAGATGCTTCTGGAACGTTGGCTGGTGTTACAGCAACAGGTTCATATACAATGATAGCATCAAAGATTTGCTATTTTAGAGTGTATGTAGACTTTGCTGGTTGTACTAACTTTGGTACATTACAATATCAAATAACATTACCTTTTCCATCTATAGAAACAATGAGGCAAGCTAATGGTACGTTGCATCAAACAACTGGGAATTCTTTATATCACATCGCTGGTGTTACAGATGTAGTAGTTAGTCCAACAATACATAAATTATATTATTCAGGATCTACAACAGATTTAAACTGGAAATTCAATACACCAGTGGGAGGAACTACTGTAACAAGTCATTTTGATATCTCAGGAACATACGAAATAGCTTAAAATAATAACATGGCAATACCTTCTCAACAAATTGGCTGGAGCCAAAAGGCTAAACTACTTTGGCAGATATCTAAGCAATTAGAAGCTTTAACAGGAGTGATGGGTAGGAACATTCCTGCTACCACTACTACAACTAGCAGCAGTACTAGTACAAGCACTACAACTACAACTGTAGCTCCTACAACTACTACTACAACAACTTTATAATTTTGTAATAAACCAATAACTACATATATGAAGGAATTAAGATTTCTTTGTGCCCAACCAGATGACACCTATTACACATGGCAGGTGCATTTATGGCTTGAAAGTTTAAAAAAACTTGGGCATTCAAATAAAGCCACTGTATTAATATACATCCCTGACTTTAGAGAAAAGAATACTAGATGGGAACAGGTTATTAACCTATATCCAGAAACAGAATTTGTTTTCTATAAAGATGTAGATAAAGTGAGTAAACTTCTAGGCATCTATATACCAATCATTAGACCTTATGTTCTAATGAGATATTTTAGAGACCATCCTGAAATGAAAGATAAAGCTGTATTCTATTGTGATAGCGATATAGTTTTTACAGAGAAATTCAATATTGATAAGTATATAGATGATGATATAAGTTATCTATCAGATACAAACAGTTACATCAATGCTTCATATTTTGATAGTAAGATAAAAGATGTCCTTCCAGATAAACTAGAAGCTTATAAAGAAAGAGACATACTACAAGAGATTACATCTCTAAATGGTATATCAAGAGAAATAGCAGAAGCTAATAACTTACATTCAGGAGGAGCTCAATATCTATTAAAGAATGTAGATGAAAAATTCTGGAGTGATGTAATGACAAGTTGTTTACTTATACGTACACACTTAAGAAATATCAATCAAGAGTTCTTTGAAAATGAGAATAAAGGATTTCAAAGTTGGTGTGCTGATATGTGGGCTGTACTTTGGAACATCTGGAAAAGAGAAGGACAAACAATAATCACTCCAGATATGGAATTTGCTTGGAGTTCTGATCCTATTGAGAAACTTGAAAGAACAACTATATTACATAATGCAGGAATAACTGATCCATTTATGGGAGGAAGCTATCCAGCTTTTTATAAAGGAACATATCACACTGGTAAAGATCCATTTGATGATCCTCATTTGCAAGATGTATTAAATAATGACATTTCTAAAAAACATTGCAATCATTATTATCTACAACAACTTCTTGAATTAAAGAAGAAATACAACCTTAAATATGAATAAAGATTTTGTAGCCCTGGTTGCTAGAAGTCTTCATCTTAATTTATATACATAAAGAAAATTTTTATTCACAAATTAAAAAAAAAAAAATTAAAATGGCAAATGGTAACAATCAACGCTTAAAAGCGTATGTAAGATTTGATGGAACTGGTAGAGTGGTAGCAGGATCTCTTATTCTTAGAAAAAATAAACCTAAAGTGGGTAATTGGCAAGAAATTACAGCATATGAATGTTGTAATTATACCACCACCACAACTACTACAGTGGCTCCTACAACTACTACAACCACTACAACTGTAGCTCCTACAACAACTACTACCACCACTATAGGAGGATAAAAACTATGGCAAAATCATTCTTTCCAGAAGAGATGATGAAAGCATCATCCTCTGAAGAATTGACATTAGAAACTATAGCTGGAAAGCTTACATATTTTCATGAGCAATTACATCTATTGCACTGGCAAACAACTTCGTATGCTACACATAAAGCTTTAGGAAAATTGTATGAATATGTACAAGATTTTAAAGATGATGTAGTAGAGAAGCTTATGGGATATTTAGGTAAACGTCCTGGTGTATTTAAGATTGATCCTCTATCTAATGCATCCTCTATGGATGTTGTAAAAGATTTAGGTATGTTTGCTTCTGATTTAAAAGCATATGGTGAAGCTAATAAGTTTCATGACATATGTAACTTAGCAGATGCATTATCAGGAGAAGCAGCTAAAACTAAATATCTATTAACACTTTCTTAGAATTGTGCAAATAAGTGAGAAATTATTGTGCAAATAAGTAAAAAGTTTTTTCCAGAAATACTTCCAGATAATGAAGAAATGTATTTTTCTCATTTAGAAGGAATAATAGATTCAGTAGATGAACTATCTACATTAGAAATAACTAAAGGGCCCAATGCTTATATATTTAGACTAGCACCTAGTCTACCTAAGTATAACTCAATGTTATTGGAAGAAATATTAAAGTTTCACAACATGTTTCAAATTAAATTAGATTTATCAAAAAGCATTAAAGCATCAGCTACCATTTCTTTTCAAATAACTTTAGATAATTAGTATATTTACAAATTAAACCAAAAACTATAATTATGTCAAACAACATTTACAACCCACAAAAAAAGTACACATGGGGTCCAGAGGATCAATTCAGTCTTAAAGGTGATGAATTTGGTCTTATTTTAAATAGCTTAAGAGCTGTATTAGGAACACCAGAAGCTAGTAGAATTATGTTAGCTCATCAAGCTAATGAAATCATTGAGAAGATGGTGGAAAGAGCTGTTAACGATGGTGTTGCTATTGAAGTGGTAGAAGAATAAAATTATAAAAAGATGGCAAAACAAATGATAAAACGTGCTGATGGTTCTGTTTCTCAAAGAGGACTTTGGGATAATATCAGAGCTGCTAAGGGATCTGGAAAAAAGCCTACAGCTGCAATGCTTAAGCAAGAAAAGAAAATCAAAGCTAAAGGAAAATGATCTTCGAGCCTACTAATAGGCTTGATGTAACCACTCCTAAAGGAGATGGTATAGTGTGGCTAGTTACAGAGCTAGGTCACGAAACTGATACAATCTACACTATTATAATTAACGAAACTGGTGAGCTTTGGCAGTTTACGCATCGTGACATAATTGTTAAACCTAATATAACATTCAGAAGAAATGGCAAAGATGCTACAACCTAAACCTAAAGCTAAAGCTGTGGTTAAACCAAAAATGACTCCTAAAAAAGGAGAACCCACTTATAAAAACTTACCTCTGGGTGTAAGTCTTGAAGAAGAAGAAAGAAGTGGATATAGAAAAGAAGGAATAAAACCTACTAAACAAGATAGTATGGCTTATAAAGCTGGTTATAATTTAGGAAAAAAAGGTGTAAATGCTTATCCTGGAGAAAGTCCTGTAAGTAGAATGGGTAGATATGAAGGTAAAAATGAAAAACCAGCTCCTAAGAAAAAGATGCAAAATGGTGGAAGTCTATCTGGACTTAAAGCATCTACTAAAAGAGTGGGTCCTGTAGATCCTAATGGTGCTTGGACTAAAGTACAAAAGAAAACATTAGCTGGTGCTAGAGGTAAAGCTGTATTAAAGAAAGATAAAGAACTTGATGCTTCTAGAACTGAAAGAAAACAAGCTGGTGGTGGTAAGATGAAAAAGAAATAATCATGCCAAAGGCTAAGGATAAAAATTGGATACAGAAAGCTGTAAATCCAAAACATAAAGGATATTGCACCCCTATGACCAAGGTTACGTGCACACCAAAAAGAAAAGCATTAGCTAAAACATTTAAAGCTATGGCTGCTAAAAGAAAAGCTAAATAATGGCAAATATTAAGAAAGCAGGTCCTTGGAATCCACAAAAAGCAACAGCTTATGTTGGTAAAGGTGTTCTTAGAAATGGTGACACCCTCACTTCTATTAAAGGATCTATCACACCTGTTCCTAATGGTCCTCTTATTAAAAAGAAAGGCCCATTTAAAGGAAGCACATTAAAGAATGGTGGTAAAATTAAGTGCTGGACAGGATATGTTAAGAAAGGCACTAAGAAAAAAGGTGGTAAAACAGTCAATAATTGCGTTAAGAAAAAGTGATATTAAATAGAAGTGTACATTCATTTAAGTGTTACGTAAGAGTTGAACATTTAACAAAAAATGATCAACACAAAGATGAATATCACGAGGCTTATGCTTTTGGAATCCAATCAATAACAGCAAAGATACTCACATTTCATATTATGACATCTTATGGGATGTTAAGAAGTAGAGTTCCTATTAGTGAAATCTTTATTAAAAAACCATTAGAAGATATTCCTTCACATTATAAACAACTCTGGGATTGCTTCTCAGAAAATGTTACAGTTACAAAGTTTGAATATCTCAATGAAAAGAGATGTCAAGTGGTTCTTAAAGATGGAACTAAAATATGGGCTACATACATGTTCACTGTTGATTGGTTTAACAACCCCTATTCAGATGAACCCACAGATTATAAATGTGGACATATACTAGTTGCTGATGATGGATACTTACTATGCCAACCAAACAATAGAATATATTGGAAGGATAGTAATTGGGTGACACAAGATTTTCCATTAGATGTAAAACAAATAAAGGTGGATACTAAGCTTGAATCTGTAGAATCACACTCTGATAGATGGGTGAGTGAAAACTCTGATTCATTTTATTACAATATTAATAAACAAGAGAATGGCTAAATCTGAAGCATGGCAAAGAAAAGAAGGTAAAAATCCTTCTGGAGGATTAAACGCTAAGGGAGTGGCTTCATATAGAAGAGCTAATCCTGGTAGTAAATTAAAGACTGCTGTCACTACTAAACCCTCTAAACTTAAACCTGGTAGTAAAGCTGCAAGTAGACGTAAGTCATTTTGTAGTAGAATGTCAGGTATGAAAAAGAAATTAACATCTGCTAAAACAGCTAATGATCCAAATAGCAGAATTAATAAATCTTTACGTAAATGGAATTGTTAACAATTAAAATTTAAAATAAAATGGCTATTAAACCTAAAATTACAGATTACAACAGAAGAGATGAAATAGGTAAACCTCTTTCACCAATGGTGTTAAAGAAAACACAAAAACAAAAACTAAAAAAAAATGGTTCCTTTTTCAAGGGTTAACCCTGCAGAAGGTTTATCTGCTAAAACTGTAGGAGTGACAAAAACTACTGGTGTTGCTAAAACTCCAGCAGTAAAGAATGTTAAATTTGCTTCTTCAAGTGCACCTAAGAAAAGTTCTTCTTTATCTTCTGCACCAAAAGGTGTTGAAAGATTAATGAATAAAGGAAAAAGAATAGCAGGTAGAATACAAAATAAGTCTGAAAGAATTGCTAATAGAGTTGCTAATAAAGAAAGTAGAGTTAATAAAAGAATAGATAGATTAACAAGTAAGCTTAAAAAGTAATGGCAAAGAGTAAAACTAAAGCTAAAGCTAAAGCAGATGCTCGTATGGCTGATCTTTTAGATAGACAAGATGGTGTAGGTAAATATGCTCCTAAAAATAACAAAGCAATTAATAATTCTGTTAAAAAATCTAAATCTAATTAAAAAATATTATAATGAAAGCAATCAAAAAACCTGCTAAGAAAATGCAGATGGGTGGAATGGCAAACACCACTCCAATGATGAAAAAAGGTGGAATGGCTAAAGCTAAATCTGGTGGTTCATTTGCTGCTCTTGCTCCTCCTTATGATAAAGCTACATTTGCTGATAAAATTGCTGGTGCTAAGAAAAATGCTGGTAAAGCTAAAAATGGTGCTGCTATGAAGAAAATGCAATATGGGGGATCTGCTGCTTCTATGGTTCCTTCTATGAAAAAAGGTGGTAAAATGGCTAAGTGCAAATATGGCTGTAAGTAATATGACAGCTGGTAAAGCTAAGAAATCTGGTAAGCCAAGAAAAGCTCCTAAAGTGGCACCTCCTAATCCAATCAATGGTAATTATATGAAGGAGGCTGATACAAAATTGAGACTGAAAAGTCCTCAATGGCCTATGAAACAAAAAAGACTTAGTAAATAAAGAAAGAAAGCCCCTTAACTGGGGCTTTTCTTATTTTAAAGAATTATATGTAGAGAGAGTTTTAGGAATGTATTTCTTTGTCTTTGCTTTTTTATAACACTCATGAGCAAACACACCATCAGCATCATATCTAGATAATGACCATCTAATATCTCCTACACATTCTCTCTTTACAAGAAAGTTATGACTATCTATATATCCTACAGCAATAATTTTACCTTCTAGTCTTATAGTTCCATTTTTGTTTATTTGACCAAATGATATAAAATCTTCATCTAGGTCTTTGACATTCTCCCAAAATCTATCAGACATTTCTGTATCATCATCATTGAAATATAAATAACCATCTTCAATAAGATCTATAGCAAAGTTTCTTTGTCCGTTTCCAAACACACTACCTTCCACTTTTACAGCATAAGGTTCACATGTATCAGGAATGTTATCAGGAATTTCATCTGCATCAAAAACAACAATCCATCTATAAGCATAACTAGGTAGATTGATACTCTTAGCAATTAGATGTAAATTTTCTGGTCTTGAGCAAGGAGTGATAATATTTATGAGCATGTTTTTATTTTTTAAATAAAACTAATAACTTATCATTATCCCAACCAGGAGAGAAGTTATTAATATGATTAGCTTCTATAAATGTAACAGAGTGAAATTCATCAGTGAGATGAGATAGTTCTTTTATATAAAGATTTTCATCAGCATTTTTAAAAATATCTTCGACAACTAATACAGCTCCTGGATACATGTATTTATGTATACAATTAATAAATCTTATCTGATCCTCAAATACATGTGTACTGTCTTCTATAACAATATCGTACATTCTCATTGCACCTTTAAGAGATTTATTAATACTATGCTCACTTTTAATATCCATAAAGTGGTATTCTGTATCACTTAATTTATCTAATTTAGCATTTTGTATTTCACTTTCAAAAAACTCAAAGCCATACAGATATGCTTTAGGAAAATATTGTCTCCAACATGACATAGATTTGTTCTTTAAAATACCAATTTCTGCTAATGTTAATGGAATATATTTCCAAGAAGCAAAGAGAAAATCATATATAGCTGTATATGAATGTTTATGTAAGTTTACATCAGTATTGTAAGGAGATTTATCTGTTCCATAAAATGCTCCTAAATCACACAATTCTGTTTCAGAATATGTAGAATCAATTATTAGCTTATTTATTTTCATTGAACGATTTTAACATTTGTACATAATCATATTTCCAATTAGGATTTAATACAACATCTCCTGTTGGTATTTGTCCTCTTTGTCTTTTCTGTTCAATAAATAGAGAATGTCTTTGAATAGCATTAGCTGTTCCTGGAACATCATGTCCTTGTCCTGATTGATGATACACATCTATTCCTCCCCATCTATAAAACCAACTCACTTCATCATCTGGAGGAGATGCAAGAACAACTTGTTCTCTTCCAAGATTATGTATTCTTATTACTAAAGACATATCTCCTCCTGCATTTTCAATAGGACTTTTACCAATAGCCTCCCAAGCTTTCTTGCTATATACTATTCCTGAGTTTCCAATAGATACAATGTCTGTAATATTAGGAGCATTGTAATACACCCCTCTTTGCCAATGTAATAAATTAGTATCTTCTTTCCAGTATTTAGCTATGTTACTTAAATGATTTGGTAAGGCAACATCATCATCATCCCATACAGCAATTAATTCTCCTTTACATAATTCAATAGCATAATTTTCTTTATCTCCAATTGTATCAAATGTTTCATCTAGATTGATTATTTTAATCTCTGGATGATCAAATATCAATTTCTGTAGAGGGTAATCATTAACTATGATCAATTCCTTTTCACCAGGATAGTCTTGTTGGAGAAAACTATAAATAGATTCCTCCAACGTAGACACTCTTCCATAAGTGATGCATTTTGCAGATATGAAAGGATAATTCATTACCAGATAATTGCTATACTAAAAGAGTTAATAATAAGTTTTTGCTCACCATTAACAGTAACAAGTATACTTTTTTGCAGATCTTCTGTAGGAACATACACCTTATCTCCTTCATTGACAAAGTCAACAGCATCACCTACAGCATAAACTTCAAGACTTTTAAAACTCTCTACAAATTCTTTATCCATCTCCTTTTTTGTTTTTGGATCTAGTTGAATAATTGATTCTTCTTTCTTTGGAATTGAAAGCATCACTCTGACACCCTTCAATGTTTTAAATCCTTTTTCCATTATAGTTCTGTAATTAATAAAAATCTTTCACCATCTTCCTTAGTAAGATATATCTCACTTTGGAATGTATTACGTTCTCTCTTCATTCCTGTCATCTTTCCTGTCTTAGGATTTACATCTGGAACTTCTTGTACTCTTTCATGTAAGTCATCAAGTAACACTAGTGTACGTCCATCATCCATAGTGATTGTACGTACCACCTTTTCAATATTAAAACTATCTTTTACATAGATAGTTTTATTGCTAGATTCATCCTCCAGCATTCTTGTGTAAACAAATTGATTTTTCATTGTATTTTTGATTTATATGTTCTTTTTTCTCTTTGGATTAATTCAGAATAAAAATATATTGTTATAGGAATAATTGGACTTATTATATTCATAGCTACAAACTCTTGTGTAAATCCTACACCAAACCAATAATATAAGATGTTAAGGCTCCACGAAACTATACCAAAAAAGATTGCTGTATTTTTTCTACCATACATTGTAAACAAGTATACACTTGCTTCTAAACTTACAGCAAACACCCAACTCATTATTAATGAGTAGGTGCTAGGAGGTGATAAGATGTAAAATACATGTGCAGCATGATTTATTTGTGTTAATAAAGCACAAATAATTGTAATTCTAATTAGGGTTCTTTTATTCATAATTTAATTAATTGTATATTTTACTTTTAAAACCTCACGCCTATTGTTTATTTCTGGATATTTATACATATCGTTTTCTACATTCGAATGTTCATTAAGAGACAAAACTACTATATTTTCTTCATCAAAGCAAGCTTCTGGATATTTTTCTTTTGGAAGAATATGATGGAAATAAGTACTCATGGGTTCTTTACCTAAATAAATTCCACTAATTTCAGATTTATGAGGTCTTTTCTTCCATATAGATAGAAAGAACTCTTGCATCTTTAGTATCTCATCACTATTATTGACAAGTTTTGGTGTAGATGGAATAGCTTTTTTGGGAGTGTGATTTTTACACACACCCCCAGACCAAGCTTTCATTTTACATCCTTCTACTTTACATAGTTTAGTAGGTAACATTATCGTATTCCTGTACTACCAAATCCTCCTACTCCTCTTTCTGTATTAGATAATTCATCTACTTCTTCAATTTCTACATCTAATACTATATCAAAGAATATCTGACAAACTCTATCTCCTACATTATAAGGAAAGTTTGAATTGTAAACTTTTTCCAATACTCCTTCACTAGTAGGTGAGGATAATATAGGAGTGAATACAGCCATCCACTCTCCTCTATAATCAGAATCAATAACTCCAAAAGAATTATTAAGTACCCAGTTATACTTAGTTAAGTTACTACGTGGTACAATGATTCCTTTAAAACCTCTAGGTATTTCTGTAGAGAACCCAAGACCTACAACAACTTTACCATCTTCTCTTGTAATAATAGTGTGTGCATAGGCATCATTTGCAGCAGCTTGTAAGCTACCCTTTATGGGTAACTTACTTTGCTCATCTTTTTTCTTAAATTTTATTTTCATAATTCTTCAGTTAATTCTTGTTGTGATAATTGGTTACTATAAGAAAATGTTGCAGTGGTAACAATAGTTGTTTCTTCTTCTTCTTCTATTTCTATCACTTCTGGAGCATCTATAAGCTTAATCTTAGCTATAATGTCATTAGTTATAGAATCTAAGAACTCAGGATTATCAGATAGTAATTCTTCAAATTCGTCTGCTTGATATTTAACATCAGAATAAGTGATAGTTTTACCATACTTACGTAAAATGTTATACTCATTACCAAGCTCCATGATTTCTTTAAACTTATCAATACCTACACCATATACAATCTCAAATTCTGATTTTCTATATGGAGGAAACATTTTATTCTTAATAGATTTCACTTTAGTAACATTACCATATTGAAAATCACCATCTTTTGCTCCTGTTTTAGTTAGTTCTATAATACAATCACTATAAAACTTAAGAGCATGTCCTCCTTGAGTTGTTGTAGGATTACCAAACATAACACCAATCTTCTCACGATACTGACTGATAACTATAACACAAACATTATGTTGTGATAGAGCACCTTTTAGTTTTGGATAAGCATTACTATTTAATAAAGCTTTTCTACCTATTGTAGAATCTCCCACCTCACCATCAAGCATCTTCTTAGGAATTAATGAACTATCAGAATCAATAACAACAAGATCTATTTCTCCTGTGTTAATCATTTCCATAGCAATGTTAAAACCTTCTTCACCACATGATGGTTGAGCTATTAACATTTTAGTTGTGTCAACACCTAATTGTTGGAAGTATTTTTTATCAACAGCATACTCGCCATCAATATACAACACTTTACCTCCTTGCTTTTGACACTCAGCTACAGCATGTCCACATATAGTAGATTTCCCTGAGTTGTGAACTACTATTCCATTAGCAATAAAGTTATTATAAGGAAAATAACATTTAATGTCATATGTTTCCATTTCTCCTACTAATGTAATACTAACTATTGTATCTTCTGTAACAACGAATCTAAGATTATTGTGTCTATCTAAAGCATGAAATTTTGCATGTTCAGATTTACTATATAATTGTAAATTTTCTATATCATTATTACTAGTATTTTCATTAATGTGATGCACATCATATCCTTCAGGAATTGTCAAAAAATCCCAACCATCTTCAGGCTTAGCTTGTAAATTTCCATTTAAATAATTAGTATATTGCTCATAAGACATATTGTTCATATTAGCTTCAAATATAAGCCTATGAACTTTTTCTCTATAATACATACTACCATTTATCTCTCTAGGGGTCCCTTTATAATACCATTTTAATGTAGTTTCTGCATATTTTTTTCTTTCAGAAATTTCATCATTTTTATATGGGGTATTTTTATGAATGTACACTACATCTCCCACTTTTAATTCACTAAGAGCTACATAACTATCACCTACAAAGAACTTATGATCTTTAGTTGCTTTAATTTTAAATCCATGAGAAGTCGTTAATTCAAAACACTCTTTTACTCCAGATTTAACAACGTCTGCAATTTCATTTCTAAAGATTTTATTTTCTTCATTAATTGATGTTACATTAAATGTCGTATCTTTTGTTGAATCAGTTCTATTATGAAATCTCTCATAAAGATTTTTAATAGATGCTCCTTTGCAGTCTTGTACAATTCCATCAGGTCTTACATTAATAAACTTAATATAAGTGTCTTCTGCAAGGCATCCCTCCCAACCTCGTAGTTCATACATTTTACCTTTTACAAAACCTCCTACACCAAGAGTGATGTGATCAAATCCAATTGATCCTGTACTAATGATGTCATAATTATCACTTCTCTTACTATCTAGTTCTAGAATTGATCCTACACCATAAGTTTTGTTTAACCTGTCTAGTGCTTCTTGAAATTTGTTAGTAGTAGCAACACCATTTTCTTTTTGTTTTTTTGCCATTATTTAGTTGTTTTTAGAATATAAATTTACGAAATTTTTGTTAATTATTTGTTGTAATTGCATAAAAAAACCCTAGGAGTGACAAGCTCCTAGGGGTATTAAACAAAACAACAATGGAAAACGATTTATTATTTTTATTAAATATTTACTTCACAAGCTCCACCACCACATGCTTGAATAGCACCAAAATCTACAGTGTCATCCATCTCAATAACATTTGTCAAATCTACAGATTTTAAATGAGAAACACGAATCTTGTATTCTTCTTCAGATATGTCTTCGAAAGGAGCTTGTACATAACTTCCTCCATCATAGTTAAGGACAGATAGGCCATTGTAGAATTCTCTATTCTCCCACATCCAATCTCCTACCATTTCCCATTCATCTAGATTAAATGATTTAAACTCATAGATTCTACTTTTATCAATAGAAACTGTAGCAGAAACATTATGTGTATTAGCACCATTGATGTGTCCTTCATTAATCCATTCTATAGAAAATTTCTTAACACGTTCTAATGTATCAATAGCTGTTTCAGTTCTGAATATAGATCCTTCTGGTGCTTTAACAGGAATTCTAAGACATATTGTATCTGTAGGACGTAACAAATCATCTTCAACTAGTTCTGGATGATTAATCATCATGTATGTAGCAATGTCTTCAGATTTATTAAATCTCATAGTTCTGAGATAATAGTCATTATGCCATGCATGTATACCTGATGCTGTACCTAATACAAGACTAGTTGTACCTGAAGGTTTAACACATGTAAGTCTAGCAGCTTCATTAGTACCAATCTTTTCAGAAATCATACTATTCACCACCTTTGCTGTATTAGCAGCAATTGTTAAGTCATATTTAAGTATTTCTCCAGATCCAATACCTGTCATCCCTATACCTAGTAATGCATCCTTCTGCGTAGTTTTAGACCAAATAGGACGTAAGTAATGGAAATCATAAAATCCTGCCTGTAATGTGCCAAAGAATGATGCTATAGCCACTCTATCATTAAGATCTTCTTGGTCTGTTATATCACTCACGTTTACATCACACAGATTACAGAATTGAAAAGGTCTTAATCCTATTTCGCAGCATGGATTTGTGCCAAATTCTTTATCATTAGTCCAATAAATTCCTGGCTCACCACTTCCTGATGCTTCAATACGTTTCCACAAAGAATTGAATTCTTCTTCACTAATTTCTCCTCTCTTAAGAACAGCAGAATTGTTGCTTCTACCTCTTTGTTCATTTAGTTCCCACCAAGCTCCATATTTACATGTAATCATTTCTTCGTCATCATAAGAGAATAAAGAAATCATAGCACTTCTACGAATTCCACCAGCAAGAACACTATTAGCAATGTGACACATAATATCATGACACTCTAGAGGACTTAGATGTTCTCCATTAGCTTTTCTTTCCATGATGGCGTCAATGTGTATTAGACATATTTTTAAAGGTTCTGGACCTGGTGCTTTACCTCCAGCTGTAACAAGTCTTGCTCCTTTGTGTCTGATAGCTCTAAAGTCAAATTTAGGCTTATGTCCACCTTCAAAATAAAACTTCATCAACACCTTTACAGCATCAGCCCATCCCATAATAGAATCTTCTATTAGATAAGTGCGTTGTTTATAATTGTCTTGTTTAATGATAGTTGGTAATTGTGCTACGTGATGTTTCTGTACAGAAAATCCTACACCACTTCCTCCTAATAGTAGAAACATAGTCTCAGAGAAACTGTAAAGACTGTCAACAGGTAGATAGGCACAATTGTACCCTCTTGCATTATTCACTTCCATTGCAGGTCCTGCAAACTGTAAAGCTCTCATTGAAGGTAACACCTTCTTATCCCTTATGAATTTAGCACTTTCTATAATTGCTTCTTCTAATTTAGGATATTTTTTAATCATCATTGTTTGATATCTATCAACAATTTCATCCCATGTTTCTCGTCTTTTGAGTTCTGATTTGTACTTTGCGTACTTCGAAAACACAGTGACGTCACTTAATATTTGTAATCCTAAATCCATATTATATTTGTTAAAAAGTTAAAAAAGAAAGACAGCAAAGATACAAATGCTGCCTTTCTATTCCAAATGTTTGTAAAACTTTTAACTAACTATTCTTCTTATATTAGTTGTTTTAAATCAGGTATATCCTCTAATCTAGAATATCCTTTAGCTTTTAATATAGATTTTATCTTCATAATATATAAAGTAAAATCCATTGCTTCTTCTAAAGCATGTTCTAGAAAATCATCAGTGTTATTTTCTTCTAATGTAGTACCATACTTTGTGATACCCACTTGACTTCTTAAGTAATATTTATCTATCACTTGTTCTACTATTTCATCTCTCATAATTTATTTACATTTACTACAAACCCTGATTCATCTTTACTTGCATATCCTTTTGCAACTAGCCCAATTATAAAACCTCCTTTAGGATCTTTAAATCTAACATCTGTTTCATCACCATTGTACACTGGATAACCCATATACTTTTCAGGCAGAGGATGTCCTTTCTTAGTACTAAATACCACAGCTACATTAAATCCAAGATTTAAAGCTGATACACATGCATCATCATTAACTTCACTTTTACTAAATGTGAGATGGTAGTTATCAGGAATAGATTTAGAAAGTCTATTTAAAACTTTGGTATAGTCATAAAACTGTATATTAGGAAAATGATTTATTATATTAAATCTAGTCCAATCAATATCAGATGTTCCGTTTAATCTAACTGCTGGAATCATATTAATCCTATTAGCTTTTGTGGCTAAAGATTTAATATCATCTCTAAGTATTTTAAGAAACTCATCTCTGTTCTCAAAGAACATTTTTGTTTTCTTTATACGTGCAGCTTGAACAGTATTAATCTTTCCCATACCTGCTGTATACAAACAAGAATGTGTACATCCTTCAGATCTCATTGGACAAACCTCATATCCAGATATATTAGCAGGAGCTAAGTATAAAATTCCAGTTAAGATTCCAAGTTTTTCACCTTTTATAGTTTTATTGTCAACAGATACTGATAATAGTTTCATCTTTCTTTAAGTAAATTAACATTTGCCCATTTACCGTCCCATTTAACACTTTTATCAATAAACCATTGTCCTTTTTTAAAAGATAACCAAACTTCTGGAAATGCATTTAATCTATCTCTTGTGGTATTGCTTGTACCATACCCTCCATCAGAAATGTATATTTCTCCAAATTCTCGTTTAACAATTTCATTTTTATGTAAATACATTGATGTCTTATTTTCTTCTACTAAGACTATTGTATTAGAAGACTTAAAGTTTCTATTGTTTATAAATGCATTATATGCATCTTGGCTTATTTTTCTCATAGTTTTTCATCTAATAATTTAAATGCTTGTTCAATTGCTGCAGCTTCAGCATCCTTCCTAATTATCCACGATCCAGATATAACATCTCCATCATTAATAGAATAAGAAAAAGTTTTATTAACGTTAATCTGTATAAATACATTATTTTCATCAAACACATCAAATAACACACGAGGATTGTTATCAATCATCACTGCTATGTTTTGATTATCAATAGGCTGATTACTAATGTATTCTTTAAACTCTTCAGGAACAGTGTCAGTGTTTAATGACTTTAGCATTTTATCTAAAAACCATTTATTGATAATATTTCCTGCTTTTGGATATTTTTCTAATAATTCTAGTGCTTTCATACTTCTGATTCTAATTCTTTTAATTTATTTTCCCACCAATTAATTTCATGTTCAAACTCATTGGGTGATTTTAATTGTTCAGCTTGTTTTCTATTTTTAAAACTTTCCATTTTGCAATATAGTAATATAGCTTCCTTGCCATATTTATCTTTTAACTCTTTAGCTATTTCTTCATTATACATACTGATTAATTTTATTTAAGTTTAACACTTCGTTTTTATCATAAAATCCTTCCCACACTTCATAATCATCTTTAAATATAACATCAAGCTTTTCTTCCCAAAATTTAATCATATCTTCTGTTTTATTGAATACACGATATTGTAGAGATATTTCATCTCTAGATATGTTATTTTTAGTTATATGTATTGTTTTTGGAAATAAATCTTGAAACTTAGTAGATGTAAGAGAGTATTTACCAAGTTTTATAAGATCGAAATCTTTCTTAAACTTAGGATCAAGTTTATATACAATCACTACACATTTATTTTCATGTGTATAATCTTCAATCACTTGGTCTGTTCTCTCATACTCTTCGTCTACAAACTCTCTAAATCTATTTATGTCTGTTGGTCTAAATAATAGATAAACAGCATCTTTGTATGAAGTTTCTTGAGATTCATCTCTTATATATCCATTAATAAAACCATTAATTAGTAATTTATCTTTACCTATTTTTAATGTTGGTACTATGAATATTGTAGTGATGTTCTTTATTATATCCATTTTATTTTGTTAATCTTACTACACCATTATTAATCGAATTTTCTCTTGATATATTCCATACATCATTATCTTGAGCCCATGTAAGATCTGCAATCAGTTCCTTCACACCTTTGTAATATCTACCCTTGTGTTCAAATCCAAAATAAGCATCTTCCATATCACTATAATTTAATTCATAAATGAGAGGATTCATATAATTAATGCTGTCACAAACAATAAATTTAGGAAACATTACGTCATAATCATAATATTCACTTTCAGGATCAGTGGTTAGACTAATTCCAGCTTTCCAATATAAATAAGCCTGGATGTAGCTTCTTCTATAAAGATAGTATTCTTCATAAAAGTTCTCAACACTCCATGTACATTTAAGGTCATAGATTTGTATTGCTCTTTCATTATGATCTGTCACCACTTTATCCATCATGGACTTAAACTGATGCCCATCTACAACATATCCTTCTATTTGAAGTTGATTCTTTATAGTGTATCTAGGACTGTTTATAAGATTAATAACACCTGATGTTACAGAATTGTTTTTAAGTTCTTCTACAATCTTCTCAGCATTACTTACATCTTGTACAGTGACCACTGTCAATCCCTTACTTCTTATCTCTCTTATCTCTTTGTAATAGATTTCAGCATCAGAACCTATAAACTTATTAAGTACAGCATCAAATTTAATCTTGAATCCTGATTCTACATAAGCCTCTTGTGCAAGGCTAGAAAAGTCTCTAGTGATGTTTCCTTTTTCATCTGTAGCTTCCACTGTATATCTATATAAAGATTCTACAAACTCTAACATCAGTCCTGTAGGAACAGAAACTAATGATGATAGATAAAATCTACTATCAAACTCTTCTGGTTCCATAAGAAGAGTTTCTACAATTCTTCCCATATTAGCAGCTAAGTTTTCTTTCTCAGTCACTTCTTCATTCATCACATATTTCTTGTGATATTTTCTTCTATCCATTGAAAAGTCTTTCAATGAACTGGAACTATCTAAATAAATTGCACGATAGTTTGCTTCTGTTTTACTTTTTCCCTGTATCATAATTTTATTTAATTATTATCACTTCACTATTTGTTTCAATCCAAACATGTGCACCACAACTTAAAGGTTTGTCCTCATTATACACAATCCTACTTGGACCCATGATTTCTACATCATGAGCATATTTGTTTTCTTTATAAGTTTTAACAGTGAGAACAGGGTTATTAACTCCATTCTTCCTATTAGCTCTGATTACATGTTGATTAACGTGAATTATTGTTCTCATTGTCTTGTGCTTTAGTTTTAAAAGCGTCAATTATTTGTGGTATTAAACTTCTCACTTCTCTAGGAACCCTGGCAAAGAACCAACGAACATCTATTTCGTATTCATTCCCATTTATATCCACTCCTTTAGGATGTATTAACCAGAAGAGATGTTCTTTCCCTTCATGAAAGACCTTTCCTTCTCTCCACTCTTCGACAAAAGATAAATCCTTGTTTATCTCTATCCTATTTTGATTTTTTTCACTCATATTCCTAATAGTTTAGTTATTTTTCTAAATGTATTAATGTCTTTGCATTCTCCTGCAAAATTATTTTCGTTCTCATCATCACAAAATTCCATTCTATTATGTTCAGGATACCAAGAACACATCCATCTATCATTATAATCAAAACAATCTTTTTCAGAATGTTTCCATCCTTCAGCTTCTATTTGCTCTTTAGTGAGATAGGGAACTCTAATGTAGTCTTTCCATAATGTTTTAAATGCTTTATAAGGCTCATCTTCATTTGGATAACTGCTAGCTTCTAAGTTTAGTATATCTGAACCACATTTAATAATTCTTGGTCTCCATTTTAACTCATCGTCTCTTTCATTATCAGGTAAAAATCTACCATTAATCATTTGTAAACCTATAGAGTATGTTTCATGTTCATATCCAATATATACATCTTCTATATCTGGAGTGAAATATTTATTTTCCATATTCATTATAGTTCTACTTCATCAGGGTTCCACATATATCCATATAGCATGTATGTTTTATTATCAAACTTACTAGGAAATGGTCCTCCCACCGCTTTACGTCTAGATACCAATTGTTCTGGTGTTAGTGTCATCATATCATTAGTTTTATCAAATACTATTTCAAACTTCTCACCAAGACTAATGCATTTCTTAACATCGTAGTCTCGCACCTCTGCTAGATTTCTTTCTAGCTTTTTAATTATTCTTCTCATAATTTATTTTTTGATTTACATTTTAAACAAAATAATGTAACAGGATTAAAGTTCCTGTTACATTTACATTTATTACAATATTGAAATAAAGACATCATAGTTCTGCTTGAAAAGAACAATTACCAAATTCTTTAATATGATCTCTTATTTTTATTCCTAATTCAAGATCAGCATATTCTGACAGTTCTTCTCTAGTAATCTTCACTTGATCTAACATTATTTCAGTATAACCTTTGTTCTTTTCAAAGAAATCTTCAATGATCTTAAACCTATCTCCTAAAGATTCTTCAATATTCTTTATCTCTTTCTCAACTTCTTCTAAATCATCTTCTCCAAACCAATATTCTAGATAACTTGGTTCACTTCCTGTTACACCAAATCTATCTGCTGCATTACTTGATTGAATAGCAAACCAAAATTTGCCTTCAATATCTCCTGTATAATAACGTACCATAATTTTTATTTTTTAGTTTTTTCTAATTTTGTTTTAACATCATGACAACCATCACATAGCACTTGCAAATCCTTCACTTCACAAAAGAGTCTTTCTACAAATCCTTTGAGATCATCACCATTATTTAAGCTTCCAACAGGATATGTATGATCAACAGCTATTTGTTTATCAGGGAACCAATTCTTACATTGATTACATTGATATTCAAACTTCTGTCGTTTATTAGTTCCTTTGTAAGCTCTTCTAGATGCCATTCTACATTGAGTGATGGGTTTCCACCATCTAGACTTATTTCTTAACGCACTTCTAATAAAAGACCAGAACATAGCGTTTGTCATAGTTCCTGCATTTCTCTCTCTAGGAAGTTTTGTCCTACTTGTTCTCTTAATAGTTTTTGCCTTTGCCATAGTTTTAAATTAATTGGTCCCAAATATTATTCATATCTGGGACCAAATTTAATTAATCTATTTCACTTATTCTACCAGACAAAGCATCTTTCATATCATCTAATGACATGATGATTCTATTAATCTCTGCACTTGAGATGTGTGGTAAGTTAAAGTTATACTTCTGAGTTTCAGCAGCAAAATTACTTTGAACTGTCTCATTTAAGTTTTCTAACTCACTCACTACATAATGTTCATCTAAAGCAAGAGTGTCAAAATCCAAATCATGAAGAATTGATGTTGCTTCCTCACGAGGAACAGTCATAATTGGAAGATATTCATAACATCTACCTTTATGCTCACCAATACCCACCACTTTCATTGGATTAATAAGTACAAGAACAGACTGATCACCACAACCTACATAGTGAATTTGATCACTTGTAAAATGAAGTCCTGCAGCTGCACAATCTTGTGTACTCCAGTTACATTTATCCATAGGCATAGTTACAGGTTTACCAATACGAATATCAAATGTTTTGGTCCAATCATCTGTAAATCTATTCTCTGCTCTATTAGGAAGATCAAGATATAATGATGTTAATGTACCAAGATCTTCACCTTGTTGTTTATTAACATACCCATTGATATCACCTGTTCCATCACACTCATAACAATTGTAAAGAGATTCATGTTCATCATCATAAAAGTCACCTGTTCCTTCACAAAGATCACATTCTTCAGTAACTTCTTCATAGATGTCATCAAGATGTACAAGTTTGTATTCACCATTCTCAAGAAATACATGATAATTATCTGGAGATTTCTTCCACACAGCTTTCACTTTATTATAAGTGTTGCTTACAAATTGTACAAGCTCATTAGATCCATGTAATGTAACAACATTACGAAGAGCTACAAAGAATCCTTGTTTAGTAATTCTAAAGCTATTCTCTTGTAAGAAGCGATATAACTCATGAGCCACTTCAGCTCTTGGATTTAAGCAGCACCACATGAAGAAACGTTTCAATGATTGAAACTGCTCATCTTCATTAATAGCATCCTGAATGTCTTCAGATGGAGCATTCTTATATCTACCAAGAATAGTAAGAAACTCTTCCACCATTAATTGTGGTAATGATCTTTTAATTCCTTTAAGATATACAGAATCACCATCTATTGTGAAATCATCCAACTCAGCTAATTTACTAATTCCAGCTTTAATATTTCTCAAACGTTCTAATTCTTCTTCTCTCTTACGTTTTTCCTCTACAATCTCTGCAGAACCTACAATAGTGAATAACTGATCTTCACAGGTAGATATTCTCACTCTGTTAAAATCTTCTGATGTTGCATTGGGTTTACTAATAATTGAACCATCGTTCAATACAATAGTTAGAACGTCATTAACTAGCTTTACATTCAAATAAGGCTTACATGTTGTAATAACATCAGCTGTAGAATTAGTTTTAGCAGGCTCATATACTGGAGCTGTTGCTGTAAATAATTCTTTACGTAACAAATCATTCTTAATTCTTTGTTCTTCCACTTGTAATTGTTCAAGTTCTTTTTGTTGACTGGATTTGAACCAGCTTAAACTAAATTGTCCCATGTTTTAAATTGTTTTAAATTGTTTTATTGTTTTGTTGTTTTTAAATAAGGAGGAGACGCCTTGTCCCCTCCAGTTAGTTTAATCTTCTTCTTCTTTAGATAATTCTTCTACAACATTGTGTTTGTAATTCTTGTAATCCATTCTGAATTTATGATATTTACAAAGATCTTTTATGTAAGACATCATTTCACTTCTATACCACTCTGATCTACTAAGTAAATAATTAATAAATGGTAGACGTTCTAACACACTCTTTACATCAAGATGGGTTTGATAAATAGTTGTATCAAATAATTTTTTCTCTTCTGTTATTTTTAACATAATGTCAAAACCACTAGGATCATTTACATTTTCTGAATACCAATCACTTCTGTAAGAATCTATACTAGTGAGTTTTTTATAAAATGAGAAATTAACATTTTCTAAACTACCAATTCTATCAAACGTAGCTTTGTTATCATCTCTAAGCTTTTTAATTAAATAAGCTGTAACAGTTCTCTTAAACACTTTGTTCTCACCCTTCATAAACTCATCAAAAGACATCCAATTGTGTAAATTAAGCTTCTTCACATTTTCAATTTCTCTACTAGAAAAATACACAAATCTAATATACTTACCAGATATTATATGATAGAGCTTATCCATCACTTCAATATCACCTTCCAACCCATAAACAGTTAATAGAGGTGTTTTGTATAAACTTTCAAGCTTATATGTTGTGCTCTCCCATTTACAATTCTTTCCATCAACATATCTTAAAAGATTCACAGCCTGCTTACCCACAATCTCACCAACAAGTTTCACCTTTCTACTAGCAACTTGACCATTATCAAGAAACACTTGAGGTTTAATTTTCTTCCTAGCATCAATAAATGTTTGAGGAATAACTAATTTATCCAGATCAATAAAATCTTTAGTTAATAAAGAGATGATATGTTGGAATTCTTTAATCAATTGTCGCCATTCACTTACAGGATGATTTTCTAAATCAAGAATTTTGTAATAACTAAGAATCCATCCACCATCTTTTCTATAACGATCAAGTTTAAAAGTTTTATGCTTTCTTACAATCAAACATTTATCCTTAGATGTTATAGATTTAATATAATCCTTTTTAATACCTGGTAGTTTAGCACCACTATAAAAATACACTTTAATATTACACAAGTCTTTTGGATCCCATTCATAACAATTTCTATTATCAAGACTCATTGATTTACCATGTTGAATTCTCATCTTCGTATCATACTCACCTAACCAATAAGTATTATTTGTCCAAATGTTTCCTAAATTTAGTTTTTCAACACCTTTAATCTTTGGAGTTTTGATAACACTTTTAGAAAATGGTACTAATTCATTAAGATTATATTTCTTATTGAAAGAAACCATATATCTATTTTTACTAGATAAATAATCCATTATACTTTGAAGACCATCATCATCATTTGACTCATTATACTTATTTACAAAATAATCTGCTACAAGTTTAATTTTATCAAGAATGATTTGTTTACCTTCCTGGGTATATCTCAATGCTTCTCTATTAGGCGTAGGATATAACCCATCAGTGAGAGAAATTCTTAAAGCTATTGGAAAATGTAAGGGATCTTTAATACCAATCTTTTCAAAATCTATTGGATAATAAACATTGTCTAAACATATATGAATTCTATTATCCTCTGCCAGTTCTGAGAACTGAAAATGCTCTCCTCTAAAGATGACAAAATCATTCTTGATTTCTTCATCCATAAAATCAAAATACACATTCTCAAAATAAGCCAGCTGTTCTCTACTTTTATTAATAAAAGCTGTTCTATCATAATATTTAACAGGAATAATAATCTTCACCCCATTAACCATGTCAGTAGCCACTTCATACAATAGATCAATTGTGTTTACATCTTCTCCTTCATACATCATGTACTTACGTTCCATTCCATTCTTTCTACATACAAAATAGAAACTAGAACTGTAGGCAAGGGGGGCTTTAAAACCTAGCGGTTCTGTTAATCTCTAGTTTCCTAGAGTGTCGGACTATATCATCACCCTATAAATAGGGGTTGGACGCTTTTTCATATGATTACTAATCCATACTACTTCCTGTTATTAAGCAAACTATATTGCTCAGGTAGTCTCTAAACGTTCTACAGATGTATCTGTAGCTTCGCTTTTGATTGTCTTGTTAAATTCTACTACTTTATCATACTTTCTTTTAAGAAAATAAGTAGCATCACTATACAAATAATTTACACTATCTAAAACTTCTTGTTTTTTTTCTATCCACAATATATAATTAACCTGTTTTCTAACTTTTTCAGCTATATAAGGTTTACTTATATTTAAACATTTTGCTATTTCTAATAAAAATTCTTTATCAGTTGAGCAAAAAGCTAGTATAAGTTTATATTGTTGTTTATGTGGAGTAGGTAACTTATAAGTAGTTTTTCTAATATATTTATATTGTAACTTTTTCAATATTATACTTCCATCACCATCTAAAAATCCTCTAATAAAATGAGGAATTAAATGTTTTTCAAGTTTAGGAAAATTCATTCCCAGTTTACTTTTATTGATGTTACACCCTAAATTAATCAAAGAGTTGCCTATTTGATTTGATGCTATATTAACACAGTGTTGAGGTTTATACCCCTTTTTAATACTTGAAGGAGTTTGCACAATGTACTTTTGTCCTCCTGCAGCCTGTATAGATAAATTTGTAAGAATCCATCCATCTTCTTCTTGAACTCCAATTCTGAAGTTCAATTGTCTATTACCAGGAGGTTGTGATATACAACCATCTGCATATATAAATCCTAATATATAAGATTTGTATTCTGTGTCAATTATATTGAAATAATCATGATTAACTTTGTATTTATAACCCATGGCATATTATGTTTAGGTTACAAAGTTAATAATTTAATTTAGATTTCCAAAAATTCATCCAATTGTTTATCCACAAAATTACTTTTGTGGCGGGCCTAGTTTTGTTGACCCATCATACCCAGTTCTGTATTACTATTTCGTTTAGTACTCTTACCATACTTACTAATGATGTTTTCTACATCTTCAGCATCTAGTCCTATACCAAAATCCTCAACAGAGAATTCATAATTGGATGAATCATTTCTCTTAAAAGAAATAACAATTGGTTTGTCAACACCAGCTCTTCTGTGACTATCTAATGCATTACTTGCACATTCTCTGATAGTAGAACCTATTGAATCTGAATAAAGATTCTTACTTAACATCTGCATCAAGATTTGTGCAGAATCTAAGTCTAATGACATCCCAATTGAACTTTTTGATATACCATCCACTAGTATATTTGCTTCTTTTTGTTTTTCTAAAATCATAATTTCTAAGTTTTAATTGTTATTTTCTCTTTTTACTAACCATATATTAGAATAGTTAAAATCATAATACACTTCTCTATCTTCACCTATTCCAAATTTACTTAATTGCATATCTAAGCATTTAACACTTTTATACCCAGTACATCCATATATTCGTGTTGGAGTTGTTCTGAGTGTAGGAGCTCTTAATATTTTAAAATATCTTAGTCCTGTTACAATAACTTCATCTCCAACTTGAAGATGTTCCACTTTAATTGATCTATTTTGTTCCATATTAATCATTGTTTTTCCACTAATATTACTTGTCTGTATTCTAAATCCACATATTGATTGTAGTTGTGATTGTCTGGTCCCCATCCCCATGTGTGCTTATTATAAGTTACTACATTTCCATGATAATCTGTATACTGTCTAGGAGTGGAGATTCTTAGTGTTGAACATTTTACAGATTTATAAATAGGAACCCCTGTCTTCCAATGTGTTTTTTTACTAACTGTTGGCTTTCTAAGTATTCTCAAATACTTAAAATAACTCTGGCAAGAGATGACCACCTCATCTCCCACCTCTAATTCTTGTATTTCTACTATTTTCATAATATCTTTTATTCTAATGATTCATTAATTGTTTGTTCAATATCAGTGATACATAAATCTATCTCATGCTGCCTACTCCCACCTTCTTCAATCTCATCTAGACATAATTGAAACACACTTATAATTTCTGATTTTAATTCAGGATGTAATTTAATCTTCTCCTGGACATATTTTTGTAATTGTTCTATTGTTTGCATAATTGTAATTGTTTAAAATGGAGGCTCAAAATCAAGCCATTCTATTGTTGTTTTGTTATAATCTTTTAATAATGTATTCACCTTTGTAAATACACCTTCTGTATCCCATTCTGTATTCTTATAAGCTGCACTAGCAGGATGACTCAATACAAAGTTCCAAGATAGAGGAGCTGTATATTTTACAAATGCACTAGCATCTTTACCAAGAAATATTGTAGGAACATTCTCAATGCTTAATATGTTTTCAAACACATATTTTGTGAATGGATGCCATAAAGCAGAATGACTACCAGCTTTATTTATCTCTGTAGTGAGAGCAGCATTAAGCATTAACACTCCCTGATTAGCTAAGAATGTCACATCTGGATTCTTAAATCCTTCTAATGATATTCCTCCATATACATCCACTTCTATAGCATCATAAAACTTCTGTAAAGAGGGTTGTGCATAACCAGTGGTGGAACATCCCATAAGTAGTCCATCTGCTACAGGACTATCGTTTCTTAGCGTGTGATAGGGACACATACCTAGCATAACCACTTTAAGAGTGTCTAAAGGAGTTTCTAAGAAACATCTATAAACATTATCTGAAAGAGGGGCAATTTTCTTACCCCTCCCACTTTCATGCTTTAAAAACTTATAGATGCCATCACATTCTTCACTCTCAATAAATGGTCTTATTTTATCATGCCAACTTTCGTGAAAACATTTTTTAAATTTTTCAAAGTTCATAATTAAAATATTGCTAATTGTAAATGTGGTGAGTTGATAAAATCTCTTTTGATATTTAATGGTTCTACTAATTCTCCTAATTCATTAACAAAGAATGAATGAGCACTAATGTGATTATCCATCCATAATCTAGGATGCACTTCTTTCATAGCATAAGTGGTGTAATTGTATAATTCCCACATACTATTTTGTGCACCATAATCATGAGATGGTCTTTTCAACTCTTTCTCAATAATATTTAACTGAGTGCTCTCAATAAACTCTTCTTCTATTAACATCCTACCAACAAGTTCAGCTTGTTTACGTTTGGTTAATTCAATTTGCTTCATGTTATCACGTTGTTTTTGCATTCTTTGGAATATTTCACCAGAAGCTTTAATATATTCTGTTATAGCTTGAGGTGTAAATGTTTGTATTTCACCAACATGCTTCTTTTTGAATGTACCATGATCACCAGATACACAACCATTTTGACAAATGAATATTTTAGTTCCAATAGCAAACTTTAATGTTAATTGTTTATTGTAACTATTCTGCCAGCCTATTTGTAATTGCATTTCTTTATCATACACATTACTTATTGTAAACTTACCATTGGCAATTTCACCATTAGAAGAAGCTGAATAAGATTCTTTATCTAGATTAAATCCTGCTTGGTGTATACTATTCAATGTAAGATCAATCAGTTGATTGTGACTCACTGGTTTATAAGTGCGAGTCTGTTGTGGAATAGGTGTACTAATTAATAACTCTTTTGTTGTATTATAAGTTTTAGTTTCCATCTTGTGTTAAGTTTAATTTTTGGTTAAATATTCTATTAAGTATTCCTTCTAAGTTTTCTATACTGATGCATTCCACTTCATCTCCTTCTGTGGTTTCTAGCCATTCAGTATTCATTTGTATTTCTACAACTAAATCTTTAATTGTCATAATAATTTTTTTAGTTTTAAATAATCTTCAATCACTTTTAGTCCATAAGTTTTACCAAGATCAGACCAATCCTTTATTCCTTCAGCTAGATATTCTTTAGGTACATTACAATAATCAAAATCAAACACCTTAGTAATTTGTTGACTATTAGTCACTCCTGTAACATCACTATCAAATGATAACACTTGTAAGAATGAGTTCTTCTTGATATAATCTACATTCTCTGTAGAGAAACAACCCATTCCTTCATTTTGTACAGCACAGCATGTAGGAAACACTTTCTTCATTACCATATAGTCTTTCTTAGATTTATTAATTATGGCTACACCACAATTCTTTATATCATCTAATCCATCCATAGCTGTAATAGGAACATTGTTTGGAACCCATTTAGATTTCTTATCTCCAAATGGCCTATATATCTTCCAATGTCCATCATAGAAATAACCAAACCTCAATTCTGTATCCTTTAATGTAAACAGTTGTTTGTTTAGATACACTTTCTTGATGGAATAAATGTTATTAACTCTTAGGTCATCTACATCTTGATGATATTGATTCCAATAGGCTAATTCTTCATTGGTGAATTTCCTGGTGACCACTTGTATTAGAGAATATCTCTTACCAAGTTCTTCAGGTTGCTTATAATCACTCACTATTCTTTTATACTTCCCTACATTGGTCTTTCCAGATATACATAACCCAAAGTCTCTATCTATAAGAAGTAGGACATCTCTTAGAGAACTAAGTGAATACAACATCTGTACAAAATCAAAACATCCTCCTCTTCTACTAGTGTCTCCAAAGTCAATGAATGATAAATATCCATTCTTTGTACCAATCATAAACGATGGGTTGCGTTCTTCTCTAAATGGTGAATAAGTAACTTCGTTAATCTTCCAATTTTTATTAGGCATATAAAACATGAATATATCATACTCACTAATTTTTGATAACACTTCATTTATGGTTATCTCTTTTGCTTTTCTAACACCTTGTATCATGATTTAATTTTAATAAAAAACCCCCACTATTTCTAGTGAGGGCTCTTTTATAACTGGTTTAATTAAAAGTCAGCATCATCTTCACTAATCACTTTATCAGATGCTACCAAATTATCATCAGGATCATAATCCTTTAGATCTTTTAGTATAAAATAATCCTTACAACCATATTCACCTGTAACACTCACAACAAACTTCTCATGAGCTTTTAAGTCTTTTGGTTTTTTAGTTCTTAATTTATTCAAGGTGTCAGTTTTACTATAGTCTACAAGTCTAAATTGCTTGATGCTGTATGGTGGTAGGAACAATTTGTTATACACACCTTGATACTCCTTAGTTTCATCATCTTTAACAACAATCTTAATCGTAGCAAGAGCACCAATTGTACTACACCATTCTCCATCAATTTGAGACTTGATGTCTTTAACATTACCTTTCATCAACTTCTTCCAGTCAATCTCTAATATAGTTTCTGCATCACGATAGTCAAGATTACTTAACCATGTACGCATGAAATTATATAAATCTTCTTCACCAACATAAGCTACACGATAGTCACGTTTAGCAAACCATTCTGGTAAATCATTAGGATCAGAAGCCCAAGAACAAACACCAACAGCATTTATATACTGATTCTTAGATCCATCCTTATTTTCTTTCTCTTTATCTTCTAAAAAGAATGTCACTTTGAACTTTTCATTGTTCTTCACTTCTTCTAACCAAATATCTATTCGTAATTTGGTATTTCCTTCTTCAGTTTTTCCTAAATATTCTAGTGCTTTACTATCTTCTTTAAGTTCAATGCCTAATATGTCTTTGTATTCTTCCATATCAGGATTTACAGCTATTACGTTAGCCTCAAATAATCCAACTTTTTTTGCGAAATCTGGTAAAGCATTGCTTTCTCGTTTTTTTCCTCCAATTGTACTCATAATTTATTATTTATTTAGTTTAATTTATTTATAATATTCATTCACTTTATCCACAACTAATTGCAAGTTGTTTGGTATTTTTAATTCTGTAAACATTCCATCTGGACTTTTTGCTGGAAACTTTCTAAACCTATTAGTTATAAAGTTGTACTCAACTGTACCATCCTTCTTTTCTTCTACATGTGTATACAAACAAACTGTAAGAAGTCCTTCTAATAACACTTGGTTATCAATCAACTTACCAGCAGTTTTAATTTTGTATCCAATGATTTCTCCACCATCTTCAATGGTTTCTGGATGTGTTAAATAAAATACAACAATATCATCTCTTAGTTTTCTACCTGTTTTAAACAATTCAACCATGTCTTTAGCCATTATACTAAACTTAGTATAACCCACTTCAGTAGCTTTGTCCACCATTGTAAAACCCATGATGTAATTACTGTCTTCAATAATAATGTTTTTAATGTGTAGAGCTTTGTCTGAAATAGTCATCAATAGACGAGATATTTCATTCGCATCATCCACTTCTTTGTAATTCTTCTTGTCTTTGTTGTAAAGCTTATCAGATCCTTTAAATGGAAGTTCCTTTTTTGCTACATTAATGATGTAAGTTTCTTCTGGATTTAAATGTTTGATTGCTGTACTTTTTCCTGTACCTGTAGATCCTACGATACCAATTAGTTTTGAACTCATTGTTTGATTTTTAGTTTATTATTTAGTTATTTATACGTAAATATACGTATTTATTCGCATTCTATAAGTATTTAATTTTACTTTTATCAAAGAACTCAAGTGCTTTATTGAGCCACTTTAACTCAACTTCCTCATTAGAACTAATGATGTATATGTGGGCTTTCTTATCAGGAGTGTTATACTCCATTGCCATACATCTATTTATTCTTTGAGCAAGATTTTCTGCATTACTATCGAAATAGTTAATGATCACTTTATTTAAAGGAGTGTATGTCACTCCAGTGTTACCAATCTTTACAACAGCTAAATGATTACCTTTACCCTCAGCGAAGTCTTGAAATATATCTTTTTCACTAGACTTACTATGATAGGAAGGAATTCCTAAAGCATCTGCTATTTTGGTCAATCCACAAAAGACTAATATCCTATCAGTTGAATTCTCTGACAAAATCTTTTTAGTAGCTTTTAATTTGGCTAAACTATTTTGGATGATTCGCATTCTAGATAGACGAAGAAACATTGTATCTTGTCCACTAGATTGCATCTTATTGATAATGTATCCATAGCTATCAAACTGTTGCTTTTCAGTCTTAAGTTTTGTTTTGTATTGTATTTGTGTAACATTGTCTAAGGGCACTTTAATCACTGATATTTCATAATCTACAATCACTCCTTCAGCAATAGCTTGTTCTATTGGATAGATTGCTATTACAGGCAATTCTAGCTCCTCTAGCAATGTTGTTTCTGTCCAGCTAGATAAAGTACCAGTGAGACCTAACACCTTCGTACAGGTGAGCTCTCTAACAGCTTCTATTTGTGCCTCAGAAAGTAAATGTATCTCATCTAATATAACTAAATCAAAAAAAGACTGAACATGTTTCTTTATAGATAGATGTGTTGTATAAACAATGTTATCATTTTTATACTTTCTAGTCTTAAAGTCTGCTTCCCAGGATTCTTTTATCTTTATATCTGGATAGGCTATTAGGATATTTATATTCTTGTCTAGCTTCTCAAGGATGTTGATTGTTGTATATATCTTTCCAAATCTTGGACAGAGATTCAATATACCAAACCTATCTGATTCCAGCCAGATGTTTGCAAATTCTTCTTGTCTTTTATTCCTTAAACTCATACCACTTTTTTTCTAATGCAAATTCTAACATATCTATTAATTCAGAAACAACATCTTGATTTAATATTGACAAAACCTCTTTATATTTCTTTTCATCCTTATCTTTCAACTTATTACACTTGTATCTAATCAAGAATTTATAGAATTTACCAAATATAAAATTGTCATTATCCCAAATTATATCTTGGTTTGGGTAGTCCTGATCTTTTAAACTATTAAATTCTATCCATGCTTCTGAATTGTGATCACTATATACTAGTCTAACTAACTTAATATCTCCCTTATCATTTTCTATTGTTTCTGCGTGATTCATTTTATTTTAATTTATGATAAAAACCAACTTTTGTTAACTACTGATTCATAATCTGATTCAGTCATATCTTTCATTCTATTTAATTCTTTAAACATACCCACTTGACCTAAGAAGCCAAGTCCTATTCTTATGTCGTCTTCTCCATAACTATTCTTGATTATTCTTAATGATCTAAAATACTTAGCTCCATATTCATCCTTTAGTTTCTCAAGTTTATATCCAGAAGGATCATCCACTTTATATCTCATAGGATCAAATAGAGCAAGAACAACATCAGCATCTTCTTGTGTAGTGGATGAATCTTTAAAATCATCTAATTGAGGCTCAACATCACCATTCTTAATCCTAATAGGATTACTAATGTCTCTGTTAAACTGACTCACTACAACAGGAGTGTATCCAAAAAAATCTCTAGCATATCTTAACTCATCAGACATCTTATCAATCACTTGTTTCTTAGTGGATAAGTCCTTTGTAGTTTTAAGTAGTCCTATGTGATCTATAACAACAATTGTCACTGTGTTAGAATCTTCTGGTATGTATATCTTATTATACTCATCTAACTGTTCAATTTTACCATGTTGTAAAGCATAAGTCTTTAAATCTTTTGCTATACCCACTGGATTCTCTGGACCATCAATGATTGTAATTACATCACTCATTTGTTCTACATATTCTCTTTGTAATAGAAACAAGTCATGCTCATCTTTAGTCATTTTATCTGTCCAGCCCAATAGTTTGTTTATAGATATAATTATACCATAGTCTATAAATATCTTTCTACTAACCCACTTAGCCATTTTATAAGTTCTACTTCTTTCCATAGACCTATATATAATCTTTAGCTTTACACCATTAGTATTTTGATTTGAAATAAACCAATCATAGGGATTAAGAACAAATGCATCATCAATGAATGAAGTTTTACCTGCGTAATGTTATCGTAAAGGCTCTTTATCCTTTACTTCTCATACTTTTCCATTGTATAAGTTCAGACTATATCATCACACCTAAGTGTGTTGGACGCTCGTGTTAGCTTCATCACTGTTCTAGTGGTATGCTATTAGTCGTTGAACCTTTTAACCATCCCTGGTTAACTTGGCTGCTGATTGCCCATTTTAAGGAGGGGTTCCAGCAATTCATCCAATTTATTCTGGGCCAGATATTTTATACATCTTCTTGTATATGCCCCCATATAATTTTATAAATTTTGATATATTACCCTTATTTATTCCAATTAAATCTTGAATCTCTTGAAGACCTTTTAACATATGAATTTTATTTGTTAATAAGTTTTCAACTTTATAATGTTTTCTTCTATTTAATCTTGGAAGATCTTGTATTCTTTTTTGTTTTACATAAGGTTGTAAACTTTCATACTTAATGTATGAAAATATCCAATCTTTATATTTAAGAATATATTTGTTACAATTCCTTGCAACTTTAGTTTGAGGAATTTTATAAAATTTGCTACATTTTATTCCAGATTCAAAAGATTTTAAATATTCTCCATTAAGATTATATACATAAACTGTCTTGCTTTTTGCATTTTTATTAGTTTTGTAATATTCTTTTAAAGAGTTACTTATCTTTGTTTTATCTTCAGATGTAACAATTCTATTTTTATTTCCTTCTCCACGATCTTCTAGATTTACTAAATTTCTAACATCTTTCCATTTTTTAATCAATTGTCTTTCAAATTGATGAGACTCAGACCAACCTTCTATCTTTGCTAGTAATTTTATTTTAGGTTCTCTTCCTTCAGAAAGAATTTTTTTAATCCAATTAACTCTGTGTGGAATTCTTTTACCTTCATAATACTTTTCAAAATATTTAGCTTTTGAAATATGCTCAATTAATCTATGTTCTAAAACTTTTTTACTGGTTCTACCAACATATCTAACTTTGCATTCATTTGGATCATATAAACAATATATCTTAATCATACTAACTAATTTTACATAAAGGTAATAATTAGTTTTGGTATATACAAGTAAATTGTATTATTTATTTTGTTAACCCAGTGAGACCACCCACAAGAAAATACATACTCTTCCTAATCCCTATATAACGATTAAGTCTATCAAAGCCCATAGGAATTCCTTTATTTCTTCCAGATAGACCTTTATTCACTTCTTCATTTAAATGCTCAAAACTCATAATTTCCTTTCTTTTCTAATTTGATTAAATATTCTTTGTTCTTCATCTATAAGACTCTCTGCAGCAGCAATAGCCACTGTATAAGCTATTTTTCCATTCAGGCTTATTTCATGAGTTTCTAAATCCTTTAGTCTCTCAATTAGTTGTTCTAATGCTGTCATGTTTTCATTTAATTAAATCAAGTGGATAAGCATTTAAGATTGATTCTTTATCAATTTCATAATCATTCTCAGTATATTTAACCCATTTAGTTTCTGCATTTTCACTTGCTGATTTTAATGCAGCCTCTACATGGAACTTAGACTTTAAAATAGAATATTCTTCTATCAACTCTAACCATGAAGGATATGGTAAAGCTACCTGATGTAGTTTTAAATCACCATTTATTCCAAGTTTTGAAATAATAAACTCTTCTACTGTTATTACTGTTTTCATATTATTTCTTTTTTAATTGTTCAAACCATTCTTGGGCTTTTTTATTACCATATAAACACATTTGATTGTGATATTTGTCACATATTGTTTTGACTTCTTCCTCACTATACATTCTTTCAGCTTGCCATTTTGCACCTGCTATAAAATCTTTTTTTGTGGTTTCATTAAACTTACCTCCAAAAGACATTGGTATATAATCATTACTGAAATCAGCGTATTTTTCAGCAGCTTCTTCAATTGTTTCTTGTTTAGGTTCTTCCATTTTATCTGAAATTGATTTATGTATTTTATAAGCTGCTATTTTAGCCCATTCATCAGGTAATGATGCCGAATGTTTTTTATATTCTGATAATATTCTATCTTCAATTAACTGAATAATGTCTTGTTTATATAATTCTTCTGATTCAGTTGTTTCTTGTTTAATTTCTTCTTCCATTTTATATTTTAATTTAAAGTTATAGTTTGGTTTGCCATTTTCATCCCAAAACCATTGTGGGTCATTCAAATTTTCTTCAAGAGTGGTTTCTTGTTTAGGTTCTTCATACAATCCTAATTCTTCATCATCTTTCATCATGTCAATGAGATGTTGTTTTTGTTCTTCTTTTGTTTTCATAATTTCTCTTTTACAATTTCTATCAACTTGACCACACAAGCAAGTTCTGCTTCTTCGTAAGTAATTGTTGAATTATGTGATTTTACTATTTTTCCATTTTGTAGTATAGTGTAATAAAACTTGTCCATATGACTATTGTAAATCCAACTTGTTAATTCATACTTCTCTCTAAACCATCTAAAAACCAAAGCTTGTTCTGAAACTCTTTCAGCACTATTTAATGGTAAATCATCTAATTCTTCAACAGTATACTCTGTATAATGTTTGTAACCAAGTTTTTTTAATTCTTTAAATATCTGTTCCATGTTGTACATTGTTTGATTCTTGTATGACAACACCTTCATTCATTAGTTCTATAAAGGGCTCATAGCTACGTTGATTTAAATACGTTAAGCTATTCTGCATATAAGATAGTTTATTGTTTCCTGTCTTTACAGACATTTCTTTCTTTTGTGCTACATCATACAACAATGCATTAATTAGTGTAGATGCAGGATATTCTCCTTCAATCAATATCTTATCAAAAGCAAGTCTACATTCATCTCTATTCAACCTAAGTGTTCTAGATCCACTAAACTTCTTTCCCTTATGAGTGAAAGTGTCTGTACCTGGATATGATTTCCACCATTGTTCAAATTCTTCTGTAGCAGGCTTTCTTTTGATAATCTTTAGCTTTGTATCAGATTTAATGTATTCTAACAATCCAACACCTATAGTGGTGATTTTATCATTTTCTGTTATCAATCCTCTACGAATTAATGAATTGTAAACACCACTAATTTTCATACTACTTTCACACAATGGACTTACATCATATTCAGCATCTATAAGAGATAATATATAGATCATGTCTAATGTATATCCTTTCTTAATTAGTTCTTCAAAATGGAAGGGTGTTATGTTTAATTTCATATTCTTCTTTCTTTTCTTTTATCACCACTATAATCTTGGCAGGTTTTCTATTTATTGAGCTATAATATTCAGCTTCAATTCTCATTTTTTCTTCTAACAAATATAAGGAATCTTTGAGATGTTCTCTCTCCCAATCTTCTTCTAATAAGTCTTTTGTGTGTCCCATAATTAATTTAGTTAGTGTAAATAAAAAAAAGGCTCCTTGTGAGAGCCCTGTTAATAATTGATTTGATTAAAGTTATAATATTCTAAGTCCAAATTGTAGATTGAAATAAGAAAATGTAGAATTTGCTTTTGTTGTATTAAATTTAAACACCTTTTTTAATAAAGGAATTGCATATGCTTTAAATTCATCATGTTGTTCAGATGTCATTGTCCAATTGTTATACCACTCTGGGTCCTTAAGAGCATCTTCTACATTCATACCAATCATTTTAAGTTGATATTCTATTAAATGATCAGTGATTGTCGTTCTGTTAATTTTTTTCTTCATAATTCATTAATTAAAACATACTAATTTGATTAGGTATCACTATTATTTTACGTATTTTACCACCTAATTGTATTTTATTGATAATTCTTTCTGCTTTATCTATATAATAACTATGATTGATATTATCAAGAGGATGATCTTTTGGTAAATAATTGCACACTGTACATAACCATTCACCTGCTTCCACTTGACTTACAGCAGCAGCATTAGTTTCACATTCAGGATTCTTTATTTTTAGTATTTTCTCTCCTTTATTAGAAACATAATAACGAATTAACTTATTGTAAAGATGTTTTCCTCCTTCTTTGCTGTGTCCCTCATAGTGGAAGTTTCTACTAGCTTTTTGTCGAAGAGCAAAATCATAAATATTCTTGTGATTTTTTATTGTTTCTTCTACAGGCACACCGTTAATAAACCATTGTTCTAAAGCAATAGGTACAATCCTGGCACTCTTGTTCTTGTGTAATTCAAAATCTGTAAGGAAATCACCTTTCTTCTTTATTTCTCCATTTGTCTTAATAGCTAAATAGTCATTCACTGTAGAGAATATAATCTTTGAATAGTCAGTACGTTCTAGCTCATAGGTAGTGAGTTCCATCCACCAAGTATTAATAGCTTTCATTACTTCCAGATCTGTTTTCTTTATTCTAACAGTGACACCATCTGTATTAGCACTAATGACATGAATACCTCTCAGTTCATATTGTTCAATAAGCATCATTAAACTTAGTTCACCTGTAATAGTTGTGAACATAGTTAGTTGTCTATCATATATCCAGTTCAACATATCACTTGATTTACCATAAACAGAGTTTACAGCAAGTTTTAGTGCTCCTACAATACCAGCTATTTTCTTATCTGTTTTAGCTAGAGGTTTAAGTTCAAGTCTTTTATCAAACATTTGCTTATAACCACGTAGAAATTCTTTACCTAAGTGAGCAGGATAACGACCATTATTAATAATAATAGCTGGATAATAAGAACTAACATCCCAATCAATAATTTCGTATTCTTCATCAGCTTCAAATATTTTAGGTTTATTCTCTGTATGCAATCCACCCTTCATGAATGAATATGTATTATCATAGAAATGTATTTCCTCCTTAAAATCATCAGATATTGATAATGACATTTTTTTTATTCTATTTAAGAAAGCTTTAAGTTCAGGTGTTATAAATGTTACATATTTAGCTATGCAGTTTTTTACACTTATATTGCTTCTAAACATTCCTTTCTTTGGAAGTTCATTGTATTTGATATTCTTCTCCTGGCAATAATATTTTTTAATCATCTCATCACCTATTTTACTATCTGAATAGTTAAGACATGGAATACCAAACTCTGTTTCTATATCTTGTCTAAGCTCTATTTGATTATTTTCTTTGTATAAAGGATGTTCTGTATTGCCTGTAGTAATCTTATAGAACTCATAAGTAGCCATTACATCATTCTTACAATACTCTCTAGTAAGAGAACAATCGTGTTGTGTTAGGTCTTTCTTAGCATAATGAATAGGCATTTCTTCAATGTTCTCAAGATCCATCTCAAACTCAAGTCTTTTCAAAGAGACCATTCGATTCTTATTATCGTAATGATGAATCTTGAATAAATCTATTTGTTTTAATGATAATTGATCTTCTCTGTATTCAGGAAACACATCATAATTTGCATCATGTATAACATCTTGAGCTTTAACTGAAATCTTTGTACATATTTCCAATGCAGAATATTCATGCCATGATTCATAATTCTTAATGATCCATTCTACCACTTGACTATCAAAGCGTAGGTTATTATAACCTACCCAATGATAATCTTGATGAACTTCTGTAAATCTTATAAAAGAATCTAATTGATGTGTATATGCACTCACTTCAAACTCAAAATACATATCTGTTTCTGGATTGTATATACCAACTAAGAACATTTCTGCCATAGTTTCTATATCAAACACTAATATTTTTAATTCATTTTCCATTTAATTTAAAATAATTATTATTTTTAGTATATTTTAGATAAGTATAAGAGTTGAATAAATAAGCATGATTATAAGACTCTGTAAGTGTTTTTCACAAATAATAAGTGTTTTTCACATTATATGCAATCAAATATAAAATTGCAAAAATGATGTGTTTTATATGTTAGTGCAGTGGTTAGTGCCACTACCCAGTTGAAATTTCTTGCACCAGACGGCAAAAAGCGTTATTGGTAATGCTAAATAAACTCCTCAATCTTATGGGTATCTAAGCCAGTATAGGTATGGATTAAACTTCTTAATGCAAAACCACAACTTTCAGCCATCTTCATTCTATCATCAATATCCATTTTATCGTAATCTTGATTATCATACATCTTATCCATCAATGCGGTTTGAAAAATAATTGTAGCGTTTATAAAATCTCTTTTGGAATAATTTGGCTTATTCTCATTACCTTTTGCATCAGCATTTTGATTTAACAAATCGTTGGCGATTAATTCTAATTCTTTTTTGTAACTTCTCATTTTATTTATTTTGATTTAATTAATTCACAAACTAATTTGTAATGCGAAATAAACTTTCGGTTAGTGGGGAGTTATGTGCAAGGCTAACATCCTGCATCACAAGTATAATTTGGCGTTTTAATTCCAAACATAATCCTGAATGTCCCGACAACTATTGCGTAGGTAATCATATCATCAGACTTCCATTTTCTAAATCCTGTTGAATATGCTTTATGCACACCCTCTACTTTTTTGGCAGTTTTAGGAAACTTGTTAAACGCTAAATAATACTTTTTGTTTTGAAAAGATTTGTACATCGTTTTTAAATTAATTTAGTGCTGATAAACCCCCAAACCAATCTACATCCCCAAACCAAAACGGAGAGGGTTATGTAAATTGTCAGAGTGATGAATATAAAGGCGGTGAGGATCATGATTTTATATTAACTAATTCCCAATCGCTTTCAGTAATTACATAATGACAATTATGGCAATCATGAATGTACGTGAAAAATGGGACTGTATGAATTACAGTAGCATTACATTCATGCTTACATTCAGGACAGACTATCAGTTCATTGTGTGATTTTTCTAATATTTTCTTTTGCCTTTCAATTATTAATGCCATTTGCAGTTTAAATATTTCCCCTTTAATACTTTCATTCTCTGATTTTAGCTCCAGGTACTTGTCGTTGAGTTCTGCGAGTTTTTGTAGGAGTTCTTTCATTCTGTAAATAATTTAAAGAAATTCAATAATAAATCTTGATATTTTGTATCAGCAGCAGCAGCAGCAGCAGCAGCAGCATAAGCACCAGTATAAGCAGTATAAGCAGTAACATCAGCAGCATAAGTAGTAGCATCAGCAGCATAAGTAGCAGCATCAGCAGCATAAGCAGCAGCATCAGCAGTAACATCAGCAGCATAAGTAGTAGCATCAGCAGCAGCAGTAAGTTTTTGTTTTAAAATATCAATATTAATAGTTCCTGACAAGTATTGTTCAGCAGCTTGAATAGCTTCTCTTGGTGCTATATTTTCAGGATATTCATCCTCAAAAATAGGTAATACAACCCAAGCACATCCGATTGCAAACTTTCTAAATTCAGTATCAGTTAATTCGCATCTTTTACAAATAAACCACACTTTATCTTTTAGCGGAATATCTAAAGACAAAATTTCATTAATTGTAAATTCGGTTTTGTCTTTAAGGATTTTGACAGCATTCTCTTTTGAGTAGCATCCAACATTATGAAGGATTTCATCTCTTGTAAATAGTGTTTTCATTAGTTATTTCTTTTTGAATTGTTCAAACCATAGGTTCAATATTTCCTTTGAGCTTAATTTCTGTTCTAATTCTTCTTGTTCTTCATTTACCCAATAATCTTTACTTGGTAAATAAACCCAATCTTCATGAGAAATCCATTGAGAAAATGTAAACATATCTTCCTCACTATACATTCTTTCAGCTTGGTATTTAGCACCTTCTATAAATCCTTCTTGTTTATTTGCTTTATTGCAATCATCTGCCGATGGCATCCACATTGAACCTTCTTTAGATATAGGATATAATCTTTCAGCAGTTTCTTCAAGTGTTTCTTGTTTAATAGATGTAGTTGATGTAGAAGTTATTTTATCAGCATTTGGATTGCTGAGGTCTACTTGTTGTGTGTGTTTATTTTCCATAGGTTTCGTTGTAGTATTGTTCGGCCATTTTGTGATATCCTATTAGTCTTGTTGATTCAACTTGGCAACCAACACCAAAAGCATCAACAATCTGTTGCTTTTCCATTTCTTTTGCTTGGTCAACCATCCATTCTTTTCTTCTTACATTAATTTCAGGATATTGCATATCAATTTCATTTATTAACCATTCTACTGATGTCTGTTTCATAATTTTTCTATTTTTTAATCTTAAAGTTTCCTAACTTCTCTACCAATTCCTCCATTGTGTATTCGGGAATGTCAGCACCTCGTGTTATTCCATTTTGATCTTTAAAGGTTAATATATTCCCACGTAAATCGTAAGTATATTCATAGCTATATCCTTTTGAATCTTTGTAGGTTAATATATTCCCATTTGAATCATAGGTATATTCATGACTATATCCATATGAATTTTTAAAGGTTAATATCCTACCATTTGAATCGTAAGTACATTCACAGACATACCCATTTACTCCTTTGCAAAACTCATAAACTCTTTTACCTGCTTTATCAAATAATTCTAAATTCTCTGTTGTTCCTAAAATGTTTTTCATAATTTTTATTTTTTTGTTTAATTATAACTTCATTATATTATTATATATGAAAACAGTAAATAAAGTTTTAAATTCTCCATTAGGACATATCTTATATGCCCAATTAATTAATATCGCTGTAATCCATAGTTTCATTTTTTATCAACTTATAGGTTTACTTTTTTAATCAATTTGTCAAGTTATAGGCTGACGAAAAACGGCAGCTAACAAAATGCCCAATTAAGTAATGTCGTTGTAATTCATAGTTTAATTTCTTTTCTTATAATATTTGTTTTATTTTATTAATGTAATTAGGATCAGTGGCATAAGATTTTAATCTACTAAGATATTGAGAACTGGATTGATGTTTAGCACGTTTTCCTTGCCATAATGCATAATCAATAACAGATTGTCTCCAGGATGAATATACAGCATGTCCTCTATTTGTTCCCATAGCTGTAGTTTTTCTGTATTTAGGCATTTTCATACCAAATAAGTTATGGTTCTCTTTGAATATGTTTGATTTGAAATTTCCTGATTCAATCATAGCTTGTGCTATAACTATATCTGGATGAGCAATATTTAATTCAGTTATCAATCTTATCATATTTTCCTTTGAGAATAAATAATATTGAGGAATAATCTTCACTACACCATTCTTTAGTTCTCCTGCTATAACTAATAACAGGAGAAGTGATAATATAAGTTTTTTCATAATTTATCGAATTTGTAAAACATTTAATAAACGATTTGTCCAATCTCTTTTTTTAATTGGTGGACAATAATTAATTATTTCTTTATTAGTATAACACATATAACAAAATTGACCACATCCTTCAACATAACTTGTACGTGTATCAACGTCATCATTAAATCTGTATGCAGTGTTTTCACCACAGCTTACACATTTCTCAATTGGATTATTAATATAGTTACGATTTCTTCTTTTAAATATTTTCATAATTTTACATTTTTAAAATTGTTTCTATTTCAATTCTTTCTATTCTTCCTGCAAACACACCAGCATATTCATCATCAGCTTCATGTTTATTCATAAAGTTTAATAATATAAATAAATAAGCAGCTTTATGATAATTTAGATGTTTACCAATTTTATCAATAATATAACCATTTCCATCATTAATTATTGTTAATATTGGATGATTTTTAATTTCATCACTCCATTCTACACCTATAGGTATTAATTCATATTTTGTCCAGTATTTTCCATTTTCTGTAACAACAATTTTAAACTCAGCCACTTCTGTGCTGCTATTCATCACTCTATATTCCATTTGTATAATATTTTATGTTTAACACTTTTCCTCTAAACTCTTTATCCACTTTATATAAATCTCTATAATTACGCATGTTGTTACACATTGTTGAATGAGTTCTTCCTCCAAGTCTTATTCCCACTCTTTTCAATGTATATCTACTAAATCTATCTAATATTAGATCTGTAACAATCATTCTAGCCTCTGTGTGCTCTCGTTTTTTACTGATTGATATGAGATCATCATAGTCCACTTTCAACACCTCACAAACGATCTCTATGAGTCTATCAATTGTTTGTTCTTGTTCTTCTTCCATATGTTTAAATGTTTAGCTGTAAGAGAAGGATTCGAACCTCCAATTGTCCAGTTTTTTTAAAAATAAACTGGACAAACATACGAGACAAGTATGCGTGTCTGCCAGATTCCACCACCTTACAATAAAGTGTATAAAGAGCTCTATTGAAGCCCTTTATACAAATATAATTAAAATTTGATTATTTTAAGAAATCAATCTCTATAGGAGTGCCAGTGAGTTTCTTATAGATGAGCTGAGTTTTAGCAGCATTAATTGCTGCTGAATAAGCTTGAACAGCTCCTTGAGCCACCTTTAAATCTCCAGTGTGATAAAATACTTCATTTAATGTATCACCAATATCTTGCACTGCTCTACAAACATCTGTAATATTATTTGTTACAAACACTTTCTTTGTTTTTGGTTTAGTTCCCATTGTTTCTAATTATTCTAGTTAATAATAATTGTTTTCTTTTTAATTCTATTAATTCTTGAGGTATATCTGAACATATTAAACCTGTATTATGAGCAATAATTACTTTTTTAACATAAGCGTCATTAAGTAATTGTCTATCTTTTCTTTCATGAGTTTGAATACGTTCTTTGTATTTAGGATTAGTGTTATAATAAAGTTTTAATCTTTCTCTATGAATTTCTTTTGACTGACTTATCCATTTGTGTTTATTATTTTTGTGATATTCATTTACTCTTTTTTTAGTATGTTCTTCTGAAACTTTAATTCTTGGATTAGCCACATAATATTTTTTACGTCTTATCTTTGAACAACCTGTATCAGATATACTAGCACAAGAATAATTAGTATAATAGTTAATAGTTTTATATAATTTTTCTGATCTCCAGTCTTTTTTTTTTATAAACACTCCATCTTGTACTACCACAATGAGGACATATTTTATCTGGAATTTCTATTGTAGGCATAATTAATTAAATTAAAAAAGGAGAGACATTTACACACATCTCTCCTTATTATTTAAATTATTTATTTAATGATTGTGATATTACCATTCTCATGAATCAACACTCCACTAATAAATGCTTTCTCTATTTGTATAGAGAATCCATCTGGGAAGTTGATAGTTCTGATTGTTAATATCTCACCTTTAGGTGTAACAATAGTTTTTACAGGGATGTTAGGTTTAGGAGAAGAAACAGTATTATTTGAATCTTTAAGACGAGACACTTTTACAGGAACATCAATAACACTTGAAATTGTACTAAAATTTCTACTTTTTTTAAATCTAGTTAATATACCACTAACTGATCCACTGTCTGGAAGGTCATACATTTTTGCAAGCTCTATATTACTATATTTTTTAGATGTATGATCTTTATACAATTCCATTTTTTGATCTTTAGAAAGATGAACTTTATGTTCCTTTTTATCACCAAGCTTCTTTAATGCATCAGATTTATCCAAAAGTCCTTGTTTTTTCCACCAGTGAATTAAACCATGTAAACTGGCACTTGAAGGATATCTATACTTATTAGCTAAATCCTTAATTGTATAATTACCAGATTTAATGTCTTTAATTAAATTTTCTTTTTCTTTTTCTGTAATTTGATCTTTAATGCTTTTCATGATTTCTGTGTTTTAATTTTTAATTGAGTTAATTAATAGGTTTTAAATACGAACATACACATTGGTGTAGAATTGTTTTTATTGTTTTTATACTTAATAAGATTGTCTAGTCTGAATTTGGGATGAGATAGTTTACCTAATCTAACTAATAAATTAGGAAAGAACTCAAATCTAAATTCTTTAGGTTCTTTACATCCATAAACTTCCATTATCTTATTTAATCCAAACTCTCTACCAGCTGTAAATGTAAATGCTAGTATAGAATGAGATTTTAAAGTATTTTGTATAACACTAATAAGATTGTTCATATTAGATAAAGATAGATTACCACATAAATCTATCCATATAAGATCATACACTCCTGGATTTGCATGTGCTTTATCAAATACATCTAAGTACTCATAGTTATATTTATTAAGTTTATGAGTTTTAGCTTTTTCATAAACAGCCTTGTTATACTCTACACAATCTATTGAAGCACTATGGTATCTAGAGGATACTAAGTGTTCAAACAGAAAATTATTTGCTGGTAGTGTGAGTAGTTTAGGTTTATACTTATGAAGATCTTCCATTTGTTCTAACAGATACCATCTTGTATCATCTTTAGCCAAGGCATGATCATGATTAAATTGCACTTTCATGATTTCTTTGTTTAAAATTTGATTTCTTTGTTTAATAATAAAAAAAGGGAGAGGCATTTCTGCACATCTCCCTCTCACATCACACACTAGTCTTCATTGTCTTCCCAATCTTCTTCATCTGTAAGATATCTAAGCATCACTCTATCTTCTATTAATAGTGGATCACCTATTTCATCATCTTCCAGATATATTTCCAATAATCCAGTGAATTGACTAATAACATTATTAATCTCTTCTATAGACATTTCTCTTAATTCATCTACATCATCACCATCATCCCACCAACCAATTTGTTCTGGTATAGCAAGAATAATAGGTGTTTCTACATTATTTAATAATTCATGCTGGATGATGTATGGTTCTACAGGATAACCATGTGTCACTACAAACTTTTCTTCATCATCTGGAAGTTCTTCAAGAATAAATAGTTCAACAGCATCTGTTCTTGCTATTTTATTAATAAACAACATTCCTTCTTCTAGTTTAAGAGGCTTATAGCTCTTTAATACTAATTCTGCTTCTACATACATGTTAATATGATTTTTCTTCTATTAGGTTTGAATTTGTTTCAATGTTAATTTGTTTTTTAATTGCAGCACGTTCATCATTAAGTTTATACACCTGTATTGCAAGAGCAACAAAATAATCATCAAATCTTGATGAAGCTTCACATTCTCTAATTTCATTTTCCACCATCCATAAAGAAAGATTCACTTTCATTAAAGCTTTTCTTTTAGAGTCATCTATTTTTAATTCTTCTACAATAGGTGTTAAATAATATAGTTCTTTATTAATGTTAATTAATTTAGCTTCATCTTTAATCATTAGAGCTTTAATTTGGAGGATAGTGTACTTATCCACTATCTCTCCATTTGACACTTCTATTCGCATACTAATTCTGCTTCTAAATACATAATTATACATTATAAAATTGGTTACTAAATTTATATCAATCGACTAATAAATATAATATTGCATCAATTATACCTATTATTATAAAACTGATTGCTAAAATTCCTAAACAAACTCCTAATACATTCGTTATAATCTTTTTCATAGTTATTTTTTTTTTAAATTTGTGTTTGAGCATTTATAGACCATGTTAATTGAGCTTGATGTTCGTTACTACAATCATTACAAACTAATACATTAACAATTTCTCCAGCATACAATTTTTCAATTTTGTAGATTTTTTGTTTACTCCCTATTGGAGATGAACATTTATCACAATAACAAATGTCTTTCTTTTTTAATTTTTCTTTTGCTTTCATAGTTTAAATTTAAGTTTATTTGTAGTCAGGACAGGATTCGAACCTGTAGGCCATTTGTGGTTTTCTCTTCCATTTACGATTGCAATCGTACCACCAGCGTTTTGCCACTCCTGTATGATGTCCGCTAACGTCTATCATACAATATCAACCTTGCGAGTTAATGTGTGCGTCTACCAATTCCGCCACCTGACTATTTTAATTTGTTACTGACTCCCCTCCACTTTATTTAATATAATATTCTGTTAATTCCTTTAATTGATTAATGTCTATTACAGGACAAAGATAGTTTGTTTTTCCATTTACATCATTAAAACTATATAGATCCTGTGATTTAATATTGTATTCAAACTCAAATCTATAATAATCATGATATAATGTTCCATCTTTGGTTCTAAAATTAATTGATTCTAATTGTTCTTTAGTTATCATATTAATATAATAAAATAAGCAATGTGCATTATTATATACACATTGCTTATTAATGTTATTATTCTGTTTTAAACTAATACTGATAGAATAGCCATGAACAATATCATGGCTAAAAATAATTTAATATTTTGTTCTGCTGATCTTTTCATAATGATTTAATTTAAAATATTTTATCAAAATACTCTTTATGCAATAAATAATACTCTCTTGCTGGAAATGATGCCATCCACCATCCAATAAAGAATGAATACATCAATTGCCAGGTGCTATTATAAATAACAGCTTTGTAAGATCCAACAAATATACATGGAGGAAATGATACAATAAAGAAAATAATAACAAATGAAGCAATGTATATTGCTAACAATAATAATGTTTTCATAATGATTTTAATTTAAATAATAAACAATAAAACTTGCCCATAATAGACAAGTGATAACAATTCCAGGTATAAAATAGTCTTTATCATTAAAAATATACTTATTATCAGATGCTCTTACATCAACAATATCAATAATTGTCGAAACTGTAGCAAACAACATCAATGCTATATATAGCATCCATAAAAAATTAATCATAATATTTTGTGTTTAAATTGTGTGTGTAAATATAACCAAAAAAACAAACACATACGTTTGATTAAAAAAAACCATGAATAGTTAATACGCATGCATTTGTTTAATTGGTTAATGTTTTCCCTCTGCACTCAAGTTGTACCAGTACTTGTTATTGCGTGAATAGACACTTGAATAATATCCTCTCAGTTAAGAGTCAGATATCAGAGCTGTCACACGTAGCTGGTCAGCTATTCCATTTTACAACTGCTCATCCTTGGGAGACTGATTAAGAACTACATGCATAATCTGTAGTATTATTTTCAAACTTAATCAGTGTGGTTTCACATCTTAGCCTGCAACTACTATCTTGCTCTACATCGTACTAAGAAGTCTTTATATCCACATGAGAATGGTGCATTACAGAGTTTATGATATTCCTATCAACCACCACTCTAAGGACTGATTCTAATGTTTATAGCCTAATAATCAGTTAAATTTGGGCTATGCTTTAATACACTATTCTAAAATGACCATAGCCATTCTCAAATACTGCTGTATATACAGAGTATTTAGTCATTAAATATTCTTTAATCAATTGGTATCTACTCTCTGTCTTACAGTGTAGATAGAATGTTTTAGTTCTGTGTTTTTTCATTTTGTTTTGATTTTTGATTTAATATTTCTGTTAGTTCTGATATGTTTTGACCAAACTTTACTATCTTTTATGTGTATTTTATCACAATTAATACAGTGGGTTTGTGTATTAGTACCAATAAGACCTAAATTTATCAATTACTTTTCTAATCCAGCCATCTTTCTTATATAGTTGTAAATTAATAGTTCTAATTAATGTATCATCAGGAACACCTCTTGCTAATCTGATGTCTTCTTCGTATTGATTAACACCATATGTATCATGATTATATCTAACATTAATAATATATGAATACAATATATCTTCAATAACAGCTGTTACATTAAATTGTCTTTTAATAGCTGTAGCTAAAATACAATTATTACTATCTAAAAAGTTTCCTGCATTATTAACATCTTGTGCTAATATTTGTATTTCTATTGTTTTCATTTGTTTAGATTTATTATTTTAATTACTAAATGTGCTTCTTTTTCTGCCCATGTTATTATTTCTTCTTCTTTGTTAATTTTATTCTTGTGAATATCAAATGATTGATGCATTAATTCGTGCATTACTAAAGCAAATGTTTCAACATCACTATTACATCTATTGAGATTAATAAATACAAATTTTGCATCATCTTTTTTATACCCTTTAGAATTAGGTATATAATTAGACCAACCAGCAAAATAAGCATCTTGAGATGTATTATTATATGCTTGACAATCTTTTAAATTTAATCCATGCATTTCTGTAACATTATAATAAGTGAATACATCACATGGATTATAACTTAATAATAATGTGTATAAGGCAAATTTATATATAATCATAGATTTGTTTTTTTAATTTTATATAAAGCTGTAATGTGTCATGAATAAAAGAATACTAAGGGAATATCCTTCTCTCTACACACATTACAACTTTATATAACTGTATATTGGGTGATAATTATAATAAGAAGCATGTGTTCCCTACAATACATATCTCCATAGTTATGTATGTAATATGCAACAATTCCCTTTACACACTCAGTTGTAACAAACCTCACAAGCGATTTTTACAAGGTCACGTTAACCTCAACTTGGTCTTGTTCATTACAACTGTCTCATTCTTGGAAGACTGATTAAAACGCTGACTGGCAATATCACATCTTTACCCAAAGGATTATCCAGATATAATAATAGTCAATTAATCAGTCTTAAATGATGTGTGTGCAAAAGGAAATAACTTAATATTCTTTATTATATTGTTCTAAATATTCCATATATTGATCATATGTCATTCCATGTTCTTGACATTCTATATAATTAATATTATCATATACAGGAATTCCAGAATCTATAAATGCATCTAATTCATGTTTAGGAATAATAAGCTGATGAGAATAATCACCAGCATAAAATCCTTGTATATATAGAGTGTTCCCTACAATACCTAAAATACGTGTTTCCATAATATATATAAAGAGGTTTAAATAAAACTAATATCTATAGGACATATAATATCTATATCATTCTGAACATCTTCTATAAGAAAAGAATAATCCATATAATCAATCAATCCATTATTAAATTGTTCTTGTATTAAATGTTTCTTTTCTATTAGAATATCTATTTCTATTGCACATCTATTGTATGCATATTCTATAAGTTCACTTATTGTTATCATGATTTCTATGTTTAAAGCTATATGTATATTAATTAGTGTATTGATTTAATGATGTTGAGAAGAGCATGTTATATGTCTGAGAGGGTTACACATCTATTCTTTTACACACATAACTATCTAATTAATAGTTAATTATGTAATAAATAAAGGGTTAATGAGTAGGATTTAATATCCCACCCAATTGGGCACAATTCTCCCACCCTTTATATGAAAAAAGGGGCAAAGCCCCTTTTATTAGCTAATAGCATCAAGCAATGCCTCATCAATAGCTTCTGCCTTAACATTGTGCATAATGCTGGTCAAGGTGGCTTCTGCCCTTGCCATGTTAATCTCACGATCAATACTTGTGTTGTTCATTAAACTAAGTTGTGATTTGTCCCCATTTTGTTCCCAAAGTAGATCAACACTGTACAACTTATCTTCATCGAACTGTTTACAAAAGGAATCTTCTGTATTGGCAACAAACACTGCATTATCGTAGGCAAATCTTCTGTACTTTTTGCCTTTCATCTTACTTTCTTTGTCGTAGTCAAGTTCGCCTGGCAATGCCTTAATTTTTAATACATCTCTTCCTTTTAAATTTAATTCCTTTTTCATTTTTTTTGTTGTTTAATTGTTTGTTAATACTATGGGGAGTATCCCCAATTCGATAATTTGTAGGAGGGGTTGTAATTGGAAGTGGTCAACTCTCTCACTAATATAGACCCCTTATATTTTGAAAAAAAATTATTTTTAAAATAAATTTGGTTATGTCGTTTAACATGTAGACCTTTGAGGGTGGAGGGTGGGTCATATAGTACTCACACACATCTGTATATGATGACAGGAATTGAGTTATTGTTAAGTGTTTCGTTATTGTTGGTTATTATTTCTTTATATTATGGAACATATGGGAATATGAGGATGGAAGTATTAGTGGAGATTAATGTGTTAGATAGTCCTTATTATAATCTAGGTGTATCATATAATAGGATGTATGAAAATGGATATCAGTGTATAGATAGATTGGTAATTGGATTAGTGTTAGTGAATTTTACTGTATTGTTTCATAAAGATATTAATGCATAATATAGCTATTCATCGAATTATGTATTTGATTATGTTACATAATGTTCCCATCTTTGTATTAATTACGTAATAGATTATGGAACAAACCAAAAAAACAATTGTTCAAAAGCTTAAATTGATAAAAAATGATAGTTTTTTATTAGCAGAAAAGTATTATGCTATTCTTTCAGCAATTAACGATTTAAAGCTTACACAAAGAGAAATACAATTGATAGCTTTTACAGCTATTAGTGGTAATATGTCTTATAAGTATATACGAGAAGATTTTTGTAAGAAGTATGACACAACAAGTGCTACGATTAATAACATTATTTCTAAATTAAAGAAAATGGGTGTATTAGTGAAGAATGGGAGTAAAATTAAAGTGAATCCTGTTATTCTTTTGAATTTTAGTAATGATGATGTTATATTAGAAGTTAAACTATTTCATGGAGAGGCCTAAGAGTTTAACAATTAAAGACTTTCTTATTAGGAAAATGTCTGTAAGGATGTTGATTCCTGAGTTTACAATAGATGCTATTATTTCACATCAGTTTCAGTCTGCTAATCAAGCTATGGCATCTACTAAGAGTGTAGAGATTTCTGGATTTGGTAAGTTTGTATTTAATGATAAGAAAGCTGTTAAGAAGATGAAAAAACTTCTTTCACAAAAAGCATTGTTTGAAAGACTAATGAATGATGATTCTTTGTCTGAACAAAGACGTAACAATGCAAGACTGAAATATGAAAGTGTTACATTGAACATAAGTGTATTAAAACCAAAAATAGAAACCAACAATGAAAATGAGTCAGATATATGAGGGATGGAGAAACAAGCTTCTTCCACCAGCATCCCTGAAAGAATTAATACAAAAGACATCTCTGGAGAGAACATTGATATGTAATGAATGTCCTTTACATTCAAAACATCACAATACACCAATAAGACCAGATGATCATTGCACACATTGTGGATGTAATATAGATGCTAAAACAAAATGTCTATCTTGTGAGTGTCCAATAGGTGAATGGATGGGATTGGTTAGTTTAAAAGAAGAACAAAAGATGCTTAAAGGATATGGAAAAGAAGAACAACAAGACACTAACACTCCAAAAAATTCCATTGGAAAGTCTAATGGAAATACTGGCTGATCTATATAACAAAGGAGCTGATTATATAGATGTTACAGGAACATCTAATGATAGTCAAGATGTAATTTCTATATATGTTCGTGAAGAATATATGATGGATGAAGAAGAAGAAGAAAACAATTTATCTGATGAAGATTTAAATCAATTAATATAAATAACATGAGAATCAAAACAAACTATTATACACAGATAATAGATTTGCTCAATGAGATGCACAATAGTTTTCCTACATATAATTTAGGAAAGCATTTGTCAACAGCCCTTGATGGGGAAGGAGATGCATGGGGAATATCAGATAAAGAATTGTTATACATTCTTACAAAATACAAAACTGAATTAGAACTAGATGTGCAACATTCTAATGATATTGAAGATATTATTAGAGATGGAATGAATTTAAATGACATCTTATTAGAAGAAGAAGATAATGGCGAAAGCTACTAAAACTACATACATTAATACAGAGCTTGATTGGGCTGAAGAACAGCTTAGTTCATGGAAAGCTTATGTTGATGCCAATCCTCTAAATCTTATTAAAGATAGGATTGAGTGGAAGCCTACAGCTAGAGGTGGAACAATGCCTATGGTGATTGCATCCATTGAATCTCAAGGAAAATTTATTCAAGAAACCATGAAAAATTATCTAGCCTTATTAGAAGTGGTAGATAAACTACGTAAAGTGGAAGAAGCAAAAGTGGAAGTGAGGGGTAATGGTGAGATGTCTACAATGGCTGAAAATTGGTTAAAGAATAGAAAATGACAGATTTAATTAGCATTGATTATAATGACTGGTTTATAAATCAGAAAAGACTTCCTGATAAAACTAGTCAAGAGTATAATGCTTTCTATGAATTTCATAAAGAAATATGTCTGAATGGATGTATGATGGATGGTGTTTATATAAACCCATTTCTCTATTGGCATTTAAATATATGGCACACAGAGGTGGATATTATAGATGATAGGGGAAGAATATCACAAAAATATGCCAATCCTCTTCTTAGAGATAATGAATGGGTGATAACTAATGAAATAGATAGAGCTCAAAATGAAAAGAAAGGCTTAGTTATTCTAGGCATTAGACGTTTAGCTAAAGCTTTAAGAAATGATGAATTATTATATACAGAATCTGGAAATATACAAATAGGAAAAGCTAGTGTAGGTGACAGAATATTTGATCATACAGGAAACTTAGCTACAATAACAGGAGTATATCATCAAGGTAAAATTCAAACTTATAAAATGACCCTTCAAGATAATAGAGAAATCTATTGTTGTGAGAATCATATATGGAGAGTTAAAGATAAAAGATATAATAAAATAAAAGACATTCCTTTAAAAGATTTATTACCTATATATAAAAAACCAAGAATACATAATGGGTATAAAGACGGTGTTACAAGAAATAAAGAAGAGTGTTTTTTTGCTATTCCTAATAATGATGTAATTCATTACTCTAAAAAAGAACAAACAATAGATCCTTATTTTTTAGGACAATGGTTAGGAGACGGTAACTCTAGAAATTTAGGTATAACTACTATAGATCCTCAAACAGTAGCTTTTATTTATAAATACGCTACTGATTTAGATTTACAAGTTAGAGTGGATTCGGATACGTATTTTATTACTTCAGGAATAAAAGGAGGTACTTTAAAATACAATATATTAACTAATTGGTTTAATGAACTATGTTTATTTAAAAATAAACATATACCTTTAAATTACTTGGAAGGAAACGAAGAACAAAGAATGTCTTTATTGCAAGGGTTAATGGATAGTGATGGTACAGTTTATTCTAATGGAACTATTTCCTTTACAACAACTGATAAAAGATTATCGGATGATTTTTATTCATTATGCAGAAGTCTTGGAATTAATTTAACTAAAAAAGAATTTACACCTAAATTATATGGAAAAGAATGTGGTGCAGGTTGGTTATTTACTATTTTTACAGAAAAGCCAATATTTAGATTGCAGAGAAAATTAGATAATATTAAAATAGGTAATAAAGGAAAACAATTTAAGATTAACTGGACTACTATAAAGAGTATAGAAATAGATGAGTTGGCAGAATCAACGTGTATAACAGTAGATAATGAAGATAAATTATTTTTAACTACAAATTACACTGTGACGCATAACTCAGTTATTGAAAGCTCTTATATTGCTTGGGGAGCTACGTTTGATGAGAACTCACAAAATATTATTGCTGGACTGAATGCCCCAGATATAAAGCTTATTACAGATAAGATAGATAAAGGACTCAATTTCATCCCTGAAGCATGGAGATGGCAAAGAATTGAAGATAACTGGAAGAATCAAGTGACACTTGGTATCAAGACCAGAGGAGGAGAGAGAATCCCTTTCTCACAAATCATTATACGTAACTTAGATGAGGGAAACAATGAGGAAGCTATTGCAGGTACAAAACCTAGAAAACTCATCATTGATGAGATAGGTAAAGGATCTTTCTTAAGAGGACTACAAGCTGCCACTCCAGGATTTACAACACCATTTGGTTGGGGATGTAGTCCTATTCTTACAGGTACAGGAGGTGATATGAAGAAATTCATGGATGCCAAGAGTTTAATGTTTGATGTAAACAATTTCAACTTCTTAGAATACAATAACGATAAAGACTCAACAAGAATACATGGCTTATTCATTTCTAATAAATATAGAATGGAAGCCAAAGAAGATTCTTCATTAGGTGAGTATTTAAATGCTGATGCTAAAAGTGATTTACACAATGTAACTATGCTTGTTTCTAATGAAGAAAAAGCTACAGAAATTGTTACATCTAATTTAGAAAGACTAAAGAAAGCAGGAGATAGAATGGCCTATCTAAAAGAAAAAATGTATTATCCAATTGAAGTGGATGATATATTCTTGAATGAAGATACAAATATATTTGATATAGAAGCTGCTAAAAGACAAAAAACCAGACTATTACAAAATGAAAGAACAGGAACACCTGTTGTATTATTTAGTGATGATGGAAATATCAAACACGAGTTTACAGATAAACTTCCTATATCTAACTTTCCTTTAAAAAATTCAGATGATAAAGATGCTCCTGTAGTTATATATGAGTTTCCTATGGAAGCCCCTCCTTATGGACTATATGTTGCAGGAGTGGATCCATATAGACAAGGTAAGTCTGCATATTCTAGTTCATTAGGATCTGTATACATATATAAACGTATGCATGCTATATCTGGTGAGAAGTATCAAGATATGTTTGTAGCATCTTATACAGCTAGACCAGATAAAAAAGAAATCTGGGAAGAACAAGCTAGACTCCTTATTAAGTATTACAATGCAAGGGCTCTATGTGAAAACGATGAAATATCCTTTATAGATTACATGATAGCTAAAGGAGATGCTCATTATTTAGAACGTCAACCAGATTGGTTAAAAGAAATAGTACCTAATACAACAGTGAGACGTGATTATGGTATACATAGATCTGCTGATAAGATTAGAAGTTTTCTGCATGGATGTTTAAAGAAATACACAGAAGATGTATTACATGTTGAGAAAGATGATGATGGTAATATCATTTCTGAAACAAAGGGTATGGTGAAGATATTTGATCCTGTTCTATTAGAAGAAATGATACAATATAATGAGATGGGTAACTTTGATAGAATCATTGCTGCAGAGTTAGCTGTAGCATTAGCTATGAAAATGGATCCTATTATGGGAAAAATTGGATCAGCAGGAGATGGTAGAATTCAATCAATGTTTAACACAAAACAAAAAAATAGATTATTCACAGAGAGTAGAGGAATGTTTCCTAAACGAAAAAATAAACTTTTTATATAATGGCAATAATAGATGATTTTTTAAATGAAGATGATTCATCTATGTTAGATAGAGAAGTTCAACAGAAGTATGGTTCAAAAGATGTATATAACTTTTTATATAAAGAAACTCTTCTTCAAAAAATAATTAACAGATTTAAAAAAATAGTAAGATGGCAATAATAAGATATACTAAAGATGCTACCATCAGGTATGCATATTTAAACATATTTCCTGACCAATTCAAAACTGACAAAGAAAAGCAGGATGAGAGTTGGATTAAGAACACAATGGATTATTTTGCAAACAAAGCATATTCTGAGTATATAAAGAACAGAGATACATTTGTTAAGAACTATGATTTGATGAAAGGAATTCTTCGTATGGAAGATTTCTATCAAGAAGAACAAGTGAAGAGCTTTACAGATATGCTTACAGCAGATCTTGGTTTACCAGCTTATGTAAAGATGTATTCCATCATCACCACACCAGTGAATGAACTAGTGGGAGAGATATCAAAACGTCCTGATACATTTAGGGTGAAAGCATTTGATGATGATTCTAAATCAGAAGAACTTGAATTCAAAACAGGCATTCTTCAAGAATATGTATTGCAGGAAGCTAAGAAGCAAATTCTTGAAAAGGTGACTCTAGAAGGAGAAGAGATTGATGAAGAACAACTTCAGCAAATGACAATGAGTGAAGTGAAGGATGAGCTGGATAGTTATACATCTGTTGCAGAGAAATGGGCTAACCACATTCTTACATGTCAGAAAGCTGAGTTTAATATGAAAGAAAAGAGTGAGGATGCCTTTAGAGACATGCTTATTTCTGGTAGAGAGTTCTATCATATATACGAAGATAATAGCAAGCTTGGTTTTAATGTAGAAGTGTCTAATCCAAAGAACACTTGGTTCCTCACTACACCAGATAGAAAATACATATCAGATCCTACAGGAAGAGCACAAGGAGCATATGCTGCAGGTACAGTGCAAGTGATGGAACTATCTGAGATAATTGAATCTATTCCAGATTTGACTAAAGAAGAAATAGATCACTTACGTAGTTCATTGCAAGATTATGGACTGATAAATGTTAGAGACTCTAATCTAGGTAATCCTAATGTTTCTCCTGGTATTGATTCTGTTACATATGACACATACGATCCATTAGTGTTACAAACAAGAATGATGATTGAGAGTGAGATGAAAGAAAATAACGATGGACTAAAAGACTTCTTAGGACTTACATCTAACGTATCTTCATTTGGTTATAAATATGTTGTAGTGAGATGTTATTGGATATCTAAGAAAAAGATTGGTAAGCTCATCTATACAGATGAAATGGGTAATGAACAATCTACACTTGTTGATGAAAACTATAAGAGTGGAACCATCCCTACACAAATCTCTTTAGAATGGGGATGGATTAATCAATGGTATCAAGGAACTAAAATTGGTCCAGACATTTATCACATAAAACCTTACAAGCTACTTAGTTATTGTCCTATTATAGGAATCACCTATGAAGTGAAGAACACTGAATCAAAATCATTAGTGGATTTGATGAAGCCTTTCCAAGTGATATATAATGTTTGTATGAACCAGTTATATAAGCTTCTTGAAAAAGAAGTGGGTAAGGTGCAACTTATGTCTATTAGACATATTCCTATTCCTAAAGATGGAGATGCACAGGACGCTCTTGACATCTGGGAAATGGAAGCTCGTAACAGAGGAGTGGTGTTTATAGATGACTCTCCTGAAAACTTAAAGAGTCCTAGTTCATTCAATCAATTTACATCTCTTGATTTAACACGTACACAAGAGATACAAGCACGATATACATTAGCTCAACAAATTAAGAATGAATGTTGGGAACTTGTAGGTATGTCTAGACAGCGTATGGGCTCTATATCAGCCTCTGAATCTGCTACAGGTACTAACACTGCCATGCAACAAAGTTATTCGCAGACAGAGCCTCTGTTTGTTGCTCATGAGTATGTTATGGGTCAAGTGTATCAATCTATTATTGATGCAGCTCTTTATATTGAAAGTGCTAAACCACAGAGTACATTATCATATGTTACATCTGAAGGAGAATCTGCATTTGTACAAGTGAATGGATCTGATTTGAAATTCAGAGACTTGAAGGTGTTCTTAACAAATCGTCCTGAAGATAATAAGATGTTTGATGAACTTAGACAACTTGCTCAACCATTAATGCAGAATGGTGGATCTTTATATGATGTTATTGAATTGTATTCTACTAAATCTGTAAGACAGATGAAGAAGGTGTTTAAGACACTTAAAGATAAACAAGAAGCAATGGAGCAACAAAAAGCACAACTTGAACAACAGAAGGTGGAACAGCAAGGACAAATTGCTCAAGCTCAAATTGCTCAAGTTCAACAAATGAAAGATGAAGAAATTGCTAATGACAACTATCAAAATGAATTAGATAGAATCAATAAGAAAGAGATTGCCTTGATTGCTGCTGAATCTAAAGCTGGACCACTATCTGATGTAGACGTTAGTGGTGTTCCAGATGTATTAGAGATTGGTAAACTTGCTAATGACCAAACTAAAGCACTAAAGGATTACGAAATGAAAATGGCTCAAATCAATTCTCAAAACAAACAAGCTTCTCAAAAACTACAACTTGAAAGAGAGAAACTACAAGTGGCTAGAGAGAATCAAGCAAACGATTTAGCAGTGGCTAAAGAGAACGCTAAAGGGAGAGCAAAGAAAAAGTAAACATTTTTGATTAGAAATACAAAAACTTTAATGCTATATTATCTTGAATAAGTTGGTATATAGTGATATAAGTCTTTGTATTTTCATAGATGTTGTATAATTTTACGTCAATAAACCAAACATAATAAAAAACTACATATGGCTGATAATTTAAATAGCCCTTCTTTCGAATTTAGTATTGAAAACACTATGGAAATGGCATGGGAAACTCTGAATTACTAAGTGATTTATTTGAACCAGAAACTTCTACAAGTAGTCCTGATGGTCTTCAGAAAATTGTAAAAGAAGTGGAAGATCCTGCTCCTGCAAAAACTAAACCTGCTCCTATAAAAAGTATAGGAGATGATGTTGTGAACACTGAAGATAAAGACGAAGAAACTAAAGCTAGTATAAGTGATTTCTTATCAGGAGGAGATGATGGTGATGATGAAGAGGATGATGATGAGAAAAAAGAAATCAAAGCTCCTGTTGTAAAGAAAACATCAGAAGATGATGATGGTGACGATAATGAACCAGAAGTAACTAGATTTGGAGCACTTGCTAATGATTTATTTAAACTAGGTGTATTTACCAAAGAAGATGGTGATGAGGATGTAGAAATAAACACTCCTGAAGAATTCTTAGAAAAGTTTCAAGTAGAGAAAAAGAAAGGGGCTATTGAAGTTGTTAATAATTTCATTGGACAATTTGGTGAAGATTACCAACAAGCATTTGATGCCATATTTGTTAAAGGAGTTAATCCTAAAGAGTATTTTGATACATTTAACACTATAGCTAATTTTTCTGATATGGACCTTTCACAGGAAAAAAATCAGATAGCAGTGATTAAACAAGCATTAACTGATCAAGGATTTGAACCAGAAGATGTAGAAACTGAAGTGGAAAGATTACAGAACTATGGTGATCTTGAAACTGTTGCTACTAAACATCACAAGGTGTTAGTTAAAAAAGAAGGACAAAAACTTCAACAACTAGAGCAAAACTCAGAAAGAGAATTGCAACAAAAAGCAAGTATTAAGAATCAATATATAAGTAATGTTCAGGCTATCCTTCAAGATAAGCTGAAAACAAAAGAGTTTGATGGTATTCCATTAAACCCTAAACTAGCAAGTGAACTACAGGATTTCTTATTGGTAGATAAGTATAAGACAACATCTGGTGAAACACTTACTGATTTTGATCGCACTATTCTAGAAATGAAAAGACCTGAAAATCACCAAATGAAAGTGAAGGTGGCATTATTGTTAAAGATTCTAGAAAAAGATCCTACATTATCAACTATACAAAAAACAGGCATTACTAAAAAATCAAATGACTTATTTGGTGAAGTGGCAAGACAAGTACAGAAGGGTGTAGTGAAAGGGAATAAATCAGAAAAATCAGATTCATGGTTTTTATAATATATCAATAATAATTTAAAATAATAAAAAAATGGCAATTCAAACAATTCCAGGTTTAACTGGTTTTACTTATGCGAGAGTGGCTTCAATGGACAAACGTGCTGTTGGTAAGCTCACTGATTCTAATCACTTAGAGTCTTTTCACTCAACTGAACCTGCAGATTATGATAAGAAAATCATCAGTCTTTACACCCAGAGTTCATTGTACAGTAATGATTTCTTGGACATGATCAACAAGAGCACACCTTATTACATTGATAATAACAGTGATGCTTGGAAATGGGATGTACAAGTTCCTTACAAATTTCCTAAAATCATTGACATTCCTGCATCAACGTTAGAGTTGAGCAAACCAGGTATTGATGGTCAAGAGTTTTCATTAGTAATAGATACTAACGAATTCTCTAAGAATGCTATCATCTCTGTAGGATCTCGTCAATATGGTCCACGTTTCTACGTGATCAAAGATCCTATTCCTTGGAATATGGGATATTTGTATTCTTTCACATTAGTCACTGATAACCCAACAGTGGATTTCGTAAGTTCCACTTTCCTAAAGACTGGTATTGAGCTAGAATTAGTTGATGCTGCTATTGGTGAATTTGATCAAGACTTATTAGGATTGCCTCGCTTAGGTGAGAAGATCACTATGTTTGAATCTTTAGGTTCTGCATATGGTTATGAGCACAAGATCACTGAATGGGCTGATGACAAAATGATGGTTGATGCTTCTGGTAAAGCTCTAGATATTCTAGTATATGCTCCACAGAGACGTAATCAATTACCTCTTACACGTAATGATGTTAAGTGGGAGCCATTCATTGAATTCTGGATGCGTAAGTCTATGCTTGAACTTAAGGTGAAGCGTATGATTTGGTCTAAGCCAGGTACAGTGAAGACCAATGGTTCTAAACAAGAACTTAAGCGTACCTCTGCAGGTGTATACCACAGAATGCGTAACAATGGTAACTTAGTACAATACAATCGTGGAGAATTCTCTGCTAACTTGATTCGTTCAGTATTTGGAGATCTTTTCTACAGACGTGTTGATGTTAAAGACAGACGTGTAAAGATGTACACCAATGAGGCAGGATTCGATGTATTCCAGCAGGCTCTAAAGAATGATGCTTTAAATTCTGGCTTAACTTTCATGGCTGATTCTGGAAACAGATATCTACAAGGAGAAGGACAACACATCACTTACAACTTTGCGTTTGATTCAATGGTAACTCGTGAGACTGGTCGTGTTGAACTTATTCACTTGAAAGAATTAGATTTACCACAATCAAATCTAGAATTTGGTCAGAACAAAAAGAGCACACCAGTATTTATGGTATTTGATGTATCTCCAATGTCTGATGGTTCTATGATTAACAATATGAGAGAAGTGAGAATGAAGGGTGCACCTTCTATGACTTGGGGATATATTGATGGAACTCGTCATCACTTAGGATTTGCAAAATCTCAAGGTATGAGCTCTGCTAACAAATTCCCAGGATATGAAATCTGGATGAAGGATCGTTGTGATATCTTTATTGAAGATTTGTCTCGTACAGTCTTGATTGAAGAAATACCACAATTCTAATACAATAATACGCCCCTCTGCCATCTCATAAGAACTGGTCGCTTAAGATGAGCTGTCTCTGAGAAGTAGGCTCCTTACATCCTCCCACCTGTGGGAGCCTACGTTCTCTTTTCAGAGTGATGACTGAGATTATATGTCTCTTTGCATTTCCTTCAATGGAAACACTCTGCAATAGTAATCATTTGCTTCCCATAAGAACAGCACTTGATTCATTTTACAAAAACCAAATAAATTAAACTACATTATGGGCAAGATAGGAAAAATCGCCACACTTAAAAGAGATTACAATAACTCTCAATTACAAACAATGCAAGGAGGACTTTCTGCAAAAGGTTTGACAAGAATTCCTGGTACAGGTGTATTCAAATATCCTTATAAGGAATTGGATGGTCAGTATAGAACAGGACTAGATGTTAATGCTGCGTACATTCGCAGAATTCAAGATCCACTAGAAAGAGAATTAGAAACTGAACGTGTTAAAGCTCTCAAAATAAAACTTGAAGAAGCGTTAGGTAGTGTTGATTTAGGACCACGTTCTTCTTTTTGGAACTATGGTTTATCAACTTCTGCAGATGACGTACTACACGTACAAGCTGTTAAGTTACTAGATGGTGATAACTATTTCGATTTAAGTAATCCCTTTCAGGAATTAGCTTTTTCTTGGTTACGTGTTCACCCTACTATTGCTTCTAGTTACCAAGCTTGGGAACGTGGAGAATATTCAGCTGACACACAATTTTATGTAGCTGATGATGAAATAGAGAATGCTGTCATCTATAAGAAGAAACAATTGATCAATAAGGCTATTGTCAAATTTGACTCAATGAGTCCTGAAAAGAAAAGGAAAGTGGCACGATTATTAGGATTACCTGTTACAGATGATACTAAAGAAGAAGTGGTATATAACTTAGTGGATAATGTTCTTAAACAAACAGAATTTGCTAATGGTAAATTCCAAGGATTGAATCCTGTTGAAGTGTTTGGCAGATTTGCTGACATGAAAGAAAACTTGCTCCATATTAAAGATCTTGTAAAACAAGCAATTATCCATTCCGTATATAGATTAAAAGCTAATGGTAAAGTGTACGAAGGAGAGTTTGAAGTGGCAAAGGATGAAGAAGATTTAATCAAATTCCTTGCTGATGATGATAATCAAGATGAGTTAATCACTCTTGAACAAAAAGTTAAATCTAAAAAATTAGCATCTGTATGATACCAGTAGATAGTTTATTATATAAAATAGATCAAAAACTAAATAAGCTATCCACAAACGAACATCAGCAAATTAATCTTGAAGATAAAATTTTAGCATTAAATGAAGCTCAGATTAAGTTAATTAAGCAAAAGGTTGATGGATTTAGTACATCTAGTGGAATGGGACTTGATTCTTTCAAGAAACGTTATGAAGATTTACAAAGTTTAGTTGAAGATTATAATCATCAACCACTTGCTTTGACATTAGAAGATGCACAATTAAATCAATGGAAAGCAGATGTAACCAATCTAGTGCCAAAATACATGTTCTACTTAGATTGCTATGTATTAGCAGATAAGGGTAGATGTAAGAACAGAAAGATTTGGATAAACAATGATTTAACTAAACATGGTGACTTACAGTTTCTTTTAAATAATGTTCACTATAAACCATCATTTGAGTATCAAGAAACATTCAATTATCTTGCCACTGATGAGATGAGCATATTTACAGATGGTACGTTTACACCAACATCTATTAACATAATGTATATGCGATATCCTGTATACATTGATAAATCAGGATATATTGGATTTGATGGAAATCCATCAGTAGATAGAGATTGTGAGCTTGAATTATATCTTGAAGATGAACTTCTAGATCTTACAGTTCAAAATCTCGCAATGTATACTGAGAATCAATCTGCTGTACAAAGTGCAACATACAGGATACAAACAAATGAATAAAATTTTAAACAATTAAATTAATATAAAAAATGGCTGATTTTTCATTAACCACGTTATTCGTGGTTCCAGTAGGACAGACTGCTCTTCCTAGCTCTGGTTCAACCCAAGATCTCACTGCAGGTCAAGTGGGTATTTTTAGAAGTGATTATACCATAGCAACAGCTGGTAATATTGCTGCTTCTCCTTATTTTTACATAGCTCAAGGTAGAACAAACACTTATCTACAAGGATCTAAACGTTCTGATAAGATTAAAGGATGTCCATCAGGTTCTGGTTGTAATTCTAATGTGACTGAATGGTACACAGTAAAAGGATGTCCCACTGCTGCAACTCAAGTTACTGATGTAACTAATTGGAATGTACAGTGTGGTGATGTAGTTACATTAACTCTTCGTGCACATTCTTCTTACATTGACACATTGTATTTCAATGGTTTCACTCGTTCAGTAACTGTTCAAGCTCCTTGCTGTGCTTGTGATGCTAATCCTTGTGATTCAGTTGATATTCCTCAATTCATTGATAGCGTTATTGCTAAATTACAACAAGAAGCTCCAGGTAACAATCCTGATAACATCAGTTTCAATACATTCTACACATTCCAACGTTTAGGAAATGATGCTTCTGCCATCCTTCGTATCACTGGAAAGCCTCTAACTATATATGGTCAACCATGTGATGTTGCTGCATTCCCTTTTGAATATGACAGAATGTATTTCCGTACATTTGTATATAATGGTCCTGCTACCACTGCTGACTTTATTGTTGCTGACAATTGTGACATTGTTGCTGATCCAATCATCATTCAACGTTCTTCTTATGCTTCAGGTCAATCTGCTGAAATTGCTCAACTAGAGAAAAATTTCTACAGCTACCAAGCAGGATACTTAAAGCATCTTTACAGAATGGCTGGATACAATGAGAACTTTGAGTCTTGGGTATCTTCAGGAGTGACTTATGATACTTACTACATCAAGTTCAATGAGTATAACAAATCTGCTTATCAGTGGGGTGATTATATCATGGAAGATTCTATGGTGATTATTGCTGCTCCTAATTCAACTGTAAGTGGAATTGCTGCTGCTATTGAAACTGTATTAGAGGCTGCTCTTGGTACTGTGACTAATGATAACACTTGTGTTACAACCACTTCTACCACCACTACAATTTGGCCTACTACTACAACCACTTCCACTTTAATTCCATAATTGGATAGTTGTAAATTAAATATTACATAACCTATGCCAGAGGTGAGAGGACTCTCAGATCCTCTGGCATATTTATTTAAACTAATTATGCCAGCTTTAAATCTAGATATAATAGTAGTACCTACATACAGTACGTTAACGTTAGGTGTAGCTGATGCATCAACATATCCTACCACCCCTCCTATTGTAACAGCTCCTACAATTGAGATAACTGTTCCATCATTAGGAGTTGTAATTCTTCCTTTTACACCTAATGATTTTAATATATTTACATCTGCTTCATTAGGACTCACTGTTATTGGAGAGCCTTTACTACCTCTTCCTGATGGAGTTTACACTCTTAGATACACTATTGCTCCTGCATACGAAAACTTTGTTGAAAGAAGTATTATGAGAGTGGATAAAATACAAGAGAAGTTTGATGAAGCATTTATGAAACTTGACATGATGGAATGTGATAGAGCTATAAAGACTCAACAGAAAGTTAATCTTACGAGTATATATTTCTTTATTCAAGGATCTATAGCTGCTGCAAATAATTGTGCAATAACTGAATCTAATAGATTATACACTCAAGCAAATAATATGCTAGATAATTTTATTAGAAATAACTGTTATTGTTCTGGTAATAACTATGTTGTAAACTTTAGATAATATGGCTACTTGTAGAGGATGTAAAGCAAATTTTGGATGTGGATGTCAATTAGTTAATGGTCTTTGTGCAATGTGTCGTGCAGCTGCTACAAAGCTTAAACAAGTTATAGAATATGTTAACTCCTAGACTAACCACTTATCCAGCATGTGCTACAGTGACAGCACTTTTAATTGATATAGATTGTAGACTAACAGAATTAGCAAGCACTCTATATAATAATCTTATCTATTCATTAAACCAACCTGTACCAGCAGAAGCTATAATGGATCTTTTGAATTATAAAAGAATACTAATGTATAAATTTTGTAATTCAGATTATGCTGAACCATTCACTGTTGAGATGATTGCTAGTAGGGTTAAGTTATTGAAATATAAATAATGGCAGGAAGACCTAAAAAGTATCAAACTGAAGAAGAGAGAATTGCTGCAAGAAGAATACAGCAAAGTGTATTACGAAATCTTAAAAGAGAGCAACTTAGGGATTATAAAAAACAATGGGATGTAATTAATACAGAAAAATTAAAGGAAAATAGAAAAATTTATAATACTAAAAACAGAGAAAGCCTACGTATAAAAAATAAAGTTTGGAGAGATAATAATAAAGAAAAGATATTACTGTATAGAAAAAATTATAACTCTAAGCAACTACGAAAAATAAATCCTATTTTGAGATTTAAAAATAATGTACGAGCTCTTATATACCATTCTTTTAAAAGAAGTAGAGTTAAGTATTACAAGTCCTTAAAGTCTGAAATAATTTTAGGATGTACTATAGAAGAATTTAAATTATATATTTTATCTAAATCTCCTCCTAATACTTCTTTAGCTGAATTTGGACAATATGGATATCATATTGACCATATTATTCCAATATCTTCAGCTAACACTGAAGAAGAAATAATTAAATTATGTCATTACACTAATCTACAACCTTTGTGGTGGTTAGATAATATTAAAAAATCAAATTTAATAGGGTAAAACTTTTAAAATATAAATAAACATGTCTTGTTCAAATTGCTATAATGGATGTACTGAGATTGTCTCAGATAAGTGTGTTAGATACACAGGAATAGATGTTCCTGTTTTGGGAATACAAACAGGAGACTCTCTGTCTTATGTAGAACAGGCTCTTATTGAATTTCTTACATCTACATTAGATGGTACAGGAATTAAACTAACTATAGATCCTGCAATTATTTGTGAGGTGGTTAATCAATATCTTCCTGATTGTGAAGACTTAAATGCATTAAACCTTTTCACAGCATTGATTGAAGCAGCCTGTGATTTACAAGCTCAAATAGATGTAATTGTTGCAGAACTTGCAGCTCTTGAAGGAAATTATGATGTTGATTGTTTAACAGGCGTATCTGCTACAAGTGGTACACATGATATTCTACAAGCTGTAATTACAAAACTTTGTGATGTAGATGCTGCATTAGTAGCTCTTGCTGTAGACGTAGATACAAACTATGTTAAACTTGCTGATCTAGATGCATTAATACAAGCCTATCTAAATTCAATATCTCCAATCACTCAGCAGAATGCTAAAATGGTTCCATTCACTGCAGTGGAATACTATGGTCCATTATCTAATTTTGATGGTTCTGGAGCAGGTATTGCAGGATTGGGATGGGATAAGATTTATATATGTAATGGATCTAATGGTACTCCTGATAAAAGGGGTAGAGTGGGTGTAGGTGTAACAACAGGTGTTCCTGGAGGAGCAATGTCTGCTGCAGTGGATCCAGCATTTGGTAATCCTACGTATACATTAAACTCAGTGAATGGCACAAACAATGTACTTTTAACTACAACACAAATTCCTGCACACACACATACAAACACTGTAACAGTCACTCCTCATACACACTTCATGTATACTACAGATGTAAATTCAACTATTGGACAAGTAGTGAATGCTACAAATAATGTTGCAAGAGCTAGAGCTGTTCCTGGATCAGATTTAGATTATGAGATGATGTTATCTACTATAACACCAACTTTAGGTAAAAGTAGTTCTGCACAAGATGGTGTATCTGTAAATATACAGAATGCAGGTGGTGGTTTATCACATCCAAATTTTCAGCCAGCATGGGCAACTAATTATATTATATACCTTCCTTAAATTTATACTATGTCTTGTTTACCAGGAATGCCTTGTTACAATGATGCTTATAGAATTGCATTTCCATTTGCATGTAATGATCCTTGTATATCTAGTTTTCAAATTATATACAATGGTCCAAATTTACCTTGTACAGGAATTCAATCAAAAGATAATCTAGAGGTGGCTTTACAAAAGATAGATAATAGAATGTGCTCTGATGAATTTATAGCACATATTATAGATACAATTGAGAACACTCCTCTTCTTCAGGCATACTTTTGTCAATTAGTAGCTTCTTGTTCTATTACACCTACTACAACAACAACATCTTCTTCCACTAGTAGCACAACTACTACAACAACTACAATAGCACCAACAACTACTACTACCACAACTACTGTAGCACCAACTACAACTACTACATCAAGTACAAGCACAACTACCACCACCACTACTCAAACACCTACAACCACTACCACCACAACAGTGCTATCTTGTAATTTAGCGGGTGTTGCACAAGAAGTAGAGCAATAAGAAGTTTTTAATTAAAACTAAAAATAAAAAATTATGACAGTATTAATAACATTAACAATAGCAGGTTCTGATACAGGACCATTTGATTTGTATTCAGATGTAGATGGATTTGTAGTTCCTTTTGAAAATAATGTACCTAAAGCTTCTTTAGTATCAGGATACACTTCTTCTTTAGTTCCAAATGGAACTATAGTGATAAGAGTGAAATCTGATTCTATATGTACTAATTACATTGATTTAATTGTTGGTGGCACTACCACCACTACAACATCTAGTACAACATCTAGTACAACATCTAGTACAACATCCACTAGCACTACAACTACAACAACTACTCTACCAGTAGAGGGAACTTTATATGGATTATATGGATATGGTGACATTTCAGGAGAGGCTTGTAATCAATCAGGGTCAGGTTGGGTTTCATATGGATCTCCACAATTAGCAGTGTATGCAGTATCTACTACTTCTTTAGGAGTGACACAATTCTTTAATGATAGTAGTCTATTAGTTCCATTTGATGATACAGCAGCATATAATAAATACCTATCGTATTCATTAGGGTCAAATCCAACTGATTTATATACAGCATATTATAGTAATACATTAGTAATATCAGGTCAAACAGATTGTTTTTAAAATACAAAAATCCTGTTTTGTTGGTTTTACAGTAATTATTTAGTAAGTTTGTTGGTTTTCTTACTAAATCAAGCCCCTTAGTATGAAAATTACTGGGGGCTTATTATTTTAACATAAAATGAAAAATTGTATAAAATGTAAAACTCTTAAACCTAACCTTGACTTTGGTAAAAGGAAAAACAGTAAAGATGGTTTAGATTGTTATTGTAAACTTTGTAGACAAGAGTATTACAAAAGTAAAAACTATAATAGAAAACTATACCAATCATCCTATAAAAGAATTATTACTCCTAGTCGTAAACAATATTTAAAAGAGTACAATATAAAAAATCAACATAAATATTATACAATAAAACCTAAAATAGAAAGAACAACTAATAATACTAAAGAAATTAAATCTATTAATAATCTTGTTTGGAGAACTTTAAATTATAAAAATGAATCTAAACTTAAATTATCTAAAGATTATTTAGGATGGACTAAGTCTTGCTTTGTTATTAAATTTGGAAATATTCCAGAAAATTATCATATAGATCATAAAGTACCTGTGTCTTGGTTTATTAAAGAAACTCCTGTTTACTTAATTAATAGCTTAAGCAATCTTCAACTGTTACCTGCATCTGAAAATGTTAAAAAAAGAAATAAATTTTCTCACCCTATTTGTGTAGAATATTATAACTCTATACAAAAATTTATAAAAAAAGCATATATAGAAAAAATACAAATTATTTAATTTCTCAGGAGTTTTTTATTTTATAACTAATTTGATTATAGACAATAACGTAGTTGGTTTAAATTATTTGGTATTTTAAAAAACTATTTTGTATCTTTACTAAATTTTTATCTAAACTCGACTATATATGTCTGAAAACCAAGAGCTTCTATATCAGTTAAAAAGACTGTTGAAGCAAAAAGGAAGTAAAAGTTTTTATGCCAAAAAGCTTGGAATTAGTGAGATGGAAGTTAATAATTTACTTAACCAGTTGAAAAACAATAATGTAGATTATCAATCAACTCGTAAAGTGAACAATGAAACAGGAACAATAGAAAGTACATTAATACTAAGTTATGAACCTAAAAATGATATTGAGTTAGCTAGATTACATAAGATTAATTTAGATAAATATATCATTACAAACTATTGGTCTAAATTACTTCCCAATGGAAAATTTACATCTTCAGTATTTTCCAAACTTAAAAAACCAAACGATTATACTCCTGAAGATTTTGCAAAGTTTTTAGAAAATTATAAGTCTAATTACAAAGAACAAATACAACCTAAACTTAATTTTATTGATAGAACAGTTGATGTTGAAATATCTTTGTCTGATTATCATTTGGCTAAAAGTCATGTAGATGGGGATAATTCTATGACTACAAGATGTAATAGATATTTTTCAGCAGCTACAACATTAGTCTATGATGTAAAAGCAGTTTATGATATAGATACAATTGTATTTCCAGTGTCTAATGATTTCTTTCACACAGATAACTACCAAAACCAAACTACTAATGGTACTCCACAAGATACTATTGTTAATTATGCTGATGAGTATGAATTGGGATTTGCTCTACTTGTAGATACAATCACTATGATGAAAAAGGTGTGTAGTAAACTGCACATTGTATTAGTTCAAGGTAATCATGATAGAACTAAATCATATTATTTAGCACACGCCCTCCAAGTTTATTTCGCTCAAGATGATAATATTTATTTTGATAGAGAACATAGTGTAGTTAAAACTGTTGTATTAGGAAACACTTTTATTGGTTATCATCATGGTAATTGTAAAGTGGAAGATCTTCCTCTACTATTTGCAACACATCCTCAATATAGCCAAGATTTTGGTAATGCTAAATATAGAGAAGTGCATACAGGAGATAAACATCACTATATGGCTAAAGAAGTTAAAGGAGTGAGAATACAACAAATGCCTAGTCTTTCAGGAACTGATAGATGGCATTTAGATAATAATTTTGTACATTCAATTAGAGCTGGGTTAGCTTTAGTTTATGATAAAACTTTAGGAAAAATAAGTGAATTTGAATTTAGATTGTAAATAATGGCAACATTAAGAAAGTTAGTTTCAGATGTACGTTCTATGCATAAAATCCTATCAACAGATAGTTTACTGACAGATAGAGCTATTGCTTCTGAGATACGTAATAATAGTATCTTATTGATTAAGAGAGAGACTAATCTTAGAAAACTTTGGGCTACTAGTACTCTATTCACTACTATCCCATGTCTTGAAATGATTGAAGTTCCTATTTCTGAATGTTGTGATTATCAAGATCCTTGTAACGTTGCTAGAACTAAATACAAAATTCCTCGTATATCTGAAGGAAATTATCAATATCTTATTCAAGGAGTTTATTCTATTAATGCTATGGGAGGCACAGGAACTAAACTAAAAGAGATAACTATCAACAGATATACAAATCTGATAAAGCTTCCAATTATAAAGAAGGAAGAATACTATTGGATATTAAATGATTATCTATATGTAAATAACCCATTGCTTCAAGCAATTAGACTTGCTGCTTGTTTTGAACAAGAAGTTCCTAATGAACTTATGTATCCTGAAACTGGATGTGGGGGTTGTGGACCATCTGATGAAGATTGGTGTATGAATCCATTGGATAAACCATTTTCTCTTCCAGGATATCTAGAGAAGCAAGTGTTAGAGTTAACATCACAAAAGCTCTTGTCCACCTACTTCCAATTAAAAACTGACATTACATCAGATAATCTAGATGGTCAGGCTGCCAATGTACCACCAACAAGATAATATAACTTGAGAACGAGAGTTGATTGGAGAAGTTCTAGCAAAGATAATTATAACAACTTTTGTAAGAAACATAGTTCTATAAAGATATCATTTGATGAATGGAAAGTTATAATATATGCATTTAATGAATCTTATAAAGAATACATTCTAGAAACTGGTGAAAGAGCAAAACTTCCTTTTGGATTTGGAGAATTCTCCATTAACAAAAAGAAAAGAAAAAAAATTAAAGGTATAAACGGTAAAGAGTTTATCAATCTTCCTATAGATTGGCAAAAGACTAAAGAGAAGGGTAAAGTAATTTATAACTTCAACTACCATACAGAAGGCTACTTCTTTGGATGGATGTGGTTTAAAGATACAGCTAGATTCAAACATCTAGAACTATGGTACTTTAAACCTTCAAGAGCTACATCAAGACTACTATCACATTTCCTTAAAATTGAGGATAAATATCAATATCTCTATCAAGAGTGGAAAAAATAATTTAATATTATGAGTTACTATTATAAATATAATTTTGTTTCTCCTGAACCTGTATATAGTATAGTAAAAGAAGAACTTAAGTCATATATGGATACAGGTGCTGTGGATGACTTAATGTTTCCCACCTATCTTGATAAGTGTCTTAGAAAACTAGGAAGAGCCACTTATGTTATAAGTGAACAAGCTTTAGTAATTGAAGATTTTGAAGCTAGACTACCAGATAACTTTTTTGCTGTTAGAGAAGCTTGGATGTGTGCTGAAATCTCTATGAGACCTTATCAAGATGCTAGTTCATTTTATTCTCAAGCTGCTTCACTCACCACTATTCAAGTGGCTCCTTTAACTATAGGAGGTACACCTTGTAACAGTCCATCATGTCGTAATCCTGAGTGCGATGGCAATTGTATGCCTGAACTTATTCAAGCTGTTTACAAGACTAATAGTTCTACTCCAAGATCTTATCAAAGACAATATTTATTAAAACCAGGTAATATTTCTGCAAGACAAAACTGTAGTGTAGAGTACACAAATGCTTGGGCACTTACAGAAAATACATCTACTAATAATAGAAACTTTACTCCAGGATCTTCTAGTTATGATTCATTTGATGTTAGAGATAATAAGTTTGTAACTAATTTTAGAAATGGTATTGTACATTTAATTATGTATGCTACAGAATATGATAGTGGAGGTAATCAAATGATTCCTGATAACTATCGTATTAGAGAATTTGTTGAGGCATTTATTAAGTATAAAGTTTTTGAAACTTTATCTAACCAAATCAATGATGAAACATTTAATCAGATACAGCAAAAGATGCTTTATTATAAACAACTTTGTGATGAGGCATTCATCATGGCTGATATTGAAATAAAGAAACAAGATGCTTGGACTAAACAGAGAAGAATTAAAAATGATCTGAATAGGTTTAATATGTATGAACTTCCTAATAGAACTAATAGATTCGGAAGAAGAAATAACTAAAATTAACCATGGCAGAAGATAACAATAATATAGTTAGCAAAATAAAGAATTTAGTTAGTCCTGATAGTAGTTCTGTTAATCAAGAATATAACAGTGCCACTGTTGGATTAAATTTAGATCAATCTATTAATCAGATTAACAAAGGCAGTCTTACGTATGCTTTAAATGCTGCTGTAGAAAACTTTGATGCAAATTCTGTTAATTATCAAAATGAACCAGGGAATGAGCTTTGCTTTAATTTTCCTGAAGGATATCAACTGATTGGTACTCATTCTATATTTGAAAAAAATAAACATATATTCTTTATTGTAAATCCTGAAACAGAAGATTCTGAAATAGGATATATGGATAACAATGATTGTGTATATCGCACTCTTGTTAATGCTAAATGTTTAAACTTTAATATTAACAATCCTATTCATAAATCAGTACACAAGATAACAAACTGTACTACAGAAATTTATTGGACTGATGGATTAAATCCTAGAAGATATCTAGATATAGATAATATTCCTTACATTCAAACTTATTTTTCAGATTTATGTGATCCACAATTTACTGAAGAACTTGACTGTAATCAATTATTACTTCAACCTAATTTTTCTATTCCTCAGTTAGAGATCACTGACATCAATAGTGGTGGAGACTTAATTGCTGGTACATATCAATTTGCTATTCAATATTCAGATGCTATAGGATTTGGTTATTCTTCTTATTATTCAGTAACCAATCCCACACCTATTTCTGATCCACAACTCACCACTCCTAATTTTAATTATCCAGTGGGTAGATCTATTGACCTCACTATATCTAATCTAGATGTAACAGGACAATGGCAATATTATAACTTAGCTGTTATAAAGACTATTAACGCTATTACATCTGTAGAATTAATTGGTACATATTTTATTGATGAAGTTTCAACAGTGATAACTTACACTGGACAAAATCAAGAACAAATAAGACTAACGCTACAAGACATTTTTGAGAAGTTTCCATATTATGAAATAGCTCAAGATGTTACAACGGTGAGAGACATTCTTGTGTGGGATCAATTAACATCTATAGATAAAGTTAATTACCAAAGAATAGCAAATCAAATAACTCTTCAATGGCAATCATATAGAATTCCTAATACAGAAACTTATGCTGATGGACTTAACGCAACTAACCTTCGTGGGTACATGCGTGATGAGGTGTATGCATTTGAAATTGTATTCTTATTAAAAAATGGTAAACAAACTGATGGTTTTCATATTCCAGGCAGAAGTGCAAATGGTAATGACTTATCTCCTGTATCTCCTACCAACAATGATTTTATAGGAGAACCAGATCCTCTTACAGGAACTAGTCCTTGGTGGAAGATATATAACAGTGCCACTGTAACAGGATTTTCTCCAGAGTATAACACATCAACTAGCTATAAAGGTAATTACCAATATGGTGAATTTGCTTATTGGGAATCAACAGAAACCTATCCATGTAATGAATTAGTTTGGGGAGACTTATCAAACCAACCAATTAGACATCATAAGTTTCCAGATGCTCTTATAAGTCCTATTTATGAGTCAGCTATATTCTCCTCTCCAGGAGCAATGACTGTACAAAAGGATGCTATATATCCTATTGGTGTAAGTGTAGACTTATCACAAATAACAGCATTGATTGGTCAATCAGGTCTTTCACAAACTGAAAAAGATAATATAGAAGGCTTTAAGATTGTAAGAGGTAATAGAAATACAAACAGATCTATTGTTGCAAAAGGTATTCTTAGAAATGTTGGTAAGTATGATAGAGAAGGAACAGAATACTACTATCCTAACTATCCTTATAATGATCTTTCTATAGATCCATTCTTACTAGCTCAAAACAATGCCTATACAGCAAATGCAAAAGATGGTGGTAATGCCATATGTAGAAACTTTAGTGTAACTGTTACAGAACTCAGTGCTGGTATATTCACAGTTGAATATATAGATTGTTATACAAATACAATCGTTACAAAACAAGCTACATCTGTAGGAGAAACTTTAAACTTCTGTTGTCTTGATTTTCCTTCTCCAAAAATTATTAGTGGTAAGGGATGCTTTGAATGTCATACATATAAGATATATGAAATCCTTCCTGTTGGTTCTTTTTCTGCAAGTTTTAATATACACTTTCCCACTATAGGGGAAAAACCTGGCTTTACTTGTGGAAGTCCTGCACCTTATCCTTCTCTTTGTGCTTATTGCAGTATAGATGCTGCCCCATCAGTGGATTGTTGTACACAACCTCCTAATAAAACTTTAATAGGAGTGACAGGAGCCACTAGAGTTAATTCTTTAGTTATTCCTGAATGGGTAGTAGGAGGAGCTAAGAATTATACTATTGTTGAAGTGGGATCTGTTGGTTATGATATCTGTGTTCCTAAAAACTTAGATGGATTTAATACAGATGGTTCTAAATATAGACATGTATTCAACTCTCCAGAAACTTCTTTTGGTCAACCATTCTTAGGAGATATTCTTAAACTTGAAAATGTAATGTTTGGAGCTGGTAGGGCTCATTTTGTTCAAGTGAGAAAGAATGCTCTTTATAAAATGATTAGTAGAGAAGCTCAAGAAGATGCATTAAAGAGCTCCACTGATATTGCTTCTATAACAGGATCATTAGATGCTTCTGTTTTATTTGCAGCATATCAATCATATCTAACTATTTATATCAATGGTATAACTAGACGTAACTATGCTTATTCATTTAACTCAATAGGTAGTTATGACTATAGTGGGTATATTGATAATGCAGCTACTAGTGCAGATGGTGTATTAGGTATTAAACAAAGAACTCTTGATATTGCTCAGTATTTAATTCCTGGTGTACAGAGTGTTGGTGATGATAAAAATATAAACAACTGGCAAAGAGAATCTTCAGTTTATTTAAAAACTGATGATGCTAAACCACCATTACCATTTCCAGATAAAACACCATCTATAGCTCCTAGTGGAATACCTATGGTTACAGATGATTCAAGATTTGTTCTATCTGAAAAAGATTGTAGTAAACCTGAAGAAATATCTTCCACTTCTGTTGTTTCTTATTACGCTTCATTAAAGAATCAATTTGTAAATCAATGGGGACAAATCTATTCATATGATACAATAGATACTGGATTCCAAAGAGATATTACACCCATCCTTGCACCAGTGTATGATACAGTGTTTGGTGGTGATACATTTATTAGTAAGTTTGCTTTTAAAACTAAACTTCCTTTCTTTATAGATAATAGAGTGGGAGCTCCTGATGATTCTGATATATATTATGATGAGATAGGAAATGTTGCATATCCTGAGTATTGGTTTTCAGCAAGATCTGTTCTTAGTGATGTTTCTGTAGATGGTATAAATCTAAGAAACTTTATATCAATTAAAGCTCACAATCTAGATTGTCCTAACAGTCAAACTCCTGAAACTAATCCAGGAAGAACTTTCTATGATGGTAAGATGTATTTGTTTGCTTATGGTATTCCTTATTTCTATTGTGAATCAGGATATAATGTAGACTTACGTCAAGCCTTTAATAATAAAGAAGGAGATTTCTGGCCTCATGTTAGCACAGATATACCTGATGATTGGGTACAAGAAAGCAATGTAACAATTGCTCAAGATAATACATATTACTATAACACTACATTCTCTAAACAAAATACAGAAAACTTCTTTAGTCATCTTCCTATTAACTGGACTCCTGACTTATGTAAAACAGTGTTTCCATTTAGAGCAATTTATTCTGATCCTCAGATAAGCACTGTAGGTAATATAGTAAATAATTGGTTAATTTATAGAGCTGTTTCTTATTTTGATTTTCCTCAGAATTATGGTAATCTTACATCATTAGATGGTATTGAGAACAAAGCTGTTCTTGCTAGATTTGATAATAAGAGTTTATTATATAACACTTTATTAACAATCAATACAAGTAATCCCCAAGCTGCTTACGTAGGTAATAGTAGACTATTTGAATCTTCCCCTGCTATTGATTTTGCAGAAACAGATCTTGGATATGTAGGTTCTCAAAACAAGATGTTGTTAAAGATTCCACAAGGACAAATAACAATAGATGCTAAGAGAGGACAAGTGTTCTTAATTGCTGGTAACCAAGCTACAGATTTAACAGGTTTTGGTTCTGGTATGAATAGATGGTTTACAGATCATTTAGCTTTTGAGATTATAAAATACTTTCCAGAAGTGGATACAGATAATCATTTCACTGGTGTAGGATTACATGGTGTATTTGATAGCAAGTATGATAGAATAATCATTACAAAGCTTGACTATATTCCAAAAACAAATAACATTATATATGATTCAATTACAAAAGAATACTATGTAAAAGAAATAGTGAATGATGTGGAGATATTAACACAAGTGTATCTTACAGATCTTGATTACTTCTGTAATAAGTCTTGGTCAGTTTCATTTAACTTTAATACAAAGAGTTGGATTTCATTCCATAGTTATTTACCTAATTGGTATGTAGCTGAAAATAACTTCTTCTATTCAGGACTTAATGATTGCTGTAGTGAAATTGATGCTATTGTAGGTGAATTGGTTCCACAACCCACCACCACTACAACTACCACCATTGCTATAGATTGTCGTTTAGCAGGAACAGTGGTGGCTTATAATTGTGAATTAGCAGGAACAGCAGAACTTCCTGCAACCACCACTACCACTACAACAGTGTTATATTGTGATTTAGGTGGAACAGCAGAAGAAGTTCCTACACCAACTACAACCACCACTACAACTGTAGCACCTACCACAACCACCACTACAACAACATTAGAACCTACCACAACCACCACTACAACAACAATTGAACCCACTACAACCACCACTACAACAACAATTGAACCCACTACAACCACCACTACAACACAAAGCCCTACACAGATATCTATATTAGTTGTAGATATGTATGATAATACTTCTTTAGATGTGTGTGCTTATATAGATACTTTGGGAGTGACACCATCAAGTAATATTGTTTCAGCTGTGGGAGCTTTGAATTTTTATGTACCAGGAGATGCTGCTGCTAATGCTTATCTTTTATCTTCAGATAATATAGTTCCCAGTCCTTCTTTAACAAGAAGATTTGAATGGAACATTAATAGATTGCATTTTGAATACCCAAACCAAACGACCTATCCTACTTTTACACTACAAGTAAGAGGTAGAGCTGCAAGTTCTGCTGCTGTTTCAGGTGAATATTCATTAAAATTTCCAAATCAAACAATGACAATGACAGGATCATTGGGAAGCTATATTCCATCGGTTACTCCAGCAGGAGGGCCTACACCTACACCATGGAGTTCTAATGTTATATCTGGAGCTAATGGCACTGTTGGAACAAGTGTTGGTAATTTAATACTCACATTTGTATATACAAGAGCTACAAATACAATAAATGTAACGACATATTAATGAAAACTATATTTATAAAACTTATTTCTTCTTCTATTAAAGCGGGTCCATTCAAAGTGACTAATGCTCAGAATGGAGATGTTATAGATGCTCTTGTTAGTAAGAATGAATTAATAGCAGGTATGGGATATTCAGTGGAAAATGATGTAACTATTATATCTATTGAATCTTTAGGAAAATGTAAGAATAAACGCAACTTTCCTGTTGGTACTGTTTATCCGAGTGAAATTGCTAGTACAAAATTTGTTCCTAGTAGTAATGCATGCATATGGAGACATTTAAAAAATCCTGTTGTATACAATTATTTCTATAATAACATAGAACCTTATATTATTGAATACCCTTTTGCATATCAATATCAAGATGAGATATTACAAAATGTAAAAGATTATTCCAAAGTGTATAGATATCTTCGTGATGTTGATTTTGTTTCTGACGAATGTGATAAAATAGCTGTATATAACTTTTGGTTTAATAAAGCTCTAGTGTACAACGATCAACAATCTTCAGGAATATTAGAACTTGTACCTAAACCAATTAATAACTTAAGTGCATATTTAAAATATCCAATATATAACACAGATAGTAAAACTATTACATATACTAAGAGTGATAACTTCTATCAATACAATACATTTTGGTCTTTGGTTAAAGATAAGAGTGTTCCCTTGTTTGTAAGAAGTTGTGAATCTCTATCTATAGATAAAATTATAAATCAAGCCAATATGAATTACACAACCATGTCATTCAAGAAAGATACATTTAGGGCTAAAGATTTAAAGATAAGACATATATTAGATAACAATTCTGAGATACATATAGTGAGCCAATTCATAGTTGTTCCATCTCAAATCTCTTTCAAATGATGAGCAGTAAAGTTAAATGTACATGTGGCTGGTCATGGAATAAATCAGATTCCAGTAAGAAGGATATGTATATTTGCCATCAATGTGGTAAAGATAATTCTATGAAAGATGGTGGATGGTTAGATAAGTTTGATGCTCCTGAAGCACAGAATGGTATAGAAGGAACTATGGCTGGATTAACAGACAAAGGTTTCAATTACAATGGTGCATGGGGGGGAACAATGGCAATGGGAGGAAGTCTTCCTGGTTCTGTAGGATTCACATACGCACGTACACAAGATCCTGCTCCTAGTAATGGTCCTTATGCTAAGAAGACAAAAGCTTCTGCACAGAATGGACAAGAGATGAAGTTCTACCAAGAGGGACTAGATTGGAAACCAAAGAACATTAGTAGGGATGGTGGAAAATTAAGTAAAGCTCAAACAGCTAAAACTGTAAAAGGAGAATATAAAAAATTCAGTTTACCTAGTTTATTAAAAGAAAACTTTAATTCTAAACAGGATAACACAGTTGTAAATACTAATCTTCAGCAATTATCTAGTGCTAATCCTTTAGATACAATTACAAATCAAAGAAATATAAATATTAAGTTGACAGGTAATAGCAATTTACCCTACTCTCGTAAAGAATTTGATCAGCTTCAAAATACATATAATGATGCAGAGAGGGATGCCAAGATGAAATATTCTGCAAATAAAAAATTTATAAATATTAAAGATACAAAATATAACACAAGACATAATCAAAGAGTGAATACTGCTATATTAGATGATATAGTCAAAGCTGCTGTTAAGAGTAAAATAGACCCTTATACAGCTTTAGCTATTGCTCAAAGAGAAACTGGAATAGGTTATTATAGTGATAGAAGAATACATAATAAGGCTAGAGTAGAAGAAACTAGGCCAAGTTCTATCTTTTCAAATTGGGAGCTTATGAATCAGGGTTTGAATAGGGAAGACTTAGGGACTATTGGTAATGAAGTACCAGCAAGAGTGTATAATAAGGCTAAAAAATATTATGATTCTATATTACAATACCCATTTCAAGGAGAAATGAAAACTATAAATGATAAGACTAAAAAAGGAACATTTATTAGGGGGTATAATTATGGGGATCCTGACTATCCAAATAAAGTGGCTAAAGAAAAAGAAATTCTAATGTCAGATGAAAACAAAGCGTTTAGGAATTATGTGGATAGTGTAGCAACTAGTAAATTTAAGGATGGAGGATGGTTAAATAAATATGAAGAGGGAGTAATTATTGAAGATGATAGAGGACAATTAAAATACCCAGGAGAGATAACTAAGATAAACTCCAACCAAATAACTATGCAGGGAGTTCCTTACAACGTACTGGGTATAAGTGACACAGGAGACACGCAAATGATGCAACCTGGTCAAGAATACAAGTTTAAAGGAAAGTCTGTTACAGAGTATCCTATGAAGAAAAATGGTGGTTGGTTATCCAAATACAATTAAAACATTATGAAGAGTGAAATTTTAAAACTAGCAGGTGTAAAAGATGAGAAGAGCTTTTACAAAAAATTCCCAACAGAAGAAGCATTTATGAAGATGCATGGTAAAGCTTTTAAGAAAGCTGCTATGGGTGCTTCTATGGTGAAAAAACAACTTCATCAGTTAAGTGATTTTGGTAATCCACCTATTGCACAAAGAGGAGAAGTTATACCTTTAGCTAAAACTATTGGTGCTACAAATACTATGGGAGGAATGCCTAAAACCCCAGCTACATTAGATGCTTATAAAGTTCCTGGTATTAAAGGAGGAGGAGGAGCTGCTGGTTATATTCAAGCAGGAATGGATGTTGTAGAAGGAGTGTCTATGATTAAAGATCAGAACAAAGCTGTTAAAGAAGCTAAACAAAATTCTTTGTTAACAGGAGTGCAAGCTGATGCAGCTGCTAGTCAAAGAAGACAACCATTAAAAAATTATTATACTAGACCAGAAGATACAATCATTCAACCTGATCAACTGTCTCCTTCTTATGGTGTAGGAACTAATATTCTTTCTGCACAAAATGGAAAAGTTGTTCCTAATTGGGCTACAGATCTTAACACAAGACTTTTAAATGCAGTATCAACGTTTGGAGGAAGTGCTATAGGAGATGCTGTAAAAGGAGTTAGTCCTAGAGCCGCAGATTGGCTTAATGAAAATTCTATGGGATTTATTCCATATACCACTGATGAACAATTAATGGCTACTAGAGCTGGTAATCCAGACAGGGGAATGAATACAGCAGTACAAGCATCTGATGCTGTAACCAATCTTCTTCTTAATAAAATGATTGGTCCACTAGCAGGAAAAACAAATACAGCCATAAAGAAAGGAACAAGTAAAGTGGTAAAAGGTGCTACTAACTTTGCACAAGATTTTAGTAAAGGATATAAAGCAGTTCCTACTAGAGAAGATGGAGGAAATATAATTGCACAATATGGTGCAGAGATACAAAATACATATGCTCCTAACACTCTGTATGATGATCTAGGATATGAGCCTTTAAATGATAGTGATCAGATTAAAGCTTTCTATCATGGTGGTAGAATACCTATGGCTGCTTCAGGATTCTCTACAGCCATCAATCAAGGAGGATTTGGTAATGCTATGAACAATCAAGGTGGAAGTGAAGCTCTTGGAAATATTAGTAACATGCTTATTAATAAAGGAAGAGGTCCTAGTGCTGGTTCTAAAATAGGTGGTGGAGTGGGTGCAGCAGCAGGTACATACTTTGGAGGTCCTGTTGGAGCTGCTGTAGGTAAATTTGCAGGACAAGCTATTGGAAGTCTTATAGATCAAAGTGGTAGGAACATAGAAAAATATGATGACATATCTAATCGTAATATAGCAGGAATGATGGGTAACTATATTCCTCAACAGTTTGGTAATGTAATGGAAGATGGTGGATGGGTGAGCAATGATTGGCAGCCACAAGTGATTGCTAAATTTGGAGAGTATGATGTAAAAGATTTATTGCACCCTCCTGCTGATGCAGATATGTTAAGAGCTGGTGGACATCTAAAAAGTTATACACCTCCTAGTGAAAGAGCTATGCAAACCTATGCTATGGGTGGAGAGTTACAAGTGTATAGAGGAGAAGCAGAACCAATATCAAATAATCCATATCTTCCAGATGGAGGAGAAACTGTAATGTTTAGAGGACCTTCTCATGAGAATGGTGGTATGCCTATATCTTATGGACAAAGTCCTGTAGAAGTGGAAGGTGGTGAACCTGCTGTTAAACTAAGAGATGGTGGATCTGGAGAAGATAATATGGTTGTATTTGGTAATCTTAAGATTAATAAAGAAGGTGCTAACATATTAGGAAATCCTAAACTAAAGAATCAGAAGTTTAAAAACTATGTAAATGATTTATCTAAAATTGAAGCTAAACAAAATAAGCTTATAGATAATTCTACAGATATGTTAGACAATCTTGATGTTAATAGTTCATTTGATAAATTAAAGATGTCTGCTCTTCAAGCAAACTTAATGGGTGGTAATATGAAACTTAAAGATATTGCTGGAAAGAAACAAGATGCAGCTGATTTACAAAGTGCTATTAATGATACAGCAGAAGAATACAATTTAGTTGCTGATGATCTTGCACAAGGTAAGATAAAGAAAGCTAAACTTGGTGCTTCTATTCCTATGGCTCAAAAGGGATATACTAGCAAGTATGGTTTAAAACCTTGGGAGGGTAATAAAGATGCTCTTGGACAAAAAACCAAATCTGCATATAATGCAGAGCAATTGGATAATATTGCAAAGTCTTTAGGTTTTACTGGAAAAGGAAACAAAGAATTTCAAGAGTTCTTACTAAAAGATCCTAAAAGAGCTGCCCTAATAAAATCTAAAAATAAAGAACTTTATGGAACTGAGGATGTTAAGATTGATGATATGTTAGGAGCTGCATATAATGTTAAAGACTTTTTGTATCAAGCAAATCCTTTAGATTATGGTACACCTCTTAAGCCTGGATCACTTCCTTCTAATGATAATTATGCTAAGTTAACTAAACGTACTCAAGATGAGCAGTTAAAAACTCTCCTAGCTAATATGAAAGATTTAAAAGAAAGAGAAGCACCAAAGTCTTCTTGGTTGGAACAAGGAATAGGTGCCTTTAATCAAGTGCTTCCATTCTTAAGACCCACTGATGCTGAACAATTGGATCCTAGACAGTTGATGGGTGAGATGTATGCACTATCTAATAATCAGTTAGAACCAGTGCAAGCACAAACATTCCAACCACAACTACAAACCCCATATGATATATCTCTTCAAGATCAGTTAAATGAAATCACTGCTCAAACTAGACAAGCTGAAAGACTTGCTGGAAATAATCCAGAAGCATTAGCTGCTATATATGGACAAGCTACTATGGCTAAGAATCAAATCTTAGGAGAACAAATGAGAATCAACCAAGGACAAAGAGCACAAACATATGCTGGTAATATAGATGCATTAAACCAAGCTAAGTTGCAAAACTTGCAAATATACGATACTCAACAACAAAGACAAGAAGCAGCAAAGAGTGCTACAAAAGCTACAACACAAGAAGCTTTAAATTCTATTGCTTCTAAGTATGCTCAAAACAAACTTGAGAACAGACAATTAGGTGTTATGGAAAATCTATACAATTACAGATACGATAAATCTGGAAGAGCAATTAACATGAATCCTTTGGCTCAATTTGATTTAGATATACAGTCAATGACACCAAAAGAACTAGAAGCAATGGCTACTATTAAAGAAGCACAAGAGAAAAAAGCAAAATCTGCTAAAAATGTTAAGAGTAGAAATGGTTCAATTGTCAAAGCAATTAAAAATTTATAATTAATTCAATTATAGCAAATTACCTAAAACAGTTATTATACTTGTAAGATATAATACTTTAAGTTAAATTTGCTCATCCCTAAAGACTATGGCTTCATATACAGATATTGCCCCAAAGTTTAATCCATACATCCAACAATTGCCTATAGAGGCAATGGTTCAAGTTGGTATGGAAAAACAAAAACGCTATGATGAGGGTGTCGAAAAGATTCAAACTAGCATTGATAATGTTGCAGGACTTGATGTTGTTAGAGATGTAGACAAAGCATATCTTCAATCTAAACTCAATCAACTAGGATCTAAACTTAAAACAGTTGCTGCTGGAGATTTCTCTAATTATCAATTAGTTAATTCTGTAGGGGGGATGGCAAAACAAATTGGTAAAGATACTACTATTCAAAGTGCTGTGTCTTCTACAAATGTTTATAGAAGAGGTATGGCAGATATGCAGAATGCTCAGAAGGAAGGTAAATCTTCTCCCTCTAATGATGCAATATTTAAACAAGATGCAAGTAAGTGGTTAAATAATGAAGATGTTAACGCTTCTTTTTCTGGTTCTTACACTCCATATACAAATAATAAAAAGAATGCTTTAGAAGTAATTAAACAATTAACAGGAGATTCTACAATTACAGAGAATGCATTTAAAATGGATGAAAAAGGAAATCTTGTAATTGCAGATGCTGTTGTTCGTCAAAAAATGGCTGGTATATCTCCAGAAAGAATTCAACAAGCATTAATGGTTGGACTTAGCCCTGCAGACTTTAAACAAATGGAAATAGATGGTAGGTATAACTATGCCAATATTCCTGATGATAAGTTTATTCAAAGTATTGAGAATTCTTATAAATCTAAAGAAACATCTTTCATGGCTCAAAAAGAAGAAATCTTAGCAGCCATTTCTCAGACTAGCTCAAACGTTGAAAAAAATACCTTAAAAGCTCAAGTAGATTCTATAGATAAAATGTTGGCTAGCATGAAAAGTGAATATGAAAATGTAACAAGTACATTTGCTAAGGGAGATGTAGAATCTGCAAAAGCAAAACTTGAAACAATTAATTTCATAAATGGTTTTTCAAAAGCTTTTTCTTTTACTGAGACTTCTAAGACTTATGAAAAGAGTGAACTAGCAGATATGCAAATGCAAAGAGAGGTTAAAGAACAGACTTGGAAAATAGCTGTTATGAATCTTGAGCAAGATGAGAGAAAGATGAGGCAAGATCGTGAACTGCAAATGTTAGACATTGGCACTAAGGTGGAGGCTAATAGATTAAAAGCAGAAGGAGATGCTGGATATGGAGGATTGCCAGGGGGTAGAGATGTTTCAGATGTTCCTCAATACAACTTAGGTAGAGTGGTAGTAGAGATTGAGCAAGGAGAAAAAGCTATAGTTAATTCAGATAGATCTTTTTTACAACAAGAAGGTAAAGATCAAAACTGGTTAGACTTACAGAAAGTAGCTTGGGATAAAAATCCTAATGGTGTTGATCCAGGTATTGCTGCACATTTTAATAATACAGAAAACCAAAGAAGAAGATTAGATGCTAATAAGATTATGGTTGGAGATATCAATAAACTAGCTTCTCAACAAATAGATCCAAAAACAGGAAGACCTTATGGTAGCATTACAGATTTAATTCCTAGAAATGCTCCTAACATTAATGTAAAAATGTCTAATGTATCTTATTCTTTTTCTCCTAAAGATTTTGTTGACTTCAATCAAACTTTTAATAAATACAGTAAGTATTTAGGTCCAGCAGGACCAGGAGGAAGTGGGTCTTTGTTTTTTGATGATGATAAAGCTAAATCAGAGTTATCAGATAAAGAGTTATATTTATATAATATATATAAAAAGAAACAACAAAGTAAACCTTTATCTGAATATGAAAAAATAATAGTAAACAATGCAGATAATTACTTTAAAACTGTAAATCAACCTTATCGTGAAAAACTAACAGCTATAAATAATTTTACAGCTCAAGAAGTAACAAAAAGACTTACAGCTTCTCAAGCTATGGATTACGAAATTCCTACAGGAACTGGAGCTCAGAGAAGTAGTTTTGCTACATCCTTAACTAGATTTGCTGACTTAGCAGAATCTCAAAAAGGAGGTATTGCTAATTCTCCTGGATTTGATCCAGGTATTGCAAGAGATATAGCTTTAGATCCTAATTTAACAGGATCTATAAAAGTGGTAGAGGGATCTGAAATAGAGCCTTCAATGTATGAATTGAGTTATACAGGAAAGGATGGTTCTACAAAAGTTAGAATGACTCCTGAACAAAAAAAAGCCATGTTTGGTAATAGGTTTGATTCTTCTCCTGCAATACAAATGGTAAAACCCTATCTTGAACAAATGAGAAAAATGGGAGGTAATAGTACTGCATATTCTCCAGGACAATCTTCTCATACAAACGCTTTTTTAAATTCTATAGATTTTCCAAGTGTAAGTATATATGGAGTTAAAGCAAACATAGTACAATATAATGGAGGATATTCTATTAGAGTTAGTGGCTTTGATCCTGAAACAAAACAATGGCAAGATAATCTTGCATACCCACGTACAGGTCTTTTAAGTGAAGACAGAATAGCAGAAGCATTAATTAACTTAAATGATGCTGCTATGTATGAATTAATCAATGATAAAGCTCCCACCTCTGCAGATTTAAACAGAGTGAAGAATGCATCTAAAAAACCTTTTTAAAATAATATATAATGGTAGACGAACCTTTAGTAGATAGAGCAGCATTAGAGAATCAATTTAATAATGTTAATATTCCCCAAGCTTCTCCTGATCTTCCAAATGTTGCATTTAGAGGTTTAGATAATCCTATGCCTAAAACTAGTGGTAATAGAGAGGCACCAGTGTCTTCATTAACTGCTATAGAAAATTCTTTATTTTCTAAAAAACCTAGTGATGGAAAAATGACTGGAGGATCTATTCAAAGAAGTCTTTCAGAACTTAGTTCTCCTAGGTATGATAACTTTGTTCCTGGAGATTATAATAATGAGGATGCCTATGCTCAAGGACAAGGATGGACTGAGAAAATGGTTAACAGTGTAGGTAAAGGACTATTACTTACAGGTACTACATTCTTACAATCAACAGTGGGTCTAGTTAATGGTGTTGCTAGAGGTTTTGCTGATGGAAGAGCTGCTTCATTTTATGATAATGATTTAAATAGATGGGTTGATGATATAAATAAAAAAGCAGAAGACATTGCCCCTAATTATTATACAGATGTAGAAAAGAATGCTAGATGGTATTCACCTACAAAATTATTTAGTGCTAACTTTTTATGGGATGGTATTATTAAGAACTTAGGTTTTGCAGCAGGAGCTGCCTTATCTGGTGGAGCTTTTGCAGCAGGCTTAAAAGCTATTCCTCTCACTGCTAGATTATTCTCAGTGGGTAAAGCTGCAGAAGCTTTAGCTGCTACAGAACAAGGACTGCTAGGTGTGAGTAAAGTGGCAGATACATATGGAAAGATAAGATCTCTTTCTGATAAGTTTATAAGTAGTTATAATGTTTTAAATCCAGGAGGAAGAGCTTTAGTAGCAGGACTAGCTACTACAGGAGAAGCAGGGTTTGAAGCTTTTCAAAATCTAAATGAATTTAGAGAACAAAAGATTAGAGAGTTCAAAGAAAACAATTTTGGACAAGAACCTCAAGGAGCAGATTTAGCTGAAATTAATGAAGCTGCGGATAGTGTAGGTAATGCTTCTTTCTTAGCTAACGTAGGACTACTATCTGCAACCAACTATATTCAGTTTCCTAAAATATTAGGGTCTACTTATACAGCAGAAAAAGGAGCTATCAATTCATTATCTAAAGAAATAAAAGATATAGCTACAATTGGTGTAGGAGAATACGCTGAACAAGTGTCTAAGAAAGGTTTTGGTAAAGTTTTATCAGGATTAGATACAGTTAGAAAATATTCATTCTCAGGAACAGAGGCTTTTGAAGAAGGATCTCAATTTGCAATTGGTAAAGGTGTGAATGATTATTATGATAAAAAATATAAAGGAGATGCTACAGATTTCTTAGAAAGTCTATCCCAAGGAATTACTCAAACTCTGGGTACAGATGAGGGTATGGAGAATGTTTTGATTGGTGGATTATCTGGATCTATAATGACAGCTAGGGGTAGATTTAGAGAATCTGGACAAAAAGCCTTAAATACAGCAGATGCTATTCAAAAATTTAATAAGTTTAAACTTTCAGATTTTACCAAAGAAACTATTGACTCTGTTAATAGAGGAACTATACTTCAAGAAGAAAGAGAAGGTCTTTTAAAAGAAGGGGATGTAGCAGGAAGTAAAGATAAAGAAACTGATTACATTATAAATTACTTATCTCCTAGAATAAAGTATGGTAGATATGATTTAGTAATGTCAGATATTGCTGACTACAAAGCTCTTGCTAGTACAGAAGAAGGTTTTGCTCAATTACAATCAGAAGGAAAAGTTCTTGAAGAAGATACTAGAGAAAAATATTTAAAAAGAATTTCTAGTTTAGAACAAACAGCTGGAAATGTTAAATCTTTATATCAATCTTTAAATCTAAGATATGGTAATCTTGTAGATAAAGATGGTAAACAATTATATTCTTCTGAGGTGATGGACAAAATGGTTTATGCTGCAAGTAAAGTGGCAGACTATGATGTACGTATACCTCAGCTTTCCATGAGTCTTAATAATTCAGGAATAATAAATACAGATACTATTATAGATGATTTATTAAATGATAATGATAGTGAGTATAATAAAGCAATAGCTACATTAACTGATAGTAAAAATATAGATTCTGATAGTTCTTTACAAGATTTAAAAGATTTAGCAAGAGCTTCTATATTAAGAAAAGAATTTATAAATCAATATAATGATATTAAAAATTCTCCTAAAAAGTTTAAGGAGATAGAGCCTGTAAAAGTGGAACCTCAAATAAACCCAGAAACAGGAGAGGTGGAAAAAAACACTGTCAGTTTAAAAACTGCAGATGGTGTAGAAGATGTAGAAATAGGTACAGAATACTTCTTAGGTAAAACTATAAAATATGATGCTGAAGGAAATCCAGTGTATAGATTTCCTGTTATATCTATTATAGGTGAAAATGAAGATGGTACAATTCAAATAAAAACTCCTGAGGGAAATTTAAAGAACATCTCCAAAGAAGAATTGGCAGACTACAAACTTGGAAAGGTGTCTGACACTATTAACAACAAGAAAGCTAATTTTTTCTTAAAAAATATAAACACTGTATTTGAATTTAACTTTGGTAAAGGAAATAAAGTTAAAGGTAGATTAGAATATGACCCAAAAGGACGTATTTTATTATTTGTCTATACCAACAAAAAAGGACAACTAAAAACTATAGAAGTGACTGGAGATCAGTTTGTTCCACAAAAAGGATATAAACAAGCTATGATCACTTCAGTAGAAACCTTAACTCCTGCACAACAGACCGTACTAGAAGAATTTATTTCTGAAGTGGATGATAGACTTGGAGCAAAGAGAGAGTTTAGATTACAAATCCTAAATGATTTATTTGAAGAACTATCTTCTAATCAAGAAAAAACAGATTCTTTAATCAAGAAAAAGCAAGAAGAAATTACAAAAATTAAGAAAGACTTAGCTCTTTTAGAGGAGGAAATAGCAAACGCAGAGATAGATAAAAGATCTAAAAACACTGTACGTTTTAAATCTGCAACTAAAACTGCACTTTCTTCTGCTATGAAACTTTCTAGAATGCAAACGCAACTAGAGAGAGAAATGGAAACTTTAAATTCAGACAAAGATGAAATTGAATTTAACTTAGCCTATGTAGCAGACTTAGCTCAAAATATTGATGTGCTCCCTACAGAAAGTTCTGAGTTTTTAGAAGAGATAAATAATCAAGTGTTAGACCTTGAACTTCTTCAAGAAAAAACAGGAGCCCAAATTTCTGTAGTAGTAAAATTAATTAAGGAAACAGAAAAAGCAATAGACTCTGCTGTAGATTTTTTAACAAATTTAATTAGTAAGTTTGAAGCTAAGTATCCAAATGTTCCACGTATTATGGGACAGGAATTTGTAGATTTCTTAAAGATTAATCCTAATTTCTTAAAAGTTAAACCTCTTTACAGAGAAGAACTTTCTGAACTAGATGATCTCATTACTAATGTTGAAGATGGAGATATATCTATCAATGAACAAAGAATTAAAGATTTAAATGAACACTTAGATATTATCCAAAAAGATGCTGTAGAACTACAGAAAGAGATTGTAGCAAAACAACTTATTCTAGATAGGTTTGAATCAGTAGCTAAAGCTTATAAACAAAAACTAGCAGAAGAAGCCCTTATAAAAAACAATGAAGCTATTGTAAAACAAATACTGGGCACCTTGAATCAAGGTACTCAAAATACTCAATATGATAAGGCTTATGAACCAGATGCTAAAAAGCCAGAACAACTTGTTGATAGAGCCACTATAGTTCCTTCTAAAAGATCTTTTAAAGAAACTCAGGAAGAAGAAGCTCCTTATCATGCAAGAGCAAATCAATTTGGTATTAAACTAAACACTTTGCCAAACAGAAATAAAATTAAAGGTGTGGTAGTTAATTCTACAAACCAAGATGAAATTATTCCTGGACTAACAGAGTTTTTAAAACAAGGTAAAGAAGATGTGGATAGTTCTACAACTGTTTCTCTTGTTATGGCTATTGAAAACAAGAATGGTACATATACTCCAGTGGATGAAAATGGTAAGCCTTTAACAAAAGAAAAAGGAGAATCCCAAGAAGAATTTGTAGAGAGACTTTATAATCAAGGGATTTTTCAGGTATTCCCACTTAGTATACAAAACTTATTTTCAGAGAGTGTAAACAAAGAGACTGTTATAAAACGTGCTTATAATTATACTAAATGGAGAGAAGAAGCTCTAGCTTCCTCATCTCTAAAAGGATATGATGTACAAGCATCTTTTGGTATTCCTGAGTTTGTACAAAAATGGGATGATGATAAAAAGAAATTTGTAACAGACTATGATGCAAAAGTTTCTACACAAGACGCAGGACTAATTACAGATTCTGACTTGAGACAGAGTCCAGTGGTATATGTTCCCACTCAGGAAGAGAAAATATCTTTAGGTTCAACATCTTTCTCAAAAGCTTTAGGTAGACCTTTCTTGAGACTTAAGAATGCTTATCAACCTTTAAACAATAGACAACACACTGATAAAGAAGCTAATGCTATCTATGATGCCTTACAGCGTTTAGCCACTGTTATTGTAGAAGAGAACACAAAAGGTAAATTCGTTCTTTCAGATTCTCCTGAAGCAATGCGTCTTATTGATTGGTTAAGAACTGTCACTCACTGGGGCACTCCTAGAGAGGGTAAAAATCCTAGCTACAATAGTTTATGGTTTGATAAAACTGCAGAAGGATTTAAACTCTTTATGTCTGGTAAAGAGGTGGCTGTTTCAGAGTTTACACCCACTGACCTAGCTGCAAACAAAGGGACCATCACTATGTTGTTACAGAAAATGTATGCTAATACAAATTCTAAATTAACAGATAGCACTTATTACAATCAAAGATATGAGCAAATCATTTCTGTAACTTCTGAAGGACAATATGAGTCAGTTGTATGGCCAAACTATCAAACATACTTATTGTCTAATAAAGCTCCTGATGCCACTGGTAAACTATCTTTAAATAGAGCTTCAGAAGATATTCCTCTAACTACTTACATGGCTCCTGTTAAAGAGGGACAACCTAATAGGGCAGGTATATATTTCTTCATTGATACTAAAGACTTTGATAAGCAGGCTACAGATGTAGCTCCTGAAGGAAAAGCCATCACTATACAAACCCCTGGCACACCTGCAAAACCTGTAGAAAAAGCCCCTGTAGCAGAAACTCCTAAAGGAAAATTTGTATTAGATGGAGAAACTCCAAATACCATCACTCTAACAAAACTTGATGGTAATATTAAATTTGTTTATGATCCTGCCACTCCTGACACTTTAAAAGACTTTGAAGTGGATATTAAGGTTAAAGATAATTACAAAAAAACTTTAACTCAAGAGGCTGTTGATAAATACATTTCTGATAGAGCTGGAGAAGAAACTATTTCTGAGGAAACAGCTAAAGAAGCATTAACTAATGCTGCCCTTATTAAATACACTTTCAATGAGATAGCAAAAGATGTTGCAGCTTTAGAACAAGCTAAACAAGAAGCTGCAGCCCAAGCTCCAGTTATTGAAGCTGCCCCTGAAGTTAAAGCAGAAATCACTACAGAAGAAATCACACCAGCTGTAGATCAACAATTAGATGATGCTTGGGATTCTACAGAAGGAAATGCGGATGATCCAGAACTTCGTGAAATGGTTTCCAAAACTATGGATCAGTATGAAGGAGAAGATTGGAATAAAGTGGAGGCTTTCTTAAAGAAAGTGTTGCCAGCAAACATCCCTGTATATAGAGTTAAGAATGTTTTAAGATCTACTAATGGTAAGCAGGCCTGGGGTATGTTTAGCCAAGGGGCCATCTATGTTTATAGAAATGCAGAAGTGGGTACAGCTTATCATGAAGTGTTTGAGGCTATTTGGAAAATGTTTACTGATCCAAAAGAACAGGCTCTTATACTTTCAGAGTTTAAAAATCGTCCTGGTTCTTTTGTAGATAGAGTGTTAGGTAAGACAATTAAATATTCTGAAGCCACTCCTCAACAAGCTAAAGAAGAACTAGCAGAAGAATTTAGAGCATATATTAATAATGGAATTCTTCCCACCACAAAGGTGGAAGGTCAGTCTTTGATTTCTAGATTGTTCAAAGAACTTGTAGCTTTTATTAAGAACTTCTTCACTGGAGATAGTGCATCTAATAATACTAAACAACTATTTGAGAGAATTGGTTCAGGGTATTACAAAACATTCATCCCTGAGGAGTCTACACTATCTTTTGCTAAAGATGGAATCATTGACATAGAGAACGCTGAAATAGTTTTAGGTTCAGAACTTAGTGAAATACCTGGACTTACTAATTCTCAGATACATGAGATTATGCAGCATATGACTTTTCTCACTCTAGGTTATTTGCAGAGAGATGATCAAAGTCTTTTTGCAGTGACCCCTATTAATAAGACAGAACTGTATGGTAAAATACAAGCTAACTTAAGAGAAAAGATTAAAGGCTTGTCTAATATTGCACAAGCTGAAGCTGAAGCTGAAAAAGATGCTTCTAAAAAAGCTTCTAAAAAAGCTTCTGCAGACAAAGAAACTGCTAAGTACAAATCTTTATTTAACTCTATTATATTAAATTGGGAAGAACTTCTAAAAACCCATGAGATCTATCTTAAGAAATATGATGTAGAGTTTGATGATAATGATAGTATAAACCTTAATGATCCAGATAAAACTGGTAAAGGAGAATATGATGGTGCTGATAAGATTGACCACTTTAGAAAACTTAATAGTGCTACTAAGTTATTATTATCTACACTTCCTGTACTTAATCAAGATGGGAAGCCTAAACCTACATCTATAGGGGGTGTACAACTAATACCTCTAAGCGAAGCATGGGTGTCTGTAATGAGTAATGTTCATGATGCATTATCTACAGATGATATGCTTGAAAAGCTTAGGACTATGGCTAAAGAAGACCCTAACTATGAAACTCTATTTAAAAGGCTGACGAAGGTGAGTTCTTCTGATGAGATTGATTGGTCTTTACTAAAAAGACATGATGTACAATTAATAGCTGCATTTAGTACTGCCTTTAACAAACAAAATCCTGATGTTAAAATGTTAAACATTTTAGCAAACGAAGATGTGCAAGTGGGGGATTCTAACCTAAGCACTGCTACTAGACAAATTGAGTCTAGATTTATTAATGGTTTGAGGGCATTATTTAACAATCCTAAAAATCCTTATTTTGAATACAACACTAAGCAAAAGGCTTATATAGCTAAGGAAAAAGCTTTCAATGGTGTAAAGATTAATACTCTGGAAGAAAAGGTTAAATTTTTAGCCTCTCTGGGTATTGAGTTTGATGCTTCAGATCTTAGAGACTTAGAGATAACCAATCCTAGTTTGTTTGAGAAGTTTAATATAGCTACCACTGGTATTAAAACCAGTATGACTGAAAGAAAAAAAATCGCTACTATTGGTAGCAGGGCTTTAGATATTAACAGCAGACTTCTCACTTTAGCTTCTATTAAAGCTAAGATTGAAAACCCAGACTTTGCCAGTACTTTCTATGCTATTAATGGAGAGAAGAGTCAAACCTTTATTGGTACCAATCCTAGTTCTGATTTATACAAGGCTTTGTCTGCATATCCTACTTATGAGTCTTTGAAAGATAGTCCTCAATACAGTTATTTGTATACAGATTCTTTTGCTCAAAACTCTGTTCTTCTGAACTCCATTTTCAATATTGATCCAGAAACAAAAACAGGATCAAAAAGAACTGGAGGAGATGTAGATCAACTATTAAAACCTGCTGCTGCTGATGGTACGAATGATCAGGGTAAGGGTAAGAAGAAGGCTTCTAGTTCTTTAAACTTTAAAGAACGTATGGTGCAAGAGATAAATATGAATTTAGATGGCTACTACTACAATCTTGTAGCAGGAGATGCCTCTAGAGAATATATGACTTACATGGGTAATCCTATTACTAAAGAAGATATGAGAATGGGCTATACCCAAATTCATAATATATTTAGAGGATACTTAATTGATGAGATTAATCTTGTAAGAGAAAAACGTCCTGTTGCTAAGAAGAGAAAGAATAGTGAGTTAAGATTTATGCAAGCTATTCTTGGAGAGGAATTATCTAAAACTGTTCTTTCAGATAAAACTATTTCACCAGAAGAAATCTATAATAAGTATAAATCTAAAATAGACTCTGCTGTTGAAAAATTTATTAAAACAGAGTCTGAAAAGGTATATGATGTATTAGAGAAGTATAGTATTATTTCTAAATCAGATGATGGAGAAACTCATAATGTAGAAAGTTTGGCATTTGCCCAAAATAGAATAATCTCCAATGCAAATTTAGACTTAGCTCTATCTACACTCACTGCTAATTACATTATTAATAATATTGAATTCCATAAAGTATTATACTCTGATCCATATCAATATTCAGAGGAGTTAAAACGTATCAAGAACTTCTTGTCACCTAGGCAAGCTATCATTAATAATTCTCGTGAAATGAACTCTGTTATGAATAGAGTTTGGAATGAAGGATATGAGCCTGGAGATATTGGTTATACAGATTTTACTCAAGATTATTTTACATCCACCACTTTAGAAGATGTTCAAGGAGTTATTGATCTTCCAGACTATGAGCCTTGGGATGAAGGAGATGGTGGTGGTATGATTTCTATGAAAGCTTATCGTAATTTAAGAATACGTGCTAGTAATTGGAATGATATGGAAGAACTTCAGTATAGGTATGATGTAGCTTGGGAAAAAAGAGACAGGAAAATCCCTCTCTCTCAAGAAGAGATGGATCTGTTAGCAAAAAGAAATCCTGGAGTTACTAGTACTTACACTGCTCAAAAGCCTATTGTTGCTGGTAACAAGGGTAATGGCAGACCTTACAATGATGTCATCTTAGATAAGTTTGCTTTATACCCTCTGTCTTATCGTGTGCAGAAAGAGATAGCTAAGAATGGTGGAAGAGTTTCTTCCAATCTTTTAAAGCTCTATGATAAAATGCAACTAGAGAATATAGACTATGTTGTATTTAACACTGCTAGAAAGGTGGGAGCAGAATCTCCTAATCCATTCTATGATGCAGATGGTAAATTTAATACAACTCCATATAAAGGGAAGATAAAAGTGCCTTTTGCAATTATGAGTATTCAATCTGATGTGCCTTCAAAAGAAGAACCTTTTGTTACTAGAGGATCTCAGGTGACCAAACTTGTAACTATGGACTTCATGAATGCAGGAGTACCTATAGATTATGAGAAAGGATATGATGAATGGAGCAAGTTGTCCAATGAAGAAAGAAGAACTACATCCCCACTGTTTAGAGAGATTCAAGATAATCAAATGCTTCTTGAAGAAATGACAGAGATGGGATATCAAACTCTTCTTAACAAATTAGGCATAGAAGAAAAGGATGACACCTATGTTATAGTGGATAAGTCTAAAGCTGGAAAAGCTCTTAATGATGAAATCTTAAGAAGAGAGGTGAACTCAAACATTGTTCAAGCCTTAAAAGATTTCTTAAGTGACAAATCTGCACTAGAAGCCACCCCTGCTTACAGCCAAATTAAAAGTATTCTTTACTCATTAGTAGATAAGTATATTGTTTCTCCTAAGATTTCTGGAGGCTTAAAGGTGCAAATTCCTTCTACAGGTCTTGAAGAAATAAGAGCTGAAAAAACTTCTATCAATGGTAAAGAGGGATACACTTCTGATGTATTGAAGTTTTATGAGAAAGATGGTAAACGTGTAGCAGAGATTATGGTGGGCAGATGGTTTAATACTAATATGTCTGATGAGAAACTTCTTGAATACTTAAATAACACTCCTGAAGGACAAAAGATTTTATCTGGAATTGCATTCCGTATTCCTACACAGAAACAAAACTCAATTGATTCTTTTGTAATTAAACAATTCTTACCAAAAGAATTTGGAGATTCTGTTGTAGTTCCTTCTGCCCTTGTTAGAAAAGTGGGATCTGACTTTGATATTGACAAGTTGAGTATCTACTTTAAGAATGTCTACACCACTGCTAAAGGAGATCTTAAGATAGTTCCTTATTTTGGAATAGGGGATCAGGCTAAACAAAAGATTAAAGATCTTATTATAAAAGAGGATATTGAATATGTTCTTCTAGGAGAAAGAAATAAAGATCTTGATAAGATTGAGGATGACTATGATGTTCTTGCAGATAGAATGTACAGAAAGTCTTTAGAGAATGCTTACATTCAATCTCTTCAGAATTTAGTATCGAGTGAAGCAAATTATGAACAACTAATTAAACCCAATTCTGCAAAGCAACTAAAAGATCTTGCAGATAATATTACTAAAAAGCTAGGAGAAAAAACTTTTGAAAGTGATGCTGTAGGTAATATGTTGGATAGAACATTCATGGATACTTTAAGACATGCATTTGTTAGAGGTAAGTATGCAATTGGTATTGCGGCTGTGGCTCAGACAAACCATTCCTTAAATCAAAGACAACCTATTTATATTGATGAGTCTAGATTTGCAAATTTAGATAAACAAGATAAATTCTGGTTGACAGGAGGCTCTATGAATCCAGTAGATATGACTATTAAACTTCCTGAATATAATAAGATAAAAATCAACGGTAAGGAAGTACCCACTTTATCTATGATTAAAAATGCTGAAAGAAGTAAAAAATATCCAAAAGGACAACATATTTCTGATATTATTGGTCAATTCATTGATGGATATGTGGACATTTCAAAGGGTCCTTGGATCATGCAACTTGGAGCCAAGCCTAATGTAGCTTCTACGTTTTTATTCTTAGTTAAGTTGGGAGTGCCAATAGATACAGTGGCTTTCTTTATGAACCAGCCTATCATTTTAGATTACTTACAAGAAATTGAAAATGCAGGATATTCATATCTATTTATAGACTCATTTGTAGAAGCAGCTCAAGAGAAGTATAAAACTTCCACTCCTCTTCCCAATCAACTACCAAGTACTATTAAACTAGGAGAACTTGTAGGTGCCAAGGAATTTACCCCTGAAGACAAAGCTGTTCAACAAGTGGCTTTAACTGAATTCTTGAAATATGCCAAGATGTCTGAACAGTTGCTTTACGTAACTCAAGGAACCAACTATGATACAGCCAGTCTTGGAGACCCTTTCTTGGTATTTAAAAAATCAGAACAGTTAGAAAGAGCTAAGAAATCTATCATTTCTTCTGCAGATTTTCTATTAGAAAACTCCTTTATTAGAAAGACTGTAGATAGGGTGGAAAAGATGAGAAGTGCTTTAGGTGATACCATTTTCTTATCTGATAGAGGTAAAGTGAGACAAGTGCTAGAAGACGTATTAAGCCCTTACACTTTGACTACTAATGATAGAGACTTCTTAAAGATTTCAAGAAAAGCTATTAATGACTTCTTTGATTGGGCAGTACAACTTACAGATGAAAGAAATCAATTTCTTAAACTTATATTATTATCAGATGACAATGCTCCTACACAAATTACTAATCTAAAAAATGATATAGCACAAGATCCCACCCATCCTCTATATGATAATCATATTGTTGGTAAGAAAGGTATCTTAGTACTAAAATCATCAGATAGACCAGGTAGAGCCAACAATCTATCTATAGATAATAAAGACAATAAGATTTATGATCAAGATCAAATCATATACTCTTTTAGGGAGATGAGAAATTATTTTATTTCTATAGGGGATCTAAAAACCTACAAAAAGATTGTAGCAGTGTCTATTCTACAATCAGGGCTTTCAGTTACACCTTATTCATTTACATCCCTTCTTCCATATGAAGATTTCCAAGATGTATATGGAGATGTAATAAATAGTTTAGAAGAACGTACAGATATTGACTTAATGGATTACTACAAGCTCAATGTTCTTCAAAGAAATAACTGGTCTGATAATACAATTGTTCCTCATGAAAAGGCTAGAGGAGGGATAAGTGCTTCGGGAAGATGGTATTACAATATGCCAATGGTATCTTTTAAAGATACAATCAAAACAGCCATTGCAAATGGACAAATACCACAGCTTATAAAACTATCTACACGTTCTAGAGCTACACAATCAGATGCAATTGTATACACTTGGGAAGCAAATCTTAGTAAGAAAGAAAAACAGGAAATGCGTAAGATAAGAGACTATTCTTTCATTAAAAGAGGATTATTTGTTAAAGTGTATAATGATGATTTAAAAACTGATCCTGTAGTCCTTAGAGAGAAACAATATGAAAATTTTGTTTACAAAATGGTAAATGCTTGGGGAGATGGATTTAGGGCTAATGAATTCTATGACACAGAAAGACCTTCTGTATTTGACAATGATTTCATTCCTGTACAAAAAGGTTCTTACATTAAACAATACAACTTCTTTGGGGATGTATTAGAAGAAACTATTTACACTTCTCCAGAAAGAACTGATGCAGAAATTAGGAAATTTCTACCAACTTCCATACCTTTGCAAGAGGCACCTATTCAAGAATCTCCAAATATGACAGAGTTTAATAAACTTCCTTCTAAATCAGAAGTTCCAACTATGACTTATGCTGGTATTGGTAGTAGACAAACTCCTCAAGAAGTGTTAAATCAAATGACACAAGTAGCTAAAGAACTAACATCTAAAGGATATACACTTAACACAGGAGTTACATTCCGTGGTGGAGAAGAGGGTGCTGATGCAGCATTTTCTAAAGGAACAAATAAAAAGAATTTGTTCTCTCCTGAGAAACAAGGAAGTAGACCTAAAGAACAAAACATTGCTAGAGAGTTGCATCCTAATCCAGGAGCATTATCTCCAGGAGCTCTTAAACTAATGGCTAGAAATACAAATCAAATATTTGGTGATAATCTTAATACTCCTGTGGACTTTGTTTTATTCTATGCACAAGAAACATCAGGTATTAGACCTAAAGGTGGAACTGGACAAGCTGTAGAGATGGCTAGAAGAAAAGGTATTCCTGCAATTAATATGGCTGACTCAAATTGGAGAGAACAATTAAATGATGCTCTTCAAACTTCTCAACCATCTACTATTATTAAACCTACAATAGATCTATCTAAAGAACTTGAAGTAAGAAAAGATTTATCAATAACAGATAAAGATTGGACATCAGAAACTAACGAATCACAAGACCCATTTGAATGTTAATATATGGCAAGTAGTTGCGAATTTAAAACAGCAGAAGCTTCTACAAAAGCTTGGATGCGTACTAGAAATATTATAGATAAATTTCTTAATATTCTAGACTTGAATGCTTTTAGAAAATATAACACTATATTTTCTGACAGAGCTAAAGAAAGGTATGGAGTACAGGAAAGACTATTCTCTGAAGAGAACGACAGTACAAAGGCTGTTCCTAACAAGAGAGCCTTCAAAGCTATTGACAATGCCAAGGGTTTCTTTTATCAAGTAGCTCCTGCAGGAGAAATTAAACCAGGAGTGGAAGAACTATTTGATTCTAATCCTGAGTTAGCTAATCAAGTATATGACGCTTTAGGGTTTGAAACACCTACTACAAAATTACAAGGTAGAAAAGCTATAGATGGGGAATTAGTAAATTTTGATGTAATAGAAGAATTGACTTCTGGTGAAAGAAATAATATTCCTAGTTCTATTTTAATTAAAAAATTATTAAATGGAGGATTTTTACCTAAAATAAATGAAACAGATATTGTTTTAGGTGGATTAGAATATGGTATATGGAAACCTAATCTTAAAAAAATAGAAGCACAGGGAGGAAACAAGTCTACTCTTGCTAAAAAAATAGGACATGAATTATTACATTCTGTTACTGATAATATTATTTACAGCTACCAAAATTTAAAAGGGGTTATAGATTTTAATGATAAGTATAATAAAGATAATATAAGACAAGGTTATATAAAACCTGTTGATTTGAGTAAATCTCAGATAGAAGCTTTAGACAACTTAGTTAGAATAAGAAACAAAGTAGTATCTTATGTAGAACAAAATAAAGATAGGATACAAAAACAAGATAGAGGGTTTGGTACTTATGATTATTTTATAAGAACAAATTATACTGAATCTGAAACAGATTTACATGAGTTTATTTCTGAAGTATTTACAAACCCTGAATTAATAAATATACTTAAAGAAATACCTACAGAAGGTAAAAAATCTAACTTATTTAAAGATTTTGTAGATGCTGTTGCTAAAATACTGGGGTTTACAAACACTTCTATTTTAGAAGATGTAATAGCATATTCTGAAGAAGCTTTTTTTCAACAACCTCAAATAACCCCACAACAAAAACAACAAGCTTTACAACTATACTCTCAATACTTAGACACTATATTTCCTGATAGTAAAGTGAAGGATATTGTTTATCATGGTACTAAAGGAGATACTTTTGAAAAATATAATACTGGAGAGTATGGAGCTGTTCATTTTACTACATCTTATAATCAAGCTAAAGATTATGGTAAAGTAATAGCTAATTTATTGAATATGCGGAATCCTATTCAACTAGAAGAGGGTGAGCAATTTTATAAAGATAATTATCCTAATGCTGATAGTTATTTTGAAAAAGAAAGTGTATTAGGAGATGAACTTGCAGTATTTGAACCAGAACAAATTCATATACTAGGAAACAAACAAGATATAGAAGGTTTTAAAGAGTTTATTAAGTCTTCAGATACTAGCTTATTACAATCCACAGGAGTACTCTCTTCTACAGCTAATAAAGAAGTTATAGATAGAATGAAAGAGGTGGCTACTAAAATGGGTGTTAGTCTTCAAGATCTTTCTGACTATTTAAAAGGTAATCCTGACATACCTTCTACAGGAATTAATGCTGTTGCAGATCTAGCCCAAAAAACTATTGCCATTGCTACAGGTAAAGAAGGAGAAGCTATTACAGAAGAAGTGGTCCATATAGCTACAGCTATGATTGAACAAACTTCTCCTGAAATAATCACCACTCTAATATCTAAGATTGATAAGTTCAAGATATACAAAGTTGTCTTGGATAAGTATAGCAAGTTAAAAGCTTATCAACTTCCTAATGGTAAACCAAACATTCGTAAGATTAAGAAAGAAGCTGTAGATAAACTCATAGCAGAACTCATTATTAATGATGGTCAGAATCCAGATCAGTTTCCTGAACTTAGACAAGAAGAAAATGTTAATCAAGTACGTTCATGGTGGACTAGTATCCTAGATTTTATTAAGAGTCTTTATAGAAAGGCAAATATTGATTTGTTTAAGGATGTAGCTTCTCAAATTGTAGCAGGAGAAATAGGGCCTGTCACTGATGTAATAGGTGATGAAGTATTTTTCCAAGTGCAGGAAAATCCTTTAGTAGATCAAATGTACAACACTATTCTGGAAAAGGATGCAGATTTAGTATTAAATGATGCAGACCCAAAGGATAGATATTATATGTACAAGGCAATTAGAGTGCTTAAATCAGTTACACAAAAGATTAAAGAAGCTTATAAAGGTCCTGAAAGAACTGAAGAGCAAAAGAAGGTGGATGAGCAAAAGAGAGATTGGGGTTTAGATGGACATAGATATCTTGAGAAATACATTAGTAATGTATTAATTGATGAGAATGGATATAAAAGACCTACACCTGTATCTGGCGAAGTTATCACTACATCTCTCTCTAAAGATATTGTAGATAAAGTGGAGAGGTTTGCTGTAGAGCTTATAAACTCTTATGCTCCTGGTACTAGGTTTATACTTGAGAAGATGGTGATCAATGAAAAAGTAAAAGGACTTCTTGCTTCTACTGTGGACTTTATGGCTATAGAGCCTATTACAAAAGCTGATGGCACATCAGATATTAAAGTGGATATTCTAGATTGGAAGTTTAGTAGTATAGACAAACGTAGAGAAGAAGATGTTCCTTGGTTCAAGCAGAAAGAATGGAAAGAGCAGATGGGGGAATATACCAAAATCTTATACAACTATGGACTAAAGCCTAATCAACTTAGGAAAGCCAGAATGATTCCTTTCATAGTTAATTATGAAAACTCTATTCCTAATGATAGAAAAAGTCCTTTAATTGCTAAATCTGTAGAGATTGGTAAATTAGATAGTCTTAAAGAAACCACTCTATATCTTCTACCTGTACCTGTAAATAGTGAATCTACTGGTAATGAAAAGGTGGATTCCTTATTAAGTGCAATGAGGACAGAGTATGATAAGCTGCAAAGTCAGTATGTACCTGCAGAACAGCAAATGGCAAAAAGACTAAGGCTTTCTGAATACAGTAAAGCTATCAGACAGCTACATGTTAAGTTGGACTTTGAACCTCTTGTAAACGTTGGTAAAACATTTATTAAAAATGCCAGACTTGCAATAGACAATATCAAGAAAACTAAGTTTTCAGATCTTTCTAAAGAAGAAATAGAAATAAAACTTAAAGAACTTATTTCCTACCAAAATAGTGCAGATAAGTTTAGTGCCTTAGATGTTATATTCCTATCTGTGTTTCCTAAAGAAGGACTTAGTGTTGAAGATAAAAAAGTGTTATCTTCTTTAGAGGATATATCCACTTTTACTAAAAGGATGGATAATGAAATCTTAGAACTACAAAGAGAGTTTGCTGTGGAATTTGCCTTAAGACAAGGAGTTACAACAGAAGCAGATAAGATGACTGCACTAGCTGCTGAGGCAGAAGTGTCTATGCTAGAAAAAAACTTTATTGAAGGTTCTAAGCTTTCTCCAAAGCTTATTAAGGCTGCGTCTAATTTAGTTATTAATGTACGCAGCGAGGTGGATATAATTCTATCCAAAGCTGTAGGAGAGTTTGAAAAAATATTATTACCACTAGAAAAAGAAGCAAGAGCTAAAGGTAAAAAAGCTTTTGACATGATTGGTACAGTGACTAATGGTAAATTAAAACTTATAAAAAAAATTGATCCAACTTTTTGGGAGGCTATTAATAAAGCTAAAAAAGTTAGAGATAAAGAGTTTTTGATAAAAAATATAGATCTTGAAGAGTACAATAAGTTATCTGAAGAAGCTATTAAAAAGGGGATGGATGAAATTAATCGTATACAATTTTTTTCTGACCCAGAGGCAGACGCAGGACAAAAAGCTTATATAATTAAAAAACTCAAAGATTCTCTAGAAATAAATAGCTCTTCCTTTAATGGTTATGAAGACTTCACCTTTAGTTATCTATTTAACAGAACTATGAAAGAGGAAGGTCATTACTCTCAGGAGTATGAAGAAATGCGTAAGAGTGATGCTGCATTAGCTGTATGGAATTTCTTCATAGCTCTAAACCAGAAAGCTAAAAACTTGGGTTATTTGGAAAAAGAAGGATCTTCATTCTTCCCTCTAATAGAAGCCACCACTCTTGAAAAGTTTGGTCAAAGAGGAGATTTCTTTGCACAGTCTTCTGACTTCTTTAAAGAACTTTACACAGCACAGGTGGATGAAGAACAGGGTTTTGGTGTGAAAGATAAGGAGACAGGTAAAATTGTAAAACAAATCCCTAGATACTTTAAGAGATCAGAAAAAGCTGCAGACCAGCTTTCCAGAGATTTGAATAAAGTGGGTATACTATGGATGAAATCTTTGTTAAACTATGAGGCTTCTAAAAACATGGAAAACACTCTTCTCACTTTACAAGCTGTAGAGAAAGCTAAAGGAAGCCTTGTTTTAGATGAAAACAATAATGTAATATTTGAAGGAGGGAAACCAAGAGTTAATGAAGCCACTAATAAAAACGCAGACATTTTAGAAACTATTATTGATGACGATCTTTATGGTATTAAAGAGAATCTAAACTCTCTTGGTAACATCCAACTTACATCCTTTGTAGGTAAACTATCTAAGGATCAAGAGGCTGTAGAGAAAAGAGTAGTGTCTAGTAAGAAAGCATTAAAAAATGCTGATACATTAGTTAGAGCTCTTGCTGTGGGTTTAAAGCCACTTATTGCTATTGCCAACTGGGCAGGATATAACTTCCAAGCATTAATCAATGGGGGTAATATGTACAACTACAAAGAGTTTATGAAGAACCATGTAAAAGTGGTGGCAGGTCTCTCGACTAAAGAGAAAGCTCTTATTAACATCTTTGTGCCTCTAAACGAGGATATTGCTGGAGAAAAAATAAAAGAACTAGCAGGAAAAAAATCTTTCCTAGACTTTATAGGCTCCTGGACATTTACAGATGTAATGATGTCTACCAACTCCTTTCCTGAAAAAAGACTACAACTTACAAATGCTTTAAGTTTTTTAGATAACTCTATGGTTGTAGATGGTAAAATAATTAATATTAGACAGCATTTAAGAGCACAAGATAGACTAGCTAGGGAAAAACTTTCAGTTCCAGAACGTCAAGAGTTAGAAAAATCTTTTGAGAAAAGAGTGTTAGAATTAAAAGACAAGTCTGCATTAATACATGTAGTAGAAGTTAATGAAGATGGAGCTTCTATTCCTGGAGTTAGTACACAGGAGCTTGCTAAATATCGTACAAAGATTGTAGAATTTGGAAGAAAGTTGAATGGACAGATGAGTGAGAGTAATAAAGCAGGGTACAGAAGAGATAGTATATTTAGTTCTTTCATGATGTTCAAACACTGGATTCCTAAACAAGTATATGTACGTACTGGAGATATTAAAAAAGATGTAGAGCTGGGAGAGTGGGAATATGGTAGAGCTAGGGTATTCTTTAAGACATGGATTGCTTTATGTAATTGGAATGTCAATAAAATGATTCAAATCTCTAATGGTAGTGTTGAAGGTCTTGCTTTACTAGAAGAACTTTTAGCATCTAAAAAACAAGATTATTTTGAGAAAACAGGACAGGAACTGCAAATAACTCAGGAAGAATTTAACGATCTTATTAGAACTCAAATAAGTAATCAAATGAAAGAGTTTGGTGTTCTATTTGGTATGCTTGGATTATTAGTTGCAGCCAAAGCAGCAGAACCTCCTGAAGATGCTACAGATCTTGAAAAAAATAGATATAAATTCTGGGCTAAAATGATTAACAAAATCTCAGATGAGATTAGTTTTTATTACAATCCAGCATCAGCAGACTCTATTACTAGAGGATCTTTAATACCTGCACTAGGTCTTGGTAGTAAAATTTTTACATTTGGAGAAGCCTTTAGTAAAGAGGTGGCTGGATATGTTATTGATGACCCAGAGATGATTGACAAAAACTATCCTATCAAATACTTCCTGAACATGATTCCTATAGGAGCTCAATTACAAACAGAGGTTCTTCCTTATCTAAACCCAGAACTAGCTAAAGAATTAGGCATTAGAGTTACAACCCAATCAAGGCAGAGATGATAGCTATATTATGTCAACTATATACAGATAAACAATCAATTATACATTAAAAATAAATAAATTTGCATATTATGAGAACCGCAGCTATATGCCCTACATGTGCCACATACGAGAATGCTCTATGTGTGTTATATGATGGAGAATACTTATCTAATATAGATGTTGATCCTATGGATTCCCTTGAGGAAGCCTTAATAAAAATCAATAATACATTTGATTCATATAATGGAACTGCTGGTACTTCAGGTACATCAGGAAGTTCTGGCACCTCTGGTGTTAATGGCACCTCTGGAATCAATGGTACATCAGGAATCAATGGTACATCTGGTGTTAATGGTACATCAGGAACCAGTGGAAGTAGTGGAACAAGTGGTACAACAGGAACATCAGGTAGTAGTGGAACAAGTGGTACAAGTGGTACTAGTGGATCTTCTGGCACAACAGGAACAAGTGGCACCAGTGGTACAAGTGGCTCTACAGGCACTAGTGGTACATCAGGTAGTAGTGGAACTACAGGTACTTCAGGTGAATCAGGAGATAAATATTATACAACATCAGTTACATCATTCACTTTAGGAAATGCTGGAACAATCACAGTTGATTTAGGATTAGCATATAGTGTTGCACAAACTATAATTATTGCTTATAATATAAGTAATTATCAAGAATCTAGTGTTATTGCTTACAATCCTGGAACTGGATCTTTACAATTTGGTGCTCCTTCTACTACAGTGGGATCTGGTACACAGTCAGCTTGGATAGTAAACTTAGCAGGTGCTTCGGGAGGAGATGGAACAAGTGGTACTTCTGGTATTAATGGAACCTCTGGTATTAATGGAACCTCTGGTACAACAGGTACGAGTGGAATTTCAGGCACTAGTGGAACCACAGGCACTAGTGGAACCACAGGCACTAGTGGTACCACAGGCACTAGTGGTACTTCAGGTACAAGAGGTACCTCTGGAACTAGTGGAGTTAATGGTAATACAGGAACAAGTGGTACATCAGGTACTAGTGGAGCTGCTGGTACACCAGGAGCCACTGGTACATCAGGAACAAGTGGCACGTCAGGAGTTTCAGGAGCTGTTGGTACTTCAGGTACATCAGGTACAAGTGGGCTATTAGGAAGTTTAACTACCACTGGAAATAGTGGAGCTGCTACATTATTAAGTAATGTATTAAATGTTCCTAATTACACATTAGCAGGACTAGGTGGTGTACCTACATCAAGAACTCTTACAATAAATGGAAATGCTCAAACACTTTCTGCAGATAGAACTTGGAATGTTGGTACAGTTACATCTATATCTGGAACAGGCACTGTTAGTGGAATTACACTTTCAGGTTCAGTAAGTACATCTGGATCATTAACGTTAGGAGGAACTTTAACACTTACATCTGGACAAGTTACAAGTGCTCTTGGATACACTCCATATGATTCTTCAAATCCTGCAGGATTTATAACATCAGCTGCTCTTAGTGGATATTTACCATTAAGTGGTGGAACATTAACTGGTGCTCTAGGGGGTACATCTGCTTCATTTAGTAGCAGTGTAACTGCCTCAGCATTCTTTGAAAGTTCAAGCGTTGCAGGAAAAAATATACTTAAAACAAATCCATCAACTAATCTTAATTTAGATGTTATACAATATATACGTAAAACTGATGTAAATAAGGATGTAAGATATGGTTATTCTGCAGAGCAGATACATTTATTAATGCCTGAACTAACAGACAGGGATGTAACCTCAGTTAAATATTTAGATGTACACACTATATTAATTGCTCAGTTACAGCAAGAGATAAGGGAACTAAAAGCTAAGTTAAACTAATATGAGTTGGGCAGGAATAGCATCTAATCAATGCGTATCACTTAATAATTTACAGGATGCTGTAAACACTTCTGTATTTACTTTAATAAATACTATACCTGCAGGTACAAAACAAATAACAAAAGCAGAAGCTGCATATTATGTTAATATAGATACTGGCTATGCTCCTTATGCAGCAAAGGCTAGTAATCAATTAGTGGTTAAATCAGACTTAGTTGCGGCTTCTTGTAATTGTGAATACTATGGATTCACAATATCTTCTTTAGATATTGGAGCATCATATAACTTAACTGTTTATGCTGATTATTTTACTTGTGCTGGAGCAGGTGCAGTAACAGCAACATATACGTTCCCAAGTTCTGGAATATATAACGATGTTATTTGTGTGTATTCATTTGCAATACCTACACCTGACCCTTATTTATATTATTACGATTCTCCATTAGAAATAACTAAAATTTTTGCTTCAAATTCATCATTTAATCTTAGTACACAATGTTGTGGTTCGACAACAACTACCACCACCACTATCGTTCCTCCAACAACTACAACTACTACCACTCCTCCTCCTCCAGTATATTATACTTATGTAGTAAGACCTAGTAATAATTTAGGAACCATATGTACAGACCCTAGTTATACAGTTTACTCAAGTAGTATATTGTTAACTAGTGGTGACTTTATATTCTATGATACTGCTCTTACAAATCCAGTGACAGGCTTTGACTATGTAGTACGTGCATCAGGTTCACCAGATATTTACTATATGAACTCAGGAACAGGAGAATTAACTTCTGATACAGGAATTGATTGCTAGTTATATTATTAAAAAATTAAATAAATTCAAATAAAATATTATGCGTACAGCTTCTATATGCCCAACATGCTCCACCTTTGAAAACGCATTGTGTGTTTTATATAATGGAGATTATTTAACCAACACAGACATAACTCCATTAGATTCTGTTGAGACAGCAATTATAAAGATTAATGATAATTTAGTTCCTATTACAGGAACAGTTCCTCCTGTAGGTAGTGCTATTTACTTAGGACAGTTGTATCTAGATACATCTGCTCCTACATTATATTTTGCTGAATCTATAGGAACTGGTGTTAATGATTGGGTGGCACTTGGTGCGTCCACTCCTGTTAACACAAGTTCAGGCATATACACACCTGTAACAGTGGCTGTATTAAACGTAGCTTCAGCAGCATCTTATAATTCTCATTATATGAGAACAGAAGGCCAAGTGAGTGTTCAAGGATCGTTAGATGTTTCAACAACAATAATTGGAGCTTTTGAATTAATTATAGCTCTACCAATATCATCATCTCTTGTAGCATTAACAGATGTTAGTGGAATGGCTATTTCCTATCTTGGACTTCCAGCACTAACTAATTTTGGATACATTGAAGCAGATGTGCTTAATAACCAAGCAATATTAAAAGGTATAACTACAACCACTTCCCCCACCACCTTTTATTTCAACTTCACCTATACTATTTTATAATATATAAAATATGAATACTCTTTGTCAAGCTATTCCTTGTCCTGTCATACTAAATGCTCTTTGTGTACATTACGAAGGAGCTAATTTAGTATATACAGGAATTAATACTAACGACAATCTTCAATTAGCTCTTCAAAAAATTGATGCTGCTATTGGAGCTATTGCTGTTGGTACTAGTGGAACATCAGGATCTTCTGGATCTTCTGGTAGTTCTGGAACTAGTGGATCTATTGGATCCACAGGAACTTCTGGTACGTCAGGTACAACAGGTACAAGTGGCACATCTGGTACTACAGGTACAAGTGGATCTTCAGGTACAAAAGGAACTTCAGGAACCAGTGGAACAAGTGGTATAGATGGAACAAGTGGAACTAGTGGAATAGATGGTACAAATGGAAGCAGTGGAACAAGTGGTACAACAGGTACTAGTGGATCTTCTGGTACTAGTGGAATAAATGGAACATCTGGTACAAGTGGAACCACAGGTACTTCTGGAACAACAGGAACTAGTGGTACAACAGGCACCTCTGGAACCTCTGCTACCTCTGGTACTAGTGGAACATCAGGGTCTAGTGGTTCGTCTGCTACATCAGGTACTAGTGGATCATCTGCTACATCAGGCACCACTGGAACAAGTGGTTCTTCTGCTACATCTGGTACATCAGGAAGCTCAGGAATACAAGGAGATAGATATGCCACCACTTCTGTAACAAGTTTTGTTTTAGGTAACGCAGGAACATTAACAGTGGGTTTAGGATTGTCTTACTCAGTAGCACAATCTATAATTATAGCAGGAGATGCTAATAACTTCCAAGAATGTGAAGTGATATCTTATGATCCTTTAACAGGAATATTAATATTTGCTGCTCCTACAAGAACTGTTGGATCAGGAAGTTTCCCTATATGGTATGTAAATCTTGATGGTGCTTCTGGTGGAGATGGTACAAATGGTACATCTGGTACCACTGGAACATCTGGTACTACAGGTACATCAGGTACATCAGGCACAAGTGGTACCACAGGAACAAGTGGAACCTCTGCAATAGATGGTACATCTGGCACCTCTGGTACAACAGGATCTTCTGGAACTAGTGGAACTTCAGGAACAACAGGTACTAGTGGCTCATCAGGTACTAGTGGAACAGACGGTACTTCAGGAACTAGCGGAACTTCAGGTTCAACAGGAACAAGTGGTAGTTCAGGAACATCAGGAAGTAGTGGAACAACACCTGTAAATCAAATAACAGGAACAGGCACAACAAACACTCTACCTAAATTTACAGGTGCAAGTACAATAGGCGATAGTGCTATCACTGATGATGGAACTACTGTTACATTGGTGAGCAGAGCATTAGTAGGTACAAGTGCTACGTTTAGTGGGAATGTAATATTCGACACAACAGACAGAGGTATAGTTTCAAACACAACAGACGGCTCTGACAATAAATTTGTATCTATAAACGGGGGTGGTGCAAGGGGTTCAGATAGAGGTGCAGGAATTAACCTTTTTGGTAATGAAGCAGTAGGAACTGGAAGAATAGATATTAACGCAGGAGATGTTACGGGTGGTGTTATAAACTTAGTAACGGCAGGATTAAATCGTCTTACTGTTGCAAGGGATGGTAACGTAGGTATAGGAACAAATTCTAATATTAATCAACGTTTAACTATATTAGATAATAATGATGCAGAAGGATTAGGTGTTTATAGAAATTTTAGTACCGCTTCTGATGCAGGAATATATATTAGATTAGGAGCATTAAATGGGAGTTCTGTACCTACAACAGGTGCGGCAATTTTAGGGGCACTTGAAGCTTCAAAAACTTCTGGATATTTAACGTTTCTTACAGTAACAGCATCAACACTTTCAGAACGTATGCGTATCACATCAGGTGGTGATGTCGGAATAGGAAGTTCAACTATCTCTAATCCCCCAGGACTTGCAAGGGTTTTAAATATTTCAAATGGTAGTAATTCGGGATTAGTATTAACACAAGGTGCTAATAATTACTCGCTTGCTG
>Ga0247843_1000309_pt1 | contig 116984 bp, 126 predicted proteins | sample LaCruzMarch2017__FD_192420 | JGI IMG/M metagenome (GOLD analysis project Ga0247843, IMG submission 192420) | Freshwater microbial communities from meromictic Lake La Cruz, Castile-La Mancha, Spain - LaCruzMarch2017_8m | ecosystem: Environmental > Aquatic > Freshwater > Lake | place: Spain...
TCATCTGGGCGCCCATGTTCTCGAAGGCGTCTTCCAGCTCGATTTCCTTGGCGACCGAGACGCCGTCCTTGGTCGAGCGCGGGGCGCCGAAGGACTTCTGGATCACGACGTTGCGGCCCTTGGGACCCAGTGTCACCTTGACCGCATTGGCGAGGACGTTGACGCCGCGCAGCATCTTCTCGCGCGCGTCGGTGGAGAACTGTACTTGTTTCGCAGCCATGTGGCGGCTCCTAAATCGTGGGTTTCAGAGAAAGAAAGGTCGAGGTCGAGGGTGCTTACAGCACGCCCAGGACGTCGGATTCCTTCATGATGATGAGGTCCTCGCCTTCCAGCTTGACCTCGGTGCCCGACCATTTGCCGAACAGGATGCGGTCGCCGGCCTTCAGTTCCAGGGCGTTGACGGTGCCGCGTTCGTCACGGACGCCGGGGCCCACGGCGATGACTTCGCCTTCCTGGGGCTTTTCCTTGGCGGTGTCGGGGATGATGATCCCGCCCTTGGTCTTCGATTCTTCTTCCACGCGCTTGACCAGCACGCGATCGCCGAGAGGACGAAACGCCATCTGTGAGTTCTCCGTATAGCTCTAGAGTTTGATGTCGCCCTCGCAGACCGGCTTCTGGCAGCCGTGACCTGCGAGTGCTAACGCAGGTCGCAAGTAGGATGGCGGACAGGCAGCGTCAAGACCGCCAGACGATGAACGCCAGATGAACGAGCCCCCGCCTGTCCGTTCAGATTGAGCGTTCTACACCTTGACGATGGGAAGGGGCGTCGTGCCCGGCCGTCACGTTTCGGGAGACAGGGACATGAAGATCATCAAATTCGCGTTCGCCGCCGCGCCGGTTCTGGCACTGACGCTGGCGGCCGCCGCGCCGGCCGAGGCCCAGAGCCGCTACTACGGCGGCCAGAACCACCATGACCAGCGTCGCGACACCGGCGGCGATGTCGTGGCAGGCATTGTGATCGGAGCCATCGCCGGGGGCCTTCTGGCGGCCGCGGCCTCTGATAACGACGATGATTGTGGCTTCTATCGCGACGGCCGTTGCTGGCGGAACCAGGGGCACTGGGAGCGCGAGCACGGCATCAACAGCCGCTATGGCTATGGCTATAGCTACGGCTACAACGACCGTCGGGACTATCGCTACAACCGCCGGGACGACCGCCGGGATCGTCGCTACGACCGTCGGGATGACCGTCGCGACTATCGCTACGACCGCCGCTGGTAGTCGCCGGCGCGCAGGACGGACGAGACGGGCTTCCTCGCGGAAGCCCGTTTTTTCAGGCCAGCAGCCGGTCCATGACGATTGCGGTCGAGGGACGATTGCCGGGGAAGGTCCTGTGCCCGGCCAGCCGGTCGGCCTCGGCCTCCGACGCGCCTGCCGCGATCAGCTCGGCGCGCGCCGCCTCGGTGGTCTTGCCCAGCATCAGGGCCTGGCCCTGGGCCAGGGCGTTGGACCAGAGCGGCGCGCCGGCCGTGCCCGGCAGGGTCTCCGCCACGATCACGAACTCGGCCGGCACGACCTGCGGCCCCTGATGGATCTGCTGGAAGAAGGCGTGCTGGCCGTTGGTGCCGGGCTCGCCGAACACCACGGGGCAGGTCTGGCGCGTGACGGGCGAGCCGTCGCGGCGGACGCGCTTGCCGTTCGATTCCATCTCCAGCTGCTGCAGGAAGGCCGGCAGACGGCGCAGACCATGGGCATAGGGGGCGACCGTGCGGGCCGGGCGATGCAGGCCATCGACGTTCCAGACCTGGGCCAGGGCCATCAGTACCGGTGCGTTCCGCTCCAGTGGCGCTGTGACGAAATGGTCGTCGATGGCCCGCGCGCCGGCCAGCAGGTCGTCGAAGACATCGGGACCCAGCGCGATCACGCAACCCAGGCTGACCGCGGACCACAGCGAGTAGCGGCGACCTGTCAGGGTTGATCAACCTTGACTGTAAATCGAACCCCAAGGAACTTGGCTGCATCTTCCGTGCGAGGGCCGCGTTTCCGGGCTTGTAGTGGAAGACGAAAATCTCGATTCTCGGTCAGATCCGTCGCTGCGGCCGCAGTCTGCTCGCTCACACGGGCGGCAGCACAGCCGTGACGTTCGCGATTGCCCTGCCCGTGCTCGTCCTTGCCGTCGGCGGCGGCTTCGACCTTAGCAATGCCATGTCTCATCGCCAGAAGATCGCCAACGCACTGGAAATCGCCTGTGTTCAGTCTGCGCTGGAGATCAATTACAAGATCGCCAACGGCAGCGACGCCGAGGCCGACTTTGGACCCGGGACGGTTGTTCCCATCGCCAACGCGCGGATCACGGCCGCCGGGATCAATTCGGGCGTCGATGTCACGGGCGAGACGTCACTGACCGACATCACCATTGAAGCGCAAGGCGGTTCGGCTGCGTATTTTTCCCAGATCGTCGGCGTCACGTCCCTGCCGGTCACGGTCAAGCGTGAATGCCGTTTTGCACTGCCAGAGCAGGTCACGCCCCCCGGCGAGACCCTGTTCGTCGAGTCGTTCGAGCAGGGCCATTCTGTCGCCCGCAACTCCTGGACCGTCCTCGGGCAGAACGGCAACCGGCCCAGCGGGGCGGTGTGGAATGACTGGCAGACGCACAACGCCGGGGTCGAAATCAACGGCATGCCTCAGTTGTCAGGCGGCACGATCCGGTTCGGCGATTTCTTCGCGGAGCTGGATTCACACTGCTACGTCGCGGGCTGCAACTCCAACTCCGCCATGTCGCGAACCCTTCAGCTTCTGCCGGTCAACTACCAGGTCAGCTACTGGTATACCTCGCGCATCAAGAACAGCGCCTCCGCCTGGCGGGGTGTCTTGGCCTGTGGCCCGACAGAGACCGATCCGGCAGTGGCACCCTACCGGGCCTGGAACGAGGAGACCAACCGCATCGAGTTGTTTGTCGAGAAGAAGGGCGAATACACGTTCGAGGCAAAGAACATTGTCGATGTCTGCGTCTATGCCGATCAGTGGGTTCAGCGGACCGTCAAATTCCAGGTCACGACGGCAGACGAATATCGCATCAGCTGGCGCGCCGCAGGCAGGCAGGACACTACCGGTGGGCTGATTGACTATCTGCAGCTCTGCAAGGATGCCTGTTCGTGACCCGGCAGAAGCGGGGAATGCACTGGCTTGGCCGCTTCCGTCGTCACGAAGGCGGCAGCACGGCCGTTGAGTTCGCCATGGTCGGAGGCGTTTTCGTCACGCTTCTTCTGGCGGTGATCCAGTTCGGGTTCTTTTTTGTTTCGTCCCTCCAGATACGCTCGGCCGTTGCCGAGACAGTGGCCTATGCGTCGGTCTTCTCCAATACGACCCTGTTCCTGGAGACCCGCGATCAGGCCAGCGTCCGCGAGACGATCTGCAAGGACCTCATCCTGGTTCTGAACTGCACCGGGTCGCTGAAGCTCGAGCAGATGCCCCTGGAGTCCCTTTCGACAGGCAGCGAGGCCATTGCCGGCACCCAGTTCGTCGTCGGGGCACCCGGCGATGTTCTTGTGCGGCGCGCCGAGGTCGGAATCGTCACATTCGTTCCGGGAATGTCGTCGCTGACAATCCGCACGTCTTCGATATTCCTGCAAAGATGACCGCCCTCCGGAAATTCCTGGGCCGATGGCGGGCCAATGTCGTTCTGGCCGATGAGGGCGGAGCTGCGGCTGTCGAATTCGCAATGATCGTCAGTATCCTGCTGCTCCTCGCCGGCGGCGGCTATGACATGAGCCGGTTGACCACCGCGCGCCGTGATGCCGAACGCGTGGCCGTCGAGGTCAGCCAGACCCTGGCCGCCTGCACGACCAGTCCCTGTGTGCTCAAGGCCGGGCAGGTCATTACCTCGCGCCGGGACAATGCGTTCCTGACCACGGCAACACCGACGGTAAGCTGGGCCTATGTCTCGCGCGTGGACAATGCGATCGTCGTCAGCTTCGGCAATATGACCTATCTGCCTGCCGACCTTCAGCAGGCAGCCCTGGCGACCCTGCCTGACAATAATGACAACGGCGTCTGCAGCCTGGTGACGGCCAGGATCAACTCTCTGGGGATCGTTCAGGTCTGGTCGAGCGCTGCCGCAGGCGACCAGCGCTACTTCATCTGCACCCTGCAATCGAAGGACGTGAAGGTCGTCTGAGCCGTCAGGGGTTCTGGACAAGCCTGAGCAGGGTTCCGTCGGGATCGACCAGATAGGCGATCCGCATGCCGCTGGCCTCGACCGTGGCAGGATGCAGGCGGGGATGGCCGGTCGTGGCCTCGGGCACGCCTGCCGACACCGCTGCGGCATAGAGAGCATCGATATGGTCGAGCCGCAGGCAGCAGGAAAAGCTGCTCGCGAACGGGTCCAGGTCCGGCCACGGGAAGAACTCCAGCATCAGCTCACCGCGCTCTAGGATCATCCAGCTGTCGTTACGCCACCCCTGCTCGAAACCCAGGGCCGCGTAGAATCTCGCCGTCGCATCCAAGTCACGGGCGGGCAGGTTGGGCGTGGCGTGATCGGCCATGGTCGGAACCCTCAGATGAGCCGGTTCAGCAGACCGGCCGTCGAGGGGTCGAGCGTATCGGAGGCTCCCCCGGCGGCAACGTCCTTCAGTATGGCTTTTGCCAGGACCTTGCCGAGCTCGACGCCCCACTGGTCGAAGCTGTTGATGTCCCAGATCACGCCCTCGACGAACGTCTTGTGCTCATACAGGGCGAGCAGCGCACCGAGTGTTTCGGGCGTCAGCCGGTCCATGACGATCGCGGTCGAGGGACGATTGCCGGGGAAGGTCCTGTGCCCGGCCAGCCGGTCGGCCTCGGCCTCCGACGCCCCCGTCGCGATCAGCTCGGCGCGCGCCGCCTCGGTGGTCTTGCCCAGCATCAGGGCCTGGCCCTGGGCCAGGGCGTTGGACCAGAGCGGCGCGCCGGCCGTGCCCGGCAGGGTCTCCGCCACGATCACGAACTCGGCCGGCACGACCTGCGGCCCCTGATGGATCTGCTGGAAGAAGGCGTGCTGGCCGTTGGTGCCGGGCTCGCCGAACACCACGGGGCAGGTCTGGCGCGTGACGGGCGAGCCGTCGCGGCGGACGCGCTTGCCGTTCGATTCCATCTCCAGCTGCTGCAGGAAGGCCGGCAGACGGCGCAGACCATGGGCATAGGGGGCGACCGTGCGGGCCGGGCGATGCAGGCCATCGACGTTCCAGACCTGGGCCAGGGCCATCAGTACCGGTGCGTTCCGCTCCAGTGGCGCGGTGACGAAATGCGCGTCCATGGCCCGTGCGCCGGCCAGCAGGTCGTCGAAGACATCGGGACCCAGCGCGATTACGCAACCCAGGCTGACTGCAGACCACAGCGAATAGCGGCCTCCCACCCAGTCCCGGAAGGCGAAGGTCCGACCGCAGCCGAAGGCCTCGGCCCGCTCGGGCGCGGCGGTTACCCCGATGAAGTGGCGGTCGCGCCCGGCCACGGGCAGGCTGGACGCCAGCCAGGCACTGGCGGCCTCGGCATTGGCGAGCGTTTCCTGCGTCGTGAAGGTCTTGGACACGACGATGACCAGGGTGGTCTCGGGATCCAGCCCGGTCAGGGCCTCGGCCATGTCGCGCGGATCGATATTGGCGACGAAGCGCAGATCGATCGACGGCTCCAGCGGCTTCAGGGCATCCCAGATCACGCGCGGCCCCAGATCCGACCCGCCGATGCCGATGTGAACGATGGCCCTGAACGCCTGACCGGTCGCGCCGGTCTCGATTCCTGACCGCACGGCCGTCGCATAACCGGCCATGGCCAGGCGTACGCTGCGGACCTCATCCGAGACGGGCTCGCCCAGGGCCCGGAAGTCGGCGTCGTCATCCGCCCGCAGGGCCGGATGCAGCACTGCCCGACCTTCGGTGTTGTTGACCGCCTCGCCCGCGAACAACCGCGCGCGCTCCCGCTCGACCCCGGCCGCACGGGCCAGGTCCAGACAGGCCGCGAGTCCCTCGCGGGTCCAGCTCTGCTTGGACAGATCGAGGTAAAGCCCGGCCGCCTCCACGCTCATCCGTGCCAGTCGATCCGGGTCGGATGCAAACTGGTCGACAATCCGGGCCCCGGCATCGCGCGTCGCGGCGGCATCGAACGCGGCCCAGACAGAAGGATCGGACATGAGACAGCCTTTCGTTGATCAAGGTCTCGTTTACGGGTCGGGCGTAGACCGGTTCAATCGCTGAGTCGCGAAAAGGACCGGACCATGTCGTGTGGCATCGCCATCGCCGTCTCGCTGTTGCTGTCGGACCCCAATGTCGCGCTCGCGGCGGCCCGGCCGCCGGCGGACGCCGGCGCGCCTGTCTCGGTCGCGGGCGAGCCCATGTTCATCGATATCGTGACCCGGGCCAGCGCCCTGAAGGCCGTGGTCGATGCCTGGGGCCCGACGGGCGCGGCCGGCGGCGACTTCGAGGCCTTCAAGGCCCGCGCCACCGCCCTGTCGGCCATGGACATGCAGGCGCATCTGATCCTGAAGGAACGCGGCACCGACGGGGATCTGAAATGCATATTGCGCGGCATTTCCGAGGACATCCCGGTCAGGATCCGGGCGGTGGAGACCGCCGCGAGCCCCGAGGCCAGGGCCGCCGCCCTGTCGGAACTGTCCTATCTGCTGAACGACAACGTCGAGGTCATCACTGCCCCGCCGCAGCCGGACGCCCGGTCGGGCGTGCCGACGAACTAGCGGCTTCCAGGGCCTCGATCACCACACCTTCGGTCAGCAGCTGGGGCAGGATGCGCGGCCGGGCTTCCCCCGGCGCATAGACCAGATACAGCGGCACGCCCGAACGGCCATGGCGGGCAAGTTCGCGCGCGATCACCGGATCGCGCCGGGTCCAGTCGGCGACCAGATAGACCGTGCGCGTCCGCGACAACGCTTTTGCCACCCCGGACGAATGCAGGGCGGTGCGTTCGTTGATCTTGCAGCTGACGCACCAGTCCGCGGTGAAATCGACCAGGACCGGACGTCCCCGCGCCCGCGCATCCGCCTCGGCCTGTGGCGACCAGGGCTGGCTGGCCGGGCCGCTGCCCTGGGCCGACGGAGGCCTGGCCGCAGGGGGCAGACTGACGGCAAGGCCCGTGATCCCGATCGCGACGATCAGGGCGAGCGCCGACGTCAGGGTCAGGGGCCGCACGACGGACCCGGTCGCGAGCGCCCGCTGCCGAAGCCCGAACGCCCACACCGACACACTCAGGATGACCGCTCCGACCATCAGCCACGCCGCCGCTGTCGATCCCTGCTGCCGCTGGAACACCCAGCCCAGCCACAGGGCGGCGGCGAACATCGGCAGGGCCAGCCCCTGTTGCAGCCGCTCCATCCAGGGGCCGGGACGCGGCAGCCGGGCGAGCAGACCTGGCGACAGGCTGATCGCCAGATAGGGCAGGGCCAGCCCCAGGCCGAGGCACAGGAAGACCAGCAGGGCGATCGGCGCTGGCAGGATCAGTGCTGCTCCCAGGGCCACGGCCATGAAGGGTGCCGTGCAGGGGGCTGCCACCACCACAGCCAGAATGCCCGTCAAGAATGCGCCGATCGGGCCGTTCAGCCGCGACAGCCGCGACCCGCCCGCCGCCTGAAGGCCCAGCCCGATCTGGAACAGCCCCGCCAGGTTCAGCCCCACCACCAGCATCAGCAGCGCCAGCACTGCCACGACCGGCGGCGACTGCAGCTGGAAGCCCCAGCCGATCTCCTGGCCCAGACCGCGCAGCAGCAGCAGGGCGGTCCCGAGCAGCAGAAACGTCACCAGGACTCCCGCCAGATAGGCCAGGCCGTCTGCCCGGGCTTCCTTCGCGTCTCTCGACGATCGCGCCAGGGCCGCCGCCTTCAGGGCCAGGACAGGAAACACGCAGGGCATCAGGTTCAGGATCAACCCGCCCAGAAAGGCGAAGACCATGGCCTGAACCGCGGCGGCCATACCCGGGGATGCCCCGTCGGGCCCATCGGCGGTCGCGAGCGAGCGGCCGGTGGTGCCCGGCAGTACCGGGCCGGGGATCGCCGAGATCTCCCAGGCCCCCGCATCGGTGGCCAGCACACCCGCCAGCGGTTCCGACAGACCGGTCGAAACAAGGTCGCCGGTCGGAGCCAGCGTCAGACCGAGGCCGTCTGGCCCGGCGCTCGCGGACAGGGCGACGTCGTGGTCGATCAGTCCTGCTTCGAAGGGATAGAAGGTCGCGCGATCGATATCCGCCCCGGCCAGGGGACCGCCGCTCGCGCCGAGCACCAGCCGACCGTCGGCCAGGGTCGCGTGCGCCGTGATCCCGGCCGGTCGGGGCGCGCTTTCGACCTGGCGCTGGATCGCCGCGCCGTCCGCCCCGACCAGGGGCGGTGTGCCGTCGCGGATCGGCAGGTCCAGCCGCAGGGTGAAGCTGTCCGGCACGCACATTTCGTCGCTGCACACGAACAGCAGGGCGGTCACGGTCAGCGGGATTTTCGAGCCCGGCCTGGCGCTGGCGGGAATATCGATCGGTACCGGCAGAAAGACCTGATCCTCATAGCCCAGGTTGACGATGTCGCCCAGGCGCTGGCGACGGGGCAGGGGCCACAGGATGTCGCCGGCGAGGACGCCCGGAGGCAAACTCCAGTCCAGCGTCGTCGGCCCCCCGGAATCGCCGGGATTGCGCCAGTAGGTGTGCCAGCCAGGCTGGATCTTCTGGCGCAGCGCCACCACCGCCGTCGATCCCGGCACAGCCCAGGCATTCATGGGCACCAGTTCGACCTCGATGCGAGCGTTGCTCTGTGGACCTTGGACGGACGTAACCGGTGCCCGCGTCACGCCCGTTTGCGCGAGCGCGTCTCTGCCTGCGGCGAGTCCGCCTGCGAGCAGGGCGGACAGCCAGGCGATCACGACCATCAAACGCAGACGAGGGTTTCCGAAAGGGATCATGGACCGGACCCTTAGACGGCGCCGACGCCGATCGCCACGCCACAGGACGTCGCGCGAAACGATGGGGCGGTTACATCCGCTTATGTCAGTCGGCCAGGGCCGTGCCGAGCGTTGCGACCACGGTCGCGAACTTGGTCGTAAACACGGCCGCTCCGGCGGCGAGCGCGATCGCCATCCACCCATGGATCGCAGACGACAACCTCAACCGACCCCACGGCGGCATCAAGCTACAAATACCCATCAGCAGACTCGCACTCGCCGGGGACAACCTGTTGAGGCTCCACAGCTAGAGCAGGTCCCTCAACCAGGCCACGAGCGGGGCATCGGCGGGGGGCATGGGATAGTCAGACAATGCATTGGGCCTGACCCAGGCCAGGGCGGCGTGCTCGCGCGCGACAACGAGGCCGGACCACCGCCGACACAGATACAACGGCATCACAAGGTGAAACGAATCATAAGCATGGCTGGCGAATACGAACGGGGCCAGACACGCCTCCTGCACGTCGATGCCCAGTTCCTCGTTCAACTCGCGGATCAGGGCCGCCTCGGGTCGCTCGCCCGGCTCGACCTTGCCACCGGGAAACTCCCACAGGCCGGCCAGCGCCTTGCCTTCCGGCCGCCTCGCGATCAGCACACGGCCGTCGACGTCCACCAGGGCGGCGGCGACGACGAGGACGACAGGCAGGGCGGGATCGGACATGGTTGCCCCATACCGGTTTGCGTGACCGGACCGCAATCTTTGGTCACACAGTGTGGCCCTCGCGTCCTTGCCGATCGGGGCCACAATCGGGCAAGACGGTTGGCTTTCGTTCCTCTCGCTCCGCCGTTCCGCATACCCTGAGGCCTCATGGCTCCGTCGTCCCTGTCCGAGACCCTGACCAGCCCCGAAGTCCAGGCCTTCGCAAGCGGATTTCCGGTTCTCGTCCTGCATATGGTCGTGACCTTCGCCCTGCTGGGCACGGGCGCGGTCGTCTATGGGCTGCTGACGCCCTGGAAAGAGATCGCCCTGATCCGCGAGGGCAATGCGGCGGCGGGCGTAGCCTTCGGCGGGGTGTTGATCGGACTGGCGATTCCGCTGGCGGTGTCCATGTCCGTCTCGACATCGGTCGTCGACATCGCCCTGTGGGGCGTGGCCACCCTGGTCCTTCAGCTGCTGGCCTTCCGCGTGGTCGATCTTCTGCTGACGGGCCTGCCGCAGCGCATCCAGGAGGGCGAAGTCTCGGCTGCCGTTCTGCTGGTCTCGGCCAAGCTGGCCACGGCCCTGATCCTCGCTGCCGCCCTGACGGGTTGAGCCTCGGTGAATCTGCCCCGTCCCGCCGATCTGCTACTCTATGCCGGGGTGGGCGCGCTGCTCGTCTTTGCCTCCCTGGCCCAGCGCGAGAACGCCGACGCGCCCCCCGCGCCGCCACCCCCCGACCCGATCGAAGGTGCCCTGCTGGGCCCTATTACGCCGTTCGATCCTGCCGTCACCGTCATCGCGCCCGACATCCCGTTCCAGCCTGCTTCGGGCACCGCCTTCTCGATCGCTGGCGATGGGCGCTGGCTGACGGCCAAGCATGTGGTCCAGGGGTGTCGTCGCCCCGCCCTGGTGGTCGGCGGCGGCCGGGCTGTTTCGGCCGACGTCCGCCTGTCGCCGCGCGCCGACATCGCCCTTTTGATCACGGCCGGAGGACCGCCGGCTCTGCCGGTCACCGCCTTGGCACCCCTGCGCGTCGGCCAGCGCGGTTTCCATCCGGGCTTTCCGCAGGGCACGCCCGGCGAGGTCGCCTCGCGCCTTCTCGGCCGGGAAGTGCTGCACGTGCAGGGTCGGGGCCGTCATGACGAGCCCGTGCTGGCCTGGGCCGAGGTCGGTCGCACCGAGGGTCTGGACGGCACGCTGGCAGGCCTGTCGGGAGCGCCCGTCATGGATCGCAGAGGGCGGGTCGTGGGCGTGACGATCGCCGAGGCTCCGCGAAGGGGCCGGGTCTATACCACCGCGCCGGATACCCTCGGCCCTGCGATCCGGGGCGAACAGCGGCCGGACGAGCCGCTGACGAGCGAGCCCGTCACCACCGAGAACTATGGCCGTGTCGCAGACGACCTGCGGCGCGACCTGCGGGTGGCGCAGGTCGTGTGTCTGTCGGCCTGATCGACCGCCCTTGATGACGCTGCCGGTCGATCCGCACCTGTTCTGGGTTTTCATGGGCGTGATGATGGTGCTGGCGGTGACGCCCGGCCCGGCCAACCTGTTCTCGGTCGCCGCCGGGATCGAGCGCGGTCGGCGGGCGGCCCTGATCGCCGTTCTGGGCATGAATACGGCGACGCTGGTGTGGTTCGCTGCGGCGGCCCTGGGTCTGGGGGCGCTCGTCGCCGCCCTGCCCCAGGTGTTCCGGGTCGTCGCGATCGGCGGCGCTCTCTATGTCGCATGGCTGGGTGTATCGTCCGTGCGGGGGGCCTTCGCCTCCCGGCCCGAGGCCGCCGTCACCGAAGGCCGCACCCACCTGCGACGCCCGGCCTTTGTCGATGGATTCCTGGTGCAGCTGGCCAATCCCAAGATCGTGCTGTTCTTTTCGGCCGTCCTGCCGCCCTTCATGGATGCGGAGCGGCCGGCCGCGCCCCAGCTGGCGGTCTTCGCCTGCGTCGTCGTCGGCATGGACCTGATCACGATGAGCGCCTACGGTCTGGGTGGCGCGGCCCTGGCCAGACGCATGAGCGAACCCCGGTTCCGGCGGGCGTTCGGTGTCATCGTCGGGGTCCTGCTGCTGATGGCTTCCGTGCTGATTGTGTCGCGATTAGAATGACTTGCTGATGCCCGGAACTGTGGCGTTCATGTCCCGTTCAGGTGCAGAGGCCGATCCCTTGTCCTCCTGGTGGAGTCCCCCGATGAAAACCCCGACCAACACCCTTCTTCTGGTTGCCGCAGCCGCCCTGACGCTCGGGGCCTGCGCCACGGCCACGCCCTATGCCCCCGCTGGCTTCAACGGTCAGCGCGGCGGCTATGCCGAACAGCGGCTGGAGACCGATCGCTATCGCGTCAGCTTCTCGGGCAACTCCGTCACGTCTCGCGAACAGGTAGAGATGTCACTGCTGCTGCGGGCCGCCGAGCTGACGACCGAGAACGGATTCGACTGGTTCTCGACCACCAACCGGGCGACCGATCGCGACACCCGCTATCAGACCGTCGGCGACCCCTTCTTCGACCGCTATCGCTACTGGGGGCCGTCGTGGCGCTATTACGGGCGCCGAGGCTGGAGCCTGTGGGGCGATCCCTTCTGGGGCCGTGCCGACTTCGACGTCCGCCAGGTCGATCGCTATGAGGCCACCGCCGAGATCGTCATGGGTCGGGGTGCCAAGCCCGCCGGCGACGCCAACGCCTTTGACGCCAGAGAAGTGATCGCCAACATTGGCGACCGCATCACCCGCCCGATGTGATGACGGACGTCCCGGGTCGGGTTCAACCGACCCGGGGCATCTTCAATCGTCGCTTGTTGGCATGGGTGTCGGGGGCCGAACCCAGGGCCTCCGGAATCTCGCCCTTGAAGTAGAACCGCTGCCAGGCCTCCTTGGCTGCATCGGGGTCGCCGGACGCCAGGCGGGTGTTGAAATCCGTGCGCTGCCGGTTCCAGGCCTCGAACTGACCCTTCATCACCGGATTGGATTCCAGCGTCCGGATCACGGGCTGCACCGCCTCCATCTTCCGGTGCTCGACCAGATTGATGAAGCAGAACGGCTCGCCCCGCTCGAACCGGACCCGACCGGGCCGGGTGAAGATCCAGTTCATCGTGAACGGAAACGGCAGCCAGTCCGTCTCGATCAGACCGACCAGGGGCTGGATGCCGTCCTTCACATGGTTGGGCGATCCCGAGCAGATCATCCCCCAGCCGGGCGGCGTGCGGAACAGATACTGGGGATGCATGGTCAGGACGCCGCGCGAGAAGTGCGAGGTGACGAAATGGTTCAGCTCCGGCTGCGGGCGCTCCGGCGTGATGGTGATGTCGGACTGCGACGGCCCGCCGTTCCACTCGGCCGTGAAGGTGAAGGGACACAGGATTTCCCACCCCGTCGTGTTGGCCATGGTGAGTGGCAGGCAGCGATAGGGGTGCCGGCTGACGAAGGCGTCCATCCAGTTCCGCGACTGGCGACCCGGCACCATGTCCGGCGGCCGGGCCGACATGGGATAGCATTCCAGTTCCAAGGCGAGGCATCCTCCGGTATCGAACAGGCCTGACCCTAGCCCGACGCGCCATGACCCCTCAACCGCTGCACGACCGCGACAGCCTTCTGCGATGGATGGACGAGCGTGCGATCGCCGGGGCGACCACGGACCACGAAGCCGTGTTCCGGGTGGAAGAGGGTCTCGAACTCAAGGCGTCCTTGCCGGGTGCGCACACCAAGAACCTGTTCCTGAAGGACAGGAAGGGCTGGCTGTGGTTGATCTCGGCCCGTCAGGACACGGTCATCGATCTGAAGGCCGCGCCCCGGATCATCGGCTCGGACCGCCTGTCGTTCGGCAATGAGGCCCTGATGTTCGAGACCCTGGGCGTCCGGCCCGGCTCGGTGACGGCGCTGGGACTGATCAACGATGTCGACCGGCGCGTGACCTTCGTGCTGGACCGCCGTTTGTGGCAGGCTGACGTCGTCAATTTTCACCCCCTGACCAACACGGCCACGACGGCGCTGACGCAGGCGGCTTTCCGTCAGTTTCTGGCCGCGATCGACCGGGAGCCCCTCATCATCGACTTCACCGCTTGAGTCCGGGGGGTCCCGCGACCATCTGAGACGTTCCGCATGATCGAACCCTGTAGCAGAGACCAACGATGAGCCTTGTTGACCCCACTCCGACCGCCGGCGCTGACGACCTGATCAAGGACGGGTCGGACGCGGGATTCATGGCCGACGTGATCGCCCAGTCGAGAATCCAGCCGGTCATCGTCGACTTCTGGGCCACCTGGTGCGGACCGTGCCGGACCCTGACGCCTGCACTGGAGAAACAGGTCCGGGCCGCAGGCGGCGCGGTCAAGCTGGTCAAGATCGACGTCGACAAGAATCCGGCCTACGCCGGTCAGCTGCGGGTCCAGTCGATCCCGACCGTCTATGCCTTCGTCGACGGCCAGCCGGTCGATGGCTTCCAGGGCGCGGTCCCCGAGAGCCAGATCAAGGCCTTCATCGAGAAGCTGTCGGGCGGCGAGGGCGTCAACTCCGACGTCCAGCAGCTGCTGGCGCTCGGCGAGGAATCGCTGGGTCTGGACGACTTCGGCGGCGCCGCCCAGGCCTTTGCCCATATCCTGACCCTGGAACCCGAGAACGAGGACGCCATCGCCGGGATGGCGCGAGTCTATCTGGCCGGCGGCGATGCCGACCAGGCCCGCCAGACCCTGGCCATGGCACCGGCCGAGTCGAAAAACGTCGCTGTCATCAGCCTCCGGGCCCAGCTGGCCCTGGCCTCGGCCGCTCCGACCGGCGAGACGGCCGCATTGGAGGCTGCCCTGCGCGCCAACCCCGCCGATCATCAGGCCCGCTATGACCTCTCGCTGGCCCAGGCGGCGTCAGGCGACCTGAAGGGAGCGGTCACCAATCTGCTGGACATCGTCCAGGCCGATCTGGAATGGAACGACCACGCGGCCAGAAAGCAGTTGCTGGTCGTGTTCGAGGCCGCCGGCCTGTCGTCCGACATCGCCAGGGACGGGCGTCGCCGCCTGTCCTCCATCCTGTTCGCATAAGGCGGAGACGACCGATGGCCCAGGGCTATGTGAAGGCCGTCGACCTGCCCCAGGTCATTCCGGTGTTCCCCCTGCCGGGGTCCATCCTGCTGCCGCGTGGGCAGTTGCCGCTGAATATCTTCGAGCCGCGCTATCTGAACATGATCGACGACGCCATGGCGGGTGATCGGGTCCTGGGCATGATCCAGCCGGTCGGCGGACCGCGCCCCCTGCCCAGCCTCTCGGCCGTGGGCTGCGCCGGGCGGATCACCAGCTTCGCCGAGACCTCGGACGGGCGCTATCTGGTCACCCTGACCGGCGTGGCCCGGTTCCGCGTCGCCTCCGAACTGCCGACCCAGACCCCCTATCGCCAGGTGCGCGCCACCTTCGCCCCGTTCGAGAGCGACCTGACGGCACCCACAGGGGGCGAGATGTTCGAGCGGGAAACCTTCCTGGGCGCGCTCCGCGCCTATCTCGAGCGCCGCCAGCTGGAAATCGACTGGGAAACGGCCGAGGCGGCCCCCCAGGAAGCCTTGATCAACAGCCTGTCCATGGCCCTGCCATTCGACGGTCCGGAGAAGCAGGCGCTGCTCGAGGCCCTGACCCTGGATGACCGCGTCGCCGTCCTGACCGCCCTGATGCGCATCGACGCGGCCGAGATGGGCGACGGCGACGGCCCGACCGCGATGCAGTGAGTGACGAGGCAACAGGCAGCAGGATTGGAGGCCAGATTGGGTCCGATGTGACGTCGAGCCCCCTTGCTACTGCCTGATGCCTGCGGCCTACTGCCTTCATGAGCGACACTTTCAACACCCCCTCTTCAGTGGATCCCCGCCTGCTTGAGGTGCTGGTTTGCCCTGTCACGCGCGGAAAGCTGGACTATGACCGCGCCGCCAGCGAGCTGATTTCTAGGGGCGCGAAACTGGCCTTCCCGATCCGTGATGGCGTGCCGATCATGCTGCCGGAAGAGGCGCGGGCCCTGGACTGATCCCCGCGCGGCCCCGATGGAGCCGTTCCCTGACCTGCCCGGCTTTCTCTACCGGCCCGGCGCGCTCGACCCGGCGGCCCGGACCGACCTGTTGGCCGAGGTCCAGGCGGCGATCAGGATCGCCCCCTTCTATCGTCCGGTCACGCCGGGCGGAAAGCCGTTCTCGGTCCGCATGACCAATATGGGCCGGGTCGGCTGGGTGTCGGACCGCGCGCGCTATCGCTACCAGGTCACCCACCCGGAGACGGGCGCGCCCTGGCCGCCGATCCCGGCCACGCTTCTGACTCTGTGGGATGGCCTGACCGGCGGGAGCGCTCCGCCGGACGCCTGTCTGGTCAATCTGTATCAGGACACGGCCCGGATGGGCCTGCATCAGGACAGGGACGAGGCCGACCTGACCGCACCCGTGCTGTCTGTCTCGTTGGGGGACACCGCCGTGTTCCGTATCGGCCCGGCGGACGGCGGCCCGACGCGGTCGATTCGGCTGGGTTCGGGCGACGTCTGCGCCCTGACCGGGCCCGCCCGACTGGCCCGGCACGGCATCGACCGTCTGCTGGCCGGGTCATCCTCCCTGATACCTGGCGGCGGACGTATCAATCTGACCCTCAGGCGGGCGACCTGACGCCGCACGCGAGCGTGACTCGACCCGGCGTGATCCGTCGCCCAAGGTCATGGCAACCGAGCAAGGAGTTGCGATGACCATCCTGACCCGCCCCGAAGGCCTGACCGCCGAAGACCTGAAACTGTCCCGCCGCGGTCTGGGCGTCCTGACCCTGGGGGCTGCGGTCTTCACCGGCTACTGCCCGGCCGCCCTTGCCCAGTCGGCCCGGCCGATCGTGACCGATGCCGCAGGGCTGGAAGTCGGCATGGTCGCCTATCCCGCCCCCGACGGATTCGACCTGCCGGCCTATGTCGCGCGCCCGGAAGGGGACGGCCCCTGGCCGGTGGTCATCGTGGTGTCCGAGATCTTCGGCCTGCACGCCTATATCCAGGACGTCTGCCGCCGCCTGGCCAAACAGGGCTATGCCGCCATTGCTCCGGCCTTCTTCGTGCGCGTCGAGGATCCCGCCCCCCTGGCCGATATGCAGCGGATTCAGGCCATCGTCGGGGCCGCCGGATACGCACAGGTCATGGGCGACATCGATGCGACCCTGAGCTGGGCCTCGGGCCAGCTGTGGGCCAAGGCGGACAAGGTCGGCATCACCGGCTTCTGCTGGGGCGGCAAGGTGGTGTGGCAGGCCGCGGCCCGCTTCGCCGCCATCGACGCGGGCGTGGCCTGGTATGGCCGCCTTGCGCCTTCGCCAACCGCGACCCCGGCCCAGATCGAGAGCGGCCGTCCTTATCCCGTCGATCTGGCGGCCGATCTGAAGGGCGTGGTGATCGGCAACTACGGCGGGCTGGACCAGGGCATCCCCCTGGACACGGTCCGGGCCATGCAGGCGGCCCTGGCCATGGCCGATGCGAGCGAGAGCGGCATCAAGGTTTATGACGACGCCCAGCACGGCTTCCACGCCGACTATCGCCCCAGCTACAATGCCGCCGACGCCGCCGACGGCTGGGCCCGCCTGACGGCGCTGTTCGAGACGAAGCTCAAATAGCCTTACGCCTGTCCGTCGAAGGTGCCACCGTTGCCGCTGCCGTTGGGCGCGGCGGCATAGGGGTTCGTCCCTTGCGGACCGGATCCCCTGGCCGCCACCACGACCATCGCCGGGCGAACCGTCCGGCCGAACAATTCGTAGCCGGCCTGCATCGTCTGGATCACCGTCCCTCCGGGCGCTTCGGTCGAGGGCTGTTCCATCATGGCCTGATGCAGGTGCGGATCGAACGGATCGCCCAGACCGGGGGCCAGCCGCTTCAGGCCATTGCTCTCGAAGGCCTGCAGCAGCGACTTCTGCGTCAGCTCCAGTCCGTTGATCAGGCCGGCCGCGGCGCTGTCGGCGTCCTTGGGCGCGGCCATCAGGGCGCGCTCCAGATTGTCGGCCACGCCCAGCAGGTCCCTGGCGAAGCGCTGGATGGCGAAGGCGCGCGCGTCGTTCATCTGGGTTTCGGTGCGGCGCTTGACGTTGTCGGCCTCGGCCGCCGCCCGCATCGCGCGGTCCTTCCACAGGTCGCGGTCGGCGATCATGGCGTCCAGCGGGGCCAGGCTGTCCGGCCCCAGGTCGTCTGGATTGCCGTCCAGCCCGGCCTCGGCATTGGCCAGGGCCTCGTCCAGTTGGGCTTCGAGATCGTTCGGGTTGGTCGTATCGGTCACGTGTCTTGTCCGTCCAGTATGCGGCCCAGCACCCGGGCGGTGTAGTCCACCAACGGGATGATGCGGGCATAGTTCAGTCGAGCGGGTCCGATCACGCCGATGGCGCCCAGAACCCGCTGGCGGCCCGTCATATAGGGTGCTGCGACCACAGCGGAACCCGAAAGCGAAAACAACCGCGTCTCCGCCCCGATAAAGATGCGCACGCCCTGGGCCGCATTGACCCCGTCCAGCAGGCCGATCAGCTGTTCCTTCTGCTCCAGGTCGTCGAACAGGACCCGAACGCGCTCCAGGTCCTCGGCGGCGCCCGCATCCTGAAGCAGGTTGGCGCGGCCCCGCACGATAAGGGACCGTTCCCGATCCGGTCCGCCCGACCAGGCGGCCAGACCGTCCTCCACCAGCCGGGCGGCAGTGGCGTTCAGTTCCTGCCGGGCGGCGGCCAGTTCGGCCCCCATCTCGCTGCGCGCCTCGGCCAGCGGCCGGCCCTTCAGCCGCGCGTTCAGGAAGTTGGATGCCTCCTGCAGGGTCGAGGGCGTCACCCCGGCCGCCAGGGTCATGATCCGGTTCTCGACCGAGCCGTCATCGCCGACCAGCACCGCCAGCGCCTGATCGGTGCCCAGCGCCACGAACTCCACATGTTTGACGCCCGCGTCGCGGATCGGGGTCGCCACGATGCCCGCGCCCCCGGCCAGCCCGGACAGCAAGGACGTCGCCTCATCCAGCGCCTCTTCGAACCCCTTGCCGCGCCCGGCCAGCCGCCCGTCGATCTCGCGCCGTTCCTCGGTGCCGATGTCGCCGATCTCCAGCAGGCCGTCGACGAACAGCCGCAGGCCCGCATGGGTCGGGATGCGTCCGGCCGACGTATGCGGCGCGGCCAGCAGCCCCGCCAGGGTCAGGTCCTGCATCGTGTTGCGGATCGAGGCGGGCGACAGCTGCACGCCCCCGCGCGAGACCGTGCGCGACCCGACCGGCTCGCCCGTCTCCAGATAGGTCTCCACCACCCGGCGGAAGATATCGCGCGCGCGGGCATCCAGCGCCGTCAGCCCTGCTGCGGGGCCGGTCTGGTTGGCGAAGGGTGACGGGTGGGGGGCATACAGGCTCACCCTTTCAGGATAAGCAGCCCGGCCCGATACGCCAACGCATTCTCCGCCTTCAAGGAACTCCGTCATGCGCCCCTCCGACCGCACCCCCGAACAGCTCCGCTCCGTGACGCTGGAAACCGGCGTCAACCGTTATGCCGAGGGCTCCTGTCTCGTCTCGTTCGGCCACACGAAGGTGCTGGTGACGGCCTCGGTCGAGGAAAGCGTGCCCGGCTGGATGCGCGGCAAGGGGGCGGGCTGGGTCACGGCCGAATACGGCATGCTGCCCCGCGCCACCCACACCCGCGGCCGCCGCGAGGCCGCCGCCGGCAAACAGTCGGGCCGGACGCAGGAAATTCAACGATTGATCGGTCGCAGCCTTCGCGCCGTCGTCGACCTGAAGGCGCTGGGCGAGCGTCAGGTGCTGATCGACTGCGACGTCATCCAGGCCGACGGCGGCACCCGCACCGCCTCGATCACCGGGGCCTGGGTCGCCATGGCGACGGCCCTGAACTACCTGCGGGCCGAGGGGGTCATGAAGACCGATCCGGTCCTCGACCAGGTCGCGGCCGTCTCCTGCGGGATCTTCGCCGACACCCCGGTGCTGGACCTCGACTACGAGGAAGACTCGAATGCCGAGGCCGACGGCAACTTCGTCCTGACAGGCTCGGGCACCATCGTCGAGATCCAGGCCACGGGCGAGAAGCGCGGCTTCTCCCGTCCCGAATTCGACCGGCTGTTCCAGCTGGCCGAGCTGGGCTGCAACGACCTGTTCGCCCTGCAGCGTGCCGCCGTGGACGCCGCAATCGCGCGTTGAGCGTGGGGGCTTTGCAGACGGCGGGAAGCGGCGCATCGTCGTCACCTTCCCGCCCGGAGACGGCCCATGACCCGCCTGACCGCGTCCATCGCCCTGATCGCCGCCTTCGGTCTGGCCGCCTGCCAGCCTTCGGCCGAACCATCCGACGCCGATACGGGGCCGGATGCGTCCGTCACGCCGCTGCAGTCCAACGCCGAGATACCCGCCGACGCACCGCCCCAGGAAGAGGCGATGTATGCCTCGGGCGAGGACGAGGCAGGGGCCTGTTCGGAGACATTGGGAGCCCGCGAGGCGGCATCGCTCGTCAGCCGCTGTATCGCCGTCAGTCCCGCGACCCATCCGCCCTGCAACGCCGCCAACAGCTGTGCCCTGATCCAGGACGAGATCGACCGCGCCTGCGGCCTGTATGGTCCGGACGAGGAAAAGCCGGCGGAGTGCGCGGCATAGGCACTTTCGTCATCCTCCGGCGAGCGCAGCGAGACCGGGAGACGCCTCGTCATCCTCCGGCCGATCGAAGATCGGACCAGGGGAGGCGCGCGAGGGCGTGACCCGAGGGGCGGCGCGCAGCAGCCAACCTGTCGCGCATACCGCTACTCCCGATATCGTGCCTGAACAGATCGCCTTCGGCGCCGCTGTGTCCCCCGGTCTGCGCCGCGAAGACGCGGCTTGCCGGAGGATGACGAAACGAAAAAAGGCCCCGCTGTCACCAGCGGGGCCTCGTTTCTTTCAGCGCTGACGCGACCGATCAGTCGCGACGGCTGCGGCCGCGACCGCGATCGCCGCCACGGTCTCCGCCGCCTTCACGCTTCTTGCCGCCACCGCCGGTGTCCTCGGTCAGGGGGGGCTCGCCGCGTTCGGCGCGCTCGGCATTGATCTTGTCGGTCAGGTCCTCGCCCGTCGACTGATCGACGACCTTCATCGACAGCTTGGTCTTGCCGCGATCGTCGAAGCCCAGGAACTTGACCTTGACCTCCTGGCCTTCCGACAGGACGTCGGCCGGGTTGGCGACGCGTTCCAGGGCGATCTGGGACACGTGGACCAGACCGTCCTTGGCCCCGAAGAAGTTCACGAAGGCGCCGAAGTCGACGACCTTTACGACCTTGCCGGAATAGATCATGCCGGGCTCGGGCTCGGACACGATCGACGAGATCCAGTTCTTGGCGGCGTCGATCTTCTCCTGGTCCGAGGCGGCGATCTTCACCGTGCCGTCGTCCTCGATGTTGATCTTGGCGCCGGTCTTTTCGACGATCTCGCGGATGATCTTGCCGCCCGTGCCGATGATGTCGCGGATCTTGTCGACCGGAACCTTGATGGATTCGATCTTCGGCGCGTATTCGCCCAGCTCGGTGCGGGCGCCGTCGATGGCCTTGTCCATCTCGTCGAGGATGTGAAGACGGCCGGCCGACGCCTGGGCGATGGCCTTCTTCATGATCTCCTCGGTGATGCCGGCGACCTTGATGTCCATCTGCAGCGAGGTGATGCCGTCACGCGTGCCGGCGACCTTGAAGTCCATGTCGCCCAGATGATCCTCGTCACCCAGGATGTCCGACAGGATGGCGAACTCGCCCGACGGCTCCAGGATCAGGCCCATGGCGATGCCCGAGACGGGCTTCTTCAGGGGCACGCCCGCGTCCATCAGCGCCAGCGAGGCACCGCAGACCGAGGCCATGGAGGACGAACCGTTTGACTCGGTGATCTCCGACACGATTCGGATCGTATAGGGGAACTCTTCCGAGGTCGGCAGCATCGGACGGATCGCCCGCCAGGCCAGCTTGCCGTGACCGATTTCCCGACGGCCCGCGCCGCCCATACGACCGGTCTCGCCGACCGAATAGGGAGGGAAGTTGTAGTGCAGGAGGAATTTCTCCTTGTACGTCCCGGCCAGGGAGTCGACGTACTGCTCGTCCTCGCCGGTGCCCAGGGTGGCGACCACGATGGCCTGGGTTTCACCGCGGGTGAACAGGGCCGAACCGTGGGTGCGCGGGAAGATGCCGACTTCCGAAACGATGTCGCGGACCTTGTCCAGCGCCCGGCCATCGACGCGGTGGGCGTTGTCGATGATGTCGCGACGCAGGACGTGGGCCTCGCATTCCTTGAAGGCCGTGCCGAACTTGGCGGCATCGACGCCGTCCGGGTTCTCGTCGGTCTTCACCAGGGCAGCCGAGGCCTTCTTCTTGGCGGCGCCGACGGCTTCGTGACGGGCATGTTTGCCGACATGGGTGTAGGCGGCCTTGATGTCCTCGCCGACCAGCGACTGGATCCGGGTGACGACGTCGGAGTGGTCCTCGGCGGTGAAGTCGAACGGGTCCTTGGCGGCGTGCTCGGCCATCTCGATGATGGCGTCGATCACCGGCTGCATGCCGCGATGCGCGAACATCAGGGCGTCAAGCATGACCTGCTCGGACAGTTCCTTCGCTTCGGATTCGACCATCATCAGGGCGTCCGACGTGCCGGCGACGACCAGGTCGAGCGCGGAGTCAGGCATCTGGTCCAGGGTCGGGTTCAGCACGAACTCGCCGTCGATATAGCCGACGCGGGCGGCACCGATCGGGCCCATGAAGGGCACGCCCGACAGGGTCAGCGCGGCGGAGGTCGCGACCATGCCGACGATGTCGGGGTCGTTCTCCAGATCGTGCTGCAGCACGGTGATGACGACCTGGGTCTCGTTCTTGAAGCCCTTGACGAACAGCGGGCGGATCGGACGATCGATCAGGCGGCTGACCAGGGTTTCCTTCTCGGTCGGGCGGCCTTCACGCTTGAAATAGCCACCCGGGATCTTGCCGGCGGCGAAGGTCTTTTCCTGGTAGTTGACGGTCAGCGGGAAGAAATCCAGGCCCGGCTTGGGGGCGCGACCGTAGACGACGGTGGCCAGGACGACGGTCTCGCCATAGGTGGCCAGAACGGCGCCGTCGGCCTGTCGGGCGATGCGGCCCGTTTCCAGCGTCAGCGGGCGGCCGGCCCAATCGATCGTCTTGCGTTTGATATCGAACATGTTTTCGTCTTTCGTATCCCGGGCGGCGTATTCCGGCCGGGGTCCCATCAGTGGGTGCGGATGCGTCGGGGGTTGAGTCCTTCGATCCAGGGAGCGCCGCCCCATGGCGGTCGATCCGGGAGGTCAAGAGGACCGGTGTGGCCCTCGCGTCTTGCGCCGAAAACTGCGGCGGCGCGCCGGTCGTTAGTTACGGAAAGAGGCGCGGACATGGCCCGCGCCCCGAATCCGTTTTTCGCGTACTGCCCCTAGCGGCGCAGGTTCAGCCTGGTGATCAGAGCGGTGTAACGCTCGCGATCGACCTTCACCAGGTGGTCCAGAAGGCGACGACGCTGCGACACCATCTTGAGCAGGCCGCGGCGCGAGTGGTTGTCCTTCTTGTGGGTCTTGAAGTGCTCGGTGAGGTTGGCGATGCGTTCCGACAGGATCGCGACCTGAACCTCGGCCGAACCGGTGTCGCCGGCGGAGCGGGCGTTCTCGGCAATGACTTCGGTCTTGCGTTCAGCAGTAATCGACATCGGCATTCTCCAGGTTGGAGTCCCCTGACCGGGGTCAGGAAAGATTGAAAACGCGGTCGGGTTCCAGCCGGCCGGCCCGCAACTGACCGAGAGCGACGAGCGTCTGTCCCTGAAAGGCGGAAACGGTGCGAGAACCGTCGCGAAGACGGCTCTTCAGGGTTTCAACCTGTCGGGGGAGCAGAACGATCGGCCGTCCCTGCCGAAGCGAGAAGGCGTCCTGTTCCGTCACGGCCAGCTCCGGGATGTCGTCCAGGGCGGTCGCAACGGGCAGCAGGCCTTCCAAGGCGGCGTCCCTATGCACCAGATCGGTCAGGAAATCCAGCGTGACGGCGTTCTCGATCGAAAACGGCCCGACCCGCTCGCGCCGCAGGGCCGAGACGTGCCCTTCGGCCCCCAGCATGGCCGCCAGATCGCGGGCCAGAGCGCGCACATAGACGCCCTTGCCGGTGCGGATGGTCAGCTCGATGTGGTCGGCGTCCGGCGCGTCGGTGACGTCTGCCGAATGGATGGTGACACGGCGGCTTTCCAGCTCGAAGTCTGCCCCCTCGCGGGCCAGGTCATAGGCCCGCTGGCCATCGACCTTGATGGCGCTGAACCGGGGCGGCGTCTGGTCGATCTCGCCGACGAAGGCGGGCAGGGCCGCCCGCACCGCCTCGACGGGGGGGCGCACGTCCGATCGCCCGATGATCTCGCCCTCGCGATCTACGCTGTCGGTCGAGACGCCCCAGTTGATGGTGAAGCGATAGACCTTCTCCGCCTCCATCAGATGCGGAACCGTCTTGGTCGCCTCGCCCAGCGCAATCGGCAGGATGCCCGAGGCCAGGGGGTCCAGCGTCCCGGCGTGCCCTGCCTTCTGCGCGTCGAACAGCCGGCGGACCCTGGACACTGCATCGGTCGAGCCCAGCCCACAGGGCTTGTCCAGACACACCCAGCCGTTGACGACAAGGCCTCTTTTGCGACGGCCCACGCCCTATTCTCCCCCCCTCGGGGGGAGTGGCGGCGAAGCCGACGAGGGGGGCTCGTCTGCAGCACCCGGTATGGGGCCGGCCCCGTCCACCGCTTCGCGGTCCCCCTCCCCCGGTGGGGGAGGACTGGAATCCGCCCGCACGCGCGGATCGTCCAGCAGCCGGTTCAGCCGTTCCGCGGCGGCGAAGCTCTCGTCGTGGCGGAACCGCAGGTCGGGCGTGAACCGCATGTCGATATGGCGCCCCAGCGCCCCGCGCAGAAACTTCGCGTGCACGTTCAGCGCCTTGATGATCGCGTCGATGTGTCCGGCGGTGTCCGAGCTCTCGACCCCTGCGCCAAGCGGTTCGACGAAGCAGGTGGCGTGTTTCAGGTCGGGCGAAAGCCGCACCTCGGTCACCGTGACGGAAACGCCGATCAGGGCCGGATCGCGAATCTCGTTCTCGCGCATGACCTCGACCAGGGCGTGACGGATCAGCTCCGACGCGCGCAGCTGGCGCTGGCTGACCAGACCGGCGGTGGATCTCGATTTCTTGCTGGCCATGGCGTCTGTCCTGTTCACCGCCGGGGATCGGACCCGCGCGAGAAGCGGGCGGGTCTAGTCTCCCAGGCGCGCGGTGTCCAATTGCGCCCGGTCGATCGCGGCGATCACCTCGCCCGCGGTCTCGGACCGCTGCGGCCGGACCGGCAGGCCGCCGGCATTCAGAACCCTCGCGGTCCAGTTGTTGCACAGATAGCCGATCCAGAAATGCTCGTGGCTGGCGAAGAAATGCGCCCCGTCGCCGTCGCGGGCGACCGACAGGCGCGGCCGCCCCGCGATCAGCTCCAGCGAGTCCTCCACCCGCCGTGTCAGGCGGGCGAACCCGTCAGGCGTCAGATGCAGCGTCCGGCGCGCTGCAGGCGGGAACCGCCGTGACGGATCGCCCGCCTCAGGGTCCAGCATCACCACCGACGCATTGCCGGGCCAGAAGAAGGCCCGCAAGCCATCCGGGATACGGTCCTCCATCGGGCTGGTGTCGGTAAAGAATTTCGCATCGCCCCAGCCGATCAGCACCCAGTCCCCCTCGCCGATCGACCGCGAAGCCTCCGCCAGTGCCCCGCCCTGCGCCTCCAGCGCGGCGCGGGGCACGGCGATGTCGGTGTGAAAGCCGTTGTTCAGAACATGGACGGTGACGCCCCCGGTGCCCCCGGCCATCGACGCCGGATCGCCGGGCAGGGCCCAGGTCCACAGGGCTGCGATCAGCCCGAGCGCCCCGGCCAGCAAGAATCCGGATAGCCGCTGCATCAGGCCGCGTCGGGTGGCGGACTATGCGGCGGCAGGCTCCATTCGCCCCGGTAGTCGTAGGACAGGGTCACGCAATGCCGGAACTGGCCGTCGGGCCAGCGCCCGGTCGCCTGCATCGCCATCGGCCGCCCGGCCCGGACCCGCCCCAACACCAGAAACGCCTCGTCCGCGCCGGGACACAGGGCCCGTGCGAGACCGCGCCCGTCGCCCTCGGTGTCGATGGAATAGACGGTGGCCTGGGTCGCGCCCTCGGGCAGGACGGATTTTGCCCCCGCCGGCCCACCCTTGCGGATCGTCGCCGCCCCCCGCGCGCTGGTCGAGATGATCCGCCGGACGCTGATCGCCCCGAACACCCCCCGTTCGACCTCCAGCGTGATGCCGCGTGTCAGGGCGGTGGTGATCCGGTCTGCCGGGTTGAAGGACAGATAGCGGGTATCGGCTGCGGCCGGGGTGGCACTGAGCCAAATCGACAAGGTCAGGGCTAGCGACTTCACCCGGACCTGCCCATCCGCTCGCGCGCGAGCCTGACAAAGAGGGTTCGCATGTTTGTCTTCTCAGGGGGTTCGAGATTACGGCCCACTGCTGCTTTGCACTTGCCGAGCAGCGGTCGGTCATAATCCGACGGCAGTCCCTTCTGGCCTTCCCAGAAAGTTTCCAAGGCAGCGATATCGGCTGCCGATAACCGGTCTACTACAGCCCTCACGACGGCATCGAGTTGTTCAGCCGCCCCCGATTGGATCGGGCTGCCTGCCGCTTTCTCGACAGCTTCGGACTTCTCGTCAGGACTGTAGTCAAGAAATTTCCGGATCGTATCGGCTGGCCACTCGGTTGTTGTGTCAGCCTCCTGCATGAGCAAATCAGACAGGGAGCGACGAAGCGGTTCCATGCCCAACAAATGAACGCGCACGCCAAAGCTTTGGGCGATCTGCACGCCGATCCGAACGTCCTCGTCGCCAGACACAAGCAGAGCGTCTGTGATCGCGTTGTTTCGCGCCAGTTCGATGAGGTCTGTCACGATCAGAGAATCCACACCCTTCTGCTGTCCCGCATTATTCAGGACACCCAAGCGAAGTTTCAGGTGATCCGAGAATGCAAGGGCAGTGTGGTGAACGCCCATGCGCCCACCCGGAGGTGGCGCGTCGTACCAATAGATTCTGAGGAAATCTCCACCGTCACTTTTCGCAGATGCGACGTCTCTGAGCTCTGAAATCGCGGCCGTCTCATTGAGTTTCAGCGTATGACGAGGCCTTGACGAACCGGAAATGGCTGTTGCGCCTCCAGCAAAGAAATAGCCCGCATCCACAAAAACCGCGACACGAGCCATGACGCACTCCAGAAAAGGAAAAGGGCTCCCGAGGGAGCCCTTATGTAATCCAGACTCTGCTCGCGGGTAAAATAAGCCAGCAAAGAAGGATCACGCCTTTTCTCGAAAAACGCGACAAATGTCAACCGAAAAGTGAAAGTCGTTACAGCGTCCGCTTGATCTCTTCGACGGTGAAGCACTCGATGTAGTCGCCGACCTTGATGTCCTGGAAGCCCTGGAAATGCATGCCGCACTCCTGGCCCGACGGAACCTCGTTGACCTCATCCTTGAAGCGCTTGAGCGTGGTGAGCGTGCCCAGTTCCAGAACCACGACGTCGTCGCGGATGATCCGGACCTTGGCCCCCTTGCGGACCACGCCTTCGGACACCCGGCAACCGGCGATCTTGCCGGTCTTGGAGATGTCGAACACCTGCAGCACGGCCGCATTGCCCAGGAAGGTTTCCCTCTGCAGCGGGGCCAGCATGCCCGACAGCACGCCCTTCATGTCGTCCAGCAGGTCGTAGATGATCGCATAGTAGCGAATTTCCACGCCTTCGCGGTCGGCCAGGTCCTTGGCCTGTTTCGACGCACGGACGTTGAAGCCCAGGATCGGCGCGCCGGCCGACTTGGCCAGCTGCACGTCGCTCTCGGTGATCCCGCCGGCGCCGGAATAGACGACCCGGGCGCGGACCTCGTCGTTGCCCATCTTCTCCAGCGAGCCCTGGATGGCCTCGCCGGACCCCTGGACGTCGGACTTGATGAGGACCGGCAGTTCCGAAATCTTCTTGGATCCCAGCTTGGCCATCATGTCGACCAGGCTGACCTGGTTGATGCTGCCGGTGGCCTTCTCGCGCTTCTGGCGGGCGCGGAACTCCGTCAGCTCGCGGGCGCGGGCCTCGTTCTCCACGGTTGCGAAGACGTCCCCGGGGGAGGGGGCCTCGTCCAGACCCAGGATCTCGACCGGAACCGACGGCCCGGCCTCGGCCAGCTGAGCGTTGCGCTCGTCCAGCAGGGCGCGAACCTTGCCCCAGGCCGAACCGGCCACGACGATGTCGCCGCGACGCAGCGTGCCCCGCTTGACCAGGACGGTGGCGACCGGACCGCGTCCCTTGTCCAGCTTGGCCTCGATGACCACGCCTTCGGCCGAGCGTTCCGGATCGGCCTTCAGGTCCATGACCTCGGCCTGCAGCAGGATGGCCTCGATCAGGCCGTCCAGGTTGGTCTTGGCCTTGGCAGAGACCTCGACGATCTGGGTGTCGCCGCCCAGGGCCTCGCCGATGATTTCGTACTGCAGCAGTTCGTTGACGACCTTCTGCGGATCGGCGTCCGGCTTGTCGATCTTGTTGACGGCCACGATGATCGGGGCGCCTGCAGCCTTCGCATGCTGGATGCTTTCGATCGTCTGCGGCATCACGCCGTCGTCGGCCGCCACCACCAGGATGACGATGTCGGTGACATTGGCGCCGCGCGTCCGCATGGCGCTGAAGGCCGCGTGGCCCGGCGTGTCCAGGAAGGTCACGGCGTCGCCCGAGGGCGTCTTCACCTGATAGGCACCGATGTGCTGGGTGATGCCGCCGGCCTCGCCCGCCGCCACGTCGGTGGTGCGCAATGCGTCCAGCAGGGACGTCTTGCCGTGGTCGACGTGGCCCATGATGGCCACGACCGGCGCGCGGGGCGTCGTCGCCTCTTCGTCGATGTCGTCGGACAGGAAGCCGGCCTCGACGTCCGATTCCGACACGCGGCGCACCGTCATGCCGAACTCGTCGGCCACCAGTTCGGCGGTGTCGGTGTCGATGACGTCGTTGATCTTCATCATCAGGCCCTGCTTCATCAGGAATTTGATGATGTCGACGCCGCGCACGGCCATCCGGTTGGACAGTTCCTGCACGGTGATGACGTCGGGAATGACGACCTCGCGCGGACGGTTCGGCGCATCGGTGGAGCCGCCCTTGCGCTTCTCCTTTTCACGCTCGCGGGCCCGGCGGACCGAGGCCAGCGACCGCATCCGCTCGGCCGTGTCGCCGTCACCGGCCACGGACTGGATGGTCAGGCGGCCTTCGCGGCGCTTGGGCTCGCCGCGCGTGCGGCTGACGGCCTTGCCGGCGTCCGAGAAACGCTTGTCGCGATCGTCCTCGGGCTTGACCGGACGGGCGAAGCCGCCGCCGGGCGCGCGGCTGGGACGCGAGACCTCGGCCGCGACGGGCGGCGCATTCGGGGTCGGGCGGCCACCGGGGCCGGTGCGGGCTCCGCCGGGTCGCGCCGCGCCGGGGGCCGGACGCGGCGTCAGGGCGGAATAGCGGACCGGCTCGGCCGGGCGCGGGGCCGTGCCGCCGGGCCGCGAGGACGCCGGACGGTCGGAATAGGATTTCTCGCCGCCGCCCATGGCCTCTTCACGGGCCGAACGGGCACCGAAGGCCGGACGGTCGATGGGCGCGCGGGACGGATTGGCCTTGGGCACGCGCTGGCCGAAGTTGACGGCCGGACGGGCCGGCGGTGCCGGACGGGGGGGTGCGACCGGAGCGGCAGCGACGGGTGCCGGGGCGGGCGTCGGGGTCGGTGCAGCCGGAGCGGGCGCGACGGGTTTGGCGGCGGGCTTGCCGGTCGGGGCCGGGGCGGCTGCGGTCAGCTTGGCGGCTTCGGCGCGGGCGGCCTCGGCGGCGGCGCGGGCTGCGGCGGCTTCCGCCTGGGCGGCATTGGCGGCGGCAGCGGTCGCTGCGGCCTGCTCGCGCGCGGCCGCGTCACGGTGCGCCTGTTCGGCGGCCTGGGCCGCCGCACGATCGGCCTGCTGACGGGTGGCCAGTTCGATGGCGCGACGGCGGGCTTCCTGTTCCTCGCTGGACAGGCGACCGCCGGCGGGCTGCTGCGTCTGGGGACGCGGGGCCGGGGCCTGCGCCGCCGGGGCTTCCGGGCGAGGACGAGCGACGTCGAAGCCCTGGGTGCGCGGCTGGCCCGGCACGGCGCCGACGCGGCGCTTGGTCTCGACCACCACCGTCTTGGTGCGACCATGGCTGAAGCTCTGGCGCACGGTGCCTGTCGGCACCGATCCCACGGCGCGCGGCTTGAGGCTCAGCGGCGCCCGTGGCCCCGTCGTCGACGGGGTTCCCGTGGGGGCCGAAGGCTGCTGGCCGTCGTTGGTATTGTCGTTCTCGTCGCTCATCCGGTCGCTTTACTCGTGGGCGGAGAAGTCCGCCGGGTCGTCAAAATCGTCTCTAAAACGCAAAAAGCCGTGCGGCGTCCGCCTCTCGAAAGAGGCCTGACCCCGCCCGTCAATCTGCCCGTTCAGGCTCGTCCTTCGGGTCTTCGTCCGACCCGTTCCCGTTTCCGGAACCCGGATGATCCGTGTCCCAGGCCGCGGGCCGAAGCGATCGAAATCCCGCCAGTCGTTCGACCTCCAGGGTCCAGCGATCGGCTCTGCCGCCATGCAGCAGGACGGTGTGTATCGCATTTTCCAGCCCGAGGGCCAAACTCAAATCGTCCGCGCCGAAAAGACCGCAGACCCGGGTCGTCTGATGCCGGGCCAGGGCCAGCAGCTTTCCGCGTCCATCCGACGCGCCGTCGCTGGCTTCGATCAGCCAGGCCGCCTTGCCCGAGCGGATCGTCGCGGCCGATTTCTCGAAGCCGGAGATGAGCACGCCTTCACGCCGGGCAAGACCCAGCTGGTCCAGACAGCGGCGCAGCAGCAGGCTTTCGACCCTGTCCGACAGGTCGGCGGCGGGCCGCAGCGGTGCCTTGGCCGAGCGCGAGAACAGGTTCTTTTTCACCGCGGCATCGATGGAGGCGCGCGACGCCTCCACCCACATGCCGCGGCCGGGCAGTTTGCGCCCCAGGTCGGGCGCGACGGCCCCGTCCGGGCCGGCGACGAAACGGATCAGTCGAGATTCATCCATGGCCTGGTGGGTCACCAGGTCCCGGCGCTCTCTATCGATCGTCGCGTCGCGCAGGCTCATGGACAGGGCACCGCATCACGCGTCGCGGGTCGGCTCGAGGTCGGCGACCCCGGCGTCATCGGCGGTGGCTTCGGGCGCGGCGTCTTCGAAGACGGCCTCGGGGTCGTATTCCCCTTCGGCGAACTCACCCTCGTCCTCATACTCCGGCTCGGGCGGCTGCGGCAGTTCCGAGGCGTCGATCCAGCCGGCCGCGACCCGCGCCTGGAGGATCAGCATTTCGGCGTCTTCCTGGGCCAGGTTGAAGCTTTCCAGGACACCCGGCAGCTTGACCCGTTCGCCGTTCTTCATCTCGTAGCCGCCGCGGATCTCGTCAGTGGCCAGGTCGGCCAGATCCTCGACCGTCTTCACGCCGCCCTCACCCAGGGCCACGGCGATCGGTAGGGTCACGCCCGGAACGGCCAGGACGTCGTCCTGGACGCCCAGTTCTGTGCGCCTGGCATCGAGGATGGCCGATTGGCGCTCCAGATAGTCGCGGGCGCGGGCCTGCAGTTCCTCGGCCGTGTCCTCGTCGAAGCCCTCGATCTCGGCGACTTCGTAATTCTCGACGAAGGCCAGATCCTCGATGGTGGCGAAGCCTTCGGTGACCAGCAGCTGGGCGATGACCTCGTCCACGTCCAGGGCTTCCTGGAACAGGGTGGTGCGCTCGCTGAACTCACGCTGGCGACGCTCGGAGTCCTGGGACTCCGTGATGATGTCGATCTGCCAGCCGGTCAGCTGGGAGGCCAGACGCACGTTCTGGCCGCGACGGCCGATGGCCAGCGACAGCTGCTCGTCGGGCACCACGACCTCGACCCGGTCGGCTTCTTCGTCCAGCACGACCTTGGAAACTTCGGCGGGGGCCAGGGCGTTGACGATGAAGGTCGGCTCGTCCGGATTCCACTGGATGATGTCGATCTTCTCGCCCTGCAGTTCGGCGACGACCGCCTGGACCCTCGACCCGCGCATGCCGACGCAGGCGCCGACGGGATCGATGGAGGAATCGTTCGACAGCACGGCCATCTTGGCGCGCGAACCGGCGTCGCGGGCGGCGGCGCGGATCTCGATCACGCCGTCATAGACCTCGGGCACCTCCTGGGCGAACAGCTTGGCCATGAAGCCGGGGTGAGCCCGCGACAGCATGATCTGCGGGCCCTTGGCCTCGGGGCGGACGTCATAGATGTAGGTGCGGATCCGGTCGCCGATGTTGAACACCTCGCGCGGGATCGACTGGTCGCGGCGCATGATGCCCTCGCCCCGGCCCAGGTCGACGATGGTGTTGCCGTATTCGACGCGCTTGACGGTGCCGTTGACGATCTCGCCGACGCGGTCCTTGAACTCTTCGTACTGGTTGGCGCGCTCGGCCTCGCGGACCTTTCCGGTGATGACCTGGCGGGCCATCTGGGTCTGGACGCGGCCGAACTCGAACGGCGGCAGGTCCTCGACATACTCCTTGCCGACCACGGCTTCCGGATCACGCCTGGACGCGTCGGTCAGGCGAACCATGGCCGAGTCGTTGAACTCCTCCAGCTCGTCTTCCGGCATCCAGTCGTCCTCGACGATGGTGACGTGACGGGTCAGGGCCAGCTCGCCGGTCTTCGGGTCGATCCGGGCGCGGATGTCATGATGCGCGCCGTAACGGGACTTGGCCCCCTTCTGGATCGCCTCTTCCAGGGCCTCGATCACGATCTCGCGGTCGATGTTCTTTTCCTGGGCGACCGCATTGGCGATCTGCAGAAGTTCCAGGCGATTGGCGGAAATACCGGTCACGGCCATCAGGCGTCGTCCTCAGAAGTCTTTGCGTTGGTGTCATCAGGCGCGCCGTCTTGGGGAGAATGGGCCGGCAGGCCGTCGTCTTCGGGTTCGCCCCGCGCGGCGCGGATCGCGGCTCCGCGCTTCAGCAGGGCGTCGTTCATGACCAGCTTGGCGTCCACCAGCCAGTCGAATGGGATCAGGGCGGTATCGTCCTCGCCGTCGAGGTCGATGGCGATGCTGTCGCCGTCCGTGCCGGCCAGGATGCCCTTGAAGCGCTTTCGCCCCTCGATCATCCGGTCGCTCTCCAGCCGCGCTTCCAGTCCCTCGAACAGGTCGAAGTCCTTCAGCCGCGTCAGGGGCCGGTCGATGCCCGGCGAGGAGACTTCCAGCAGATATTCGCCCGCAATGGGGTCGGCCGCATCGAGCACTTCGGACATGGCCCGGCTCAGCCGGGCGCATTCGCCGACGTCGATGTCGTTATCGCTGGGACGCTCCGCCATGACCTGTAGCCGGCGCCGCAGCGTCCCGCCCATCAGGCGCACGCGCACGATCGAGAGGCCGATCGACTCCGCCACGGGATCGATCAGCTCCAGGATTTCGCGGTCTTCGACGGTCTTGGCGCGCAAGGGGTTCGTTTCGGGCAAAAAGAAAAGCGGTCGGCCCCGACGGCCGCCGCTTTGAACGACGCCGTTGGACGCCGGTCTAACGATGTGGGAGGCCGTATAGCCCCCTCCGGCCCAAAGGGAAAGGGGCGAGCCGATCGGCCCGTCCCTTCTTCCCGAATCAGCGCCCGGTCGAGCCGAAGCCGCCCGTGCCCCGCGCCGTGTCGTCCAGCGTCTCCACCTCGACGACGGTCGCCTGGGCCACCGCGGCAATGACCATCTGGGCGATCCGCTCGCCGCGCCGGATCACGAACGGCGCCTGCCCCAGGTTGATCAGAATGACCCCGACCTCGCCGCGATAGTCGCTGTCGATCGTCCCCGGCGTATTGGGCGCGCTGATGCCATGTTTGAGCGCCAGGCCGGAGCGCGGCCGGATCTGGGCCTCCCAGCCCGGGTCCAGCGCGATCTTCAGGCCCGTGGGCACCAGGGCCCGCGCGCCCGGTTCGAGAATGAGGGGTACGTCCTCCGGCACCGCAGCCCTCAGGTCCATGCCGGCCGATCCGGCCGTCTCATAGGCAGGCAGGGCCAGGCCCTGGGCATGGGGCAGGCGCAGGATGCGAAGGGTGGTCACGTCAGCGGCTCTCGATCCGGGATGCGAAATGGTCGGCGATCCGGTCAGCCAGGCGCGCGGCGACCTCGACCTTGGACAGGCGTGGCCAGGCCTCGGCACCCTGGCGCGTGACCAGCAGCACCGTATTGCCGTCGGCCCCGAAGACGTCGCCGGACACATCGTTGCCGACGATCCAGTCGCAGCCCTTGCGTGACAGCTTGTATCGGGCGTTGGTCTCCAGGTCGGTCGTCTCTGCCGCGAAGCCGATGACCAGCGACGGCCGCATCGGCCCCGGCTTGGCCAGTCCTGCCAAGATGTCGGGATTCTCGATCAGGCCCAGAGTCGGCGGGCCGCCCGGGGCCTTCTTGATCTTGGCGCCCGCCACCGTGTCCACCCGCCAGTCCGCGACCGCGGCGCTCAGCACCGCGATGTCGGCCGGAAGGGCGGCGGCCGTCGCCGCCTGCATCTGCATCGCCGTCTCGACATCGACCCGTGTCACGCCCACCGGCACGGCCAGGCCCGTGGGCCCCGAGACCAGAGTCACCGCCGCACCCCGCGCGGCCAGAGCCGCCGCGATCGCATAGCCCTGCTTTCCGCTGGACCGATTGGTCAGACCGCGCACCGGATCGATCGGCTCGAAGGTCGGCCCGGCCGTCACCACGGCGCGCCGTCCGGCCAGGGCGCGACCATCGGGCCCGGCCAGCAGACGGTCCACGGCGGCCAGGATCGCGGCCGGTTCCGCCATCCGCCCCGGCCCGAACTCTCCGCAGGCCATCTCGCCGTCGTCCGGCCCCACGATGTCCATGCCGTGAAAACCCGAAAAGCCCTTCAGCCGCTCGACATTGGCCTGCACTGCCGGGTGCAGCCACATCCGCACATTCATCGCCGGAGCCAGCAGCACCCGCTTGTCAGTGGCCAGCAGGGTCGTGGAGGCGAGGTCGTCGGCCAGGCCGTTCGCCGCCTTGCCGATCAGCCCCGCCGTCGCCGGGGCCACGACCACCAGATCGGCCCAGCGCGACAGCTCGATATGACCCATGGTCGTCTCGTCGTCAGGCAGGAACAGTCCCGTCCGTACCGGATGGCCGGTCAGGGCCGCCAGCGACAGTGGGGTGACGAAGGCCGCCCCGCTCTCGGTCAGGATCGCGCGCACCTCGGCCCCGGCCTTCTTCAACAGGCGCACCAGCTCCAGCGCCTTGTAGGCCGCGATGCCGCCGCCGACGATCAGCAGGATTTTCCGGTCGGTCAGGGCCAGGCTGGACATGGGCCGGGTCTAGCGGCACCGGCCCACCTCGTCGAGAACCGAAAAAAGAACATTGCAAGAACATACAACCTGTGGCTAACTTCGACCCGCGGGTTTTTTGATGGAGGGTTGAATGAGGCTCAGGATCAACAGAACGGCTGCGGGCGTCGCCATGGCCAGTGCGGCCTTGCTCGGCCTGGCGGCATGCGGGAACGGCGCGTCGGCGGTCGAGACGCGGGACCGGGCTGCGGAAGTGACCGAGGCAAGGCTGACCGCCGCAACCGGCGCATCGTCGGACGAGGTCGCGACAGCCCAACGTTCGGGCGAAAGGACCGTTCTGACCGCCAACCGGCGAGAGACGGTCGATGCCAAGATGCAGCGCCTGTATGAGCGCAACGGCAGCGACTTCGACGCGACTTCGGCCGAAGACTTTCTGGCCAAGGTGACCGCCTTCACAAGCCGGCCACCCTCGGGCGTCGAGACGGTGACCCGGCCCAATGGCGACACCCTGCTGTATCAGGCCTCGACCAACACCTTCGCTGTGGTCGCAAGGAACGGATCGCCCCGGACCATGTTCAAGCCCGCCGACGGCCCCGCCTACTGGGCCGAGCAGAAGGCTGCGGCACCGACCTTTGGCCAGCGGCGGTCCACGAACTGACGCGCCGGGCGACGACGTCAAGGTCGTCAGGCTGGACGGTTACCGGGCTCGAGCCGCGAGAAGCCGCGTTTCGAGCGGTACCACGCTAATTGTCGGGGTCGGCCTTGCCCGACATCTCGCGGATCATGTCCAGGGCCAGCTTCTGCTGACGGCTGGACAGTTGTGGCGCGAGGCGGGAGATCTCGATCGTGTACCGGGTCGAGGGGAATTCGTGGTCGAAGGCGGGCGCGTCGCCCTCGGCCATGCCCGGCTGTCCGGCGTTCAGTCCCTGAAAGAAGTAGGCGACATCGACCTTGAAGAAGCGCGCGATGTCCCAGAGTTTGGACGCCGAGATACGGTTGGCACCCTTCTCGTATTTCTGGATTTGCTGAAAGGTCAGGCCCAGCGCGCGTCCAAGATCGCTCTGGTTGTACCCCAGACTGATGCGCTTCTCGCAGACCCGCCTGCCCACATGGCGGTCCACGGGGTGGGGACCGTCCTCGCCGACACCTCTAGCCATCTTTCGACTGTCTTCGCCTCGGTTCATCCTGCCGATCCAATGCCCTTGTCTGTTGGGACTGTCATTTAAATTCTGGGAAATCGAGGTTCCAAGGCTGGAATTGGCTCGATTCCGGGGGGCACGCCTTTGTTCTCAAGGCCTTGATGACGGTCCCGGCCGTCTGCGGCCTGTGCGTCTCCTGCGACCCCGGCTTTCGTCGTCGTCCCCGCTCATGGCGCCCGCCGCAGCAGAAGCGGGACCGCCAGCGGGACAAGTCCGCCGACCACCAGCAGCCAGAACAGCAGGTCTCCGACGCGGCCATAGGGCGTCTCACCCGTGGCCAGCGGCAGAACGGCGTCGATCACCCCGCTTTCGCCGGGGTCCAGCCGCTGACCCTCGACCACCCGCCCCCAGGGATCGATCATGGCCGACACGCCGGTCGGGGTGGCGCGCACGACCGGCAGGCCGGTCTCGATGGCGCGATAGCTGGCCAGGTTCAGGTGCTGGATCGGGCCGGACGTGGCCCCGAACCAGGCATCGTTCGAGACATTGGCGATCCACTGCGGGCGTCCACGCCCGCCGGGCGTAAAGCCGGGATACAGGCTCTCGTAGCAGATCAGGGGCTGGACCCTGTCGCCGTTCGGCAGGGTGATCGGGGCTGGCCGGGGGCCGGGACTGAAGTCCGCCGGCATATGGACGAGGCTGCGGATACCCAGCGCGCCCATCAGATCCCCCAGGGGCAGGAACTCGCCGAACGGCACCAGCCGGTATTTGTCATAGACCGCCGCGACCCGCAGACCGTCCGCCCCGACATCCTCCAGCGCGAACAGGCTGTTGTAGTAGCGGGCACGGCCGGCCGGTCCCGCCTCGCCGCGCGCGAACCCCGCCATCAGCGTCTGTCCGGGCTGCAACGCCCGGGCAATCGCGGCCCCGTCCGGGGACCCGGGGCCGAAGACGTCGTTGAAACTGGCGGGCAGTGCCCCCTCCGGCCAGACGACGATGTCGGGCTGACGCGCGGTAGCCCGCCCCGTCAGATTGACGTAGCGATCCACGATCGAGCGATAGGCTTCGGGCGTCCATTTGGACTCCTGCTGGACGTCGGCCTGGACGATGCGGACCTGGGTCGTGCCCGGCTGGACCACCGCGCCCTGAAGTCGCCCGGCTCCAAAAACGATCAGGGCCAGCAGTACGACCGCACCTCCGGCCGCACCGCCCAGCCGCGACTTTGGTCGTCCGTCGCCGACCGCCAGACCGAGCGCAGACACCGCCGCCACCGTCACCACGCCCAGCCCATAGACCCCGACGACCGAGGCGAACTGCGATGCGGCCGACCCCGCCGCCCAGCTGGCTCCGGCCGGGTTCCACGGAAAGCCCGTCAGCACATGGCCGCGCAGCCATTCGAACAGGCCGAACAGGGCGGCGAACACCAGCACCCGCCCCACACCCGGGGGTGCGAATCGACGGTAAAGCGCCGTTGCCCCGCCCCAGAACAGTCCGATGCCGGCCGGCAGCAGGCTGGCGGCGAAGGGGGCCATCCAGGCCTGGGCCGGATCGACCAGGAAGGCCTCGGCCACCCACCAGCAACCGACCCCGAAATAGCCGAATCCCGCCAGCCAGCCGACCCAGAAGGCCCCGCGCGTGGACGTCGACCGTTCGGCCAGCAGCATCAACAGCGGATAGCCCAGCAGTCCCGGCAGGACGCCGAACGGCGGATGCGCCAGGGCCGCCAGCACTCCGGCCAGCAGGGCCAGTCCGATACGGACGAACCGTCCGCCCGGGGTCAGGCTCGGCAGGGCTTTCGGATCACGCGTCATGCGGCAGCGTGTATGGGTCCGCGACCCCCAGCCTGGCAAGGATCGCCCGTTCCTCGGCCTCCATCGCCTCCGCCTCGGCCTCGTCCTCATGGTCGCGACCCAGCAGGTGCAGCAGTCCATGTACCACCAGATGGGTGAGATGGTCGGCCAGGCGCTTGCCCTGCGCCGCGGCCTCGGCGGCACAGACGCCATAGGCGAGGACGATGTCGCCCAGCGGCACCGTGTCCTGTCCCGGCATGGCCGCGGCGGGGAACGACAGCACATTGGTCGGGCGGTCCTTGTCCCGGAACCGCGCGTTCAAAGCCTGAACGGTCGCGTTGTCGCTCAACAGCACCACCACATCGCCGGTCTCGCCGTCCATGGCAGCGGCCGCAGCCCGCTCCACCACCGCCGCGACATCGTCGATCGCGTCGGTCCAGGCGTCGGTCTCGACCTCGACCTCGATCAACGGCCGGTGTCTTCCGGCTCGGGCCCGGGGCGGCCCAGGGCGGCATCGGCGTCATAGGCGCGCACGATCCGTTCGACCATGGCGTGGCGCACCACGTCCTGGGCCTCGAACTCCAGCACCCCCACGCCCTTGACGTCGCGCAGGATACGAAGCGCGTGGGCCAGGCCCGAGTCGCGGGGGTTCAGCAGATCGATCTGCGACGGATCCCCGGTGACGACCATGCGCGCGCCCTCGCCCAGCCGGGTCAGGACCATCTTCATCTGCAGCCGCGACGTGTTCTGCGCCTCGTCGACGATGACGAAGGCGTGGCTCAGGGTCCGGCCGCGCATGAAGGCGATGGGCGCGGCCTCGATCTCGCCCTTGTCGCGCCGCCGCTGGACATCCTCGGGGCCGAGAATGTCGTTCAAGGCCTCCCAGATCGGGGCCAGATAGGGATCGACCTTCTCGTTCAGGTCGCCGGGCAGGAAGCCCAGCTTTTCGCCGGCCTCGACCGCCGGGCGGGTGATGACCAGCCGGTCCACCTGTCCCCGTCGCAACAGGGACGCGCCATAGGCGGCCGCCAGAAACGTCTTGCCGGTCCCCGCCGGCCCGACGCCGAAGCTGAGCTCGTGACGGGCCAGAATGTCGAGATAGCGCGCCTGGGCATCGGTCTTGGGCACGATGGCCCCGCGTTTGCCGACGGGCAGGGCCATGGGGTCGTTGCTGAACCCCTTGCCGACGCCGCGCGCCTGTCCGATGCCGGCCCGGACATCGGCCTCGTTGACCTCGGCCCCCTTTTCGGCGCGCGTGATCAGGCCCGCGATGACCGCCCTGGCATTGGCCCGGTCCCGCGCCCCGCCGTTGATCGACACACCGCCGCCGGGGGCCTCGATCAGCACCTTGAACGCGTCCTCGATCAGGGCGACGTGGCGGCTGTTGGGTCCGATGACCGCGCGGAGCGACGCATCGTCCAGGGCCAGGAACTCGCTCTCACGCGCCAAGAAGGATGCCTTTCAGACTGTTCTGCTGACCGTGCTCGATCCGGACCGGAACGATCTGGCCGATCAGATGATCTGCGTCCTCGACATGGACCGACTGCAGATAGGGGGATCGACCGATCGCCTGGCGCCCGTGGCGGCCCTTCTTCTCGAACAGCACGTTCAGGGTCTTGCCGGCCTGGGCGGCGTTGAAGGCCGTCTGCTGTTCCAGCAGCAGGGCCTGAAGCGCATGCAGCCGGGCCAGCGCCACCTCGTGCGGCACCTGCGTCCCCATGGTCGCGGCGGGCGTGCCGGGCCGGGGCGAATACAGGAAGCTGAACGCCGAAGCGTAGCCGACCTCGCGCACCAGCCCCAGGGTGTCCTCGAAATCCCGGTCGGTCTCGCCCGGGAAGCCGACGATGAAGTCACCGGAGATCGCGATGTCGGGCCGCGCCTCACGGATGCGCCCGATCAGGTCGATGTAGGTCGCGCGCCCGTGCTTCCGGTTCATCGCCCTCAGGATGCGGTCCGACCCCGACTGCACCGGCAGGTGCAGATAGGGCATCAGCGTATCCACCTCCCGGTGGGCCGCGATCAGGTCGTCGGACATGTCGTTGGGGTGGCTGGTCGTATAGCGAATGCGGTCGATGCCGGGGATGTCCGCCAGGGCGCGCGCCAGCCTGGCCAGGCTCCAGATGCCGTCATCGCCCTGGCCGTCATAGGCATTCACGTTCTGACCCAGCAGGGTGACTTCACGCACGCCCTGCATGGCCAGGCCCCGCGCCTCGGCCAGCACATCGGCGACCGGCCGCGACCATTCGGCCCCTCGTGTATAGGGCACGACGCAGAAGCTGCAGAACTTGTCGCACCCCTCCTGCACCGTCAGGAAGGCGGTCGGCCCGTCCACGCCGCGGACCGCCGGCATGGCATCGAACTTCTCGTTGGGTGCGAAATCCGCCCCGATCCGCTCGCCCCGCGCCCGCGCTGTCCGGGTCAGCAGTTCCGGCAGCTGGTGGTAGGCCTGGGGTCCTACGACGATGTCCACCGCCGGCTGGCGACGCATGATCTCCTCGCCCTCGGCCTGGGCGACGCAACCGGCCACCGCGATCGTCATGGTCCCGCCGCCCGACGCTGCCTTGTCCAGCTTCATCAGCCGCAGCTTGCCCAGTTCGGAATAGACCTTTTCGGCCGCCTTCTCGCGGATGTGGCAGGTGTTCAGGATGACGAAGTCGGCGCCCTCGGGCGTGTCTGTCGGCACATAGCCCAGCGGGCGCAGCACGTCGGTCATGCGCTCGCTGTCATAGACGTTCATCTGGCAGCCGTAGGTCTTGATGAACAGCCGTTTGGGCACCGGATCGGGCGCGGCCGTCTCGACCAGGGGCGGAGCGAGGGTCTCGGTCATGGCGGGCTTATGATCGCCGATCCCGGCGACCGCAAGGCGAGCCCCCCGGGCCGGAGATCAGGACAGGCTCCCGGGGTTCACCCGGGCGGCATTGCGGGTGAAGATCAACCCCTCGCGCTTGGACGGCTCGGCCCCTTCGACGGCCTTTCCGTAAAGCTCCAGCTTGTGCCCGACCAGTTCGAAGCCCAGCCGTTCGGCGATCTCGGTCTTCAGCCGCTCGATCTCGGCGTCGAAGAACTCGATGACCTCCCCGGTGCGCGTGTCGATCAGGTGATCGTGATGGTCGTCGCCGGCCTCTTCGTAGCGCGACCGGCCGTCGCCGAAGTCGTGCTTCTCGACCACCCCGGCCTCCTCGAACAGGCGCACGGTGCGATAGACGGTGGCGATCGAGATGTGGGGATCGATGGCGGAGGCGCGGCGGTACAGCTCCTCGACGTCCGGATGGTCCTCGGCATTGCCCAGGACGCGGGCGATCACGCGCCGCTGTTCGGTCATGCGCATGCCGCGCTCGGCGCAGAGTTTCTCGATCCGGTCCATGGGCGGGCAGAATAGGGCCGCGATCACGCGGTGGGAAGGCTCGCCGGCAAGATGAGAACCAGTAGCAGTGCATCGACCGCCGTGCCGTTCGGACGGGCATAATAGCGGGGTCGCCGCCCGGCCGGTTCGAAGCCCAGCCGGTCATACAGCGCCCGCGCCGCCGCATTGTCCTCGGCCACCTCCAGAAACAGCCGCGTCGCCCCCATCCCCGCCGCTCGCCGGGACACGGCCTCGACCAGTCGGGAGGCAAGGCCGGTGCGACGCGCGGCGGGCCGGACCGCCAGCGTCAGGATCTCCGCCTCGTCGGCCGCCAGCCGAATCAGGACGAATCCGTCGGCCCGGGCCTCCAGAAGCACACCCGGTTGCGCAAGCAGATCGGCGAAGGCCGAAGACGGCCAGGGCGCGTCGAACGCTTCCGCATGAAGCGCGGCCAGGGCCCCGGCCAGCTCTGCCGGATCGGTCATGCGCCGGAAAGGGGGGCCACGGGTCGCGCCTGTCCGGGCAGGCGGGTGGGGGGTGTGGCGTCGGGCGCGCGCAGATACAGGGGCCGGGGCGGGTGGTCGTCGGGCGTCAGGATTGCGGTCAACTCGGCCAGGGCCGCAGCCGACAGGGCCGTCAGCGTCGCGCCGTCCGGGTCGATCAGGGCCGCGCCGGACCCGGTCAGCCGCCACGGCCCACCCCGGTCCAGCAACCTGATCGCCGCTTCGAGATCGAGCGCCTGCGGGTCGGACGCCGCCTGGCCATCGACGAAGGTCTGGACATAGACCTGACCGCGCCGCGCATCGATGACGGCGGCGGTCGTCCCGTGCCCCTGATCGGCGCTCCGGGCCAGGGCCGCCAGCGTCGAGACCCCGACGACCGGCCGATCCAGTGCCGCACCCAGACCCTGGGCGAAGGCCAGGCCGACCCGCAGGCCCGTGAACGATCCCGGCCCGACGGTGACGCCGATCCGGTCGATGGTTTCGAACCCGCCGCCCGCCTCGGCCACCGCATCGCGCACGAAGCCGCCCAGCCGCTCGGAATGGCCGCGCGCCATGACCTCGGTCCGGATGCCCAGCCTCACCCCGTTCTCGAACACCCCGGCGGTACAGGCATCCAGCGCCGTATCGATGACCAGAACCCTCATGCCCGGGTCTCCGGCGCGAGGGTTACAGGGCGCACGACCGGACGGTCCGGACGGGCGACGGGAACGGGATTTCGGAAAGACGGGGCCACGCCCGACCATGCCCCAGCCGCGTCGCCCGGGCGAGCCGTTTCGAACCGCCCACCCGGCGTAACCCGTCCTTAAGCGCCACTGTGGCACACCGGGGACCATGAACCGTCGCGCCCTGCTCGCCGCCCCCCTGGCCCTCGCGGCCACGCCCGCCCTCGCCTCCGAGGGCGGCAAAGCGCCGGCCAGCACCTATCTGCGCTACCCCACGATCACCGCCAACACCTTCCGGGCCGACGGCCGACGCGGCGTGCTGACGGTCGAGACCGGCGTCGATGTCGCTGACCCCGCCCTGCTCCTGCGGGCCCAGCAGTCCGCTCCCCGCGTCCGCGCCGTCTTCAACATCCTGGCCCAGCGCGAGGCCGCGACCCTGCTTCCCGGCCAGCCCCCCAATGTCGACCGCCTGTCGCGCCAGTATCAATCGGCGATGAACATCATCCTCGGCCAGCGCGGCGCGACCCTGCTGCTCGGCACAGTGATGGTGCTCTGAGGCTCAGTCCTTCGTCGGGCTGACCGCGGTCGCATCGCCATAGGTCAGGGCCAGGAAGACGTCTTCGAGGTCCGGATCCTCGGTGGTGATGTCCGAGATCGTGATCCCGGCCGCGCGCACGGCGGCCAGAACCTGTTCCACCGACGACTGGCCCTTGCGATAGGTGATGGCGAAGGCCCCGTTGGGCCGGGCCAGGACCTCGAACCCGGCCACGACCGGCAGGCCGTCCAGCGGGTGTTCCGGGGTCACCACGACGTTGCGCGTATCCAGCCGCCGCAGCAGCTGGGGCGTCGGCTCGCAGGCCACGACCTGTCCCCGGTTCATGATGGCGATGGTGTCGCAGAGCTCCTGCGCCTCTTCCAGATAGTGGGTGGTCAAGAGGATGGTCACGCCCTCGGCATTGATGCGCCGGACATACTCCCACAACTGGCGACGCAGCTCGACGTCTACCCCGGCGGTGGGCTCGTCCAGGATCAGGATGGGTGGATTATGGACCAGGGCCTTGGCCACCATCAGCCGGCGCTTCATGCCGCCCGACAGGGCCCGCACATAGGCATTGGCCTTGTCCGACAGGCCCAGCGCCGCCAGCAGCTCGTCGGACCGCCGCTCCGACTTCGGCACCCCATAGAATCCCGCCTGCACCTCCAGCGCCTCGCGCGGGGTGAAGAAGACGTCGGCCACGATCTCCTGCGGCACCACGCCCAGCGCCGCCCGCGCATCGCGCGGCCGCGCGTCGATGTCCCGCCCCCAGATGGCGGCCGTCCCGCCGGTCTTGTTGACCACGCCCGCCAGGATGTTGATCAGCGTCGACTTGCCCGCGCCATTGGGCCCCAGCAGGCCGAACATCGACCCCCGGGGAATGATCAGATCGACGCCGCGCAGGGCCGTCTTGGGGGGGGACTTCCTGGACCCGGCATAGGTCTTTTCCAGCCCGTGCACCTCGATGGCATTGGCGGGCAGGGGCTCGGTCTGGGTCATAAGGGACTTTCGGCGGGAGGCGTGGCCGTCTAACTAGGCTCCGGGCCTCCCCTCGCCAAGACCACGGATCCGATCATGCCTCCGCGCCACCCCGAAACCCTCGTCGCCCCACCCGAACAGATCGTGGTCTCGACCAGACGGGTCGCCTGCGACGGCGGCGGGGTCCTCGGCCATCCGCTGGTCTATCTGGACATGGGCAAGGAAGATTTCGTCGAGTGCGGCTACTGCGACCGCCGCTTCGTCCTGTCGCCCGACCACCACGCCGAAAGCGACTACCTCGACCCCGCCGCAAGGCCGCCCGAGGCGCACTGAGGTCAGACGGCCTGCCCTGCGACCCAGCCGGAACTCCAGGCCCACTGGAAATTATACCCGCCCAGCCAGCCGGTGATGTCGACGACCTCGCCGATGAAATACAGGCCCGGCACGGACTTCGCCGCCATGGTCTGCTGGTCCAGCTGGTCGGTGGCCACGCCGCCCAGGGTGACCTCGGCCGTGCGGTAGCCTTCGGACCCCACCGGCTTGACGGTCCAGGCGTTCACCGCCGCGTCCAGCCGCGCCAGCACCTTGTCGCCGACCTCGGCCAGCCTGCCGTCGGCGCCCTCGCGCGCCGTCAGCACCTCGGCCAGGCGGCGCGGCACGATATGGCCCAGCGCCGTGTGCACCGCCTGTTTGCCGCCGTTTTCGGCCTTGGCCGCCTTCAGCCGCTCCAGCACGGGCACGCCCGGCGCCATCCGGACCGTGATCGCCTCCCCCTCGCGCCAGTATGAGCTGATCTGCAGGATCGCCGGGCCCGACAGTCCGCGGTGGGTGAACAGGACCGCCTCCTCGAACCGGGTCTTGCCGGTCGAGACCACCGCGTCCACCGCCACCCCGGCCAGCGGCGTCGTCTGTTCCAGCAGGCCGGCCTCGAACGTCAGCGGCACCAGGGCCGGCCGCGTCCCGGTCACCCGCAGCCCGAACTGGCGCGCCAGGTCATAGCCCCAGCCCGTCGCGCCCATTTTCGGGATCGACTTGCCCCCCGTCGCCACCACCAGCGAGGCGCCCCTGACCGCTGTGCCGTCCGACAGGGTCAGGGCGAAGCCGCCCCCCTCGTGCGCCACCGCCTCGACGCCGGTGCCCAGCCGCAGGCTCACCCCCGCCGCCCGCATCGCATCGGTCAGCATGGCGACGATCTGCCTGGCCGAGTCGTCGCAGAACAGCTGTCCCAGGGTTTTCTCGTGCCAGGCGATCCCCGCCCGGTTGACGCGCTGGACGAAGTCCTGAACCGTGAACCGCCCCAGAGCCGAGGCCGCGAACCGGGGGTTCTCGCCCAGAAAATTGGCGACCGTGGTCCCCGTATTGGTGAAGTTGCACCGCCCGCCGCCGCTGATGCGTATCTTCTCGCCCGGCGCCCTGGCATGGTCCACGACCAGCACGGAACGCCCGCGCCGGCCCGCCTCGGCCGCGCACAGCATCCCCGCCGCGCCCGCGCCGACGATGACGACATCGAAGGCCTGCGGCCTATCTGGAGGGGGCATGGATGATGAGCTTACGCAGCTGCCGAACCTCCGCGAGGCCGGCAATATGCATGTCTGGATGCATCTCTGGACGTGTGAAGTCGGGACGCACTGCGGGCGGTTCAGACATGATCAGAAAACACGTGCCCGGCTGTCCAGGGGAGGTCAAGCTGTTGAGGCTCCACATCCAGCCGGTTTCCCAACACGGCTGACAGCAGCGCTCCCGGGACAGGCACAGATCGGGACAGGCACGCGCTCACAGGAGGCTCCGCAAGATACACATCGGGACCGGGATATCGCCCCTTCTTCAATAGCGCGGTTGTCATGGCTCAAGCGACCAGGCCCGGCGGCGGTTCCCGATGGTCAGCTGTTGCCCTCGGGGCCGGGCTGGGAGGCGGGGGCCATCTCGGGGGCCGGCGTCTCGTCATCGGTGCGCGCGGCCAGGGCCTTCAGGGCGGGGCTGATCCAGGCGACGGCGACGGCCCCGGCCAGCAGCAGCGCATTGCCGGCGAACGGGGCGAACTCCCGCCATTCGTACAGGGCGACGCCCGCCACAGGCGGCACGAGGAAACTGAGGCCCGCCAGCGACATCATCAGCCCTGCCACCGCGCCCTGCTCGCGGGGTCCCACGGCCAGCGACGATCCGGCGGTGAAGCCCGGACGGGCGAAGCCGACGCCCATCGAAACGACCGCATAGCCCACCACGACCCCGAAATAGCCCGGCGAGGCGATGCTCAGCAGATTGCCACCCAGGGCCAGGGCCGCGCCCCAGCGCATCAGCTCGGGCGGACGCAGCTTCAGCAGCGGGATCAGGCCCCACTGGACCATGAGGGTGGCCGTCGCGCCCGCGAACATGGCCAGGGCGATGAAGGGCTGGGCCGCGCGCGCGTCCATGCCGGTCGCCGCCATCTCGTCGATGATGTGGAACCCCAGCACGGAGATATTGACCGCCTGCGCGCCCGTTACCAGCAGACCGAACAGCAGGAAGTCGCGCACCCGCGGATCGCGCCACAGGCCCTTGCCGACATCGCTTCGCTGGCCGCTCGGCGACGGGATGCGGACCACCTCTCCGGAGGGCAGGAACCGGATGACGATCACCAGGACGATCAGGCCGAACAGGGCGAAGACGTACATCGGCCCGGCAAGTCCGACGAGCGGCAGGATGAACAGGGGTGACAGGACCGGTCCCAGCACTGTGCCCAGTCCCTGGGCCGAGGCCAGCAGGGACATCGCCTGGGTCCGTTCCGCCGGTCCGGTCCGGTCGGCGACATAGGCCTGGGACGCGATCGGCGCGGCCGATCCGAACACGCCGTAGACGGTGCGCGCCGTGGCCATCAGGGCAAAGGCGATGATCGGCCCCAGCCAACCCTCGATGCCGGAGGTGGCGGCCAGACCGAAGCCGGTCATCGACACCACGAACCCGCACATGCCGATGACGATGACCCGCTTGCGTCCCAGCCTATCCGACAGCCGCGCCCAGAATGGCGAGGCCAGGGTCCACATCAGGGCCGAGATGGCGAAGGCCCCGGCGACCAGGGTGTCCGACAGATGAAATTGCCGCCCGATCGCGGGCAGGACCGACTGCAACCCCATGTTCCCTGCCGCAGCGATCAGGCTGACGATGAACAGGATCATGAAGGCGGGGGATCTGGGTGACATCGCAAGATGGCATAGACCTCGAAGGCGGTGCCGTCACCGTCTGCGCGAGGCGGCACTCAGAGCCCGTCGGTGAAGCCTTCGATCAGGCCATCGACGAACCCGACCGAGAACTCTCCGATCACCGCGAACGCGGCCACAGCGAGAATGGCCAACAGGGTGGAGCTGATGGGCTTGTCGCGGAAGCGGTCGCGCAATTCGTCACCGAATATCTGCATGGCCAAGCTGCTCCCGGGTTCATCGTCAGAATATTCAGTTCCAGCCGGGTCGCTCGTCAAGCATGCAGACCTAGTCGTCGCCAACCACCGTCAGCGTCGGCTTCAGCCGTCGCCCGTCATCCAGACCCAGCCGCGCCTTGACCTCGAACAGGTCGGCCCCGGCCGGCACGATCAGCAGGGCCTTGGGGTTGGTGGCATTGATGGCCACGACGGCATTCCGGGGACAGATATCGAAACAGCCGGTCTGGATCACGGCCAGTTCGCCCTTGCGGCCCTTGCCGTCGCCGGGCCGCAGGTACTTTTTCAGTGCCTTTTTCAGGGTCTTGTCGCCGTCGGGGCCGAATCCGCCGTCCAGCTTCTTCTGGCACTTCTTGCAGACCAGGACGACGTCGCGCCATTTCGTTTTCGTGGTCTTGATGGCCATGGGCGCTACATCGGTCGCGGGGTGGCCGGACGCAAGTCGCTTGCGTCGTCGCGACCCCTGACCCCATCATCCGCCGGACCCTACCGGAGACCGCCGATGATCCGCCCCGCCCTTCTGGCCGCCGTCCTGACACTGGCCGCCTCGCCTGTCCTTGCGCAGTCCGGCCCCGTCAGCGCCGCCGAGGTCGCAACAGCGGCCGAGGGGGTCAGGGCCGAGGTCGTCGCCTGGCGTCGCGACCTGCACCAGCATCCGGAACTGGGCCTGGCCGAGACGCGCACAGCCGCCTTCGTCGCCGAGCGCCTGCGCGCCATGGGGATGGAGGTGCGCGAAGGCGTGGGGCGGACCGGCGTGGTCGGGGTCCTGCGCGGCACCGGGTCGGGCCCGCAGCGCGTCGTCGCCCTGCGCGCCGACATGGACGCCCTGCCGGTGCTGGAGGCGACGGGCCTTCCGTTCGCCTCGACTGCGACCGGCACCTATCAGGGCGCGACCGTGCCGGTGGCCCATGCCTGCGGCCACGACGCCCACGTCGCCATGCTGCTGGGGGCGGCTGAGGTCCTGAGCGGGATGAGGGACCGGTTCAGCGGCACCATCGTCTTCCTGTTCCAGCCGGCCGAGGAAGGCGTGCCGCCGGGCGAGCTTCTGGGCGGGGCGCGGCTGATGATCGAGGCGGGCGCTCTGGAAGACCCCAAGGTCGAGGCGATCTTCGGCCTGCACGTCGTGCCGGGCGTGCCGGGGACGATCTTCTATCGGCCGCAGGGCTTCATGGCGGCCTCGGACCGGGTCGACATCGTCCTGCACGGCCGCCAGACGCACGGGGCCTGGCCCTGGCGTGGCGTCGACGTGATCGCGGTCACGGCGAATGTGATCCAGACCATCAACACCCTGACGGCCCGCACCATCGACCCGACCACCACCCCGACGGTCTTCACCATCGCCACGATCGACGCGGGCGTCCGCTACAACATCATCCCCGAGGAGGCGACGATGGCGGGCACGCTGCGCACCTTCAACATCGCCCAGAGGGACGCCCTGGTCGCCCGCGCGGAGGCAGCGGTCGATCACATCGCCGAAGCCTATGGTGCAACGGCCGATTTCTCGGTGCGCCAGAATGCGGCCCTCGTTTTCAACGACGAGGCCCTGTCGGCCTGGCTAGCCCCGGTGCTGACCGAGGCGGCGGGCGAGGGCAAGGTCAATCCGGCCTCGCCGCCGACGACGGTGGCCGAGGATTTCTCCTATTTCCAGGGCGAGGTGCCGGGGGTCTTCTATCACCTGGGGGCCACGCCGGACGGCGTCGACCCGGCCACCGCCGCGCCCAATCACTCGCCCCAGTTCGACGTCAACGAGGCCGTCCTGCCGGTCGGGGTCCGCGCCCACGTCCTCAGCGCGCTGCGGTTCCTCGAGCGGCCCTGAGGAACGAGGCGTCAGGCGCGCTCGAACACGGTCTCGATGACCAGGCGATAGGCGGCCGTCAGGGCCACCAGCTCGGCGACCGGCACACGCTCGTCGATCTGGTGCATGGTCTGGCCGACCAGTCCCAGCTCCAGTACCGGACACATCGCACGGATGAAGCGCGCGTCGGATGTTCCGCCCGTCGTCGAGGCCTCGGGCCGGAGGCCGGTCGAGCCCTCGACCGCGTCCTGTACCGCCGTTACGAACGGGCCATGCGGCGTCAGGAAGGCCTCGCCCGAACACATGTGCTCCAGGGTGATCTGAAGCCCTGTTTCAGCCTGGACCCGCCCCGCCTCCCGGTTCAGCCAGTCGATCAGGCCGTCGCCGGTCTGGGCGGGGTTGAAGCGGATGTTCAGCCGGGCCTTCGCTTCGGCCGGAATGACGTTCGTCGCCGGATTGCCGATGTCGATGGTGGTGATCTCGAGGTTCGACGGCTGGAAGGCCTCGTAACCCTCATCGAGGACGTGTGCGTCCAGCGCCGCCAGAAGCCGGACGAGCACCGGGGCCGGATTGGCCGCGCGGGCGGGGTAGGCAACGTGGCCCTGCTTCCCGTGCACCGTGATCCAGCTGTTCAGCGAGCCGCGCCGTCCGATCTTGATCATGTCGCCCAGCTGCATCTGCGAGGACGGCTCGCCGACCACGCAGGCGTCGATGACCTCGCCCTCGGCCATCAGCGCCTCGACGACCCTCTTGGTCCCGTGAAGCGCCGGGCCTTCCTCGTCGCCCGTGATCAGGAAGGACAGGGACCCGGCCGGGTCGCCCCCCTCTTCAGCCCTGGCGGCCAGGATCTGCGACACCGCCGCGACCCAGGCGGCGATCCCGCCCTTCATGTCCACCGCGCCCCGACCGTAGAGCAGGCCGTCCCTGACCTCGGCCTCGAACGGGCCGGACGACCAGGCCGTCGCCTCGCCCGTCGGCACCACATCCGTGTGCCCCGCGAAGCACAGGTTGGGCGAGGCCGTACCCCGGCGGGCATACAGGTTCTCGATCCGGGCATCGGTCGCGGCCCCGGTGGAGCCTTCAAAGGCCATGCGTCGGCAGGTGAAGCCCAGATCGGTCAGCACCCGCTCCAGCGTGTCCATCGCGCCCGCATCGACCGGCGTCACCGATGGCCGCCGGATCAGACGCTGCGTCAGTTCGACAGGATCGATCACAGGAGTTGATGCGCCGCTCATGCGGTCATGCTTTAGGGGGACTTCGCCGCCACGAGAAGTGCATGCCCAGGATCGACATCGACGCAGCCCCCGAACGCAACGGGACCGCCTATCCGCCGCCCTTCGACGCGCCGTGCCGGGACCGCCGACGCCGACGGCTGGGCAATGCCGTCGGCCTGACCCAGTTCGGCGTCAACCGGCTGGTTCTGGCCCCGGGCTGCTGGTCGTCCCAGCGCCATTGGCACACGGCCGAAGACGAATTCGTCTGGGTCGTGTCGGGCGAGGTCGTGCTGATCGAGAACGAGGGCGAGGTCGTCCTGAAGGCGGGCGATTGCGCGGGCTTTCCAAAGGGCGTGGCCAACGGGCATCAGCTGGTCAATCGCTCCGCCGAACCCGCCGTGATCCTTGAGGTGGGCGGTCGGAACCCCGAACAGGATGCCGTCGACTATCCCGATATCGACCTGATGATCGCGGGAGACGGCGACACCGCCTATCGCCACAAGGATGGAACGCTCTATGAGACCCGATCCGGACGCGTGACGTGACCGATTCCCCTGAGGCTCCCGAGCCGATGATCGGGCCGAATGCCAGGGCGCCGCTCGAGGCCCACGACACCAATCCGTGGGCGATCAACGATTTCCGGCTGATCTGGCTGGGGCGGATCGCCGCCGTCCTGGCCATCCAGATCCAGTCCTCCGCCCTGCTGTGGCAGGTCTATGAGATCGCACGCCGGGACCATCCGATCGCCGAGGCCAGCCTGTATCTGGGCCTCGTCGGTCTGGCCCAGTTCATCCCGCTGCTGGCCCTGACCCTGCCGGCGGGCGAGATGGCGGACCGGCGCGACCGCAAGGGCACGGTGATCCTGGCCATCGTCGCCGAGGGCTCCTGCGCGACCGCCTTTCTGGCCATGGCGATCCACGGGCATCCGCCGCTGTGGGGGCTGTTGCTGGTGGCGGTCGGGTTCGGGGCCTCGCGGGCGTTTCTGGCCCCGGCCAGCCAGGCCTTCCTGCCCATGGTCGTCGGCCGGGCCGCCCTGCCGCGCGCCATCGCCGCCCAGTCCATCGCCTTCCAGACCGGGGCCATCGCGGGGCCTGCTCTGGGCGGAGTGATCGTCGGCCTGTCGGTCCCCCTGGCCTATGGCACCGCCCTGGCCCTGTTTCTGCTTGGCCTCTGCTGTTTCCTGCTGATCCGCACCAGCGGCCGGCCCGAGGTGATCGAGACCGGGGGCGGCCGCTGGCAGGCGGTGGTGGAAGGTCTGAAATATGTCTGGGACACCAAGATTGTGCTGGGTGCGATCTCGCTGGACCTGATCGTGGTCCTGTTCGCGGGCGTAGCCCTGCTGACCCCCATCTTCGCGCGCGACATCCTGCATGTCGGCCCCGAGGGGTTCGGCCTGCTGCGGGCCTCGTTCGGAGCCGGGGCCTTTCTGATGGCGCTGGTGCTGGCCCGCTATCCCCTTCCGGGCAAGGGCGGCCTGATGATGTTCGCCTCCGTGGCCGTGTTCGGCCTGTGTACCGTGGTGTTCGGACTGTCGAAGATCGTCTGGCTCAGCGCGGCCGCCCTGTTCATCGGCGGCGCGGCCGACATGATCAGCGTCAACATCCGCCAGACCCTGATCCAGCTGTCGACGCCCGACCACATGCGCGGGCGGGTATCGTCCGTGTCCATGCTGTTCATCGGCGCGTCAAACGAACTGGGCGAGGCCTATTCCGGCGTGATGGTGCGGTTCCTCGGCCCGATCGGCGCGGCCGTGTTCGGCGGGGTCGGGGCCCTGACCGCGACGGGCCTTTGGGCCAGGCTGTTCCCGGACCTGAGGAAGGCCGACAAGCTGGTTTAATCCTCCCCCGGAGCAAAGCGAACGGGGGAGGGGGACCGCCGCGCGCTTGCGCGGGGGTGGAGGGGGCGAACCCAGACTCGGTGCTTGCTTCTGCCCCCTCCACCACGACGCAAGCGCGTCGCGGTCCCCCTCCCCCGCTACGCGGGTGAGGACTATCCCCACGCCCTGAAATGCTTCGACAGCTTCAGCCCCTGCCGCTGGTAGTGGCTGCCGCCCTCGCCATACAGCCGCGTGGGGCGTTCGGTCAGGGGTTCGTAGACCAGACGGGCGACGATCTGGCCGTGTTCCAGCAGGAAAGGCGTGTCGTGGGTGCGGACCTCCAGCACCCCTTTCGATCCCGCCCCATGCGCCTCGTCCGTGCCGAAACCGGGGTCGAAGAAGCCGGCGTAGTGGACGCGAAACTCGCCGACGCTGGGGTCGATCGGGGTCATCTCGGCGGCCTGCATGACCGGGATCTCGACGGCTTCGTTTGACGCGAGGATGTAGAACTCACCCGGATCGAGCAGCAGCTCGCCCCGGCGCAGGGTCAGCGGCTCCCAGAAGTCCTTCGGATCGTGGCCGTCGATCCGGTCCAGATCCACGACGCCCGCATGGCGGCGGCCCCGGAAGCCGACGATGTCGCCGCCCTGCAGATCGACGCCGACGCTGCGGGTTTCCAGCTTCGGCGGTTCGCCGGCCTTGAGGCGGAGCTGATTCAGGCGGGTGCCGGGCCGGACCAGGATGGAGAAGGTCTGGGGCGCGATCTCGAGATACAGCGGCCCCTCATAGCCCTCGTTCACATCGTCGAACGAGCCGCCGCGATCGGTCAGCAGCCGCACGAAGACGTCGACCCGGCCGGTCGAGGACTTCGGATTGGCGCGGGCGATCAGGCCCCCGGGCAGGCTGAGCCGCTCCTGCAGAAGGACGATATAGACGCAGCCCTTTTCCAGCACATAGCCCCCCGACAGGTCGATCGAATGCATCGACACGTCCGCGATCCGGTCGGCGACCAGCCGCTGTCCCGGCAGGAAGGAGGCCCGAACCCGCCAGGCGCGCCCGGACAGGCGCAGGTCCAGACTGGCGGGCTGGACCTGATCGGCGTCGAACGGGGTCGCCGAGGTGATCGCGCCCGTGGCGATCAGGGCCTCGATGGACTGGCAGGGCAGGATGCCGGGGACGGAAGATTCGAAGGTCATGCTGAACGCCATACACAGGGATGGTGCCGGACGCACCTCCGGCCGGGCGCGCCGACGCCTGCGGCGCGGTCGCTTGCCGCTTGAGCGTGCTTGAATCGGGCACCGCGCCGGGCGACGATGCATCATGCACGACGCCCGACCCTATGAAGCCGAAACCGATGGCGTGATCGTTCGGGTCCGGCCCAGCTATCTGGCCGGCCAGTCCGATCCCGACGAGGGACGCTGGGTCTGGGCCTATCAGGTGGAGATCGAGAACCGGGGATCGCAGGCCGTGCAGTTGATGGCCCGGCGCTGGATCATCACCGATGCGACCGGCCATGTCGAAACCGTGCGCGGTCCCGGCGTGGTGGGCGAGCAGCCGCTGATCGGCCCGGGCGACAGCTATTCCTACGCCTCGGGTTGCCCCCTGCCGACGCCGTCAGGGACGATGGAGGGGGCCTATGTCATGACGGACGCGACGGGCCGCGAGTTCGAGGCCACCATCCCCGCCTTCAGCCTCGACGTGCCGGGCGGCCGGGTGCTGAACTGAAAGACCTCACCCGCGTCAGCGGGGAAGACAAGACGGGCTCAAGCAGCGAGGCTCCGCGAGCCGAGCGTTAGCCCTCTTCCTGAGAAAAAGACCTCACCCGCGTCAGCGGGGAAGACAAGACGGGCTCAAGCAGCGAGGCTCCGCGAGCCGAGCGTTAGCCCTCTTCCTGAGAAAGAGGTGTGGGGCTGCGTCAACCCGGATAACCGCAGCCCCGTCCCCGCCTTCGCGGGGATGACAATCGACGGGTCGCGCCCAGGCCGCGAGCGACCGCGTCGCGAGCGGTAGCGCCCTTAAATGTAACGCCGCAGGCTGCGGGCCAGCTCGTCCTTGCCGCCGCGCTTCATCTGCGGCTGATAGGCGACGCGGGCGTGTTCCTGGCAATAGACGCCTTCCGAGGCGCGACGGCCGCAGAAGCTGAACTCGGTCGAGGACGGATCGCCGATCGGCCATTTGCACATGTGCGCCCCCAGGGTCATCACCGTGGCGGTGCCGGGCATCTCGGCGACGGCGGGCAGGCTGGGCGCGGCCACGGCGGGCCGGGGGGCGGCGGGCTGGGCGGCCTCGGTCCGGCCCCCCTCAAGGCGTCGGGGCGCCGAGGGCTGTGCGGGCGGTGTGGTCCGCGTGCGGGCCGGGCGGAAGGTCGTGGTGCGGGCGGGCTGGGACGGCGTCGCGCGACCCGACAGGCCCAGGCGGTGCACCTTGCCGATCACGGCGTTGCGGGTGACGCCGCCGCCCAGCTGCTTGGCGATCTGGGAGGCCGACTGGCCTTCCAGCCACAGCTTCTTCAGTGCGCCGACGCGATCTTCGGTCCAGCCTGCGGTCATGACACCCTCCGGGTCGAGCGATTCAAGATGTGGCGCCTGAAGCCCCCCTTGGGTCCCCTCAGCCACAACTAATCGTAAACGAGCCGTTAAGGGACGCAAGATGTGCGAATCAGTCCGTCCACAGAAACCACATCTTGAATCGGCGTTCTGCGAGACGGCGTCCGGAAGGGAGGCTGGAGTCCGGGAGAGCAGAAAAGTGACTCTCACTTCTCCAATCCGCCCCCCCGACCCCGCAAGGTCGCGCGCGTGCCGATGATCGCGATGCCAGGGCATGATCGTTTGAGCTGGACCCACGTCGTGGGTCCAGCCGAAAGCGTGAACCATGCCCTCGCTGATCTCTGGAGCCTGTTCACTGCATCGGCGTAATCGCAAAGCGATTCCACCTCAGCCGATCAGGCTCTAGCATGCAGTCACGCCAGAAGCGGTCGTGTCGGCCCTACTGCGCCGAGATCCGGATCAACTGGCCGTTGTCCTCGTCGGTGATGGCCCAGACGGCACCGTCCGCCGCCACGGCCAGGTCGCGGATGCGCTTGCCAAAGTCGGCGATCAGCCGCTCCTCGCCCACCACACGGTCGCCGTCGAGCACCAGACGGGTGATCGCCTTGCCGCCCAGGCACGCGATCAGCAGATTGCCGTCCCACCCGGGGAACATCGCCCCGGAGTAGAAGGTCTGGCCCCCCGGCGCGATGACGGGATCCCAGTAATAGACCGGCTGCTCCAGGCCCTCGCGCGCCGTGATGCCGTCGTTGACGGGGCCGCCCGCATATTCCACCCCATAGGTGATGACGGGCCAGCCATAGTTCCTGCCCGCCTCGGGCCGGTTCAGCTCATCGCCGCCACGGGTGCCGTGTTCGATGGTCCAGACGTGGCCGGTGCCCGGCTGGACGGCCACGCCCTGGACGTTGCGGTGACCCAGGGACCAGATCTCGGGCCGCGCCCCCGCCGTGTTCACGAAGGGATTGTCGACCGGCACCGAGCCGTCGGCCTTGATGCGGATGACCTTGCCCATGTGCGAGCCCAGGTCCTGGGCCTGGGGCCGCATCGGCCTGTCCGACCGCTCGCCCAGGGTGACGAACAGGTGGCCGGCCGGATCGAAGGCCAGGGAGGATCCGAAATGCTTGTCGCCGTCATAGGTGGGCAGGGCCCGGAAGATGACGCGGACCTCGCCCACGGAGGTGCCGTCGTCCGACAGCCGCCCGCGCGCGACCGAGGTCGCATTGCCCCCCTCGCGCGGCTCCGCATAGCTCCAGAAGATGGTCCGGTCGGTCGCGAAGGACGGCGACAGGACGACGTCCAGCAGGCCGCCCTGGCCGCGCGCATCGACGGCGGGCAGGCCGGTGATCGGCGCGCCGACCTCGCCCCCGGTGGTGATGATCCGCAGGCGGCCCGGCCTCTCGGTGACCAGCCAGCGGCCGTCCGGCAGCAGGGCCAGGCCCCACGGATGGGACAGGCCCGAGGCCATCACCGTGGTCGTCAGGGCCTGATCGGTGCGCACGCCCGGCGCGCGGGTCTGGCCCTCGAAGGCCGGGGTCTGGCTCGCGCCGTTGGCGGGCCGTGTCTCCACCGGGGCTCCGGCGGCCGGGGTCCGGGACTGGCCGCTGGCCTGACAGGCGGCGATGAGCACGAGGATGGACGTCGAGGCGGCGAGCAGAAGCGGGCGCATGGCGATCTCCAGATCGAACAGATAGGACAATGTCTGCCCCGAACAGGGCCCGGGCTCCAGTGTTCCGCCAAGGATCCGGCCCGCGTCGTGCTGTCGCGCCGATCGCTCGCCGGGAGCGGACGGAATGGCGACTTGAACCGCGCGGGCCTGAACGATATACGCACGCCTCTCGCGCGCGGCCCCGGCCGCCCGCGCTCTGCCCCACGGGCCAGAGGCTGGGTAGCTCAGATGGTTAGAGCGGTGGATTCATAACCCACAGGTCGGCGGTTCGATCCCGCCTCCAGCCACCAACCGCGCGATATTCACGATCGAGACGGGCTTTGTCGGCCGGGCCTATGCGCCGGACGGTCTTCGATCGATCCGGATCGGCCGGGCGCTTGCGATCAGGGTGTCGAGACGGCTGGACAGGGCCAGCCCGGACTCGGTCAGATACAGATGCCGGGACACCGCTTCGCGACTGTTTGCGGCCATGAACAGCCATCCGCGGGCGGGCGGCAGAACGCCGGGGTCCTCGGCCCCCAGGAGCGCTCGCGAGGCGCGTGACGCGGTTGCGGCGGTCGTCTGCATCAGGGCGGCGAGTTCCTTGACCCGGACGCCGGGATTTTCCGCTACGTAGAGAAAGGCCAGGATCTCGGACACGGTGATGCCCGGAGCATCCCGACGTATCAACACCAGGCTGGCCAGAAGCGTGTTGCGACGACGGCCGGCAGCCTCAGTCGTCAGCATATGGCGTCACGACGATCGTCGGGGTGGCCGGGCGACGCGATGCCCTGGGTTTTCGCCGCCGGACGTTCAGAACCGCGTGCGGGAAGCGGCGCCGGAGCGCCTGGAACTGCTGCTGAACGGCTGCAGTCTCGCGATCAGCTTCGGACTGATCCGCCGCATCGATATCGATGGTTACGGTCGCCCGCAAACGGATCGGCGCGTCCGGACCGGACTCGACCTGGCCGGCCCCGGCCCTGCGATGCTGCTGGGCACCGGCTGCCTGAACCGCGAGCATCGCCCATGCGATGCTGGACTGGACAAGCAGAAGCCACTCGGAACGAAACGGGTGCGTCATGAACCGTGCCTCCTCTGTCGTCGCCCATCCGATGAACCCCCGGCGCCTATGACGATAATGTCGCAAAATGGAGCGTGCGGTAAGTCTACGACCCAGGCCCGGCTTCCGGTGTGATGACAGGTCGCATATTCGCCATCGTGGATGGAGTTCAACGGTGCCGATCCGATGCGGTCCAGCGACGCTCTCTCGCAACCGATCGATCGGCCCAGCGTTCACGAAGAAGGTTCATCCCTTTTCGAGGACACTCATGATCAAGCGCTCTGCCTCTCTTCCGATCGCCCTGGCCATCGCTTGTCTGGGAATGGCCGCCTGCTCGCCCGCGGAACAGGAACAGACCGAAGCCCGGGCCGACGCGGCCGGTGACAAGGCCGGGGTCACGGCCGAAAACACGGGATCGGCGCTGAAGGAAGAGGCATCCCAGGTCGGATCGGCCATCGCCGCCGGTGCCTCTGAAGCCGCCCAGGAGGTCGACGAGGCCGCCGACTCCCTGGCCCGCAAGGCCGATGCGCAGAAGGCCGAGACCGCCTCGGACACCCAGGGCAACGCAACGCCGGACTGAGACGACGGCCGGCGTCAGCGCTCCGCCAGCACCGCGTCGATCAGGGCCCGCGCTTGCGGGCTCGACCAGTCCGCCTCGCCCGCAAAGGCCGCGCGGATACGCCCCTGACGGTCCAGCAGGATCGTCTGGGGCATCTTGCCCTTGCCCGGAAACTCGAACGGCAGCTGGAATTTCGGGTCGCTGTAGAAGGGCAGGGGATCGTGGACGTCGATGAAGCTCTTCGCATCGGCCAGGGCATCCGCCCCGACGTCGACATTGATCGGCAGGACGACCAGATTGCCGTCTGGATAGGCCGAGGCCAGGGTCGCCAGGGTCGGCATCTCGGTGCGGCACGGCGCGCACCACATGGCCCACAGATTGACCAGCACCACCTTGCCCCGGAAGTCGGCGAAACGGGTGTCGGCGCCATCGCGGGTCCTGAAGACATAGTCGGGCGCGACATCCAAGGCGGCGGGTGTCTCCAGCGCGGTCAGCGGTCCGGTCGCGAACCGGGACAGTTCGCTCTTTTCGGCCACTACGGGCGCGGACGCTTTGAACGGACCGGCCTTCATCGCATATAGGGTGCCGATCGTCCCGCCCGCGAGGACGCCCGCGATCGCACCCGCGATCAAAACGACCTTCAACGAGCCGCTCATGCCTCAGTCCCCTGCGCCGACGCCCGATGCGGGCGAGACGGCCACGCCGCAATCCGGCCAGACCCTATGGGGTGGACGCTTCTCCGCCAAGCCCGCCGACATCATGCAGGCGATCAACGTCTCCATCGGCGTCGATCAGCGCCTGTGGGCACAGGATCTGGCCGGATCGCGGGCGCATTGCCGCATGCTGATCGCCCGGGGCATCGTCACGGCCGGGGACGGCGCAGCCATCCTGTCCGGCCTCGACACCATTCAGGCCGAGATCGAGGCCGGGACCTTTCCCTTCCGCGACGAATACGAGGACATCCACCTGAACGTGGAGGCCCGGCTGTCCGAGCTGATCGGCGAACCGTCGGGGCGGCTGCATACGGCCCGCAGCCGCAACGATCAGGTGGCGCTGGATTTCCGCCTGTGGGTCCGCGATGCCTGCGACTGCACAGTGGCGCAGCTGACGACCCTGCAGCAGGCCCTGCTGGCGCGGGCCGAACAGCACGCCGGCGACCTGATGCCCGGCTTCACCCATCTGCAGACCGCCCAGCCCGTGACCCTGGGTCATCATCTGATGGCCTATGTCGAGATGTTCGGACGCGACGCGGGCCGCTTCGCCGACGCCCGCGCCCGGATGAACGAGAGCCCGCTGGGGGCGGCGGCCCTGGCCGGTTCACCCTTCCCCATCGACCGCCATGCGACGGCGCAGGCGCTCGGCTTCGACCGGCCGATGGGCAATTCGCTCGACGCCGTGTCCGACAGGGATTTCGCGCTGGAGACTCTGGCGGCCGCCTCGATCGCGGCGGGCCACCTGTCGCGGTTCGCCGAGGAGATCGTGGTCTGGATGACGCCGATGTTCGGCTTTGCGTCCCTGCCCGACGCCCTGACGACCGGCTCGTCGATCATGCCGCAGAAGCGCAACCCCGACGCCGCCGAACTCGTCCGGGCCAAGACCGGCCGCATCCTGGGATCGTTCGTCGCCCTGTCGACCGTGATGAAGGGTCTGCCGCTGGCCTATTCCAAGGACATGCAGGAGGACAAGCCGCCGGTGTTCGAGGCCATGGACGCCCTGGACCTGGCCCTGACCGCCATGACGGCGATGGTGACGGCGTTCCAGCCGAACACCCTCCGGATGGCCGAGGCGGCGGGATGGGGATTTTCCACCGCCACCGACCTGGCCGACTGGCTGGTGCGCGAGGCCGACCTGCCGTTCCGCCAGGCGCACCATGTCACCGGCGCGGCAGTGAAGCGGGCGGAGGCTCTGGGCGTGGGTCTGGCGCAACTGCCGCTGAAAGAACTGCAGGCCCTGCATCCCGCCATCACCGAAGAGGTTTACAAGGTGCTGACCCCTGAGGCTTCCTGCGCCAGCCGCCAGAGTTTTGGGGGCACCGCGCCGGAACAGGTCCGTGCGCGCATCGTCGAATGGAAAGCGCGTCTCGCATGAAAAAGCTGATCGTCGCGGGCACGCTGGCCCTGACCGCCCTCGCCACCGCCGGATGTGGCCGGATCGCGGACCTGGAAACGCCCGCCCCGCGCGAGACCGAACGCGCCCAGCGCGACGCCCGCGCGCCCGACCTGCCCGATCCCGCGACCGTCAACCGCCCGTCCAGCCAGATTCCGATCGACGGCGGCCCGTCGAACCCGTTTGGCTCGCACGCCGCCGCGCGCGATCCGCGATAGGCCGGTCGGCACCTTGGATCATTTCCAGCTGCGGGACGGCACCCTTCACGCCGAAGACGTGCCGCTCGACGCCCTCGCGGCCGAGGTCGGGACACCGGCCTATGTCTATTCGACCGCGACCCTGACGCGGCACTATGGCGTGCTGAGGGACGCCGTCGACGCCCATCCGGCCGCGTTCGGCGACGCCCTGATCGCCTTTGCGGTCAAGGCCAACGCCAATCTGTCGGTGCTGGCCACCCTGGCCCGGCTGGGATCGGGGGCGGACACGGTGTCGGAGGGCGAGATCCGCCGCGCGCTGAAGGCGGGCATTCCGGCCGGAAAGATCATCTTCTCCGGCGTCGGCAAGACCGATGCCGAACTGGCCTGTGCTCTGGACGTCGGGGTGCGCCAGATCAATGTCGAGAGCCCGGCCGAGCTGGACCGGTTGATTGCCGTCGCCGCCGAGAAGGGGCGCGTTCCCGACATCGCCATCCGGGTGAACCCGAAGATCGGGGCGGGCGGCCATGCCAAGATCACCACGGGCGGCGAGGGCGACAAGTTCGGCATCCCGGCCGACGAGGCCCTGGCCCTGTATGCCCGCGCCGCCGCCAGTCCACATGTGACCCCCGTCGGTCTGGCCTGCCACATCGGCAGCCAGATCATCGACCTGTCTCCGCTGGAGGCCGCCTTTCGCCTGCTGCGCGAGATGACCCTGACCCTGCGCGGCCAGGGCCTGTCGGTGACCCGGCTGGACCTCGGTGGCGGTCTGGGCGTGCCCTATTCGGGCGGGGCCGAGACGGCGTCGGTGGCCGACTATGCGGCGATGGCGGCGGGGGTGCTGGACGGGCTGGAGGTCGAGGCCGCGTTCGAGCCGGGCCGCCTGCTGGCCGCCAACGCGGGCGTGCTGCTGGCACGGGTCATCCAGATTACCGAACGGGCGGACGGGCGGCGCTTTCTGGTGCTGGATGCCGCCATGAACGACCTGGTCCGCCCGGCCATGTACGACGCCTTCCATGAGGTGAAGCCGGTCACGCCGCGCGACGGCGACCGGATCGCCTATGACATCGTCGGGCCAGTCTGCGAGACCGGCGACACCTTCGCCCGGGGCCGCGACCTGCCGCCGCTCCAGGCCGGAGACCTCGTCGTCTTTACCGGGGCCGGGGCCTATGGCGCGGTGATGTCGAGCGAATACAACAGCCGTCCCCTGGTGCCGGAGGTGTTGGTGGATGGGGCGCGCCGGGCTGTGGTGCGCGGGCGGCCGACCTATGAGGAGATGCTGGCGCGGGAAGCCGTGGCGGGGTGGCTTTAGGGTTCTCCGGCCTCTCTTCCGTCATTCCGGGCGCAGCGCAGCGGAGACCCGGAACCCGGCGGCGCGCGATCGCGCGAACCTGTCACGCACACGGCTCGCTGAACCCTTTCGCCTGCGCTGCGCTACGGCGCCGCCGGGTTCCGGGTCTGCGGGTCGCTGCGCTCGCCTTCACCCGGAATGACGAAGTTGGAGTTACCCCAGAAACCGCGTCACCGCCGCCAGAAACCGCCCCGGCTGGTCGATCATGACCATGTGCTCGGCCCCCTCGATCCGCTCGAAGCGCGCGGGGCGGGGCAGGTTGCGGTAGCCGGCCTGGAACAGGCCATCCAGATGCGCCCGGGGCGAGCGGTCGTCGGGGCTCCAGCCGTAGACGACGGTGACGGGGGCCATGATGTCGGGAAGGCGGTTCCTCAGGTCGGTGGTCATGACCTCGTACAACCCTTGCGCCAGCACCTGACGGTCGCCGCCCTGCCAGCCGACGGCGGAGAAGACACTGTCCGACGCTCCGCCCAGCTGGTCGCCCAGCGCCGTGCCCTGGGCGCGCAAGGCCTCGTCGCCGAGGAACAGCAGGGCCTGATAGGCGATCCGCGCGATCGGCTCGACGTCGCCGACGGTGGCTCCGGGGCTGATCAGGGACGGGAAAAAGGGCGTGGCGTCCACCACCATGACCCGGCCGACGGCACCGCCCCGCCCGTCACGCCCGGCATCGGCCGCGGCCCGCAGCGCCACCAGACCGCCCATGGAGTGGCCGATGACCGCCGGGCGATCGAGCCGCGCCCCGGCGATATAGCGTCGCAGCTCGGCCGCGACCGGCCCGACCAGGGCTCCATTGGTATTGGCTCCGGACGGCACGTCGCCGAAGCCCCGGATCGAGACGATGTGGACCCTGTGGGTGTCGTCCAGCCTGTCGGCCGTGCGCCGCCAGACCGCGCCGGTCGAGGCCAGGCCGGGAATCAGGATGACGTCCGGGCCGCTGCCACGGACCGAAACGACGATACGGTCGGAGGCGAACGGCCGGGATGGCGCCTGGGCCTGGGCCAGACCGGGCAGGGTCAGCAGGGCGAGGATCAGCAGGAGGAAACGGCGCATCCTGTACACATGGACGGCCATCGCGGCATTTGGTTGGCGCCCTTGAAATCCGCGTCGCACAGGCGTGAAGTACGCGCAATGACCTCTGGGGGAGGATGCGATGAGAAGGCTCAGTTGTTTTGGAATTCTGGCCGCGATGGCCGGCGCTTTGGTCATGGCGGGATCTGCCGTGGCGCAGGACGAACCAGCCCCGCAGGAGATGACGGTTGACCCTCCGCCCGCGCCTGCGCCCACGGGTCCCGACTGGTGGGTCTTCTCGCGGTCCGACCAGCGCGGCTATCTGATCGACGTGAACAGCGTCGCCCGGACCGGCGACGAACTGACCGTCACCATGGCAAGGGTCCCTCGCCAGGCCGATCCGGCAGACTACAGCCACACCGTGGAGGTCTTCGGCATCCGCTGTACCGCCCGCGAGTCCCATGTCGATCAGTCCATGGATGTGCTCGAGGACGGATCACCGACCGAACCCTATGCCACGGGCGAACCGTGGGAGTCCGTTCGGCCGGGCTCGCTGGACGAAGGGGCCCTGGCGATCGCCTGCGAGGATCGTCGCCCGCCGGGTCCGTCCTATCCCGACATCAAGGCCTGGATCGACGCCGGTCGGCCCTGAGGCCCCGACGAAAGACGGCCCCGGACTCGCATCCGGGGCCGTCTTCGTCTTGGGCGTAGAGAGGGATCAGGCGGCGGCCTTCACCCCGGCGAAATTGCCGTAGAAGGTCTCGCCCTTCGCGGCCATGTCGCGCAGCAGCTGCGGCACGCGGAAGCGGTCGCCGTAGCGCTCGGCGTATTCGTCCGCCTGGGCCACAAAGGCCTTCAGCCCGATCTGGTCGATCATGGTGATGGGGCCGCCGGTCCAGGGCGCAAAGCCCCAGGCCAGGATGGCACCGACGTCGGCCTCGCGCGGGTCATCGATGACGCCCTCTTCCCAGCATTTGGCGACCTCGACGGCCTGGCGATACAGCAGGCGGCGCTTCTGGTCCTCGACCAGCTCGGGCGTCGAGTCGTTGATGGTGACCGTCGCCAGATCCGACAGGCCGGACCAGAGCTTCTTGGGCTTCACATCATAGTCGTAGAAGCCCTTGCCGTTCTTGCGGCCATAGCGACCCAGGTCCTCGACCATCTTGCGGACGATCTCGTGGCCCTCGATCGGCACATAGGCGTCGCCGAGGTCCAGCGCCGTCTGCTTGGCGATCTTGACCGACAGGTCCAGCGCAACGTCGTCGTGCATTTCCAGCGGGCCGCGCGGCATGCCGGTCATCCGGCCCAGGTTGTCGATCAGGGCGGGGGCGTAACCCTCCTCCAGCATCGCCAGCCCCTCGGCCACATAGGTGCCGAAGCAGCGCGAGGTGTAGAAGCCGCGGCCGTCGTTGACGACGATCGGCGTCTTCTTGATCTTGATGATGTAATCCAGAGCCTTGGCGATCGCGGCCGGGCCGGTCTTTTCGCCCAGGATGATCTCGACCAGCATCATCTTGTCGACGGGCGAGAAGAAGTGGATGCCGATGAAGTCCTCTGGCCGCACGCTGGCCTCGGCCAGACCGGTGATCGGCAGGGTCGAGGTGTTCGATCCGAAGACCGCGCCGGGGGCCAGCTGGGCCTCGGCCCGCTTCGTCACATCGGCCTTGATCTCGCGGTTCTCGAACACCGCCTCGATGATCAGGTCCGAGCCCTTGATCTGGTCGTAGTCGGTGGTGGCGACGACGGAGGCCAGCAGGGCGTCAAACTTCTCTTGCGTAATCTGCACCTTGGACAGGCGCTTCTTCAGCAGGTCGGCGACATGGGCCTTGCCCTTGTCGGCGTCCTCCTGCGTCCGGTCGATCAGGATGGTCTGGATGCCGGCGAGCGCCTGCACATAGGCGATGCCCGCGCCCATCATGCCGGCCCCGATGACGGTGACCTTCTTCGGGTCGGAGGCGGGGATCCCGGCGGGACGCACGGCCCCCTTGTCCAGCTCCTGCTTGGACAGGAACAGCGAGCGGATCATGCCCTGGGCCTGGGGCGTCATCAGGGTCCTGATGAAATAGCGGGTCTCGATCCGCAGGGCCGCATCCATCGGCACCTGGATGCCTTCATAGACGGCCTTCATCAGGTTCACGACGGCCGGATAGTTGCCGTAGGACTGCTTCCTCAGCATCGCATTGCCGACGAGGAAATTCTGGATGCCGGCCGGGTGATAGGGGCCGCCGCCGGGCTGTTTGAAGCTCTTGTCGTCCCACGGCTGGACGGCTTTCCCGCCGCCCCTGATCCAGGCCCTGGCGGCCTCGACCTCGGTGCCGGCGGGCACGACCTCATGCACCACGCCTGCGCCCTTGGCGTCGTTCGGCCGCCAGGACGAGCCCGAGCTCATCGCCGTCATCGCCGCCTGGACGCCGATCAGGCGCGTCAGCCGCTGGGTGGCGCCGCCACCGGGGAACAGGCCGACCTTGATCTCGGGCAGGCCCAGCTGGATCTTGGGGCTGTCTCCGACCACGCGGTAGTGGCAGGCCAGGGTGACTTCCAGCCCGCCGCCCAGCGCCAGGCCGTTGATCGCGGCCGCCACCGGCTTGCCGCAGGTCTCCAGCGCGCGCAGGGCTCCGTTCAGCTTCCAGCCCGCGTCGAAGGCGGCCTGCAGATCGCCCGAGCCGGACAGCATGCCCGAGGCCATGTCGCCCAGGTCCGCCCCGGCGCAGAAGCCCGAGGCCTTGCCCGAGGTGATGACCGCGCCCTTGATGGCGTCATCGGTCCTGATGCGCTCGACCAGTTGGGGAAGCTCGTCCATGACCTTGCCGGTCAGGGTGTTCATCGACCGTCCCGGGACGTCGAAGGTGATCAGGGCGATGCCGTCGGCGTCGACGTCGATCTTGAAGTTTTCCATCGTAGTTCCTCCCGAAATCCTCCCCCGTTGGGGGAGGGGGACCGCGAAGCGGTGGAGGGGGCCCACCGCAGACGCTGGCGTATGGGGCCAGCCCCCTCAGTCAGCTTCGCTGACAGCTCCCCCAACGGGAGAGCATTGCGAAAATCAAACGCGCTCGATCACCGTGGCGGTGCCCATGCCGCCGCCGATGCACAGGGTGATCAGGGCGGTCTCCTTGCCGGAGCGTTCCAGCTCATCGAGGGCGATGCCGGTGATCATGGCACCGGTGGCACCCAGGGGGTGGCCCATGGAGATGCCGCCGCCGTTCACGTTCATCTTGTCGTGCGGGATGTCCAGCGCCTGCATGTAGCGCAGGACGACGGCGGCGAAGGCCTCGTTCAGTTCCCACACGTCGATGTCGGCGACGGTCATGCCCAGCTTGCCGAGCAGCTTCTTCGTCACGAACTCTGGACCGGTCAGCATGATCGAGGGCTCCGACCCGATCGAGGCGGCCCCCTTGATGCGGGCGCGCGGCTTTAGGCCCAGGGCCTTGCCGGCTTCGAGGCTGCCGATCAGCACGCCGGCCGAACCGTCGACGATGCCGGACGAGTTGCCCGGCGTGTGGACGTGGTTGACGCGCTCGACCTCGGGATAGCGCTGGTTGATGACGGCGTCGAAGGCCATCTCGCCCATCATGGCAAAGGAGGGGTTCAGCCCGCCCAGCGACTGCATGTCGGTATTGGGACGAATGGTCTCGTCGCGGTCCAGCTGGACCAGACCCAGCTGGTTCTTCACCGGCACGACCGATTTCGAGAAGTTTCCGGCGGCCCAGGCGGCGGCGGCGCGCTTGTGCGACTCCATCGAATAGGCATCGACGTCGTCGCGGCTGAAGCCGTATTTCGAGGCGATCATGTCGGCCGAGACGCCCTGGGGCACGAAATAGGTCGGGAAGGCGCTGGACGGATCGACCGGCCAGGCCCCGCCGTCCGAGCCCATCGGCACGCGGCTCATGGCCTCGACGCCGCCGCCGACGGCGAAGTCGGCCTCGCCGGACTTCACCTTGGCCGCTGCCATGTTCACGGCCTCGAGGCCCGAGGCGCAGAAGCGGTTGATCTGGACGCCGGCCACCGTCTGGGCCCAGCCCGCCGACAGCACGGCCGTGCGGGCGATGTCCGCGCCCTGTTCGCCCACCGGCGAGACGCAGCCCAGGATCACGTCGTCGACCTTCGACGTATCCAGCCCGTTCCTGTCGCGCAGGGCTTCCAGCACCTGGGTCGCCAGGCTGAGGCCGGTGATCTCATGCAGAGACCCGTCCTTCTTGCCCTTGCCGCGCGGGGTCCGCACGGCGTCGTAGATATAGGCCTCGGTCATCGGGAGGTTTCCTTTTCAGGTCCCTGTCGCTTGGCGCGCGGCGCTTCGCTGGCTGAGGGACGGAGGACGGTTTCGACGCTGAACGTCACAAACCCTACGTTTACGTCAACGTCAAGATAAGAGTTGGTGAAGCGGACCGGGAACGGCGACGCTTCCGAGGGATTTTACCGGCATGAAACGACGAACCCTGACCGCCTGCATCGGGGCGCTGATCCTGCCCGCCATGGCGGCCTGCGTCCCGTCCGGTCCATCCTCCGGCCCGCTCTGGATCCAGCCGGCTTCGGAGCAGGCGCGGACGCTGACCCCGACGCCACCGGTGGACGATTCGACGCCGTCAGACGAGATCGAGCGCCGGTTGCTGGCGGCCCAGAATGTCGAGCGCACCCGGGTCGGCGCGCCGCCCCTGGTCTGGAGCGAGACGCTGGAAGCCGAGGCGGACGACTGGGCCAGGGCCCTGATCGAGACGGGCCGGTTCGCGCACGACCCGCGGCCTCATGGCCATGGGGAGAACCTGTGGACGGGCTGGGGCGGTCGGGCCTTCACGCCCGAGGACATGGTCGGTGACTGGATCAGGGAACGGGCGGACTATCGCCCGGGCGTCTTTCCGGACGTCAGCCGGACCGGGGACTGGGTCGCCGTCGGTCATTACACCCAGCTGATCTGGAGCGGGACGACCCATGTCGGCTGTGCGATCGAGACGCGCGCCGATCAGTCGCTTCTGGCCTGCCGCTACGCTCCGCCCGGAAACGTCGACGGTCGGGCACCGTTCTGATTCCCGATCAGGTCCTCATGTCGGGCGGCGTCGCTTCCCCGGTCAGCAGGCGGATCGCTTCCTCGACGGTGACCACCGTCTGGGCCTGCGACCCCAGTCGGCGGATGGCGACCTCGCCCTTCTCGGCCTCGTTCCGGCCCACGACGGCGATGACCGGCACCTTGCCGACGGAATGTTCGCGCACCTTGTAGCCGACCTTCTCGTTGCGCAGATCGGTCTCGACGCGAAGGCCCGCCGCCTTGAACTTCGCGGCGACCTCATGCGCATAGTCGTCGGCGTCCGAGGTGATGGTCGCCACCACCGCCTGCACCGGCGCGAGCCACAGCGGGAAGGCCCCGGCGTAGTTCTCGATCATGATGCCTATGAAGCGCTCGAAACTGCCCAGAATGGCCCGGTGCAGCATCACGGGTCGATGCTTCTGACCGTCCTCGCCGACGTATTCCGCATTCAGCCGTTCGGGCAGGACATAGTCGAGCTGCAGGGTCCCGCAGGTCCACTCGCGGCCGATGGCGTCCTTGACCACGAAATCCAGCTTGGGCGCATAGAAGGCCCCGTCGCCCTCGGCGATCACGGGATCGACCCCGGCCAGACGCGCGGCCTCGCCCAGCATGCCCTCGGCCTTGTCCCAGAATTCATCGGACCCGGCGCGGACTTCGGGGCGGGTGGCCAGGTTGATGTAGGCGGTCTGCATGCCCAGGTCGGCGTGGACGATCCGGGTCAGCTCGATGAACCGGCGCGTTTCCTCGACGATCTGGTCCTCGCGGCAGAAGATGTGGGCGTCGTCCTGGGTGAAGCCGCGCACCCGCATCAGGCCGTGCAGGGCCCCCGACGGCTCATAGCGGTGACAGGCCCCGAACTCGGCCATGCGCAGCGGCAGCTCGCGGTAGGACCGCTGGCCGATGCCGAAGATCTGGACGTGGCCCGGACAGTTCATCGGCTTCAGGCTGAGGGTCTCGCCCTCCACCGTCTCGCAGACGAACATATTGGGCCGGTATTTCTCCCAGTGGCCCGAGGCCTCCCAGAATTTGCGATCCAGCACCTGGGGCGTCTTGACCTCGACATAGCCGGCGGCATCCAGGCGGCGGCGCATATAGGCCTCGATGACCTGCCACAGCACCCAGCCCTTGGGGTGCCAGAAGACCATGCCCCGGCCCTCTTCCTGCATGTGGAAGAGCTCCATCTGGCGACCGAGCTTCCGGTGATCGCGCTTCTCGGCCTCCTCGATGCGCAGCAGATAGGCGTCGAGATCCTCTTTCGTGGCCCAGGCGGTGCCATAGATGCGCTGCAACTGTTCGCGGCTGCTGTCGCCCCGCCAGTAAGCCCCGGCCAGCTTGGTCAGCCTGAAGGCCTTTCCCACCGACCGGGTCGAGGGGAAGTGCGGGCCCCGGCACAGGTCGATCCAGTCGCCCTGCCTGTACAGGGTGATGGTCTGGTCCCCCGGCAGGTCGCGGATCAGCTCGGCCTTGAACCTTTCGCCCCGGGCCTCGAAAAAGGTGATCGCCGCGTCGCGGTCCCAGACCTCGCGCTCGAACCGGGCGTCGCGGTCCACGATCTTCGCCATTTCCTTTTCGATGGCGGCGAAGTCGTCGGTCGAGAAGGGCGTCTCGCGGTAGAAGTCGTAATAGAATCCGTCCTCGATCGCCGGGCCGATCGTGACCTGGGTGCCGGGGAACAGCGTCTGCACCGCCTCGGCCAGCACGTGGGCCGTGTCGTGGCGGATGGTGTAGAGCGCGTCGGGGTCGTCGCGCATGATCAGGCGGAACGATCCGCCCGTCTCCAGAACCCGGTTCAGGTCGCGCTGCTCGCCGTTCAGCTCGGCGAGGACGGCCTTTTTGGCCAGCGAAGGCGAGATGGCGTGGGCCACGTCCCGCGCGGTCGATCCGGCCGGATACTCACGCGTCGCGCCGTCGGGAAAGGTCAGCTGGATCATCGGTCTTCAGTCTCACGGGGCGGAACCGGGTCATATCCCGAACCGCCGAAGGGGTGGCATTTACAGAGCCGACGCAGGGTCAGCCACCCCCCCTTTCGCAGGCCGTGCCGGATCAGGGCGTCCCGCCCATAGTCCGAACAGGTGGGCAGGAACCGGCACGACTGGCCAAAGAAGGGGCTGAGCGTCAGCTTGTAGCCGCGATGGGCCGCGCGCACGCCACGCTCGTAGAGGGTTTTATGCGTCATCCGGTCAGGCCGCGCCTGCCAGTTCGGCGCGGGCGGCGAGCGCCTGGGTCACCGCCTCGAGCGTCGCCTCGAGCGCGACCATCGTGGAGGCGTGGCGCGCGGGATAGTCGGCCACCTGTTTGAGGACACGCAGCCCGTCGAACCGGCCTTCGGGCCCCTCGCCGCCGGATTTCAGCATGGACAGCATGGCGTCCCGGGCTGACTGCAGGTCGTCGGTCGTGGCCCCCAGGACGACCTCACCGACCACGCCCGCCGCCGCCTGGCCCAGGGCGCAGGCCTTCACGTCCTGGGCGAAATCCGCGACCCGGCCGTCGGCGTCGAGAACGACATCGACCGTCGCCCTGGACCCGCAAAGCCTTGCCACCCGCTCGCCTGTGCCTTCAGGCGCGGCAAGCCTTCCGGCGTGCGGCAGGTTCGCCGCCAGCGTCAGGATGCGCGCGCTGTAGAGATCGTCGATCATGGGTCCAAGATAGGCGGCGGGCGGGTCCGGGAGAAGTCGCCCTTTGGGCCCGGCGTCAGAAACCGTGCATTTGTCACAGAAGGGATTGCCGGTTAGCGTTCCTCCTTCCCCGTCATTTCTGTCTTCAAATCGCCAAGGAATATCCATGCGTCTGTCCCTGATCGCCGCCGTTTCCGCCCTCGCCCTGACGGCGATCGCGCCCAGCGCGCTTGCCGCGCCGATGGCCGTGGCCCAGGCCGCCGTATACTCCGACGCGCAGCTTCAGGCCTTCAGCACAGCCATGACCGCCGTCCGCGCCGCCGCACCGACCGACGGCAGCGCCCCCAATGCCGAACAGCAGGCCGCCATGGCCGCGGCAGTGTCGTCGTCCGGCATGGACATCGCAGCCTTCAACGCCCTTGCCACCGCCGTGTCGACCGACGAGGTGCTGCAGGCGCGTCTGGCCGTCCTGGCCACCCCTGAATCGCCCGCCGGCTCCGTCGCCGCCTCCGTGTCGGACGCCGAGGTGGTCCGGTTCGGTGCCGCAATGGTTCAGGTTCGCGCGGCTGCCCCGACCGACGGCTCCGCTCCCACGCCCGAGCAGCAGGCGGCGATGGCCTCGGCGGTTTCGGCCTCGGGTCTGGCCCTGGATCGCTTCAACGCTATCGCCCAGGCGGTCTCGTCCGACGAGCGTCTGCGGGCCCGCCTGGAACTGGCGGACGTTCAGGCCGACTGACGCCTACTGGGTCTGCAACGAGGACCAGGTCCGGGCCGGAGCCGGCGAGGCGTCTTCCGTCGTCCGGCCCGGCTGGGGTCGGCTCTGGTTCTGCAGCCAGCGCAGGTTGCGATCGGCGGCTTCCGGAGGAAGCTCGCGCCGGATGATCTGCTCGGCCTCGCCGGTCTTGCCCTGCAGACCCAGCACCATGGCCAGGTTCAGCCGCATCTTCTGGGTGGCGGCCGGCTGGGCCACGGCGCGGCGCAACAGCGGCTCCGCCCCCGGCGCGTCGCCGTCCGTGGCCAGGGCCATGGCGGCGTTGGTCAGGACTTCCGGATTGTCGGGCGACAGGGTCAGCGCGGCTTTCCAGGCCTCCTGCGCGTCGGCCGTGCGGTTGACCTGCTGATAGGCCACCCCCAGCAGCGACAGCGGCCGCCAGTCGGCCGGAGCCTGGGCTCGGGCCTGTTCCAGGGGTGCGATCCCGTAGAAGGCCTGGCCTCGCGCGATCCGGGCCCGGCCGATCTCCAGCATGGCCTCCAGGTTTTGGGGCTGGGTGACGAGGATCTGCTCGCCGATCGCGGCCGCCTGGTCGAACTGTCCCAGCTGACGCAGCGCCTCGGCCAGACGCACGCCGGCCACCGGATCGGCCGGATTGACCTCCATCTCGCGCGACCAGAAGACCGAACGGGCCAGCGGATCGAGGCGGCCATAGGCGGCGCGCTCTTCGGCCGAGGCGGGCTGAGGCGGGGCGGCGGCCGTCGTGGCACTGGATGACTGCGCGGCAGCCATGGTGGCGATCGATCCCCCGCTGACACAGGTCAGGATGAGGAAGGCGGCTGACGCCAGGGTCCGGCTGCGTGACATGGGGCGATCCTGTCGGACATCGAGGCCCTCAGAATCGTTCTTTCGTCTCAAGCATTGGTTAACGTTCGGCCCCGGTCGAGGCGCCCGGTAAGCGCCGGTTCAGGTCAGGCCAACGCCTGCCTGCACAGCTCGAGTGCAACCAGGGCGACGGTCAGGCGCAAGATCATCCGGTTGTTGCGATGCAGGAACGTCAGGACTTCGCCAAAGATCATTTTTCCATACCCCTCGGAGGAAAGACGCCGCCGCGCCGATCCCACCGCAAGCGGATGAAAAATGCTGGTGTGGAAAGAGAGCAGGATGACGGGCCAGGCGAGAAAGAAGGGACGGCAGGCGGCACGGCCCGTGCCTGACTTTTCGGGCTCGCGCTCTGGTGCTGCGAGATGCATCCGCTAGCATCGCTGCATGTCCAGCATTTCCCTTGATCCCCTTGTGCCGCCGCAGGCATCCGAGGCCGCCAGCGCGACGCCTGTTCGCTTCGTCGGTCCGTCCGGGACGATCGCCCCGGAAGCGCGCGCCTGGGCAGAGCGACTGGGCTTCAAGGGCAAGCCGGGACAGGTCGTCGTCGTGCCCGGTGCCGATGGCGCGGTCGATCATGTGATCGTCGGCGCGGGCAAGGCCTTCGATCCCATGAGCGCCCGCGCCCTGTCGGCCAGGCTGCCGGCGGGTCTGTACCGGCTGGAGGGCGAGCCGGAGGACCAGAAGGTCGCGGCCCTGGCCTTCCTGCTCGGCCGCTACCGGTTCGATCGGTACAGGTCGGGCAAGGACGAGGATCCGGTCCGGCTGGTCGCGCCCGATGGGTTCGATGCGATGGAGGCGGGCCGGATCGCCGCCGCCTGCGCCCTGGCGCGCGAGATGGTCGATACCCCCGCGGCCGATATGGGCCCGCTGCAGATGGAGACCATCGCCCGCGAGATCGCAGAGGCGCACGGGGCCTCGATCTCGGTCGTGACCGGCGATGCCCTGCTGGAGGAAAACTACCCCGCCATTCACGCGGTGGGCCGGGCCGCTGCGCCGCATCGTGCGCCCCGCATCATCGAGATCGGCTGGAATCTGGACCATGCGGACCGGCCGCTGATCGCCCTGGTGGGAAAGGGGGTCGCCTTCGATTCGGGCGGGCTGGACATCAAGTCCGCGGCGGGGATGCGCAACATGAAGAAGGACATGGGCGGGGCGGCCCACGTCCTGGCGCTCGCAAGGCTGGTCATGCAGGCGGGGCTGGACGTGCGGCTGGTCGTGCTGGTCGCGGCGGTCGAAAACGCCATTTCCGCTGACGCCTTCCGGCCGGGCGACGTGCTGAACAGCCGCAAGGGTCTGACCATCGAGATCGGCAATACGGATGCGGAGGGGCGTGTGATCCTGGCCGACGCCCTGACGCGGGTCGGCGAGCATGAGCCGGACCTGACGCTGGATTTCGCCACCCTGACCGGGGCCGCGCGCGTGGCCCTGGGGCCGGAACTGCCACCGCTCTTTACCGATGACGAGGCCCTGGCCGCCGACCTGCTCGCGGCCGCAAGCACTGTGCGCGACCCCCTCTGGCGGATGCCGCTGTGGGCGGGCTACCGTGCTGCCATCGAGTCCGACATCGCGGACGTGCGGAATGACTCGGCCGGCTGGGCCCAGGGCGGCTCGATCACCGCCGCCCTGTTCCTGCAGAAATTCGCCCCGACCACGGGTGCCTGGGCGCATCTGGACGTCTTCGCCTGGAACAGCCGCAACCGCCCCGGCCACCCCGAGGGCGGCGAGGCGCAGGGGCTGCGCGCCGCCTACGCGATGCTGAAGGCGCGATACGGCGGGTGAACCGACCCCGCCGGGCTGTCGATCAGCCGGCGAATCAGGCCCCGCGCGAACGCAGTCGCTGGACCAGTCAGTGCGCTCTGGACGACCGCTGCTGTAAATTCCGCAGCCCGCAACATGCGTCCTCCGCGATCTCTTCGACGGCGTTGGCGTCGCCTGTCCATGTTTCGGGGTCCGTGCGCCATTAACGGGACTTTCGCCTTCGTCCGGCACAAGGGTGGACCAATGTCAGGGCCTGAGTGTTTGACCGACCCCGTTTTCCCCTTCGATCCGGCGATGACGCTGGCCCGGCCCGATCTTGCCGCGCTGGCGCTGGAAGGCCGCGTCCGGGCCGAGGCCTATCGCGCGACCGAGCCGATGCGCTGCATTCAGGCCGTAGCCGATATCCAGGCCGGGGCCTCACCCGCATCCGGGCGGACCGACCAGCTGCTGTTCGGCGAGATGTTCGATGTCCTGGAGCGCCGGGGTGGACGTGTCTGGGGTCAGGCCCGGCGCGATGGTACCGTCGGCTGGATGGACGCCGGGGCCCTCGGCCCGGCCCGTGCCCTTCCGACCCACCGGATCGCCGCCATCGATGCCGACCTGCCGCTGAACGCCCTGGTGCGGAGCGGCGACGGTTCACAAGAAGGCGCGGCTACGATCGGTGCGTTCGATGCGGACCCGGTGGCGGTCGCAGAACGGCTCCTCGGCGTGCCCCACAGCCTGGGGGCCCGTTCGTCGATGTCGACCGACGGCTCGGGACTGGTGCAACAGGCCCTGCTGGCCTGTGGCCTGGCGGGGCCCCGCCGCGCGCACGAACAAGCCGGGCTTGGCCGTGGCGTATCCCGGAGCGAGGCCCGGCGCGGCGACATCGTCGCGTGGTTGAACCAGACGCCGGGACTGAGCTGGACCGGGCACTCCGCCTTCATGCTGGACGATGCCCGGGTCCTGCACGCGACCGGCCATCATGGCGCGGTGGTGATCGAGGCTTTCGACGATGCCAATGCCCGCTACCTCGGCGATGGCTTCCAGCCTGCCGTCTTCCGTCGCCTGAACCCCTGATACGCAAACAGGCGGCCCCAAGGCCGCCTGTCGAGGTCGTCAGACCGTCCGTGCGTCAGGCGGCCGGTGCGGCCTCTGCGACGGGCGCGGTTGCATCAGCGGCCGGAGCCGCCGCTGCATCGGCTGGAGCGCTCCCTTCGACGGGCGCGGCACCTTCCGCCGGTGCCGCACCCGGTTGACGGGTCGGGTCAGGGGCCGGAATGGCAAAGCCGGGCGAGCCCTGGCTGCGCAGATAGGCGATCAGGTTCACGCGGGCGGCGGTATCACGCAGGCCGGCATAGGACATCTTGGTGCCAGGCACATATTTGGCCGGTGCCGTGATGAAGTGATCGAGGGCATCCAGCGACCAGGTCGCGTCCACGGAAATGTGGCCCTTCATCGCGTCGGAATAGGCGAAGCCCGCATGGCCGGCGACGGGCCGGCCCACAATGGCCCACAGGTTCGGGCCCGTGCCGTTCGCACCGCCCTGAGCCACGTTGTGACAGGCCTGGCAGCGCGCGAAGGCAGCCTCTCCGGCGGCCAGATCTGCGGTCGGCAGCAGGGTGCCCCAATCGGGTGGCAACTCGACATCCTCGGCTGCACCGGCCTCGACCTCTTCCGGCGCATTGACGGCATAGCCGGGCTTTTCGGGGGCCTTGGTCGTGTAGACCGCCTGCGAGACCTGCTGGACCATCAGGATGGCGAGCGCCGTCCCCAGGCCCGCACCGAAAATCTTGTTCAAGTTCAGATCGCCGCTCATCGCGTCGTCGCATCCCGTCTTCTAGAGGCCCTGTGCCATGCAGCAAACCGGGCGAATTTCTTGCGTGGGGGTCTCTGACACGCTAGCGCCGCCTTCGCAACCGGCCCGGCCCCTGTTCGCGGGTGTCGGTGCGTCGCAGGCAGGAAACGTTTCGATGACGCCTCTGATCCTCATTCCGACCCGGATGGCCGCCACGCGCCTGCCGGGCAAGCCCCTGGCGGATATCGGCGGCAAGGCGATGATCGTGCGGGCGTGGGAGAAGGCGATGGAGTCCGGCCTGCCCGTCGCCGTGGCCGCGGGCGACCCGGAGATCGTCGCCGCGATCGCGGCAGTCGGCGGTCGCGCGGTCCTGACCGATCCTGAACTGCCCAGCGGTTCGGACCGTGTGCTGGCGGCGCTGGAGACGCTGGATCCGGACGGCGAGTATGACGCGATCATCAACCTGCAGGGCGACATGCCCTTGGCCGATCCCGGCATCGCCATGGCCTGCGCGGCCCTGTTGCACGGCGAGCCGTCTTGCGACATCGCGACCCTCGTCGCACCCGAAAGCGATCCGTCGGACCGGACCAATGTCGATGTGGTCAAGGCGGTGCTGGCCATTGAAGAGGGTCACCGCCACGGCCGGGCGCTCTATTTCACCCGCTCCACCCTGTACGGCGACGCGCCCGTGTGGCGCCATATCGGCGTCTATGGCTATCGCCGCGAGGCGCTGAAGCGGTTCTGCGCCGCCCCGCCCTCGCCGCTGGAGATGCGCGAGAAGCTGGAGCAGCTCCGGGCGCTGGAGATGGGGCTGTCGATCTGGGCCACCGTGATCGCGGAGGCACCGATCTCGGTCGACAATCCGGCGGATCTGGAGGCGGCGAGGCGGTTGGCTATCGGGGATCCCTGATTCCTGATCCCTGTTCCCCCTCCACCCAGTGCTCCAGAAGCGTCCGGGCAATCGCGAACCGGGGCGGTGCCTTCACCTCGTGCGCCCCCGCCAGGACCGCCCTTGCCTCATCCCGCGTGAACCACCGCACCTCTTCCAGCTCGGTCTGGTCCGGCGTGGCGTCGTCGTCGCTGACGTCCGCGATCAGGCCGATCATCAGCTGCGACGGAAACGGCCAGGGCTGGCTGGAGTGATAGCGGACGGCCGTGACCGTCAGGCCTGCCTCCTCCTGGATCTCGCGCGCGCAGGCCTCCTCGATCGTCTCGCCCGGCTCCAGGAAGCCCGCCAGGGCCGACATCCGCCCCGCGGGCCAGGCCGCCTGACGACCCAGCAGGCAGCGATCGCCGAACACCGGCAGCATGATGGTGACCGGATCGACGCGGGGGAAATGCTCGGCGGTGCAGGCCGGGCAGATGCGCTTCCAGCCCCCGCAGGCCGTCCGTGTCTCCTGCCCGCAGTTGGCGCAGAAACCATGCCTGCGCCGCCAGTCGAACAGCGACTTGGCCCCGCCCGCGATGGCGGCGTCCGTTCCCGACAGGACCGCCGCCGCCTCGCGCATCCCGGTGAAGTTGCCCAGGCCCTGGACCGGCCCCGTCGCCGGATCGGCCGCGCCGCCGAACTCGATCGCGAAACACGGCGATCCCTTCCACAGGCCCAGGAACAGCTCGCGATCCCCGTCGCGGATCATGTCGCGGGCATGGCTCAGGGCCAACCAGGTCAGGCGCGGGCCGTCGGCATGATCCTCCAGCAGCGGCTGTCCGTCCCAGAAGACGCAGGCGAGGGCCTCGGGGCTCGCCGCCTGTTCGGCCAGCCAGTCGGGGCTGCTCCTCTGGTCGCCGGCGCGATCCAGCGGATTGCCGGCGAAGGTGTTCAGGACGGGGAGGACCATGGCCGCTTCCTAGCCGGGATCGCCCGGCCTTGGGAGAGGCGGGTTGATCTCTGCGTGATGAATCGCGATATAGAACCCGGAGATCGCGGGCGAAGGCTTCGCCAACCTGGTCAGGGCCGGAAGGCAGCAGCCACAACGAATTCCCCTTCGGGTCGCGGTCTCCACCTTCCCATGCTTTTCAGTGCGCTACCGCTCGACGCGCGGCGTCTCGCTGTTTAAGCGCGGGTTGGTGCGTCAATGCCTGGCTTGCGTTCGGGCCGGTCGCTTGCGACATCGGAGCCATGAACTTCAAGGTCGAAAAACGCGTCGGCGTCCGCGCCACGTCAGAGCGCATCTGGGACGTCATCGCCGATTTCCCGGGCTGGAACGCCTGGAACCCGGTCGAGACGGATGTGTCCGGCACCCTGGCCTTTGGCGGCTCCATAGCCCTGAGCGAGGCCGTCCCCGGTTTGCCGCCCCGCCAGTATACGGGGCGCCTTGGCGACTGGCAGCCCAACGGCCGGCTGGTCTGGATGGAGCGACGCGGCCTCCTGTTCAACGTGCTGCGCTACTACGAGATCGAGCAGCTGGAGCCCGGAAGTTGCATCCTGTCCAACGGCTTCATCTTCTCCGGCTTCCGGGGCGAGGGCTTTTACGAGAAGCATCGCAGGACCCTGCGCGCCGCCTGCGAGACGATCAGCGAGGCCCTGAGGGCCACGGCTGAGTCCTGAAGCATGATCTATTGAGACGGACCCGCTGCGTGGGTCCGTCAAAGGCGTGAATCAGGCTCTCGCCTGTGTCTGGCCTCGCGATCAGACGGCGGTTACTCGGTAGCCGCTGCGGTCGCTGAGCCGGCGCCTTTTGAGGCCTTCAACGTGTCCTGAATGTTGATGATCGCAGGCCCCAGGATCACGACGAACAGCACCGGCAGGAAGAAGAGGATCATCGGGACGGTCAGCTGGGCGGGAAGGGCCGATGCCTTCTTCTCCGCCGCCGACATCCGCAGATCCCGGTTCTCCTTGGCCATGGTGCGCAGGGCCGTACCCAGCGGGGTGCCGTACTGCTCGGCCTGGACCATGGCGGTGGAGACAGATCGGACGCCCGGGTGGTTGGTCCGTTTGGCCAGCCCTTCATAGGCCACGCGCCGCTCGGGCAGAAAGTTCAGCTCGGCCGACAGCAGGGCCAGTTCCTCTGCCAGGTCGACTGACGTGGTGCCGATTTCCTGGCTGACTTTCATGATGGCGGCCTCGATCGACATCCCGGCCTCGACGCAGATCAGCAGCAGGTCGAGCGCATCGGGAAAGGCCTGCATGATCGACTGCTGGCGCTTGGCGATGCGGTTCTTCAGATAGATGTTGGGGCCATAGAAGCCGACCAATGCCGCGAACAGGACGATGCCCAGCCGGACGGTAACCGACTGGCCGAAGTCGTTCATCACGAAGACATAGAAAATGGCCGCGAACATGAAGACGAACGGGGTGGCCAGGCGGAAGAAGTAGAAGGTCGTCAGGGGCCGCGGTCCGCGAAGCCCCGCCTGGGCCATCTGCTCGGCGACCTTGGGGTCTTCCAGCAGCTTGGCCAGCTTCAGCCGGTCGACGATCCGCTTCTTGAAGCCGTCGTCGGAGTGCCGCAGGGCGCTCTGGCCGCTGGCCATGGCCTGGCGCGAGCGCCGCTTCAGCTCGTCCCGCCGCGCCGAGACCGCCTGCATCCGCTTGTCCAGATTGACGCCGCCGCCCAGCGAGCCGAGCAGGGTCAGAATAGTGGCGAATACCAGCAAGCCGACGATGATGCTGATCAGCGTCCGGGGATCGATGATCGCGCGCATGATCTCTTCCATGTCGCCCTCCCCCTAGACCTTGAACGAGATCATTTTCTTCATCACCAGTATGCCCGTCCCCATCCACAGAGCGGCACCCAGCAGCATCACCTGGCCACGGACATCGGTGAACATCAGCCCCATGTAGGTGGGTGCCGTCAAACCGATGAGGATCATGATCACCGGGGGCAGGGAGCCGATGATGCCGGCCGATGCGAGCGCCTCGGACGACAGGGCCTTGACCTTTTCGCCCATCATCCGGCGCGCGCGCAATACGGTAGTCAGATTGGAAAGCGCCTCGCCCAGGTTGCCGCCGGCCTTCTGCTGGATGGCGATGACGATCGAGAAGTATCGCAGCTCCGGTGTGGGAATGCGCTCGTACATCTTGTCCAGAGCCTGACCCAGGGTCAGGCCGACAGCCAAACCCTCGACCAGTGTCTTGAACTCCGGCCCCACGGGCGACGGGCTCTCGCGCGCGATGATCTTGAAGCAGTCATGAACAGGCAGGCCCGACTGGATGCCGCGCACGATGATGTCCACGGCGTTGGCGAATTCCATGGAGAACTTCTTCAGCCGGCGCTTGCCGATGAAGCCAACGACCCAGCGCGGAAGGCCCAGGCCCGCGACAACGGCGATGCCGAGGGCGACAAGGACGTTCAGGCCGAGGACCAGGGGGACCAGGAAGGCCACGACGCCCAGACAGCCGCCGATAATCCAGAAGGTCCGGATGCTCATGGTCATGCCGGCGTGCTTCAGCCTCGCCTTCATTGTCATGCGCGTCTTGCGTTCCTTGCGCTCGGCCTCCCTCAGCTGAAGCTCGATGCCCTTGCGTCGGGCTTCCGGCGTATTGGCCTCCGCCTTCGCTGCCTTCTCGCGGGCGATGCGGTTGCCGACGGAGGTGAATCCCTCGGCGCGCTTCACGGCCTTTGCACTGGAATCGTCTCCGCCGACAAAGACCCAGCCCAGACCGCCGATGGTGACGAAGGCGAGAACCGCCGCGAGGATCGCAAGCATCATCCCTACTCCGCCGCGTCCAGGGCCTCGGCCAGCTCGCGCTCCAGTCCATAGTAGCGGGCGCGGTCCCAAAAGCGGGGGCGGGCTATGCCGGTCGAGCGATGACGACCGACGACCTTGCCGTTCTCGTCCTCGCCGGTGATGTCGTAGACGAACAGGTCCTGGGTCACGATCACGTCGCCTTCCAGACCCACCACCTCGGTGATGTGGGTGATCCGGCGCGACCCGTCGCGCAGACGGGAGGCCTGGATGATCACATCGACCGAGCCGACGATCATCTCTCGGATCGTCCGGGAGGGCAGGCCGTAACCCCCCATGGTGATCATCGATTCCATCCGGCTGATGGCTTCGCGCGGGCTGTTGGCGTGCAGGGTCCCCATCGAGCCGTCATGGCCAGTGTTCATGGCCTGCAGCAGATCGAAGGCTTCCGGTCCACGGACTTCGCCGACGATGATCCGTTCCGGGCGCATCCGCAGGCAGTTCTTCACCAGGTCACGCATGGTGATCGTGCCCTGGCCTTCCAGGTTGGGCGGCCGGGTTTCCAGGCGGACGACATGCGGCTGCTGCAGCTGCAGTTCGGCCGCATCCTCGCAGGTGATGACGCGCTCGGTCGGGTCGATGAAAGCGGTCAGGGTGTTCAGCAGGGTCGTCTTGCCAGAGCCGGTGCCCCCCGAGATGACGATGTTGCAGCGGCAGGCGCCGATGACGCCGAGGACGCGGGCCCCTTCCGGGCTGATGGAGGCGTACTCCACCAGGTTCTTCATCGTCAGCTTGTCTTTCTTGAACTTCCGGATCGTCAGGGTCGCGCCGTCGATGGCCAGGGGCGGGGCGATGACGTTGACGCGGCTGCCGTCGGGCAGGCGGGCGTCGCAGATCGGGGAGCTTTCGTCCACGCGGCGGCCGACCTGGCTGACGATCCGCTGGCAGATGTTCATCAGCTGGGTGTTGTCGCGGAAGCGGACGTTTGTCAGCTCGACCTTGCCGTTCACCTCGATGAAGACCCGGCCCGCGCCGTTGACCATGATGTCGGCGATGTCGTCGCGGCCCAGCAGGGGCTCAAGCGGGCCGTAGCCGAGGACGTCGTTGAGGATGTCCTGAACCAGGTGCTCCTGCTCGGCCACCGACATGGAGACGTTCTTGATCGCCACCAGTTCGGCCACGATGTCGCGGATCTCTTCCGACGCCGCCTTGGTGTCCAGCTGCGCCAGCTGGGCCAGGTCGATGGTGTTCATCAACGCGTTGAAGATCGTCGTCTTCGTGGCGTGATAGTAGTCGCTCTGTTCACGGACGACCTCCGTGACCGCCTGGGCCTTCTTGAGCTGCTCGAGGCCGGGGGTGGCCTTGGGGCCGGGCCCGGTGTTCTGTGGCGGCGCAGAGGCGGCCTTGGGGCGCTGGGCCAGCGCATCCAGCCGGTCTGCAGCGGGCGAGCTCGGGGCATCGACCGGCCGCCCGCTGCTGTGAGCGAAGCCGCCGGCGGGGGCTGCGCCCTCGGCGGGATAGGCGAAAGCCTGTGTCTGATGCCCCTGGGTGGGCTGCGGCGGTGTGCCGGCGTCAAAGGACGGCGCAGGCGCGGGTACGGTGGCCGGTGCCGGGCGCGGGGCCGCCTCCGCGCTGCCGGGTTGTCCTGTGCGCTTGCCGAACACGCCTCAGGTCTTCTTCTTGAACAGGCCGGAGAAGATCGACTTGCCTTCGCCCCTGCCCTTGCCGGGCGCGGCCGGCAAGGGCAGCTCACGACGCGACACGATCTGGGCCAGGGTCTGGAATGCCTCTGCGGACTTCGACCGGGCTCCGGCGTCAAGGACCATCTGGCCGTTGTTGGCGGCCGCGCCGAACAGCTTGGCGTCGAACGGGATCGACAGGCAGGGGTGGATGCCAAGGGCGGCCCCGAAATCCTTGGCCGGAATCTCCGGGCGGCCCGGCACGCCGACCTGGTTCAGCACCAGGCGAGGGGGCGCGTCGTTGGGGCGGCCCGAACGGATCAGATCGATCATGTTCTTGGCATTGCGCAAGGACGCCAGATCGGGCGTGGCGACCACCACCACCTCGTCGGCCGAGATCAGGGTCTTGCGCATCCAGCCGGACCACAGGTGGGGCAGATCCAGCACAACGAACGGTGCGGTCCCCCGGATCTGGGTCGTGACCTCCTCGAAGGCGTCGGCATCGATTTCCCAGTCGTTGTCCAGGGTCGCAGGCGCGGCGAAAAGGCTCAGCTTGTCGGTGCAGCGGACCATCATCCGGTCCAGCAGGACGGGATCCAGCCGGCCGGGCTGTCCGAGGGCGTCGGCCACGCCGCTCAGCGGATCCTGATTGAAGTCAAGGCCTGCCGTGCCGAAGGGCAGGTCGTAGTCGACGATGACGGTATTGGCCCCGATCTTTTCGGATATCCCATAGGCGGTGTTGTGCGCCACCGAGGACGATCCTGCCCCGCCGCGCGCACCGACGAAGGCGATGGAACGGCCGATGAAGGGTTGGGCCGGATCGGAAAACAGTCCACCGATGGCCGCGATCAGCTGCAGCGGCTGGACCGGGGCGACCATGTATTCGCTGACGCCGCGCTTCATCAGCTCGCGGAACAGGATGATGTCGTTGGTGGCCCCGATGACGACCACCTTGGTGCCGGCATCGCAGCAGTCGGCCAGGCGATCGACCTGCAGGAGCAGGCTCTGGGGATCCTGCAGGCATTCGACGATGATCAGCGGCGGCGTCGGCTCGTGGCTGTAAGCCTCGACAGCGGCCGGAATGCCGCCGATGCGGACCTGCGTCGTGGCGCGCGACATGCGCCGGTCCTGGCCCGCACGCGCCGCTGCGGCCAGCGTGTCCTGGCGCTCCCCGAAGACGTGGATGGCGATACGCGGAACATTGACTTCTGCGGTCATGGCGGCCGCGCCGGGAGCCAGGGCCATTGAGGCTTCTGCCACGAGGTCGCCCACCGGATTGTAGCTCGCCGTCGGCAGACCGGCCGGACCGGCGGCCATCGGAGCGCCCGGGTGCGCCATCACCATGCCGCTCGTCGGTCCCGGTGCCATGCCGGGGGGTGCTGCAGACCGAAGCGGCTGGCGCGGATCGCCGCCCGTGGCAGGGTTCACCGCGACGAAGTCGAGGTCGGCATCGAAGTCGTCGAAGGCGGGGGGGGCGAAGGCGTTGCTCATGATCGCTCAGTTCACCGCGCGCGAAACTTGCGATTGGGTCAGCATCGCTTCCCGCTCGGCGGCGGTCGGTGCGCCCTGACGATAGTGATCGAACACCACCGCCCGGCGGCCCGCATCGACCGGCGTCATGGCTCGCGGCTGAACGATATCGCGCGGATTGGCGATCTGGGCGGCCAGATTGGCGGTCACTGCACATCCGAAGTTGCCATAGCCTGCGTTCGAACCGGTCCGTGCCAAGTTGGTCCAGCGGGTCCCGCACTGCGGCACGACGGCCCGAACCGAATCGAACCCGACAAGGACGGGCGCGCGCGGGTCCGGGGCGACATAGGTCACGACCTGGACCTGATACGAAGACACGCCCGACGCTTCCAGCGCGCCCTTGATCCGCGAGGCCATCTCGCTGGCGACCGGATCATCGCCCGAAGGGGCCTCTATCCGAAGGACCGGGGCGCCCTCGGCATGGAAGCGACCGGCGATGTCCTGCAGCGCCCGGGTCTGGTTGGCCGACAGGCCGGTGTCGTGCACGGCCAGGGCGACGCGCTCGATCCCCGGCTCGACCTGCAGGCTGAAGCGCGAAGCCGGGTTCAGGGGTGTAGGGTCCTGACCTTCGGCGGGCAGGCCGGCGCAGCCGGTCAGGATCAGGGCTCCGGAAGCGACGATAAGGGAACGGATCATGGGTGCGCTCACTCGATCACATAGCCGACGGGGCCCTGCCAACCGGCCGAGGCGGTGTCGGTCGGGGCTGGAGAGCCATAGGCCTGGTTCAACTGGCCAAAGAAGATGGTCTGGGCGTCGGTCGCGATCCGCAGGCCGTCGGCGGGCGTCTGCATCCGGTCCGGCGAGGTTGGGCTGACGATGTAGGGCTCGACGATCACCACCAGCTCGGTCTCGCCCGACAGATAGTCGCGCGAACGGAACAGCTGGCCCAGCACCGGCAGGCCGCCCAGGCCGGGCAGGGAATCGATCGCCTGGCGGGTGGATTCCTGCAGCAGACCCGCGATCATCATGGATCCGCCGGACGGGATCTCGACCGTGTTCTGGACCCGGCGCACATTGAGGCCGGCGATGTTCAGCGACGAGGTCGTCCCCGCCCCCAGGGTGATGCCGCCCGTCTGGGTCAGCTCGGACACTTCGGTCGAGATCTGCAGGCTGATGCGGCCCTGGGACAGGACGACGGGGCGAAAGGCCAGGCTGATGCCGTAGGGCTTGAACTCGATGGTGACGTTGCCCTCGCGGTCGCGACCGGTGGGAACCGGGAATTCGCCGCCCGCCAGGAAAGTGGCGCTCTCGCCATTGACCGACGTCAGGTTGGGCTCGGCCAGGGTGCGGATCAGGCCGACCCGCTCGAACGCCTTGATCATCGAACTGCCGCGGTTCAGCTCGTTGGAACCCGGACCCGTTCCAGGCTGGGCCGCATCCCAGTTCGACGCGTCCTCGGGGCCATTGACGATGAACGGGCAAAGCGAATCGGCTGGAAAGCCGGGCCCGCAGGGCCTCTCGAGCTGGAAGTTCTTGGTCGTGTCGCGTGAAACGCCCGCACTGATGCCGCCGAGCAGGCTGCCGTTGACGCCGAAGCCGGGGACCTGGCTCAGAAGGAACTGGGTATCGCCGACCTGGCCGAGGGCGGCCGCGGTATCGAAGCCCAGCTGCTTGATGGCGTTGCGCTGCACCTCGATCACGCGGACCTTCAGCGTCACCTGATCGGACCCGGCGATGCTCAGCATGTTCAGCACCTTTTCGGGTGCCGAGACGAAGGCGCGGGCGACCTGGGCGACCTGTTCGGACTGCGCGGCGCTGATCACCAGGCCGGTCAGGACGATGCTGTCGTTGACGGCCTCGGCGCGAACCTGGGCTCCCGGAGCGACGCGGCTGAGGGTGTCCTGCAGGGCGGCCACCCCCGCGTCGACGCGGACCCGCAGCGTCAGGATCGACCGACCGGCGGCGTCGAGAAAGACGGCGTCCGTCTCGCCCGGCGCGATGCCGATGACGGTGATGCGGCGTGGCGAATGCACATTGGCCTCGGCCACGGCCGGGTTGGACACGATGACGTCGCGCGCATCGGTCGGCAGATCGACGGCGAAGGACGTCCCGCGTGGCAGATTGATCAGGCGTGGGCCGGATCCGGCGGCCACGGTCCGGGTGCTCCCATCGTCCTGGGCCAGCACGGCTGAAGGCAGGGTCACGGGTGCCGTGGCCATCAGGGCAGCGGTTGCCATGGCGACGAGGCGGGTCAGGGTCGAGGTCATCGGGCGCGCGCTCATGGGACTTTGACCACCTCGGGCTCTCCGCCCCGGAAGATGCGGATCGCGGTCGACTGTTCGGCGGTGAGGGACGTCGGGGCAACACGCCCGGACGGCCCGGACGTGTCCGCATAGGACCGGAGCACCAGTGACAGGGTGCCGGCCGCCTTTGCCAGGGCCACGACCTCGGCGTCCTGGGGCGCGACCTCCAGGGTGGCGGTCGCGCCGACGACGGCCTGCTGATCGTCGCCCGCCCGTGTGGACTGGTCGATGGCCAGGACCTTGACGTTCTGCATGACGATGCGGCTGGCGAAGTTGGCCCCGCCCTCCTTGTCATCCTCCCCGCGCTGTTGCTCGACGGTGACGATCACGTCGACCCGGTCGCCCGGCAGGATGAAGCCGCCCGCCGCGCTCTCGACCGAGACGCCGATGGCCATGGCACGCATGCCGGGTTCCAGATAGGCCGCCATATAGCCGCTGTCGCCGGCGCGCACGATCTTGCGTGCGACGATGGGTTCTCCGGCCAGAATGGTTTCACGCACGACCGAGCCGAAATAGTCGGCCTTGGCCCCGCCGGTCGCCAGATCGCTGGCCGCGCGCGAGACGCGGGCCACGGCGCTTTCGGCCGTCTCATCGGTCTGTGCCGGTTTGGCCGCATCGCCTTCAGCAGCGGCAGCCGCCGGAGCCGGAATGGAGCCGTCGGTGATGAAGGCGGGGTTGACCTCGTCGACCGGCCAGTCCTTCCAGGCCAGATCGGCATCGACCAGGCGTTGTCCAGGCGCGAGATCCCGCGCAGCGACCAGGACCTTGGCCATGGGGCGGGATGGCGTGGTCGCCGCCGTCGCCGCCGTCGCCACGGCGGTCGGTTCGCCGGAGGGTGAGCCCATGGCACGCACCACGAACGCCAGACCGATGGCGGACACGGCAGCGATGCAGATGACGGCGATGCGGGCGGGTTTCATCCAGGGTCTCCGGCACGGACCCCGCACGCGATTCAAAACGCAGGGGCTTGCCGTTAACGATCATGCCGGGTCGGGGTTAACGCGGACCTAAGCGTCTGGAGGCCCGACCTATCCCGCCGCGTAGGTCAGAAGCAGGGGGCTGGACGGGAAGGCTGCCAGGGCACCGGCGCAGATGGCCACGCCATAAGGCAGGTCTCCGCGGGGGGCCATCAGGGTGGCGACCCAGCCCGGGGTGGCGTGCGCGGGCAGGACGACGGACTTTCGCGCCGCGATCAGGGCCAGGCACAGCAGGCCACCGAACAATCCGGTGTAGAGCACGAACGTGCCGGCACCGCCGAAGCCCAGCCAGAGGCAAGTCGCCGCCATCAACTTGGCGTCGCCGCCGCCGATGATCCGGCCGGCGAACAAACCCATGCCGACGAGCAGGGCACCGACCGCCACGGCGACGTTGACGCCCACCTCGGCCGGCGACAGACCGACGGCGAAGGCCGACGGGAAGAAGCCCAGGATGAGCAGACCCGAAATCCAGTTCGGGATCTTCATGGTCGTCAGATCCGACAGCCCCGCGACGATCACGAGGGCGGGCAGCACGCTGAGCAGCAGGAGGGTGAGATTGTCCATGACCATCACCCTAGCGACGCCGGGTTAAGCCACGGTTTCCGGCGCGGTGAGCGAAACCCGAAAAGACGAAGGGCCGGAGCGGTTTCCCGCCCCGGCTCCCGGCCGCAAGACCGTCTTGATCCGGCCTTACACATGCAGTCAATCTATCTGCGCTTCAATTTCGTTAGAGACCTTGGTGAAGGTGCCGGTGATCTTGGTACCGAGCGTGGTGGCCGCGGTGATGATGGCGATGGCGATCAGGGCTGCGATCAGGCCGTATTCGATGGCCGTGGCACCCGATTCGTCTTGAGCGAACCTGGTGATGAATTTGGTCATGACAGCCTTCTTCCTTGAATGATGGCAGACGAGCGAGGCGTCTGGAGGTCCCTGGTTCGACCTCGATCACAAGGTCATCCTCGTTCGAGCCGCTTAAGGTTACGTCGGGAAACTTGGTTAATGTCCTTGTGACGATCTCCGGGCGCAAAATGACAATGGGCCGGAGCGGTTTCCCGCTCCGGCCCCAGGTGACAAGACCGTTCTGGTCCGGTCTTACTGCGGCATCGCGTTGCCCACCTTGTCGAAGGTGCCGGTGATCTTGCCGGAGAGCGTGTTGAGCGCGGCGATGACGGCGACGGCGATCAGGGCTGCGATCAGGCCGTATTCGATGGCCGTGGCGCCCGACTCGTCTTGAGCGAACCTGGTGATGAACTTGGTCATGATGGTCTTTCTCCTTGAATGAGGGGCAGGCGAGCGAGGCTTCTGGAGGTCCTTGATCGGCCTCGGTCACAAGGACATCCTCGGTCGAGCCCGTTAAGGTAGCGTCAGAGAATCTGATTACCGCTCTGGTAATGATCCCAGGGCGCAAAATGACAAAGGGCCGGAGCGGTTTCCCGCTCCGGCCCCAGGCGACAAGACCGTTCTGGTCCGGTCTTACTGCGGCATCGCGTTGCCCACCTTGTTGAAGGTGCCGGTGATCTTGCCGGAGAGCGTGTTGAGCGCGGCGATGACGGCGACGGCGATCAGGGCTGCGATCAGGCCGTACTCGATGGCCGTGGCGCCCGACTCGTCTTGAGCGAACTTGGTGATGAACTTGGTCATGATGGTCTTCCCTTTGAAAATTTGTTAAGCGAGCGACAATGGCTGGAGGTTCCGGTCGCCCGCTTGGCCTCCAAACACACGAGCATAGTGCCGCCCACCGGTTAAGAGCGGGTCAGAAGGCGTGGTTACGCGAATCTTTACATTGAAAGCCCGTCCAGAGACCTCAGGAGCCAGTGTTTTTGTGCTCATGACTATATGTTTTGAACATCGATCACCCGGACTATTTAATGGATGTTAACGAGAATGACCCAAGTCCTGCCGCAGGAGTTTGATTTCAGACTTTCTTGAGGTTTCCCGGCCATCGTGCGCCCGCGACGCCCGTGTGCGCGTCGATCTTCGGAGTGTCGTTCATGGCAGGTCGTCCAGTTTGCCCCGCCGTACGCCCGGCTGCTGTGCTCGCGGGTGTCATGTGCCTGTTCGCTGCGGGTGTTGCCCACGCGCAGTCCCTGAATGTCGGGATCGACCGATCGGCGCGCGTGGCGCTGCGCGGGGCGGCGTCCTCTGTCATCGTCGGCAACCCCGCGATCGCGGATGTGACGGTCGTCGACGCCAACACCCTGTTCATCACGGGCAAGGGCTATGGCGTGACCGAGGTCGTCGCCGTGGATGGCCTGGGCCGCACAATCTATGAGGGCGAGGTCGTGGTCACGGGCGGCTCGACAGGATCGATTCGCGTCTGGCGTGGGGCGCAGGCGACGGAGATGGCCTGCGCGGCCTCCTGTTCGGCCAGCATTCGCAACGCTGCCGCGCCCACCCGTACCCCCTGATGGCCATGGGTCCCGGCCTTCTGACAGCCGTGCGAAGGACCGACCGGCGACGCCCTCCGCGTTCAGGGGCCGCAGCGGTCGAGTTCGCCATGATCGCCCTGCCGTTCTTCTTCCTGATCTTTGCTGTGATGCAGCTGGGTCTGTTGTTCCTTATTGATGCCATCCTCGAAAGCGCGACGCTTCAGGCCGGGCGTCTGATCCGGACGGGAGAGGCCGCGACCCGAAACCTCAGTGCTGGAGAGTTCAAGACCGAGCTGTGTTCTAGGATGAGCGTGTTCTCGAGCGAGTGCAGCAGCCGCGCCACGGTCGAGGTTCGGGAAATCGCCCAATTCCGCAACCAGACTCTGCCCGATCCGGTCGTCAACGGCGAGCTACCCGAGGCACCGCCCTATACCAATGGCACGACCAGCAGCCTTATCCTGATCCGTGTCTGGTACAAACAGCCCTTGATCGCCCCCACGATGTTTCAGTCCATGTCGAGGCTGTCGTCCGGCGAGACCTTGCTGTCGGCCACCACGGCCTTCCGTAGCGAGCCCTACTGATGACCGCGCTGAAGACGTTCATCGCCAGGTTCCTGCACGACCAGAGGGGCGTGTCGGCCATCGAGTTCGCCCTGCTCGCGCCGGTCATGATCACCCTCTATTTCGCCAGTTCGGAGTTCTGCCAGGCCTTTATGGTGCAGAGGCGCGTGGACCATGCGACCTCCCAGATCGCCGACATCACTTCCCAGGACGCCGTGGTCACCCGGGACGAACTCGACGACACCTTTGCCATCGCCCCTCTGATCATGTCACCCTTTCCGACGGCACCGATGAAGGTGCGGTTGTCCGGCGTGACCCGGGACTCGAACGGCGTGGCCAAGATCGACTGGAGCCGGGGGTCTGGCCTGTCAGCCCGGAGCGCCGGCTCGGAGGTCACCATACCGGCTGGCATGATCGCAAATGGTGAAAGCGTGGTCCTGAGCGAGTCGGCCTACGATTACGTATCGCCGCTCGGTTACATGCTGCCCGATCTGGTCCGGTTCCGCCGGACCCTCTACCTGCGGCCCCGTCTGGAGGACAAGGTCATCTGCAGCGACTGCTGATCGGTCAGGGGCCGATCAGAGCGCGTCGGATCGCCATGATCTTGGTGTCCGTTTCGGCACATTCCGCATCGGGATCGCTGTCCGCGACGATCCCGGCACCCGCCAGGGTCCGGAACCGCCACCCCTCCCCCTCGCGCCAGAACGATGCGGTCCGGATGAGCACGGAGGCCGTCATCCGCGCCCGGTCGTCGAGCAGGAACAGGGATCCGCACCAGGGACCGCGCGGCGGCTCGTGATCGGCGATGACCTTCATCGCCTGATGTTTCGGTGCCCCCGTGATCGACCCGGGCGGGAAGGTGGCCTCCAGAATGTCGGCCGGGCCGGCACCCTCGGTGGCGGTCGATACGACGGTCGATACGAGGTGGTGCACGGTCGGGAAGCTCTCCAGCATCAGCAGTCGCTCGACGATGACCGAGCCGGGCTCGGAGACCCGCGCCAGATCGTTGCGCATCAGATCGACGATCATCAGGTTTTCGGCCCGGTCCTTGGCGCTGGCCACCAGGTCGGCCGCATTGGCGGCGTCCTGATCGGGATCAACGTCCCGGGCGCGCGTTCCCTTGATGGGCCGGGTCTCAAGGCGACGGTCTGCGGGATCGAAGGTCAGGAACAGCTCCGGCGAGTTGGAGACCAGGACCCGATCCCCCAGCCGCCAGAAGGCCCCGTACGGTGCGGCCCCCTGCGCCAGCCGCAGGAAGACGTCGAAGGGATCGGCGTCGTCACGCAACCGCCCGCCCCAGGCGCGCGCGATATTGGCCTGGAACAGCTCTCCGGCCGCGATCCGGGCAACGACGTCGGCGACCGCGGACGTATAGGACGTCTCCGAAGTCTCGCCGTCGAACTCGCCGGCCGGCGCGGAAGGTCGCGCGGCGACCTTGCCCCCGGCGATCCACCCCGCCGCGCGCCTGGCCTGGGCTTCCGCGTCCGGGCCCGTGCCGATGGCCTGGATCGTCCGGCTGGGATGATGAAACCGAAGCAGGGCCGGATAGCGGGCCAGCATCAGGTCGGGCCAGTCTCCGGCCGCCGCCTCCCGGGGGCCTGTCGCAGGCCTGGCACCGGCATCGTAGGCGGCCAGGCCAACCACATGGCGTTCAAGGCCGGCCTGTCGAAGCGCGATGAACGGGTCGTGGTGGTCAACCGGGCCGACCTGGACGACATCGGGGTCCGCGCCCACCCAGGACACGCGCCCGTTCGGCCCGCCGTCCGACAACAGACACAGGGCTCCCTCCTGCCCGGCAATCCCGGCCGCGACCTCCAGCGGCGGTGTCCACGCCAGTGGCAGGGTGAAGTGGTCCGGGCTCACGCCACCAGCCGTTCCTGAATCCGGGCCCGCAAACTGTCGTCCACGCCCAGCGCCTGTTCGAGATAGGCGTCGATCGAGCCATGACGCGCCTCGATCGCCGTGATCGCGGCGTCCAGATAGGCCTCTTCCACCCCCATGAAGGCCACCACCGCGTCGTGCGAGGCTGTGCGGCCGGTGAAACCCTTCAGCTGTTCCGCGATGGCCGGGGCGCGACCGGCAAGGTCCACGGCCACATTGGTCAGCAGATAGTCGTCGATCAGGTCGTCGCGGCTGACGCCCAGCAGGTGGTGGGTCAGGGCGGCCAGCATGCCCGTCCGGTCCTTGCCGGCGGCACAGTGGATCAGGACCGGCCGATCCGACTCGCCCAGAGCGCGGAAATAGCGGGCGAACAGGTCGATGTGGGCGGGGGCGAAGGGTAGCTGACGATAGGTCCCGGTCATGAATCGACGTCCCGACTCGGGCGTCAGGTCGGCGGTCTTCAGGAAGGTGATGTGCGGTGCCTCTCCCGCCTCGTCCAGATCGCTCTCGAACACCTGACCCGAGAAGCCTGCGGGGCGTCTGGAGGGCTGGCGACGCCGTTCGACCGGCCGGCGCAGATCCACCACCGTGCCGATATCCAGAGCCGCGAGCCGCGCCAGGTCCGCCTCCGAGACCGAGGCCTGGTGCGCCGACCGGAACAACTGCCCGGTCTTCAGGGCCCGGCCCGCGGCGGTGTCATAGCCACCGTAGTCGCGGAAGTTGTCGAGGGCGTCGAAGGCGTGGATGCGGGAGGTCATGGCCTCCCTATAGAACGGGCGCGGGCGCGTGCGACAGGGGGCCTAACCGCGCGGTGTCACCAGACCGGCCATGGCGTCCAGATAGGCGACGAAGGCCTTTCGCCCGTCCTCGGTCATGGACGCCTCGGTCAGGGGCTTTCGCCCGACGAACCGCTTGGTCACCGCGATGAAGCCGGCTTCCTCCAGCTTGCGCAAATGGACCGACAGATTGCCGTCCGTGGTCTGAAGGCGGGCCTTCAGGGTGCCGAAGTCGGCACTTTCCGCTCCGGACAGGGCCGCCATGATGCCGAGCCGGACCCGTCCGTGGATCACGTCGTCTATGCGGCCGATGTCGAAATCGTCCGCCATGCTCAAGACCGCGCCACCCGCATCAGAATAAAGCCGGGCAGGGCCATCAGGCCGAATAGACAGGCGGCGTAGGCGAGGTACTGCGCCGTCGAGCCCGCAATCAACGCCAGCGCGGGTGCCGCGACGAAGGATGCGACCGCCAGCATCCAGAGCATGCGCCGGCGCAGCATCGTCGCCGAGACCGCCCAGCCCATGCCGTAGAAGGTCATGATGATCGAAGGGATCGCCAACGACCATTCCGCCATGTCGACCTCGCCCGTCCGGCCTGCGTCGAGCAGCATCAGGGCCGTGAACAGCGAGAATATGCCCCAGCCGAGGGCGGACCAGACGCTGCCGAAGGCGCGACCGGCCGCGGTCTCGACCCCGCCGCGCGTCTTCAGCCGATTGATCAACACGAACAGCGTGGCGAAGAAGACCAGAAGCGCGACGCCCCAGACCAGCCCGAAGCCGGCGGGATCGACGGGAATCAGGCCCGAAATGATGAACCAGTGCGCAAGGCTGGCCGTGCCCCAGATCAATCCGGCCGCGAACAGGATGGATCCTCCCTGGGGTGGAGTGTTCGCCCCCTCCTCGGCCAGGCTGCGGAGCCAGGCGATATCGGCGGCATCGTTTTGCGGATCGGGCATCGGTCAGCTCCTGTCTGTGGACCTACACATGCCTCATATACTTTGTAATGTAAAGTGCTTTTTTGGACGCGGTTTCACAAGGGCTGCGGGAGGGCTAAACCGGCAGGATGACCCCGACCTATCATCGCATCGCCTACGAGGGTTTCGCGGTCGCAAACCCGGTCGAGCTGGACCGCGTCCTCGCCGTCCTGGCGCAGGCCGGGCTGCCGTCAGGGGCCGTGGCGCTCGATATCGGTGCGGGCGCGGGCGGGGTCTCGGTGGCCATGGCGACGGCCCATGATCTGACGGTTCATGCCATAGAGCGCGATCCGGCCATGGCGCGCATGATCGCGGACCGCGTCGCGGCCGCCAGTCTGGCCGACCGGGTGCAGGTCGTCGTCGAGAACTCCGCGACCGTTCTGGACCGGCAGTCGCCGGTCGATCTGATCGTCGCGCTGGGCACGACCGAGGCCGCGGGCGAAGGCGTGCGCGATCCCGCGGGAATCCTCTCCGGCCTGACCCGCCATCTGCGGGTGCCAGGATACATCCTGTGGGGCGACCTGTTCTGGAAGGGCGACCCGCCGGCACCCTTGCGCCAGATCATTGGCCTGATCGGCGACTATGCCACCGACGACGGATGGCGCGCGGCGGGTAGGGACGCCGGCCTGGACTGCGTCGCCAGCGAGGTCTCGTCAGACGCGGCCTGGGACGCCTTCTTTGGCGGAGCGGATTCGAAGGTTCGCGCCTGGCTGGCGGCGCACCCCGATGCGCCAGAGGCGGACGGCATCCGCGCCCGTGCCGATCAGATACGGACGACCTTCGACTTCGGCCGTCCGTATCTGGGCTTTGGCCTGTATCTGTTTCGCAAGGGTGCCTGACAGGCTCACCGGCACCCGGGGCGCGACGGGCCGATCGCCAGCGCCGCCTTAACGGAAGGGCGGCTCGTCAAAGGCGCGAAGCTTTCTGGAATGCAGGCTGGAGCCTTCCTTGCGCAGCAGGTCGATGGCCTGAATGCCGATCTGCAGGTGCTCGGAGATCGACCCCTCATAGAACCGGTTCGCCTGGCCCGGCAGCTTGATCTCGCCGTGCAGGGGCTTGTCGGAGACGCACAGCAGGGTGCCGTAGGGGACGCGGAACCGGTACCCTTGCGCGGCGATCGTCGCGCTTTCCATATCGATGGCGACGGCGCGCGACTGGTTGAAGCGCAGGGCCGACTTGGAATAGCGCAGTTCCCAGTTCCGGTCGTCGGTGGTCACCACCGTGCCCGTCCGCAGGCGGCGCTTGACCTCTTCGCCCGGCGCGCCGGAGACCAGTCTGGCGGCATCATAGAGGGCGCGCTGGACCTCTGCGATCGAGGGGATCGGAATGTCCGGCGGCAGCACGGCGTCCAGCACATGGTCATCCCGCAGATAGGCGTGGGCCAGGACATAGTCGCCGATGGTCTGCGAGGGTCGCAGGCCGCCGCAGTGTCCGATCATCATCCAGGCATGGGGCCGGGTGACGGCCAGGTGATCGCAGATCGTCTTGGCGTTGGATGGGCCGACCCCGATGTTGACCAAGGTGATTCCGTCGTGGCCCGGCGCGGTCAGGTGATAGGCGGGCATCTGGTGCTTCTTCCAGGCCGCGTCCATGACCGCCTCGGCGTCCGCCGTTTCGCGCGTGATCACCACGCCGCCGGCACAGGACAGGGTCTCGTAGGGGCTGTCGGGATCCTTCAGCTGGTCGCAGGCCCAGCGGACGAAATCGTCGACATAGCGGTTGTAGTTGGTGAACAGCACATAGGACTGGATGTGCTCGACCGGCGTGCCGGTGTAGTGCCTCAACCGCGCCAGCGAGAAGTCGGTCCGCAGTCCGTCGAACTGCGACAGGGGAAAGTCCTGGTCCAGGGCGAACAGGCCGTCGGAGATCTCGTCGCCGATATGGGCGAGATCGGTGGTCGGGAAGTAGCGCGCGATCGCCGCCGTCTGCGACGCGTCCAGCACCACGTCCGAGCCGTCCAGCACATAGGGGAAGGGAATTTCCTGTTCCGACGGGCCGACCTCGAACGTGGCGCCATAGTCCTCCTGCAGCAGGGTCAGCTGTTCCATCAGATAGGGGCGGAACAGGTCCGGCCGGGTGATGGTGGTGGAATAGATGCCCTGACGCGACATCCGGGCATAGGACCGGATCGGCAGCTGGCTCGGGCGGTCGCCGAACCAGCTGACCTTCAGCGAGGGATAGGAGAACAGGCCCCCGGCGCGGGCCTCGGGATTCGCGCGCTCGCCCGTGGTGAGGAAGGTCCGCACGGCCTCGCGCAGCGCGGCGACGGATCGGGAGTAGAGGGTTTCGAGGCGATCGAGCGCCTCGGGCGCCGACAGCGCCCCGGTCATGTGTTCTGTCATGACCTCCCCTAGCGGACGATCGTGGCGCTGGCGAGACAGCCCAGCTGAAGGTGCTACCGCTCGGCTCGCGGAGCCTCGCTGCTTGAGCCCGGCCCACGATCGGATCAGCCGAGCTCGCGATGGAAGAACGCGCTGACGTCGGCCAGGACAGGGGCCTTCCTGCGGAACAGCGGCGCGAAGGTCGCGATCAGGTCCGCGTGGTTCAGGCCGGGATAAAGGGTCGCCTCGCTGCGTCCGCCCAGCCGGCGCATCTTCGCGTCCAGCAGGATGGTATCCTCGTCATGCACGACGACGTCGGCCGTCCCGTGACCCAGCCAGAGCGGCGGCGCGTCCGCGCGAGCATAGGTCAGGGGCTGGGTCTGGTGCGGGGCGGGCCACTGGCCGAAGGCGTTGATCGATGCCGGCACGTCGAACGGCAGGAAGTCATAGGGGCCCGCCAGCCCGGCCGCGGCCCGGATCAGGTCCGGCTGGCCGATATCCGCCAGATAACGGGCATCCAGCGCAATCATCATGGCCAGATGCGCCCCGGCTGAATGGCCCAGCACGCCCAGCCGCGCCGGATCGCCGCCGCAGGTCGCCGCCACCTCTGCGACCTTCGCGGTCGCAGCGGCTGCGTCCTGGATGAAGGTCGGAAAATGGACCTCGGGCACCAGTCTGTAGTCGGGCAGTGCCACGACGAAACCCTGGGCCGCCAGGGCCTGGGCCGCCCAGCCATAGATATCCTTCGATCCCGAATCCCAGCCGCCACCGTAGAAAAGCACCAGGACGGGTCGCCGTGCCCCGGCCGGTGCCGTCGGAGCAAAGACGTCGAACGTCTGACGCGGGTCCTCGCCATAGGCGACGTCGCGGGCGACGCGACGCACGCCGGGGTCGCGGGGGCCCATGGCATTCAGCACGGCCAAAGGGCTGCAGGCTGCGGCCATGGAGGCGAGGATCGCACCGAGCGCGGGAATGACAAGGCCTCTGCGGGTCATGGGTCTCTGGTGAATCGGGAGAGCATTGCCGTCAGATACGTGCAAACGCCGGATTTGGCGCATCGAAGCGCCTGCGACCCGATCAGCGAGCATTGGCGATCACGGAGCAGCAGTTCGCGTCTCTGGTCAGACCGGGGTCGACGACGTCGAACAGGGCCGCCACGCCCCGGATCAGAAATTTTTTGATCCGTCGACGGTCTAGTTGTCGTATTTTCTTTACAAGCGCGAAAAGAAGCGCATTAATGCTCCGAACCCTGACATATTTCAGGCACGGGAGGAGCCCGCCATGAACCGTTTTGCCGCCCTGTCCACCCTCATCGCCCTCGCTGCATCGGCGTCCGCACCGGCCTTCGCCGAACAGGCCATGCCGGCCGCCGCGCCCGCAGGGGCCCAGCGTGTCGTCATGCTGTGCGATTCCAGCTTGGCCACGCGCGCCGCCTATCGCCGCGACTACGGGTCTCGTCCGGTCTTCGTGACCGCCGAACAGGCTCTGCGCGCCCGCGCCACGGGCGAGGTCTGGGCGACGCCACGCTGCATGACCGCCCGCGAGCACGCACGGCTGACCCAGACGCTGAACAGCTACGCCGCCGTTCGCTAGGGCGAACTATCCCTGGGCGCTGCGGATCGCCGCGGCGCCCGCCGGGGGGGCGATCACGACCGCGAACAGAACATAGGCCGCCAGCAGGGCCAGGGCAGACATCGGGCTGATGCCCGCCGCCGCCCGATCCAGTGCGCCCGATCCGAACACGACCGGCGGGATGAACAGCGGCAGGACGACGACCGCGATCAGCAACCCTCCACGTCTGGCCCCAAGCGCCAGGGCGGCTCCGAGCGCGCCGGTGAAGGCGAACCCCAGTCCCCCGACCAGGGCCGACACGGCCGTCAGCGGGGCCAGCTCGATCGACTGGCCCAGGGCCAGAGCCGCGATGGGTGCCGTCAGGGCCAGCGGCAACCCCGTGGCCAGCCACTGGCTGAGCGCCTTGACCGCGAACACGACCTCCAGCGGCACCGGCCCGGTCGCCAGCAGATCCAGCGCCCCGTCCTCCAGATCGCGCTCGAACAGCCGTTCGAGGGACAGGAGGCTCGAGAGGGCCAATGCCAGCCAGGCGATGCCCGCCGCGACCGGTTTCAGCACCGCCGGATCGCCGCCCGCCGCGAGGGGAACGACGGTCGTCAGACAGGCGAAGAAGCCACAGGCCAGCAACGGCCCACCCCCTCCGCCCCAGGCCAGGGCCAGCTCGCGCCGGAACAGGACGCCGACGGCGCTCACGACCGTGCCCCGAGATCGAAGCCCCGCGTCGGTATCGGCAGGGGGTCGTGCACCGCCGCCACGATCAGGCCACCGGCGGCCAGATGCCGGGCCATCATCGCACCGACGACCTCGCGCCATCCGGAATCCAGCGGCGACAATGGCTCGTCCAGAAGCCAGAGCGCGCGGGGCGAACCGATCAGACGGGCCAGAGCCAGACGGCGTCGCTGGCCTGCGGACAGCTTGCGCACCTCCAGATCGAGCAGGGGTTTCAGCCGCAGGATCTCGATGGCGTCGTCGATGCCGTCGTGGCTGCGACCCAGCCATTGAGACTGGAACATCAGTTCCTCGCGAGCGACGCGGCCGCCCTTCAGCCCGTCGAGGTGGCCCAGCATGTGGACCTCGTGCGCCCGGGCCTCGGACGCTTCGATGGCGTTGGCATCGGCATCGGAAAAGGCGACGGTGCCCGATTCCGGCCGCAGGAAGCCCGCGATGGCCCGCAGCAGGCTCGTCTTGCCCGCCCCGTTCGCACCCGTAAGGGCGATCGCGTCGCCTGCCGTCAGGCCCAGGTCCAGGCCCCTGAACAGGGTCCGTTCGCCGCGCGTCAGGGTCAGGCCGGAAATCGTCAGGCCCGCGATCACTGAGCAGCCCTCTTGCGATCCGTTCTCAATGTCCATGCAGCCATCGTGGATACATGGACGAGTTCGCCGGCCACGTTTATAGCCAGCGGCGCCGCAGCAGGCTGTCGCCGCGCGCGCCGGGGACCTGTGCGCCCCGTCGTTTGCCGCGAGACGGCGCGACCGAATCTTCGGGCGGCTTTGACCAGAGGAAAACTCCCATGCCGTCAGTCGACAGCCTTTCCACCCGCCGGGACCTTACCGTCGGGCGCAAGAAATACGCCTATTACAGCCTTCCGGCCGCGCAGGAAGCGGGTCTGTCCGGCATCGACCGCCTGCCGCGCTCGATGAAGGTCCTGCTCGAGAACCTGCTGCGCAACGAGGACGGGGTTTCCGTCACCGAGGCCGACCTCAAGGCCGTCGCCGCCTGGGTCGAGAACAAGGGTTCGGTCGAGCATGAGATCGCCTTCCGCCCGGCGCGCGTCCTGATGCAGGACTTCACCGGCGTGCCCGCGGTGGTCGATCTGGCCGCCATGCGCGACGCGATGGCAAAGCTCGGTGCCGATGCTGCCAAGATCAATCCGCTGGTGCCTGTCGACCTGGTGATCGACCACTCGGTCATGGTCGACAATTTCGGCACCCCCGCTGCCTTCGGCCAGAACGTCGAGCGCGAATACGAGCGCAATATCGAACGCTACAAGTTTCTGCGCTGGGGCTCGTCGGCCTTCAACAACTTCCGCGTGGTGCCCCCCGGCACCGGCATCTGCCACCAGGTGAACCTCGAGAACCTGGCCCAGACCGTCTGGACCGCGGCGGAAGGCAAGGCGACTGTCGCCTATCCGGACACTGTGGTCGGCACCGATTCGCACACCACCATGATCAACGGCCTGGCCGTTCTGGGCTGGGGCGTCGGCGGCATTGAGGCCGAGGCGGCCATGCTGGGCCAGCCGATCCCGATGCTGATCCCCGAGGTCATCGGCTTCAGGCTGTCGGGCGCCATGCCGGAAGGCACGACGGCGACCGACCTGGTGCTGACCGTCACCCAGATGCTGCGCAAGAAGGGCGTCGTCGGCAAGTTCGTGGAGTTCTTCGGTCCGGCCCTGCCGAACATGACGATCGAGGATCAGGCGACCATCGCCAACATGGCCCCCGAATACGGCGCCACCTGCGGCTTCTTCCCCGTCTCCGCCGCGACGATCGGCTATCTGACGGCCACGGGTCGCGACAAGGCGCGCGTCGCCCTGGTCGAGGCCTATGCCAAGGCCCAGGGACTGTGGATCGACGAGACGAGCGAAGACCCCGTCTTCTCCGATGTTCTGGAACTGGACATCTCGACCGTCGTCCCCTCGCTGGCCGGACCCAAGCGCCCCCAGGACAAGGTCGAACTGACCGTCGCGGCGCCGTCGTTCGAAACGGCGCTCGGTGACGTCTTCAACCGCGCCACCGACGCGGCGCGCTTCCCGGTCGCGGGGCAGACGTTCGACATCGGCGACGGCGACGTCGTCATCGCCGCGATCACGTCGTGCACCAACACCTCCAATCCGTCGGTGCTGATCGCCGCCGGACTGGTGGCGCAGAAGGCCAACAAGCTGGGTCTGAAGACCAAACCCTGGGTCAAGACCTCGCTGGCGCCGGGCTCCCAGGTCGTCACCGACTATCTGACGGCTGCCGGCCTGCAGAAGGAACTGGACGCGCTCGGCTTCAACCTGGTCGGCTACGGCTGCACCACCTGCATCGGCAATTCGGGTCCGCTGGACCCCGCGATCAGCCAGACCATCAACGACAATGCGATCGTCGCCACCTCCGTCCTGTCGGGCAACCGCAATTTCGAAGGCCGGGTGAACCCCGACGTCCAGGCCAACTACCTGGCCTCGCCGCCCCTGGTCGTGGCCTATGCCCTGGCCGGCTCGATGCGGATCGACATCACCACCCAGCCGATCGGCCAGGACAAGAAGGGCAAGGACGTCTTCCTGAAGGATGTCTGGCCGACGACGGCCGAAATCGCCGCCATCCAGAAGAAGGCCGTCACCTCGGCCATGTTCGCCAAACGCTATGCCGACGTCTTCAAGGGCGACGCGCACTGGCAGGGGATCGCCGTCGAGGGCGGCCAGACCTACGAATGGGACGCCGCCTCGACCTATGTCGCCAACCCGCCCTATTTCGAGGGCCTGTCGATGGAGCCGACCCCTGTCACCGACATCGTCGAGGGCCGCGTCCTGGCCATCTTCGGGGACTCGATCACGACCGACCACATCTCCCCGGCCGGTTCGATCAAGAAGACCTCGCCCGCCGGTCAGTACCTGACCAACCGGGGTGTGGAGGCCGAGGAGTTCAACTCCTACGGCGCACGCCGCGGCCACCACGAAGTCATGATGCGCGGCACCTTCGCCAACATCCGCATCCGCAACAGGATCACGCCAGACATCGAGGGCGGGGTGACCAAGCATTTCCCGTCGCAGGACACGATGTCGATCTACGATGCCGCCATGCGGTATCAGTCGGAAGGTCGTCCGCTGGTCGTCTTCGCCGGCAAGGAATACGGCACCGGCTCGTCGCGCGACTGGGCGGCCAAGGGCACCCGCCTGCTGGGCGTCCGCGCCGTCATCGCCGAGAGCTATGAGCGCATCCACCGGTCCAACCTGGTCGGAATGGGCGTCGTGCCGCTGCAGTTCAAGGCGGACGGCTGGCTGAAGCTCGGCCTGACTGGCGAGGAGATCGTCACCATCCGCGGCCTGTCCGACGTCAACGTCGGTCGCCTGCGGCCGCGCCAGGACCTGTGGGTCGAGCTGTTCCGTCCGTCGGACGGCAAGATGGCCCGCTTCCCGGTCCGCTGCCGCATCGATAACCAGACCGAGCTGGACTACTTCAAGGCCGGCGGCGTGATGCCGTATGTGCTGCGGAACCTCGCGGGCTGATCTCCCAGCAACCGGAACGAGGGTCGGCTGCGCAAGCGCCGGCCCTTTTTTCTTGTCCTCAGGCCAGCCGCATGGCCTCGGCCAGCAACCGCGCCTCTGCGGCACGACTGGACCCCGAGCGCCAGGCCACGACGATCTCGCGTCGGGGTGCTTCGGCGGCGAAGTGACGGGTGACGACGCCCTTGTCGTCCGCCAGCCCGGCCCGCACCGCCATGGCCGGCAGGAAGGACACGCCAAGCCCCGACGACACCATCTGCACCAGGGTATGAAGCGAGGTCGCGGCGAAGACGTCCTCGCCCCTCGGAGCCTCCATATCGATCCCGGCCAGGGCCTGGTCGCGCAGGCAATGTCCGTCCTCCAGCAGAATGAGGTCCCCGGACTTCAGCGACCCGGGCTCGATGTCCCCGGGCCGGGCCAGCGGATGCCCGACCGGGGCGACGGCCAGAATCTCGTCATCGCCGATCCGGGCGTGCTCGATGCCGGGCGCGTCATAGGGCAGGGCGATGACGGCGCAGTCCAGCTGCCCCGCCTTCAGCCCCGCGATCAGCCGTGGCGTCAGATCCTCGCGGATGAACAGGCGCAGGTCCGGATAGTCTGCCTTCAGGCCGGGCAGGGTGGCCGGCAGCAGAAAGGGCGCGACGGTCGGGATGATCCCCATGCGCAGCCGCCCCGACAGGGGTCGCCCGGCATTGCGCGCGGCCTCGACCAGATCTTCGGTGCGGGCCAGAACGTCTTCCGCACGCCGGCAGGCCTCGGCCCCAACCGCCGTCAGCTGGACGTTGCCCCGCGTGCGCTCGACGACGGGCGCGCCGAGAACCCTCTCCAGCTCCTGCACCCCGGACGACAGGGCCGGCTGGCTGACGTGCGCCGCCTCGGCGGCGCGACTGAACGATCCGTGCTCGGACAGGAGCTTCAGATACTGCAGCTGGCGCAGGGTGGGGAGCATAGGCGAGACCTCTCTGTGTCATAGATTTTATCTATGATGCGTCAGGCTTCTATCCATTGACTTTGTGCAGCGCAACAACCATTTCGCAATTGCGGTCAGCCCTCCCCGGCGATCGCCTCACGACATTCGATTTCATCCGGAAGGGATACAACCATGCTCGGCGTCGGCGAACATCTGCCAGAATTCAAGGTCATCGGCGTAAAGCCCGGCTTCAACAGCCACGAAGAAAACGGCGTCTCGGCCTTCGAGCCGATCACCAACGCCTCGTTCGAGGGCAAGTGGAAGGTCATCTTCTTCTATCCGAAGGACTTCACCTTCGTCTGCCCGACGGAAATCGCCGAGTTCGCTTCCCTGGCGCGCGACTTCGAGGATCGCGACACCGTCGTCCTCGGCGGCTCGACCGACAACGAATTCGTCAAGCTGGCCTGGCGCCGCGACCACGCCGACCTGTCGAAACTGCCGATCTGGCAGTTTGCCGACAACGGCGGCAAGCTGGTGCGCGCTCTGGGCATCCTGGACGAGGCCGAGGGCGTCGCCCTGCGCGCCACCTTCGTGGTCGATCCGCACAATGTGATCCAGCACGTCTATGTCACCAACCTGAACGTGGGCCGCGCGCCCGCCGACACCCTGCGGGTCGTCGACGCCCTGCAGACTGACGAACTGTGCGCCTGCAACCGCCCCGTCGGCGGCGAGACGCTCGCGGCCTGAGGCCGATTCCTCCCCCATTTGGGGAGGTGGCGCGACGCGCCTTCGCGGCGTGACGGAGGGGGCTGACCTCAGACGCGCTGTCTGGGGCTGGCCCCCTCCACCACGTCGTGGTCCCCCTCCCCCGATGGGGGGAGGATTTCCGATTCAAGGATCCTTCATGTCCATCGATTCTCTGCGCGACCTGATGCCCGCCTATGCCAGGGACATCTCGCTGAACCTGTCGTCGCTGGCCTCCGAAACCGTGCTGAACGACCAGCAGAAGTGGGGCTGCTTCCTGGCCTCGGCCCATGCGGTGGGCGTCGCCCCCGTCGTCCGCGCCATCGAGGCCTCCGCCGCCGAAAAACTGTCGCCCGAGGCCCTCAACGCGGCCAGGGCCGCCGCCGCCATCATGGGCATGAACAACATCTACTACCGCTCGCTGCACCTGATGAAGAACCAGGAGTACACGACGCTTCCGGCCCGGCTGCGGATGAACATCCTGGCCAATCCGGGTGTCGAGAAGATGGATTTCGAACTGTGGTCGACGGCCGTCAGCGCCATCAACGGCTGCGGGGCCTGCCTGGACGCCCATGAGGGCGAGCTGCGCAAGCATGGCGTGCCGGCCCAACAGGTCCAGACGGCGCTCCGCATCGGCGCGGTCGTCCATGCCGCCAGCCGGATCGCGGCTTCGGAGACCGCGCTTCAGGGCTGAGGCGGCGCGCCGTATTCGATCTGATGGATCAGGCGGGCGAACGCCTGGTCCATCACGGCGTTCACATCATCGGCCATCGCGCCGAGGCCGGGTCCCTCGACGACGAAGTCGATGCTGACCCGGCGACCGCTGTTTCCGGGCTCCGAGCCGAAGGTCAGTTCGGCCTTCGTCGCCTGGCCGTGCAGAGGACCGAGCGGGGCGTTCATGACGACCCTTTCGGCCGCGATGTCTGTCACGACGGCATGTTGGAACACCGTGCCATCCGCCAACCGCTCGCACCAGCAGCCGCCATCCTCAAACGTCAAGGACAGGTTGGCGCCCTGTCCGCTGTAGGTGTGCGCCGGGTCCCACCACGCCGGCAGTTCCGAGACGGCGGTCACCACGCCCTCCGGTGTCGTCTCCACGCCGACGGCGAAGCGCAGGGTAAAGGCGTCAGCGGAGCGTGAGACCACCTCGGCGGAGGCTGGGGCGGCCAGGGCCACGGCGACCGAGGCTATCATCAGGGCGGTGATGCGGATCATGGGGAGTCCTCCTCGCCCCATCGGGCGATGAAGACGGCCGGGCGTCAAGTCAAGCCGCCTCGAAACTCAGCGGCGCGCCCCAGAACTGGCTGACCCGGTCCGATTGCGGCCCGGTCTTGCCGGTGGTCAGGAAGGTGCGCCGCCCGGCGTCGCCCAGGGCGTATTCGGGATGGCGGTCGAAATATCGCTCCAGGGCATCGGCGACCGCGCTGGGCTGGTGGATCAGCGTCGTGGTGTCGGGCAGGGCGGCGGCGAACAGGTCGGCCACGATCTCGTAGTGGGTACACCCCAGGATGGCCGTATCGGGATGGCGACCGATCCGGCGCCGCAGGGCGTCGACATGGTCGGCCACCACGACGCTCAGCTCCTCGGTCGGGGCCCCCAGTTCGATCAGCCCCGCGAGGCCAGGGCAGGGTTCGGAGAAGACGGCCAGGTCCTCGCGCCGCTTGTCGATCTCGATCTCATAGACGCGGCTGATGGCGGTGGCCGCGGTGCAGAAGACTCCGGTGATGTCGATGGCCTCGACCTTGTCCCCGAGACGTTCCGCCTCATAGGTCCAGGGCAGGCCGGTCGCCGCCTCGATCGTGGGTACGATGATGCCCAGCACATTGACCGGACGCCCGTGCCGCCTGGCGGCCTCGCCCACCCAGGTCTGCTGCAGACGACGCAGGGCGACGGCCGATGCCGTATTGCAGGCCAGGACGACGACGCTGGCCCCGGCCTCGAACAGGCGCTCGCAGCCGCTGCGGGTGATCTCGACGATTTCCTCGCCGCCTCTGGATCCGATCGGCGCATTGGCCTGATCCGCCAGATAGACGAGGTCGCGCCCGGGAAAACGCCGGGTCAGTTCCCGGTGGACGGTCAGACCGCCCACGCCGCTGTCGAATACGCCTATGGCCATGGGAGCGGCGTTTAAACCGCGCTTGCCTTGTCGTCCAACGCGATTACAGCCTGTCCAGGTGACGGTCGGGTGGCCAGAGCCTAGACTGGGGCCCACGCCGGTAACGATGAACAGGAAATCCGCATGCACAGACGCCAGGTTCTTATCGGGGGCGCGAGCCTGATGGCCCTTTCCGGATGCGCCACCGCAGGGTCGGGCACGGGCGAAGCCAGCGCCATGACCCTTGCACAGGAGGCCGGGATCGCTCGCGCCGTCCTGCCCGCCCAGTCTCCGCGCGCCGCACTGCTGCAGCCCTGGACGGGCAGCTATGACGGCACGCCGCCGTGGGACGAGGTCACGCCCGCCAGGCTGCGCGAGGCGATCCTTGAGGGCATCGCGCTTCAGCGCGCCGACATTGCTGCGATCGCCAACAATTCCGATCCGGCCGGCTTCTACAATGTGATCGTTCCGCTGGAACTGGCGGGTGAACCTCTGGACCGGGCGATCAACCTCTATGGCGTGATGACTTCCAATATCGGCGGCGAGGCGTGGGATGCGCTCGACACCGAAATCTCGCCGTTGCTCTCGGCCGCCTATGACGAGATCACCTTCAACGACGCCCTGTTCCAGCGGATCAAGGCCGTCGCCGACAATCCGGAAGGTCTGAACCCGCAGCAGCGCCGGCTCGCCGAGCGCCGCCGCGATGCCTTCATCCGCTCGGGTGCCAATCTGGACGCGGCCGGCAAGGCTGAGCTGGGCCGGATCAACACCGCCCTGTCCGGGGCCTTTACCCGCTTCGGCCAGAAGGTCGTGGCCGACGAGAACGCCTGGACGGTGATCCCGACCGCAGCCGGGGTCGCCGGTCTGCCCGAGTCCAACAAGGCCGCCGCCGCCTCGGCGGCCCGCGCCCGGAACATCGACGGCTGGATCATCATGAACACGCGGTCCAGCGTGGACCCGTTCCTGACTTTCGCCGACGACCGGGCCGCGCGCGAGCAGGTCTGGAAGAGGTTCGTCAATCGCGGTGACAACGGCGACGCCAACGACACCAATGCCACGATCGCCGAGATCGTTCGCCTGCGCGACCAGCGGGCGCGGCTCCTGGGCTACCGCAATCACGCGGAATGGCGGATGCAGGACACCATGGCCAGGACCCCGGCCGCGGCCAAAGACCTGATGGACCGGGTCTGGGCCCCGGCCAGGGCGCGGGTGGCCGAAGAGGTCGCCGACATGCGCGCCATCGCGGGCTTCGACATCGAGCCGTGGGACTATCTGTATTTCGCCGAGAAGGTGCGGAAGGCCAGATACGATCTCGATCAGAACGAGCTGAAGCCCTATTTCGAACTGAACGCCGTCCGCGCCGGGTCCTTCTACATGGCCGAGCGCCTGTATGGCTTCACCTTCACCAGACTGCCCGCAGGGTCGGTGCCGATCTTCGAGCCCGACGTCGTCACCTACGAGGTGCACGACAAGGCCTCGGGCCGTCTGATCGGCCTGTACTACACCGACGACTATGCCCGTGCGGGCAAGCGGTCGGGGGCCTGGATGACGACCTATCGGTCGTTCTCGCAGCTCACGGGATCGAAGGTCATCCTGGCCTCGAACAACAACAACTACACCCGGCCCGAGCCGGGCGAGCCGGTGCTGCTGTCGCTCGACGACGCGGAGACGATGTTCCACGAGTTCGGCCATGCCCTGCACTATCTGTCGTCGGTGGTGACCTATCCGTCCTATGGCGAGACGCCCCGCGACTTCGTCGAGTATCCGTCGCAGGTGCACGAGCACTGGGTGCTCAGCCGGCCGATCCTGGACGGCTATCTGAAGCACTACCAGACGGGTGCGGCCATGCCCCAGGCCCTGGTCGACAAGATCCAGTCAGCGGAGACCTTCAACCAGGGCTATGCCACCGTCAGCTATCTGTCCTCGGCCATTGTCGACATGGACCTGCATACCCAGGCGACGCCGCCGACCGACATCGATGCGTTCGAAAAGGCCTCGCTGGCCCGGATCGGCATGCCGAGGGAGATCGTGATGCGGCACCGCCTGCCGCAGTTCAATCACCTGTTCACGTCGGATGCCTATTCGGCCGGCTACTACAGCTACCTGTGGTCCGAGACGATGGACGCCGACACCTGGGCCTATTTCGAAGACTCCGGTGACGTGTTCAATCCGGATATTGGCGGACGCTTCAAATCGATCATTCTGGCCCCCGGCAACACGACCGACCGCGCCGACGCCTATCGCCGGTTCCGCGGACGTGACGTCGACGTAACCGCCCTGCTGAAGGTGCGGGGCTTCCCGGTCAGCTGAAGCATGATCGCGTGAGGCGGAACAGTGAGCCGGTTCCACCTCAGCCGATCAGGGGAGTCCGGTGCAGGCCGGCGCGGTTCAGGCCGCGTCGGCCGCTTTGGCGGCGACGGGGCGGGGACGCGCGTGCTCGACCAGGGCCGCCATCAGGGCCCTTGGATCGACCGGTTTTGCAACATGCCCCTGCATGCCGGCATCCCGGCATTGTTTGATCTGTTCGGGCAGCACATTGGCGGTCAGGGCGACGATCGGCGTATCGTGCCCGGCACCGCCCGAGGCGCGGATGGCGCGGGTCGCGGTTGGGCCATCCATCACGGGCATCTGCATGTCCATCAGGATCAGATCGTAGGGGCGGGCCGCAGCGGCCGCCACGGCCTCCTCACCATTCTCGACCATGTCCAGCGAGACATCGAAGGACGACAATAGCGCCGTGATCAGGGTGCGGTTCGCCGCATTGTCCTCGGCCAGGAGAATTCGCAGCGGACGATCAAGGTCGCCCTCATCCGCCTCGGTCGTGGCTGTCGTGTCTGCCGAGGCGAAGGGGAGGGCCGCTCGAAACCAGAAGGTCGAGCCCGTCTTCCCGTCGCTGCGCGCGCCGATTTCACCGCCCATGATGTCCATCAGGCGACGCGAGATCGCCAGGCCCAGACCCGTACCGCCGAACCGGCGCGACACGGACCCGTCCGCCTGGGTGAAGCGCTCGAACATCTGCTCGATCTGGTCCGGCACCAGCCCCAGACCGGTGTCGGTTACCGAGGCCGAAAGCACGGCCGTGCCCTCGTCGTCCGTCTCGATGGACAGGATCAGCCGGACGCTGCCCTTTTCCGTGAACTTCACGGCATTGCTCAGAAGGTTCAGCAGAACCTGCCGCAGCCGGGTGACATCGCCCACCAGCCGGGCGTCACCGGCCACACCGCCGCACAAGGTTTCGCACGTCAGGACCAGCCCCTTGGCCTCGGCCTGGTCGCGCAGCAGGGCCGTCGCGCCTTCCGCGAGGGCCGCCGCCGAGAACGGTTCCATATCCAGCGTCAGTGCGCCGGCTTCCAGCTTGGAGAAATCCAGAATGTCGTTCACAACCGTCAGCAAGGTCTCGCCCGCAGTGCGGATCAGATCCAGATAGCCCCGATCACTTGCCGACAGATCGCCGCTCGCGCCAATCAGGCGTGAGAAACCCAGGATGCTGGTCAGGGGCGTGCGCAGTTCGTGGCTCATGTTCGCCAGGAATTCGCTCTTTGCCTGGGAGGCGGCCTCGGCTTCGGCCCGCGCCGCCCGCAGCGCCGCCTCGGTCTCCTTGCGCGACCCGATGTCGCGAACGACGTCGACGATCTCGGTCAGCTCGCCCGCGCCGTTCAGAACCAGACGGGGGTTGGCCTCAAGCCAGACCAGACGGCCATCCTTGTGGCGAGCCTGGTATTCATAGCCTTCCGGGCTGATCAGTTCCTGACGCCGTATCCGGTCCTGCAGCATGGCACGGATGCGCACAAAATGGTCCCTGGGCACCAGGTCCGACGGGGCCATGCCGACCAACTCCCCCGGCGAATAGCCCAGAAGGGAGCGGGATGCAGGCGAGGCATAGGTGATGCCGGACGTCAGTCCGGAGCGGACCACCATGTCCGACGTGTGCTCGGCCACGAAGCGGAAGGCGCGCTCGGCATCGAACAGCGCCGCGTCGTCGACCTGATCGGTGATGTCGGTGACCATGCCGACCACCCAGCGTCGACCGGCGTCGTCGGGCGGCTGGCGCTGGGCCCAGTTGACGACATGCCTGCATTCTCCGGTCGGCCGGATGACGCGATAGCGCATGCGGAACGGCTCGTCCGAGCTGAACATCTTGGGCCAGCTGCGGGCCACGATATTCGTGTCGTCGGGATGATAGAGGTGGAAGATTTCGTGGGGTTTGGGCACCCCGAGGGCGGGATCCAGACCGAAGATGTCGAACATCGACGGCGACCACCAGGTCGTGCTGGCGTCCAGCACCCGCCACCAGCCGACGCCCGAACGCATCAGCGCCGTCAGGCCGATCGCGTTTGCCTCGATGTCCGGATCGTCCTGCATCAATGTCTACCGTGGCTCAGGCGTTCACCCTAACCACGAAGGCCTTCCAATGGATGAACGGTGGTCGACGGGCGCGTTCGACAGGCCATTCGCCGGCGGGCTTTTCTGGTCAGGCGACTCCGGCTAGGAACGGAGCATGAACATGCTCACCCTCGGACTGACGACCCTTTGTGTCGTGCTCGCCGCCGGAATGATCGGGGCCTGGCTGGGCTGGCAGAAGGCCAAGGGCGCGCTGGCGCTGGCGGTCGAGCGGGCGGAACTGATCGACAAGAGCCGCGAGACGATGGGCGATCTGCTGCGCGCCCAGGCGGCGCAGTCGGCGCAGACGATCGCCGACCAGATGGTGGTCCGCGCCACCGAAACCTTCCAGGCCCAGGACCGGGTCGCCCGGGAACGGATGGAGGCGCAGCTCAAGCCGGTGGCCGAGACCCTGGCCAAATTCGAGACCCAGGTCGCCGCGCTGGAAAAGGCGCGGGCCGAGGAGACCGGCACCCTGAAGGAACAGCTGTCGGCCCTGATGATCGCCTCCAGCGCCACCCGCGACGAGGCGAAACGCCTGACCGAGGTCCTGCGCGGCAACACCGGCCGTCGCGGCCGGTGGGGCGAACAGACCTGCCGCAATGTGCTGGAGGCCGCCGGCATGGCGGGCCGGTTCGATTTCGACGAACAGTCGTCCGGCGCCAATGACGAGGGTCGCCAGATGCGGCCGGACTTCCTCGTGCGGCTGCCCGGCGGCGGCCTGTTCGTCATCGACGCCAAGGTGCCCCTGGCCTTTCCCGACGCCAGCGAGCCCGACGACGAGGCCCGCGATGCCGCCATGTCGGCCCGCAACGCGGCCAGCATCAAGAATCATGTCCGCGATCTGGCGGCCAAGGCCTATCAGGACCAGTTCAAGCCCAGCCCCGACTTCGTCGCCCTGTTCGTGCCGTCCGACGCCTTCCTGTCGGCGGCCCTGGACCGCGAGCCGGAGCTGATGACCGATGCGATGGCGCGCCGCGTCATCATCGTCACGCCCTCGACCCTGTTCGCCCTGTGCAAGGCCGTGGCCTATGGCTGGCGGGCCGAGGAACAGTCGAAGAATGCCGAGGAGGTCGCGAAACTGGGCAAGGAGCTCTACAAACGTCTGTCGGTCATGGGCGGCCATGTCTTCGGGATGGGGCGGGCGCTGGAACAGGCCGTCGGCAAATATAACCAGTTCGTCGGCTCGCTGGAGAGCCAGGTCATGGTCTCGGCCAAACGGTTCGAGGACCTGCAGGTCGACCACGAGGGCAAGGACCTGCCCGCTCTGACCGCAATCGACCAGGCCCCGCGTCCCGTGACCCGACCTGAACTCATCCACGACACGGCGCGTTAAGCCTGATTGACGGGTTCACGACGAGTGGACAAGGTCGCTTGACAGCGCCGAACAGTGATGTAAAAGACCCTTGTCAAAAAGACGAGGGTGATTGTCATGTCGATGGAGATGCGGGTGTCTGAATATCCCTTGAGACGCTACGGACTGGTCATGGGCGTGTGTGTCGTCGCCGGCGGCAAAGCCGGTGGTGTGTCAGCCGCGTTCGGCGATCAATCCAGCGCGGGTCCTGTCGTCGTCGCCGCTTCGGTTGGTCTTGCAATGGCCGCCGGTCTCTGGGTCTGCGCCCGGTGGTGGCGCGGTCTCGACGAGGCCGCACAGGAAGCCCACAAATGGGCCTGGTGGTGGGGTTCGACCTTTGGACTGGCCATCGGAACCGTCGCGCTGTTCACGCTGGCCTATGGTGCGTCTGAAGCTCTGACCGCCGAGCCCAAGGATCTTCTACTGGGCGGGGCTGCTCTGATCGGGCTCACCCAGACCGTCGGCTACGGCATCGCCTGGGTCTTCTGGTGGCTGCAGCGACGGTGATCCGATGAACAATCGTCTCAAGGTGCTGCGCGCCGAGCGGAACTGGAGCCAGGCTGACCTGGCCGCCGCCCTGGGTGTCTCGCGCCAGACCGTCAATGCGCTGGAGACCGGTCGCTATGACCCGTCCCTTCCGCTCGCCTTCAAGATCGCCCGGGTGTTCGAACAACCCATCGAATCCATCTTTTCGGATGCAGGAGCCTCCGCATGATGTCCCGTTCTGAAGATCGTCCCCAGTCGCTGGCCGCCAGGATCGGCTTCGTGGTCGTGCTGGGAGGAGCCGGTGCACTCGCCGGCTATGGCATGGCCAGGATGTTCGAGGATCAGGGCGCGCCATGGCCTGACGTCCTCGCCACGGCGATGGCCGTCGCCCTGCTCGCTGTGAGCCTGATGAGCACGGTCGTGCTCTTCACCCGGCCCTCGACCATTCCCAAGGGCTGCGGCGTACTGCAGATCGTGGTCCTCCTGCTGGCCGGGGTCATGTTCCTCCTGCCCATGTACGCCCCCGCGTCGGTGGCCCCGGACATGGTCTTCGGCGGCATCGTGGTGCTTCTGGTCATCCAGAGCATCGCCAATCTGATGCTGTGGCGCGCGGCCGACGAGATGCTGCGACAGGTCATGGCCGAAACCAGCGCCATGGCGTTCTGGGCCCTGCAGACCGCCCTGTTCCTCTATGCCGCCGCCGAACGGCTGGGGCTGGTCGGCACCATCAGCGGCTGGGGCCTGACCGGCATCCTGATGGCGGTCTACCTGATCGCCTCGATCGTCGCCTCCGCCCGACGCGGCATCCACTGAGGCGCACACCCTCTCTCGCTTCCTTCCTCTGTTTTCACCCTGATCGAAAGGATCGGACCATGACGCTCGCTTCTCACATCAAGACCTCCATCGGCCGTATCGCTCGCCTGGCCACCGGCACGGCCCTGGGCCTCGGCCTGACGTTCAGCCTGCTGGGATCGCCCGGTTACGCCTTCGCACAGGCCGCTGCACCTGCAGCCCAGCGCACTGTGGCCCAGGCCCAGGGCCAGGGCCCGGCCCTGTGGGTCATCCGCGACGCGGATTCGACACTGTATCTGTTCGGCACCGTCCACGTCCTGCGCCCCGAGACGGCCTGGGGGACGGCCAGGGTCGATGCGGCCTTCGACAGTGCAGATCGCGTCATTCTTGAAATCTCCAATCCCGACGACCAGACCGCGATCCAGCCTCTTATCCAGCAATATGGCATCTCGCCCGCCCGGCCCCTGTCCAGCCTGCTGACCCCCGCCGAGATCGCCCGGCTGGATACGGCGGCCGGGACCATCGGGGCGACGGCGGCCCAGCTGGACCCCCTGCGGCCCTGGCTGGTCGGCTTCACCCTGTCGGGGGCCCTCCTGGTCAAGGCCGGTTACGATCTCCAGTCGGGCGTCGAGCCGATCCTGAAGGCGCGCGCCGAGGCTGCGGGCAAGCCCGTGTCCGGTCTGGAGACCATCGACAGACAGGTCTCCATCCTGGCCGGCCTGTCGGAGGAGACCCAGCTGGCCTTCCTGCGTGCCACGCTCGACGACGTCGAGAATGCCACGGCCGAGCTGGACGCCCTGGTCGACGCCTGGGCGACCGGCGACGTGGCCTCGATCGAGCGCCTGGGCGTCGACAAGATGCGGGATCAGTCCGAAGAAATCTATCAGGCCCTGCTGGTGCGGCGGAACACCGACTGGGCGGGTCAGATCCAGACCCTGCTCGAAGGGTCCGGCACGGTCTTCATCGCGGTCGGCAGCGCCCACCTGGCCGGCGACGACAGCGTCCAGTCCATCCTGGAACAGCGCGGCGTGGCAGTGACCCGCCAATAGGTCGCATCCGTCCAGCGCCCATCGACGAAGGCCCGGCCACCGCGCCGGGCCTTTTCGTGTCAGGGGCAAGCCGCGCGCTCAGGCAACGAGGCACTGCGCGTCCCGCGATCGCGACCGTCTGGCATTGGCCTGAAATCTGACAGTTTTCGTATACACAAAAACCGTTTGACGCTGCCGGTTTTCGTCTATACAATAACCCGTGGACATTGAGTTCGACGCCGCCAAGGACGCCGCCAACATCGCCAAACACGGCGTGTCGCTGGCTCTCGGTGCCTTTATGGACATGGACACCGCCGTCATCGATCGGGATGACCGCCGCGACTATGGCGAGGTCCGCTTCAACGCTCTGGGCCGGATTGAGGGTCGGGTCTACGCCATGACTTTCACCGTCCGCGACGCCATCCGGATCATCTCGCTCCGCAAGGCCAACCCCAGAGAGCAACGCCGCTTCGCCCGATAGGGGCGGGCGACCGATCACGAAGGATCACATGACCGACGACGACACGACCCCGGAATTCACCGACGCCGTGATGGCCCGCGCCCGCCCGGCGCGCGAAGTGCTGTCGCCCGAGGTGATGGAGGCGTTCCGGAACAAGGGCGGACGGCCCCGGGCCGTCGCCGCCAAGGTGCCGGTGTCCTTGCGCCTGGACCCCGACGTCGTGGCGGCCTGGAAGGCGACCGGCACGGGCTGGCAGACCCGCATCAACGATGCCCTGCGACGGGCGATGCCGCACGCGTCCTGACCGGCTGGCCGCGGGGCCTTGGAGCGGGCGGCGGGAATCGAACCCGCACGAAAAGCTTGGGAAGCTTTCAGGCTACCACTACATCACGCCCGCGGAAGCCGGGACAAACTAGCGAAATACGTCCGGGGCTCAAGCCGAAACACGGACCGGGTGCCTGTCCCGTCTCGTCGGGCTGGCCCGGGTGCGGGCGGCGGCAGGGATCCGTCGTCAGGGCCGCTGATAGACGACCCTTCCGTCGACGACCGTCAGGGTCGCGTGACCGCGCGGGATGTCCGCTTCCGGCACCGTCATCAGATCGATGTCGAAGGCGGTGAAGTCCGCGCGCTTGCCCACCTCGATCGTGCCGAGCTCGTTTTCGCGGAAACTGGCATAGGCGGGCCACAGGGTGAACATCTTCAGCGCCGTGGCGCGATCCACCGCCTCGGCCGGCCGCCAGTCCGGGCTCTGGACGCCGTCCAGATCGCGCCGGGCGACGGCGGCATAGAATTCGATCAGTGGATCGCCCCGCTCCACCGGGGCATCTGACCCGCCGACGACGATGACGCCCAGATCGATCAGGCTGTGCCAGGCATAGGCCCCGTCCAGCCGGGCGTCCCCCAGCCGCGCGGGCGCGAAGTGGAAGTCCCCGATCGCATGGCTGGGCTGCATCGAGGCGATGATCGGCAGGTCCCTGAACCCTTGATAGTCGGAGGGCCGGACGATCTGTGCGTGCTCGATCCGCAGCCGCACGTCGGCGCCGTTCGGACGCTCGGTCGCGGGTACGGCCTCCAGGGCGGTCGCATACCATTCCGCCACCGAGGCATTGCCGCGATCGCCGATGGCGTGGGTCGCGAGCTGGATGCCAGAGCGCAGCGCCTGTTCATAAAGCGGCACGATCTGGTCGGCCGTGATCTGCATCAGGCCCGTCGTCTCCGGTGCGTCCGAATAGGGGGCGAACAGGGCGGCCCCGCGCGACCCCAGCGCCCCGTCGGCATAGTATTTGACCGCCCGGGTGATGATCCGGCCGTCCGGCGTCTGGCGCGGCCCCGAGGCGAACAGCGCCTGGGCTCCGTCGGGCGTGACGCTGTTGTAGATCCGCAAGGGGGCCTCGCCCGCCTCGGCCATGGCCTCCAGCAGGGGGATGTCCCGCCAGGGCGCGCTCATGAAATGCACGCCGGTCCAGCCATAGGCGGCCTCGACGCGGAATCCGGCGCGATAGGCCTGGCGCGTCTGCTCCGGATCGGCCTGGGGCATCAGGGGGGCCAGAAGCTGCTCGGCCGCATCGACGAACAGGCCGGTCGGACGGCCGTCAGGACCTTTCAGTATCTCGCCGCCAAAGGGGGCCTCGGTCCGGGCCGTGATGCCCAGCCGCTCCAGGGCGGGGGTGGAGGCGACCAAGGCGTGACCGTCGGCCCTTTGCAGCAGGACGATCCGGCCGGGGGCAGCCGCATCGAGATCGGCGGCGGTCAGGAAGCGGGCCCCGTTGGCGCTTTCGGGCCAGCGCGTCTCGATCCATCCGCGCCCGACGATGACGCCCTCGGGGTGGGCTTCCGCCCAGGCCGTCAGGCGCGCCATGGCGTCCACGACCGAGGTGGAGCCCTCCAGATTCAGCGTCAGCTCGCGCCACCCGATGCCGTCCAGATGGGCGTGGCCGTCGGTGAAGCCGGGGAACAGGGTCGCGCCCTTCAGGTCGATGACCGGCAGGCCCTCGGTCGAGGGCGCACCGGCCGCCGGTCCGGCATAGGCGATGCGGCCGGCCCGCGCGATGACGACCTCGACCATCGGCGAGGCCTCGACGCCGGTGTGGATCGTGCCGCCCCGGATGACCAGATCCTGGGCGCTGGCCGGCAGGGCGAGGGCGGCGAAGGCGGCGGCGGTCAGGATCGGTCGAAGCATGGGGCACCGGATGCGGGTGGAATGATATTCTGCCTCCCCGTTATGGGGTGGCAGGCAGGCCCTCAGCCAGCCGGAACGCCGACCACATCGTCCACCGATCCGGTCGTGACCGGATGATAGCCCGGCCGGGCCTCGGCATAGATGCGGGTGGCGATGGGTCGGCCCCAGTCGCCTTCGGCCCAGAGGGCGGTGAACAGGGGAAGGACGAATTTGCGACGTCCCTGCGAGGTCAGGAACCGCTCCAGCGTCGGCACGGCGGGCTGATAGCGGTGGGCCACCGCAATCTGAAGCCAGCTGAACAGCACCTCGGCATTGCCCTCGCTGCGCAGCTTGAGGGTCGATTCCATGTCGGCCAGCCGGGCGGGGGTCAGCCAGTCCCGACCGGCGGCCAGGCCCTCGGGTCGCCAGTTCAGGAAATGCTGGCGTTCCTGCGTGGACCACCCGGCCCACGGAATGGCTGAGGCGGGGCCTTTGTCGGCGAAGAAGGCCTTCGCCGCCCCATCCACGGCCGTCAGGGCGGTCGAGACCGGGGCCTGGGCATTCGACGGCAGGCCGGGCTGATAGACCCAGGGATCCAGCTGCAGTTCACGCTCCAGGGTGGGATCGTCCCCCACAAGGTTGGCGCGGATATCGGCGAGGAATCCGGCCGCGGTCATGGGCCGGAAAGCATTCCTCTCGAAATAGCCCTTGAGCCAGGCGTCGAAACGCTCGCGGCCGACGATACGCTCGATGGTGCGCAGGAAGGCGGCCCCTTTCTCATACGGAATGTCGTTCAGGCCCGCGTCGGGATCGCGACCCTCCAGGTCCACGTGAAGACGTGTGTCGAGCGGCGGCATCCCGGCCAGGGCGGCCTGCAGGTCGTTCCAGCCCAGGACCTGAAGCATCAGGGCGCGATCGCGGCCGTAGACGGCCTCCATGATCCGGTTCTCGAAATAGGTGGTGAAGCCCTCGTTCAGCCAGATGTCGGCCCAGGTGGCATTGGTGACCAGATTGCCCGACCAGCTGTGCGCCAGCTCGTGCGCCACCAGGCTGACCAGAGACTTGTCGCCCGCCACGACCGTGGGGGTGGCGAAGGTCAGGCGCGGGTTCTCCATCCCGCCGAAGGGGAAGGAGGGCGGCAGGATCAGCAGGTCGTAGCGACCCCAGCGATAGGGGCCGTACAGGGCCTCGGCCGCATCGACGAACTGGCCCATCTCGGCGAACTCGGCCCTGGCGGCGTCCAGACGGCCGGGCTCGGTCCAGACCCCGACGCGGTCGCCTTCGCCGGCGAAGGCCAGATCCCCGACCGCCAGGGCGATCAGATAGGGCGGGACCGGATTGGTCATGCGGAAGCGCCAGGTGTGGGACCCCTCCGGTGCGCCTTCGCCCGCCTTCTCCCCCTCGGGGGTCAGCATTTCGGCCGACATCACGGCCTTCAGCGCCTCGGGCACGGTGATGCGGGCGGACCAGGTCTGGCGGATGCCGGGGCTGTCCTGGGTCGGGACCCAGGTGCGGGTCAGGATGGCCTGGCCCTGGCTGAACAGGAAGGGCTGGGCCCCGCCCGCCGTCTGGGCCGGGGTCAGCCATTGCAGGGC
>Ga0247843_1000311_pt1 | contig 116647 bp, 86 predicted proteins | sample LaCruzMarch2017__FD_192420 | JGI IMG/M metagenome (GOLD analysis project Ga0247843, IMG submission 192420) | Freshwater microbial communities from meromictic Lake La Cruz, Castile-La Mancha, Spain - LaCruzMarch2017_8m | ecosystem: Environmental > Aquatic > Freshwater > Lake | place: Spain...
CAGTGCTCCAGGCCGATGCGGACCATCAGCGAGAGCGGGGAACCCGCCGTGTACCGGCTGAGGACGTGCTGCATGATCGACGGGGGCTTGTCGGGCGTCATGAGTCCCGTATCCTCCCGGAGCTCTCGCAGGGCAATCTCAGATCTTGCGCACTCGATCGACTGCACTCTCCCCCGAGATGCGGGACGGTCGGCTGTTGTCTTCACTGCCGACTACTGTCACGTCACCGTGAAATGGATGCCCCAACAGTGCACCGCGCCGCGCACCGTGAGTGCGCAGGTGTGATAGCCGCCCGCGGTAATCGAGACGAGTTCATCGAGGGCCGTCGTGCTCCCGGCGATCTTCACCTCCCGGGGAGTCGATGACGGGTTAAGGCTGTTGTCGCCGATCTGACCATTCGTGTTCCAGCCCCAGCAGCGAGCGGTGCCGTTCGACAGGACGGCGCAGGTGTGGTTGCTCCCCGCTGCGATCGAGCGGGCCAACACCCCAGTGCCGAAGTTGACCTGCACGGGCGACAGGCGGTTGTTGTTGCTGGTGCCATCACCGAGCTGACCGTAGACGTTGCTGCCCCAGCAGAACACCTTGCCGTTCGAGAGCCGCGCGCACGCGTGGTAGCCTCCAACCGCGAGTTCGACCGGCTGGATCGTCGCGTCTGTGCTGGGGAAGGTCACCGCGGTCGCGGCTGCTAGGTTGTGTTGATCGGCAGTGGTGCCGATGCCGAGTTGGCCTTGGTTATTCAGTCCCCAGCAGAAGAGCTTGCCATCTGTACGAAGGACGCAGCCGTGGTAGAAGCCAGCTCCCATCGCGACGGCGCCGCTAGCGCCCTCCACCCGAACCGCCTGCGATTGCTGACTGGTACCGCTTGACTCAATGCCTCCGAGACAGCCAATCATCAAAGAAGTTAATGCAAGCAATGGAATCCAGCAAAGGTTCGAAGCATCAATCTGCCCAGGAATTGGGGGCGGGGTGTCTCTCATCATCATTCTCCACAAGGCCGCGCACGATCGAACTGGGCCTCCAGCATGGCGACACCAACCCAAACCGTTCAGACGGGCGACGAGCGACACTGCCTGACCCATGAGATAAATTCAACGGGCAGGCGGAGCGGACGAAACGCGTGGTATTGGTGAACTCGCTGGTGCGGTCTGGCGCCCGCGGAGCGCCCGATTGCAATGCCTCTGGCGGAGTTCGCCCGATCGCTCGATCAACGTAAACTGTGCGAGCACCGAAGCCACCATGACACCCCGCGAATCCGCACCTCGCGCGGCAGCCACTCGCGTCTTGGCGATTTTCTCGAACTCCTCGTCATCTTTCGGCGTCGGCACCCTGATGTTGGCCGTCGTGACCATGTCTCTTCCCCAGTTCCCTGCTCCCCTGCGTGCCCTGAGACCACCCGGAGAGCAGAAGCGGCGCCGAGGTCCGGCACGCCAAGCAGGGAGATTCATCCTCATGACCGCGTTGCGCGACCCGTGGTTGACCGCGCGAGGTCGCAGCGTCCACGCGTCGGATTCTCCTCTGTCCGAGTCCCGGACAGGCGCGGTGCTCTGCCCGGCGCGCACGCCATGAGCCCGACCCCGCCCGGCCACCGCGCGGTCACCCTCGCGCTCGCCGCGCTGGCCCTCGCGGCGCGCCTCGCCTTCGGCCTCTCGGTGCGCGTCCCGCCCGCCTGGGACGGCGTGCTCTACGAGCGCGGCGCCGTCGCCCTCGCCCGCGGCCTCGGCTACTCCTGCTACCTCTTCAGCCCCGCCGCCGACCCCTCCGTCCCGACGGCCTTCTACCCCGTCGGATACCCCGCCTTCCTGGGCGCGCTCTACCGGGTCTTCGGGGTGTCCCCGGCCGTGGTCGTCGTCAGCGGCGCCCTCCTCGGCGCCCTCACCGTCGCCCTCGCCCACCGCCTCGCCCTGCGCGCGGGACCGCCCCTCGCGGCCCACCTCGCGGCGCTGCTCTTCGCCCTCGCGCCCGGCCCGGTGGTCTTCGCGGTCACCCCCATGAGCGAGACCCTCTGCGGCGCCCTGCTCGCCGGCGCCGTCTACGCCCTCGCCCTCGCCCCGTCGCCCTCCTCGCTGCGGCTCGTCGTCGCGGGCACGCTGCTCGCCGCCGCGGCCTACGTGCGCCCGCAGTCCCTCCTGCTCGCCCCGCTGCTCCCCGCGCTCCTCGCCGGGACCGCCGCCCAGCGCCTCCGCCGCGCCGCCCTCGTCACCGCGACCGTGGCCGCGCTGGTCGCTCCGTGGACGATCCGCAACTGCCGCGCCCTCGACGGCTGCGCGGTGATCAGCACCAACGGCGGGAGCAACCTCGCCATCGGCGCCGTGCCTCGCGCCACGGGCATGTACCTCACGCTCACCGCCGACGACGGCTGCCGCGGCGTGCAGGGCGAGCGCGCCCGCGAGCGCTGCTGGCAGCGGGTGGCCGCGGACAGCGTGCGCGCCGCCCCGCGGCGCTGGCTGCGCCTCGCGTGGCCCAAGCTCTACTTCACCTACGCCAACGAGACCTTCCCCGCGGACTACCTCCGCGAGGCCCGTCCCGACCTCCTCGCCCCGCCCCGCCACGAGCGCCTCCGCGACGCCATGACCTGGACCTGGTGGCCCCTCTGGGTCACCGCCCTCCTGGCGCTGCTCCCGCGGCCCCGCCGCGCGCCGCTCGCGCCCGCGGCCTCGCTCTCCCTCGGCGCGGTCGCGGCCACCACGGCGACCCACCTCGCGGTCTTCGGCGGCGACCGCTACCACCTCCCGCTGGTGGGCCTCGTGGCGGTGCTCGCCGCCGCGACCTTCCGCCGCCGCCCGGTGCCGCCGTGAGCGCGCCCCCCGCCGTCGCCCCTCCCGAGGGCGGTCACCCGCAGCTCGACGGGCTGCGCGCCGTCGCGGTCTTCCTGGTGCTCTGCACGCACCTGCTGCCGTCGCAGCCGTGGGTGCGCCGCGTCGGCCCCGGGGGCCTCGGCGTGGTGCTCTTCTTCGTGCTGAGCGGCTTCCTCATCACGGGCATCCTGCTGCGCGTGCGCGACGCCGTCGCGGACGGCCGCCTGACCTCTGGGCGCGCCCTCTCGCGCTTCTACATCCGCCGCGCGCTGCGCATCGCCCCGCTCTACTACGCGGTGCTCGGCGTGGCCGCGCTCGCCGACATACCCCCGGTGCGCGCCACCTGGCCCTGGCACGCCTTCTACGCGTCGAACCTCTACTTCGCGCGCCGCGGCTCGTGGAACGGTGTCGTCACGCCCCTCTGGAGCCTCGGCGTCGAGGAGCAGTTCTACCTCCTCTGGCCGCTGGTGGTGCTCTGGACCCCGCGGCGCGCGCTGCCGCTCGTGCTGCCCGCGCTCGTCGCCCTCGGGCCCCTCTCCCGCGTCGGCTACCTCCTCGCCGGCGTCGACCCCTTCGCCATCGGGCTGCTGCCGTTCGGGTGCGTCGACACGCTGCTCCTCGGCGCGCTCCTCGCGCTCTGCTGGCACGAACCCGCGCGGCTCGATGGAGTCCGCCGCGGCGTGCGCGCGTTCGGCGTCGCGGTCGCGCTCCCGGCGGTGGCGCTCCACCTCGCGCTCGGGCCGGTGCCCGCGGGATCGCCCTGGTTCGTGCTCGCGGCGATGCTCGAGCTCGCGCTGAAGGGCGCTGCCTTCTTCGCGCTCATCGACGCGGCGGCGCGCGGCTTCGGCGGGCCGATCGGCCGCGCGCTGTCGTCGCGACCCATGCGCTTCATCGGGCAGATCAGCTACGGGATCTACCTCCTGCACACGTTCGTGCAGGGGGCGGCGCGGGGGTTTGGCGCGCCGATGCGCGCGCTCTACCCCAACGAGCTGGCGTGGTTTCCGATCGCGTGCGCGACGGTGGTGCTGGTCGCGACCGCGACGTACGTGCTGTTCGAGAAGCCCATCAACGGGCTGAAGCGGCGCTTCCCCTACTTCGGCTGATCTGCAAGGAAATCGCTGGAGATCCGGCCGTGCGCAGCGCTCGCTCGTTGAAAAGTTCGCCCCGCGGACAAGCGCGCTTAGAGTCCGTTCACACCGCGGACGGGCGATATCAGGGGTGAGCGCCGGGCGTGGAACGTCTCCGTAGTGGGAGGCGTCCGCACGCCCGATTGCTCACACCATCGACCCTCCTCCGCGCCTGCGGACGCATGACCTCGATCGACCTCCTGATCCACCGCGCTCCGACCCGCTCGCCTCGCGCCGAGGGCCGCGGCGCCGTCGCCGCCGAGACCTCCCCCGTCGCCGCGGGGGCCCTCCTCCTCGACCTCGACCTGGCCGGTCAGCGCTGCACCCTCGCGCAGGACGCCGAGAACGCCGCGTACCTCCTGCGCGACGTCGCCGCCGCGCTGGTACCGGTGCTCGAGGGCCGCGCCGCCAAGGCCCAGGTGGTCGCGCACGACACCCCGTGGGAGCTCTGCTTCGTCCCCGGCGACGGCGTCCTCCTCGTCAGCATCTTCCGCGGCGGCCCCGTCCCCGTGGTGCGCGCGCTCGACCTCGCCGTCGACCTCCGCGAGTTCCTCGACGCCCTGCGCCGCGCGGCCGCCGCGCTGCCCTCCCCCGCCGACGGCCTCGACGCCCTCCTCGACCGCCTCGACCTCCACGCGCAGCGCGCCCTCGTCGCCCCCACGCGCGGGCCCGCCACGGCGCTCCATTGGGAGAGCCGCCCCGGCGCGCTCGGCGACGACGCCCTCTCCGTCACCTTCCAGGCCCTCTCCCCCGGCGAGGCCTCGTCGCGCCGCGAGAGCGCCCAGTCCGACCTCCACGCCCTCCTCGTGCAGGGCAGGGTCGGCGTCAGCCTCCGCGGCCGCGGCGTCGAGCTCGCGCCGGGCTTCGTCGTGCTCCAGTTCGAGCGCCTCGTCGCCCTCTGCCGCCCGCTGCTGGAAGCCTGGGCCGCCCGCCGCCCGCTGCACCTCCGGATGCAGGTCTCCGACCTCTCCCTGGGCCTGCGCCTCTCCGTCGACGAGCGCCTCGCCCTCACGCTCACCCGCAACACCAACAGCTCCGTCACCCTGCCCGCGCTCGCCCCGGAGGCCTTCATCACCCCGGTGCTCGACGGCGCCCTCGCCCTCGCCGCCGCGCTCTCCCGCTGCGACCGCTCGCTCGCCCGCAACCTCCGCCTGCGCGCCCTCCGCCACGAGGCCCGCGCCCTGCGCCGGTGGCTGCGCAACCTGGGCCGCAGCGAGCGACGCACCAACCCCGACCCCACGCTGTACCAGGTCGCCGCCGAGCCCGCGCCCGCACCGCGCGCGAGCGACGCGCTCGACCTCCGCGACGCCACGCGCCTGCGCTACACCGCCCGCTGGCGCGCCGAGATCGAGGGCCTCGACCTCGCGGGCACCCTCCTCTGCGGCGACCGGCTGATCGTCCCGGGCGCGCGCGAGCTGCACGCCCTCGACCGCATGACCGGCGCCGCCGTCTGGTCGATGCCCGTGCCGCGCGCGTCCACCACGCTCGCCGGCGACGCCCTCCTTCGCCAGAGCCCCCGCGGCGAGATCGAGTTGCGCGCCTCCTCCAGCGGCGAGGTGCTCTGGAGCACGCGCATCACCCCCCGCGTCGGGACGCTCTGCCTCCCGCACGCCGTCACCGCCCCGGGCCTGCCGCGCCTGGTCGTGGTGGCCGAAGGGGAGCGCCGCCTCGTCGCGCTCGACCTGCGCACCGGCGAGCCCCGCTGGAGCTTCACCGCCCGCCACGCCGGCACCTTCCGCATGAAGCGCGCGGGCCGGCTCCTGGTGGTGGTCTCCGGCGACGCCACGGTCACCGCGCTCGACCTCGCGAGCGGCGAGGTGGTCTGGCGCTTCGGCGACCGGGTGCCCTTCCACACCACCCCTCTGCTGCACCGCGACCAGCTCTTCGCCGTCGCAGGCGAGGCCACCCGAGGCGGGGCGCGGCTCTACGCCCTCGACGCCTACGCGGGCGAGCACCTCTGGTCGTGCGCCATCGACGCGACGGTCTGCGCCCCGGCCTGCGTGACGAAGGACACCGTCTCGGTGCCGGTCTCCACCCGCGACGGCGTGGTGCTCGAGGGCCGCTCCGTCGGCGACGGCGCCGTGCGCTGGCGCGCCGCCCTCAGCGCCGTGCAGGGGTCGTCCTCGCGCCCCGCGGTCACGGCCTTCGACGACCTCTTCGTGGCCAACCTCCCGACGGGCCGCGTGATGGCCGTCGACGCGGGCGACGGCTCCACCCGCTGGTCGCGCACCCTCCGCGCGCCCCTCGGCGACGACCTCCCGCGGCGCCTCGACCCGCAGCTCCGCGCGGGCGCCCTCTTCGTGCCGCAGAGCGCGCTCGCGGTGCTCCGCCCCCGGGACGGCGCCGTGCTCGCCGAGCTGGACGCCTGCGACCTCGTGCCCGACCTCGTGCGCGTCGACGAGCAGTGCGCCATCTACGTCGCCGAGGAGAGCGGGCACCTCGGGTGCTACGAGCCCGGCGCGCGCCTCCGGGTCATCCGCCCGGTGTGAGACCGGCTCACTGCTGCGTGCACTGCCAGTCCCGCGAGGTGCAGTCGGGCGTGTTGTGGCAGCTGATGCAGCGGGTCACCCGGCCGTCTTCGAGCACCGCGCGGTCGCTCGCGCGCACCCGCTGCCAGCGCCAGTCGCCGTGCGTGGGGTCGTAGCCCGCGGTCTCCTTGCGCATCACCGTCCACCCGATGACCGTCGAGCAGGTCGGGTCGGCGTACTCCTCCTTGACGACCACCGTCCCCACCGGGAGCGTCTGGCCCGCCACGCGGTACCGGTCCACGCCCCCGGGGTCGATCACCACCCGGATGTTGCTGATGCTGGGCGCGCCCGCGCCGTAGCTGGAGATGTGCTCGAAGGTCATCCGGCACCCGCGCACCTCGGGAAACGTCCGGGCGTAGTCGGCTGGGATGAGCGACGCCGCGGGAGGCGTCTCGTCCGGTCCGCAACCCGCGGACATACCCGTCAGGGTAAGGAGGATGAAGGTGGCGGTGAGGCGGGTCATGCGCCGAGACTAGCGCGGCGGCCCGAGCGGGCCCTAACGCATCATGACGACGCGGATGCGCTGGTTGTACGTGTCGGCGATGAAGAGCCGGCCGGCGGTGTCGGTCTCGACGCCGTAGGGGCGGTCGAGCCGGGCCATGAGCGGTGAGCCCCCGTCGCCCTCGAAGCCGCGGGTGCCGCAGCGCCCCGCGACGGTGCGGATGTTCCCGTCGGCGCCCACCGCGCGCACGCAGGAGTTCTGCGTGTCGGCGATGTAGACGGTGCCGTCGGGGCCCACCTCGACGTCCGTCGGCTGGTTGAGCGTGGCCATCGTGGCCGGGCCCCCGTCGCCGGTCGCGCCCACCATGCCGGTGCCCGCGATGGTGGTGATCACCCCGGCGGGGGTCACGCGGCGGATGGCGTTGTTGCCCGTGTCGGCGATGTACAGGTTGCCCGCGCTGTCGAAGTCGATGCGCCCCGCGGGCGAGGCCGCCTGGCCCACCGGGTTGCGCAGCTGCGCCATGAGCGCGGGGCCGTTGTCGCCCGCGTAGCCCGCCATGCCGTTGCCGACGACGGTGGTGATCACGTCCATGCCGTCGACCCGGCGGATGCGCTGGTTGGCCTGGTCGGCGATGTACACCTCCCCGGAGGGCGAGATGGCGACGCCCACCGGGAGGTCGAGCACCGCGTTGAGGGCCGGGCCCCCGTCGCCCGCGAAGCTGCGCCCGCCGGTGCCGCAGAGGTCTTCGATCATCGAGCCCGCGGTGCCCACGTTGCGCACCCGCTTGATCATGCTGTTGTGCCACGCGGCGATCAGCATGTTGCCTTGCGGGTCGAAGGCGATGGAGGTCGGGTGGTTGAGCCGGTGCCGCAGGGCGGGGTACGGCATCCGAGGGGTGCCCGGGGGGATGGGCGGGTCTTCGCCGTCGGAGAGCTCCCCGGTGCCGACGACGGTGCGCACCGTGCCGTCCGAGGCCTGCTCGCGCACGACGTGGTTGTTCCAGTCGAGGAAGTACAGCCGGCCGTTGGGGCCGAGGGTCGTGTCCTGCGGGAGGTAGGTGCGCGACGAGGTGCCCGCGATGCCGTCGGCGCCGACGCCCGCCTCGCCGTTGCCGATGATCGTGCAGATGGTGCCCGCCCTCGGGGTGCACGCGGTCGGACCCACCGGGGTGACCGGCGTGTCGTTGGTGATGCCGCAGGTGCTGGCGAGGGCCTCGTCCTCGGTGAGCACCGCGGCGCAGGGGTCGGTCGTGCAGCTCGCCGCCACGACGGCGAGACCGAGCAGGGTGATGGGGGACAGCGCGCGCATCGTTCGCTCCATGGAGATCATCGCCAGACCCGGCGCACGCGGTCGTTGAGCGTGTCGCAGATGAACAGGTTGCCCGCGGCGTCGAAGGCGATGCCGTGCGGTCGGTAGAGGTCGGCCATGAGGGCCGGGCCGCGGTCGCCGCTGTAGCCCCGGCGACCGGTGCCGGCGACCGTCGTGATCACGTTGGTGGTGAGGTCGACCGCGCGGATGCGGTGGTTGTTGGTGTCGGCGATGTAGAGCCTGCCGTCGGGGCCGAACTCGATGTCCTGCGGCGACGAGAGCTGCGCCATCAGGGCCGGGCCGCCGTCGCCCGCGAAGCCGAGGGCGCCGGTGCCGACGACGGTGCTGATGGTGCCGGTGGCGATCTCGATGCGCCGGATGCGGTGGTTGCCGGTGTCCGAGACGTAGAGGTTGCGCCCCTCGCGGTCGAGCGCGATGCCGCCCTCGGGCTCGGGGTTCTCGCCCGTCTGGAGGTTGAACGACGCCATCCGCGCCGGGCCGTTGTCGCCCGCGAAGGCGCGCATGCCGTTGCCCGCGATGGTGGTCACCATCTGGGTCGTGAGGTCGAGCCGGCGCACCGTCACGTTGGCCTGGTCGAGCAGGTACATCACCGTGCCCGTCGCATCGAGCACGCCCTTGGAGGGCTGCTTCAAGCGGGCCATGGCGAAGGGACCGTCGGCGGCGCCGGGGCCGCGCCCGAGGGTCACGTAGGTCATGCCGGTGGCCGGGTCCCACCGGCGGATCTTGTGGTTGTGCCAGGCCACCACGAGCAGCCGCCCGTCGGGCTGGAACATCAGGTCGGTGGGGTGGTTGAGCGCGACGGTGATGCCCGGCGCGCCGGGCTCGGTGAGGTCCGTGGGCATCGGCGGGCCGTCGCCGGGCTCCTCGACCCCCATGATGGTCTCGAAGGTGCCCGCCGCCGTGACGCGGCGGATGCGGTGGTTGTTCCAGTCGAGGATGATGGGCCGGCCGTCGGGCGCGAACTCCATGTCCATCGGCCAGTACATCATCGACTCGCGCAGCGGCCGACCCTCGCCGTTGTAGCCCGCGATGCCGGTGCCCGCGTACGTGCAGATGTTGCCCGGGGTCTGGTCGCAGCGGGTGATCGACTCCGGGGTGACGATGGGCGCGCGGGGGATGGCCTCGCCGAAGCGGTAGATCACGCCGCGCGCGAGGGCGCTGGTCTGGAGGTCGCCGCCGACGGTCCACACGGCGCCGGTCGGGTCGACCCACACCGCGTGGAAGTCGAGCTGCGTGCGCGGGGGCCGGGCGACCTGGCGCCACGACCCGCTGCGACGCTGGAAGAGCGCGCCCGCGTTGCCCACCGCGAGGGGCGAACCCGACTCCGGGACGAAGACCCCGCTCAGCCGCGGCGCCGTCTCGATGGGCACCGCGCGCCACGCGGCGGTGGCGCTGTCGGACTCCAGCACGATGCCCGACACGTTGCCGCCGACCGCGAAGCGCTGCGCGCCGCGGCCGTGGACGGTGAACAGCGGCCCGCGACCGGCCTCGGGCACCGCCTGCTGCGACCAGGCCGAGCCGTTCCAGTGGAGGAGCGCGCCGTTGGTGCCGCAGACCGACACGTCGTTGGCCGCGCTGCCGTAGACCTTGTACCAGATGGTGCTGTCGTTGAGCCCGCCGGGCGCCTGCTGCGCCGTCCACGCGGCGCCGTCGAAGTGCCACAGCACGCCGGTGTTGCCGTCGGTGTTGCCGCCCACCGCCCAGACGTCGCTCGGGCTGGCGCCCCACACGCCGAAGAGGGTCGGGGTGCGCGCGGGGGTGGTCATGCGCTGTGTGACGCCGCGGACCGGGTCGTAGCGCAACACCGTGCCCTCGCTGCCCACCATGTAGACCTCGGTGGCCGACACGCCGTGCACCCACCAGAGGCTGCCGCGGCCGGCGCCGGTGTCGATGCGGTTCCAGCGCGTGCCGTCGAAGCGCAGCGCCTGCGGGCCGGTGCCGTCCTGGGCGTCGGCCCCGACGGCGTACACATCCGTCGCGGAGGTGCCCCAGATCGAGAGCATCGCGCCGGGGAGGTCGGACTGCACCGCCTGCCACTGGAAGCTCGGGGGGATCTCGTCGGCACAGCCCGACACCGCCATCCCCACCGCCACCGCCACCATCACCAGCGACACGGCGCCAAAACCCGATCGACTACGAAATGCCATCGTCGCTCCTTCGCTTCGCGGCCTCACCCATAGCACGAGCCGTACCTGCTCGAACATAGCCCAGCAGGCGCCGGAGGGTGAAGGCCCCGGCTGACCGGTGATAGGGTTCCGGCCGCGATGGATTCCAGGGTCGTTGGACTGCTCGCGATGATGGCCCTCGGGCTCGGCTGCACCCAGGCCGAGGTCATCGAGGTGGACGCCGGGTTCGCCCCGCGCGACCTCGGCGCGGTCACCGAGGACCTCGGTGTCACAAAGACCCCCGACGCCGCCTACGTGGACGAGGCCCCGATCGGCGAAGACGCCGCCGTGGGGGATGTCGCCGCGGGGGACGTCGTCGATGCGAGCGAGCCCCGCGACGTGGGCCCGCCGCGCACGCTCGCCTGCGGGTCGACGGCGCGGGTGGACGACCCGGCGGGCGACACGGTGGTCCTCGGCAACGAGGCGGGCGGGCGCCTCACGCTGGTGCTCGACGTCGCGATCGCCAACGTCGGCGTCATCGCGCGCGGCCCCGTCGACCTCACGCTCAACGGCGAGTTCGTGCGCAGCGTGCGGGTGGTGCACTTCGTCGGCGAGGGGGCCGCAGCCTCGACGCTGCACGCGCCGCGCGAGGTGGCGCTGGAGCGCGGCGGCACGCCGACGGCGCCCTTCGTCGACGTGACGGGGCACAACACCATGAGCTGCGCGAGCGACTGCGAGCCCGGGCGCGTGCCGGGCGACCGCGGGTGCAACTCCGCCGCCCAGGTGATGACGTACTTCCAGCGGCGCTTCGGCGAGGGGCGGCGGATGCTGCACCTCCAGACGAGCACGCTCGACGGGCTCTACATCTTCGCCCGAAACGGCGGCTGCTGCCTGCCCTGACAGCGCGGCCCGCGGAGCCCGCTCACCCCCCCGGTCGTCGCGGCGGCGGTCCCTCGACCCGCGGCGGTGTCCCGACGATGGGCAGCCGCCGGTGCGTCGCGTGCGCCGCGTAGTGCCCGCGCACCACGTCGGCCATCAGGTCGACGAAGGCGTCAGCGTCGTTGACCGCGCTCGCGCGGACCATCGTCAGCCCGATGGCGTCACAGGTCTCGCGCAGCTCGTGGTCGAGGTCGTACAGCACCTCGACGTGGTCGCAGACGAAGCCGATGGGGGAGACCACCGCGGCCTCCAGTCCCTTCGCCCGCTCGGCCCGCAGGTAGTCGTTCACGTCGGGCTCCAGCCACGGGTCTTCGGGCCGCCCGCTGCGCGACTGGAACACCACCGCGTGCCCCGTGCGCCCGAGGCGCTCCATCACCAGGCCCGCGGTCGCCTCCAGGTTCGCCACGTAGCGGCTCTCCCTCGCCATGCTCATCGGGATGCTGTGCGCGGTGAACACCACCCGCGCGTGCTCCCGCTTCTCCGCCGGCAGCCGCGACAGCGCCTCGGCCACCCGCTGCGCGTTGGCGAGCACCAGGCCCTCGTGCGCGAACCAGTCGCCCACGAAGCTCACCTCGACGTCCGCGAGGCCCTGCGCGGCGAGCTCCTTGCGCGCGTCGGCCACGTTCACCTTGTACTGCCCGCAGCTGGAGTAGCTCTTGTGCCCCGCGGTGATGAAGCCCACCGCCCGCCGCACGCCCGCGCGCGACATCTCCGCCAGGGTCTCCGCCAGGAAGGGCCGCCAGTTGCGCATCCCCACGTACACCGGGAGCGACGGGCCGTAGGCCGCGAGCCGCGCCGCGAGCCCCCGGGCCTGCGCCATCGTCAGCGCCGTGATCGGTGACACGCCCCCGAAGAGCTCGTAGTGGTGCGCGACCTCCGCGAGGCGCTCCGGGCTCACCCGCCGCCCTCGCAGCACGTTGTCGAGGAAGGGCCGGATGTCGTCCATCCCCTGCGGGCCCCCGAAGGACACCACCAGCACCGCGTCGAAGGGTCGGCCTGCTACCACTGTACGGTCGTTCATCGTGTTCGCGGTCGGATGCTCAGATGCCCGCGTCGGTAGCGCGCTTCCAGCCAGCCCCGGTCATCATGGCCGACCCGAGGCGCCGCCACTGCGCGTGCGCCATCTCCCGCAGCCCCGCGGCGTCGAGCAGCGAGCCCACGGTCTCGCCCGCCAGGTCGGCCCCTACCGCGACCAGCTCCTCGGCGAGGGCCGCCCGCAGCGCCGCCCGCTGGGCGTTGTGCGCCACCACCGCGGGGGCCATCGCGTCGATCTCCGCCCACGCCACGCGCCGCAGCCGCTTCGCCCCGTTGGCCTCGGTGCCCTCCAGCGCCTTGGCCACCCCGGCGCCCCAGCGCTTTCCCAGGGCCCTGGAGGTCTCCTCGCTCTTGAGCCGCTCGGCGATGCGCTGCTGCACGTTGGACATCGCCCCGTCGACGAAGTCCCCCACGCGGTCCATGAGCTGCCGCTGGATCTCCTCGCCGACGCCGCCCAGCATCTTGCCCGCGGCCTTCGCCCCGAAGGACAGCGCCCCGCGGAGCATGCCCCCGCCCACCGCGGCGGCCCCTCCCCCGGCGCTGGCCTTCTGCACGAAGGAGGTCAGCGACTCGGTGAGCGTGGCCTTCACCCCGTCGCGCACCCGCTCGCTCGCCACGAGCTCGTCGACCATCTTCGGCGGCAGCGGGCGCGGCCGTCCCGCGCGCTCCACGATGCGCGCCGCGGCCTCGTCGGGCAGCCAGTCGCGGAGCTTCACGTCGCTCTTCGCCGCGCGGTCGAGCAGCCGGTCGCGCAGCGGGACCATCACCCGCTCGTTGAAGCCCGCGACGCGCTCGGGGTCGCCGAGGAGGTCGAGCGTCGCGAGGGCGCCCTCGGGGTCGAGGAAGGCCCCCACGGGCTGCGCGCACAGGCGCTCGAAGGAGTCGTCGAGGAGGGCGAGGAGGTCGGCGTCGGGGGCATCCATGGGCGGGGTTTGTACCCCAACCGACGGTCCGCCGCGTAGGCCCTCAGCGTCGGCCCACCTCGCCGCCGAGGGCGTCGCCGTCGGACTCGCGGTGGGCGCGGTGCGTGCTCCGCGAGGCCCCTCAGCCGTGCAGCTCCCGGGCGCGCAGCGCGAGGCCGCTCGCCACCGAGGTGAGCTCGTCGCCCGCGCGCAGGCGGTGCTCGCCGAAGCGCTCGACGAAGATCTGCCGCACCGCCGGCACCATCGAGGTGCCGCCCGTGAGGAACACCCGGTCGACCTCCGCGGGCTTCACGCCGGTGTGGGCGAAGAGCCGGTCGATGCAGCCGCGCAGCAGCTCGAGGTCGCCCGCGATCCAGCGCTCGAAGTCGTCCCGCGAGACGGGGACGTCGATGTGCACGGGGTCGTCGACGAAGCGGAGGTTCACCACCCCCTCGCGGGAGAGCTTCACCTTGGTGCCCTCCACCGCGCGGTGCAGGTCGAAGCCGAGGTCGTCCTCGACCAGGTGGAGCAGCGCCGAGAGGGCCCGCGGGTCGGGGCACTGGTCGCGCATCTCCTTCACGAAGCGCAGCGTCTCGCGGCTGCGCAGGAACGACAGGTGGTGCCAGCGCCGCACGCGCTCGTAGAGCCACGCCGGCACGGAGATCTCCTTGCCGTCGAGGTAGGAGCGGTAGCTCGAGCCCTTGCCGAGGCGCGGCGACACCACCGCGTCGACCACCTCGCCGTCGAAGACGTCGCCCGCGAGCCCGACGCCCTCGGTGCCGAGGATGCGCTGCGCGGACGGGTCGCGGCGCGCGCCGGGGCCCACGCGCACCAGGCAGAAGTCGCTGGTGCCGCCGCCGAAGTCGCCGATGAGCACGAGCTCGTCGTGGTCGAGGCGCGACTCGTAGAAGTACGCCGCGCCGACGGGCTCGTACTCGAAGGTCACGTCCTCGATGCCCGCCAGGGCCAGCGCGGCGCGCAGCCGGTCGAGGGCGCGCTGCTCCTCGGCGGGGGTGTCGGCGTTGGAGAAGCGCACCGGACGCCCCACCACGAGGCCCTTCACCACCGAGGCCGGGTCGCCGAGCGCGTCGCCGCACTGCGCGCGGATGCCGCGGAGGATGAGCGCGATGAGCTCCTCCAGGGTGTAGCTGCGCTCGAAGACCGTCGTCGAGCGCAGCAGGTCCGTCGCCAGGTACGACTTGAGCGACTGGATCAGGCGCCCGGGCGCCACGGCGTCGCGGTAGTGCTCCAGCGCCTGCGGGCCGGCGTAGGCGCGCACGCCCGCGCGGATGTCGCGGTCGTTGGGGTCGAAGAAGAGCACCGAGCGGAAGGTGCTGCTCGGGCCCTCGCGGGTGGCGAAGCGCACGAGCTCCGAGCGCCCGTCGGCGTGGGCGAGCGCGAGGGCGCTGTTGGTGGTCCCGAAATCGAGGCCGATGAAGCGGTCCATGAGCGGTGTTGGGCCTCTGGTGGGGAGCTGACAGGTCGGGAGAAGGGTCGGGCGGGATAGCCCAAGCCCCCTCCCGGGGGCAACACCCCGCTCCGTGGTTGTGCGCTAGTCTCGCGGGCACCGATGCGCGCTCGCTGGATCGTCCTCGCCCTGTGCTGCTGCCTCGTGGGCGCGCTGCTCTCCCTTCGCCCCTCCCTCGGCGACGCCCAGCACACCGGCGGCAGCTTCGGCGGCTCGCGCTGGGGCAGCGGCGGCGGCGGCTCGGCGCCCACCAAGACCTGGGGCCAGAAGACCGGCGGCGTGTCGCGGCCCTCCTCCTGGGGCAGCAGCTACGACCCCGACCGCAACCGCCGGCCGCGTGACAACAGCGGGTCCCACGGCGGCGGCGAGTGCGCCGCCTCGCTGGCGATGGTCACCATGGGGCTCGTCGGCGGACTCGTCGTGGGCCGAAGAGAGCGCCGCAAGCGGCCGTAGGGGCTGCTACACCACGACGCAACCCCAGTGGCCCTCTCCCTCGACCGCGTCTCCCGCGCCCTCGCCGCCTCCCCCGATCGCTGGACCTACGAGGGCGACGTCCGCTGGCGCGCCGCCGTAGCGGTGATCCTGCGCGAGCGCGCCGGCGCCGTGGAGGTGCTGGTCATCCGCCGGGCCGAGCGCGCAGGCGACCGCTGGTCGGGTCACGCGGCGCTCCCGGGCGGCAAGGTGAGCGCGGCGGACGCCACCATCGACGACACGGCCCTGCGCGAGACCCTGGAGGAGGTCGGGCTCGACCTGCGCGCGCTCGGCGCCCGGCGCCTGGGTCAGCTCGACGACCACCCCTCGCTCAAGCAGCGCAGCTGGGCGCGCTTCACCGTCGTCCCCGTGGTGTACGCCATCGAGGGCGACCCCCCGTTGACGCTCGACGCCCGCGAGGTCGCCGAGGCCATGTGGGTGCCCCTCGACGAGGTGCGCCGCACGCAGGGCTCGATGCTGTGGTGGTTCCGGCCGCTGAAGGCCATCCCGGTGAAGCTCCCGATGCGCCTGCCGCGCTGGCAGTGGCGCGGGCTCACCATCTGGGGCCTGACCTACGGGATGCTGCGCGAGCTGATGGAGCGCGCCGACGAGGCGCCCTGACCTTACCGGGATCGGTAAGGCCAGAGGCCCCGGCGGCGGGCTCGGGTCACTTCTTGGAGGGGGAGGAGGAGCGGCGGCGGCGGCGGAGCGAGGGGATCGCCACCGCGAGGGCGCCCAGGCAGAGCGCCGCGAGGCCCGGGGCGTCGGTGGCGCCCGGGTTGACCGAGCACGCAAAGCCGTCGCCCGCGTAGGAGTAGCGAGCGAGCGGAGCGCCCGCGTCGGCCATGCCCGCGTCGGTCACGCCGGCGTCCGGCGAGGCCACGCAGCGGCCCGCGGTGGTGTCGCAGATCGGGAGGCCCGGATCAGTGCAGTTGGCGTTCGCCATCGCCGACGGGAGCATCGCGTTGACGCGGTTGGCGCCGTCCTCGCGGGCATCGCTGTCGGGCAGGCAGTCGTTGTCCGAGTCCCGGTCGAGGAAGTCGGGGTTGTCCGACGCGCCATCGGTGTTCGCCGGGGTGGTGGGGTTGGCGCCGGCCTCGTCGCGGTCGAGGTCGCCGTCGCCGTCGGCGTCGGTGTCCCGGTACGAGGGGTTGCCGTCCATGTCGACGTCGTCGTCCGTCGTCGGGTCGAGCATGCGCTCGACGCGGGTCGGGATGGTGTCGTTGTCGTCATCCGGATCGAGGTAGTCCGGGTTGTCGGTCATGTCCGTGTTGCGGGGCGACGCGAAGCCGCCGCCGAGCTCGTCGCGCGTCGGCACGGTGTCGCCGTCGTCGTCGGGGTCGAGCGGGTCGATCATCCCGTCCATGTCCGAGTCGCGCGGGGTGGTGGTGCCCCCGGAGCCGAGCTCGTCGCCGTCGCGGATGGAGTCACCGTCCGTGTCGGGGTTGTCGGGGTTGGTCCCGATGCGGGTCTCGGTGTCGTTCGGGATGCCGTCGCCGTCGCGGTCGCCGCCGCCGGGGCCGGTGCCGCAGACGCCGGTCATGCGGTTGCACACCATCCCCATGCCGCAGTTGTCGTTGGGATCGAGCGCCGGCCGCGCCGGGTCGACGCGGGCCGCGCCGTCCTCGCGGGGGTCGTTGTCGGGCACGCAGTCGTTGTCCGAGTCGCGGTCGAGGAAGTCCGGCCCGTCGGTGCTGCCCACCGCCATGTCGCTGTTGAGCGGGGTCATCGGCGAGGAGCCCGCCTCGTCGCGGTCGAGGTCCAGGTCCCCGTCCGAGTCGAGGTCGCGATAGGACGGCGTGCCGTCCATGTCGAAGTCGCGGCCCATCGAGCCGTCGCGCGCCTGCTCGACGGCCGTCGGGATGGTGTCGTTGTCGTCGTCCGGGTCGAGCCAGTCGGGGTTGTCGACCGTGTCGGTGTTGCGCGGCGCGGCGAAGCCGCCGGGGCCCAGCTCGTCGCGGGTCGGCACCGTGTCGTTGTCGTCGTCGACGTCGCGGTAGTCGGGCTCGGCGTCGCCGTCGGTGTTGCGCGGGCTCGTCACCCCGCCGGTGCCGAGCTCGTTGATCGTCGGGATGCCGTCGCCGTCGTCGTCGGGCTCGCGGAAGTCCGGCGTGCCGTCCATGTCGGAGTCGCGCGTCGGCCCCTCGGTGAGGTCGGGGATGGTGTCGCCGTCGGTGTCGAGGGCGGCGCAGGCCATCGCGCTGACGGCCTGGAAGCGGATGCCGTCGATGGCGAAGTCGTTGCCGCGGTCGGTCGGCTCGTTATCGACCACGCGGAACACCGTCGAGCCCGAGCGCGTCGCGCGGTGGATGCCGCCCACGAAGTCCCAGAACAGCACCTCGCCGTTGGACGGGCGCAGCCGGAGCTCCGGCGTCACCGGGGTGCCGTCGACGGTGATCACGAGGCGGGCGGTGAGCTGCCCGCGCGGGATGTTCTCGCCGCCCCAGTCGGCGACGTTGAACTGCACCACGTAATCGCGGCCCGCCTCGACGAGGACGTTGGCCTGGTACGCCGTGCGGACGCCGATGCCGTTGAAGAGCGCCGCGAAGCCGTCGCCGTTGGCGTCGGCCCAGCGCACGCCGCCGAAGGGCATGAACACGCCGTTCCACCCGGAGGGGTTGTTGGTGACCGTGAAGTTTCCTTCCGGCCCGCCGCCGCCGTACCCGTCCCTGAGGTTGCGCGAGTCGTCGAAGGTGTAGTCCGACGTGAAGCCCACGCGCCCCATGACGAAGTCGCCGTTGGGGGCGAGGTTGCTGGTGGTGTCGCGGCAGCCGAAGCCGAACTCCACCCGGCACGCCGCGCTGCAGCCGTCGCCGTCGCGGGCGTTGCCGTCGTCGCACTCCTCGCGAAACGACCCCGCGCCCGCGCGGATGGAGTCGCCGCAGAGGGCCACGCAGGTCGCGCCCGGGGTGCTGCACCGGAAGCCCGGCTCGAGGATGCAGGTGGTACCGCAGCCATCGCCGCCCGCGCGGTTGCCGTCGTCGCAGGTCTCGCCCGCGTTGACGACTCTGTTGCCACAGGTGACCGGCTGAGCGAACACAGCCGTCGGGGCGAGCAGGGCAAGGACGCCTGCAAGTCCCCAATGCCATCGGTGAAATCGTCGTCTGTTCACGCTTGAACCCTCCAAAAGCGATGGTGCGCTGCGGACTACGAGAACACAACGCACATCTCCCCCGCCAACGACTGGCAACGCCGGTCAGGAATTCGCGGTGCGGCGTGCGCGTCGGCGGCGGCGGAGGGAGAGCGCGAGCGCCAGGGCCGGGAGCGCGAGCCCGACGCGGCCCCGGGGGCCCCCCGCGCGGCAGCCGCAGCCAGCGGGCGGCGACGGCGTGACGGCGGCGCCGCGGTCGGTCGAGGCGTCGAGGAGAGCCGGCGGGACGAGCGTGCGTCGCACGACGCTCCAGCGGCCGGGGCACACGTCGCGCGAGAGGGTGCCGACCGGGCAGCGAGGGGGCGGGCCGCCGAGCTCCGACGCCCGGAGGGCCGTCTCGAAGGGCGCGTCGCCGTCGCCGCGCAGCACCAGCGGACCCCCTGCCACGAAGGCCCGGCAGGCCCAGAGCGCCCCGTCGCTCCAGCGCAGGCAGTCGACCGGCTCGTCGGAGAGGCGCTCCGGGGCGGCGCCGTCGAGCGAGCGCCACACGCCGTCCTCGGGCCCGCCGGCCCACACGCGTCGGCCGTCGTCGGAGAGGGCGAAGCCGCGCATCGGGCCGCGGGTGCGCAGCACGTCGCGCAGGGTCTCGCCGCCGTCGTCGCTGCGGAAGAGCACCCCGGCGCCCTCCGCTGCCCCGCCGTCCATCTCGCCGCTCGCCGCGGTGGCGCGGAGGTACAGCACCTCCGGGCGTCGCCCGTCGACGCCGGAGACGTACACCCCCGTCGCGCCGCCGAAGCGCGCCCCCGCCTGCACCCAGCGGGCGCCCCCGTCGACGCTGCGGAAGAGCACCGCGGAGCCGTCGTCGCTGCGGGTGCCGCTCGCGTAGAGCCGCGACGGGTCGGAGCCCGCCACCTCGATGGTCTGGAGCACCACCCCGGGGAAGGCCGCGCCGACGAAGTCGAAGGTGAGGCCGTTGTCCGTCGAACGGGCGACCCGCGAGTCGGGCCGCGCGCTGCGGGTCACCGCGAGGGCCCAGGTGACGCGGCCGTCGGGCGACGACGCGAGGTCCTTGATGGTGAAGGACTCAAGGTCGGGCTGCCGGCGGAAGGTGCAGCCGTTGCGGGTGGTGACGAGGCCGTCTTCGAGGGCCACGAGGAGGGTGCCGTCGGCGGCGTAGCTGAGCGGCGGGTCATACCCGTCACCGTATTGCAACGCGTCTTCGCACCAGTACTCCCAGCGGTGCCCGCGGTCGACGCTCACCATCAGCCCGAAGGTGGCGCGCACGACCATGAGGTCGCCGTTGGGCCGCGGGGCCTGGTGGAATTCTTGAGCGCGGGGGAAGCGACCGTTGCCGAAGGCGGCGGTGGTCGCGAGGAGGGACAGCGCAGTCGCGACGACGGCGCGGCGGATCACACCGAGAAGGAACTCCCGCAGCCGCAGGTGCCCTTCACGTTGGGGTTGCCGAACTTGAAGCCCGCCCCGGAGAGGGACTCCACGTAGTCGATCTCGGTGTTCTCCAGGTACTGGATGGAGAGCGGGTCGACGAAGAGCTGGATGCCGAGGCACTCCACGATCTGGTCCATGTCCGTGGGCTTCTCGTCGAAGTACAGGTCGTACTGGAAGCCCGAGCACCCTCCGCCCTTGACCTGGAGCCGCAGCCCCTGGCCCTCCAGACCCTCCGCCTTGGCGATCTCCTTGACCTTGTTCGCAGCGATCTCGGTGAGCGTGATCATCGTCTCTACTCCTCGTACCCGGCGATCGTGTATGCGCCCGCCAGGGTTGGGAGGGTTCTAACGCACACCCTGCGCACGGTCCAGCGAGGGCGCGACGCCCGGCCGGCGGTCAGACCACCCGCAGCCGCACGACACCCGTCCCGGGGCCGATGCGCAGCTGGCACCCGAGGCGCACCGAGGGCGGCTCCTTCAGGTAGGTAAGCAGCTCCTCCTCCCACTCCGTGCGCGGCTCGCAGAGGTCCATGCCCTCGGTCACCTCCAGCCGGCAGATGCCGCAGTTGGCGTGCCTGCACGAGAAGGGCACCCCCGCCCGGATGTCCCGATCGCAGGCCTCCAGCACCGACACCCCATCGGGGTAGTCGACCTCGAAGCCCGTGCGCTCGAACACCAGCCTCGGCACTACCAGAGGCCCCGCGCCGACGCGGCCACGTCCGCGCCGAAGCCCCGCTCGCTCGGCGCCTCCGGGTGCACCCGCTGCGACCAGGCGCGGTCGTTGGTCGGCGCCAGCGTCGTCAGCGCCCCCTGCCGGTAGGCGTCGCGGCCGCCGCCGTCCAGGAAGATCCCCGCCGTCGGCCGCGCGAGGCGCCCCATGTCCGTGAGCGACTCCAGCGCCGCGTTGCCCAGCGAGAGCACCGCCGCGGCGTCGTAGGTGTCGTCGCCCCCCTCGTCGGCGAAGAGGCCCGCGCCGTTGGCGTTGCCCGCGCCCAGCGCCAGGTTGGGCACGCGGTACGTGTCCGCGCCGTCGCCCAGCGCCAGCAGGATGCCCAGCGAGAAGTCGTGCCCCGCCCCGGCGGTCATGTTCTCCCGCGCGCTGTCCTGGTTGTGCACGTCCGCGCCGCCCCCGTCGACCAGCGCGCCGAAGGCGAAGTGCGCGGCGGCCCCCTGCACGTACCAGCGCGCGTCGTATCGGTCGTCCCCGGCGGCGTCGAGCAGCAGCCCCATGCCCCCCCAGTAGCCGGTGCCCTGCGCGAACACCCCCGCGGTGTAGCGGTCGGCGCCGCCGCGGTCGCGCAGCACGCCGATGCCGCCGGACATGTTGGTGCGGTCGGGGGTCGCGTCGCCGCGCCGCCCGAAGCCCGCGCCCTGGGTGAAGCTGGAGTTCGACATCGGGCTCTGCGCCGACGGGTGTATCACCGGCGTCACCCGCGACAGGTACGTGTCGTCGCCCGCGCGGTCGTGGAGCATCCCGACGCCCTGCACGTAGCCGAAGCCCTGCGCGAAGGCCCAGGCCGAGTACGCGTCGCGGCCTGCCCCGTCGACCAGCACCCCGATGCCCACGACCGCCGCGCCCTGGCCCCCCGACTCGATGGCGTAGGCGTCGTCGCCGCCGTCGTCGAAGAGGCCGCCCACGCCGAGCGCGCCGAAGCCCTGCGACATGCGCAGCGCGCGGTAGCGGTCGCTCCCGCCGCCGAGGTCGTAGAGCAGGCCCACCCCGAGGCGCCCGGCGCCGGCGGTGCCTGTGCGGCTCATCGAGGCCGCGACGGCGCCGCCGATGCGCGCGCGGCCGTCGGCGTCGGAGGGGAGCGTCTCGGGGGTGTCGAGCGCGCCGGGCGCCTCGACGTAGCCGTAGGTGTCGTCGCCGCCGAGGTCGATGGCCACGCTCACGGGCTGCGCCGCGTCGAGGGTGGCGCCCACGGGCGCGGCGTAGGTGTCGTCGCCCCCGAGGTCGAGCATGAGCAGGGTGCGCCGAAGCTCCGGGCCGTGGCGATGGGCAGCGCCGTCGCGGATCACGATCCGTCCCGCGGGCGTCTCGATGGTGAAGCTCGCGCCCATCGCCCCGACGAAGGGGCGCCAGTCGACGGCCTCGACCGTGGCCGCGAGGTCCGCCGCCTCGCGCGCGGGCAGGGTCACCCCCCCGAGCAGCACCGCGAGGTCTTCAGGGTTGGCGAAGCTGGCGCGCTCGTCGGCGCGGTTGGTGGGCAGCACCAGGTGGGGCGCGATGCGAAAGAGGTGCGCCCGCTCGTCGTCGGTGGGGAAGCGCGAGAGGCCGCGGTCGCGCGCGTCGGCGGCCGTGAGCGCGGCGCGGAGCACCCGGGCCACCGCGGCCTGCAGCGCGACGGGCACGTCCGCCGCGTCGGCGACGGCGGCCGCGCGGTCGAAGCCTCCGCCGCCACGGGTCGCCCAGGCCTCGACCGCGTCGACCAGCGGCGCGTCTCCGCCCGCCGTCGGCGCAGGGGTCGGCGCCGGGAGCGCGTCGACGTCCCCCGTGAGGCGCATCCCGGCGGCCGCACGAATCGCCCCGGACAGCGTCGAGCCCTCACCGTCGATGGCGGGGCCGAGGCCGCGGGCCCAGCGCGCCCCGGCGAGCCAGTCGCGGTGCACCCGGTCGAAGACGGGCAGCCGGAAGCGGTCGCGCGTCACGAAGGCCCCGAAGGCGTCGAGCGTCGCGGCGCTGAAGAAGAGGTTGCAGCGGTCCCACGGGGCGGCGGGGTCGGCGCGCAGGGCGAGGTCGATCACCTGCTCGCGGGGCTCGAAGCCGCAGCGGCACCCGTCGGGCACGCACACCCGCTGCCCGGCGTCGCAGCGGGCGCCCTCTCCGCAGTCGGCGTCGCTCGCGCAGGCGGCCGTGCAGAAGCCCCGCAGCGAAGGGCTCGACGGCGTCACGCAGCGCAGCCCCGACGGGCATCCGACCCCCGCGTCCCCGCCGCAGGGGGCGTTGATGCCCCGCGCGTCGATGGCGCCGTTGCCGCAGGCGTCGGGGCCGATGCGGTCGTCGGGGACGCAGGCGCGCACGGGCGCCCCGCCGGGGGCGCGCAGGTCACGGCAGCGCCGGGCGCCATCCTCGCAGTCGGCGTCGGTGACGCACGCCCCGAGGCACACGTCGCCCGCGCGGCCCACCGAGGGGCGCGTGGCGTCGAGGTCGACGCAGCGGTCGTAGCGGCCGAGGCAGCCCCCCGCCGGGCACGCGGCGCCGCGGCGGCTCTCCATCGGAACACACCCTGCGGGCGCGTCGGGGGTGCACACCCGGTTGCCCGCGGCGTCGTCCTGGCAGGTGGCGGGCACGGCCGCGGCGCAGCGCTCGCCCGCCACGGGGCACACGAGGCGGCACTCCCGCAGGCCCGGGGCGCGGGCGGCGTCGACGGCGACGCACACGCTCCCATCGTCGCCGCACTCGGCGTCGGCGCGGCAGGGGCGGCAGGTGCGCGGCGGCGCGGCGGTGACCTCCACGGCGGGCGCGTCGACCGCGGCGGCGGGCGCATCGACGGCGGGCGCATCGACGGCGGAGGCGTCGACGGCCGCATCCACAGGCGGGACCGCGGCGGGGGGCGCGGCGTCGCAGGAGAGGGCGGCGCTGACGAGGAGGCCGAGGGGGAGGAGTCGCATGGCCGGCGGAGGTTACCAGCGCGGCGAAGGCGTGACATAGAGTGCGCGGCCCCGCGATCCGCGGACCCCTGTTGAGCCCCTGACGGCGCGGACACGGCCGAAAGATGACGGAGACGAGTGATGGATGAGACGCAGCCGACCGCGCCGGTGAACGTGAGCGAGCGCGAGGCGACGGACCTCGCGGTGATGGCGCTCGACGCGGCGGCGTGGTCGGCGGACCAGGGCGCGCGGCCCGACGGGGTCGTGCGGTGCGAGCCGGCGTGGTTTCGCGCGGTCGAGCTGCCCCGGGTGCGGGGCGCGGTGGAGCGCGTGCTGATGGGCCGCCACCCCGACCACGGGCTCGACCTGCTGCTGGAGGTCGGGGCGCTCGACGCGCTGCTGCCCGAGGTGAAGGCGATGGTGGGCTTCGGCGACGGCGAGTGGCGCCACAAGGACGTCTGGAAGCACACGAAGCAGGTGGTGCTGCAGGCGGTGCCGCGCACGGAGGTGCGCTGGGCGGCGCTGCTGCACGACATCGGCAAGGTGAAGACCCGGCGCATCGAGGCCAACGGGGAGGTGCACTTCTTCGGGCACGCGGAGGTGGGCGCGTCGATGTTCGACCGGATGCAGCGGCGCATTCCGCTCTTCACGGGCGAGGAGTCGCTGTCGCGCTCGGTGCGCTTCCTCATCCTCCACCACCTGCGGGCGAGCGCCTACGAGCCGGGGTGGACCGACTCCGCCGTGCGCCGCTTCGCGAAGGAGATGGGCGGCGGGCTCTGCGACCTGCTGGACCTGTCGCGCGCGGACATCACCACCAAGCGCCCGGAGAAGAAGAAGCGAGGCCTCGACGCCATCTCCGAGCTCGCCCGCCGGGTGCGGGAGATCCAGGAGATGGACGCGAAGGTGCCGCCGCTGCCGAAGGGCCTCGGCACGGCCATCTCCGCGCGCTTCGGGGTGCCGCCCTCGCCCGCCCTCGGCAACCTGATGAAGGTGCTGAAGGACCGCGTGGACAACGGCGACCTCGAGGCCCAGCGCGACAACGACTACTACCTCGACCACATCGCGGCCGAGGGGCTCGTCGGGGCGAAGTAGCGCTCAGCCCGTCTGCCCGGCGCCGTCGGGCAGCTCGGCGTCCTCGAAGCGCTCGCGCAGGGCGTTCCAGACCCGGGCGTGGGCTCGGACGAGGCCGCTCGCGCGGTCGATCTCGTAGAGGTTGTACGAGGCCATCTTCTCGTGGTCGTGGTGCACCAGCGAGGCGCTGGTGGCGCCCAGCCGGTGGATGGTCGCGCCGTTCGACCCGGCGAGCTTCTCGTGTCCGCGGCGGTGCCAGTGGCCGTGCAGCGCCAGGACGTCGCGGCCGTGGTCGAGCGACGCGCGAAACGCCGCGAGGTCTTCGAGCCCGCGCAGCGCCGGGGCGAAGCGCCCGCGCGGGTCGACGACGGGGTGGTGGCTCAGCACCACCGGCACGCGGGACCGCACCTCCGGGTGCGCGAGGGCCGCGCGCAGGGCGCCGCGCTGGGCGTCGCCGAGGCGCCCCGACGCGACGAGCGGCAGCCGCGGCACGGCCGACGAGAGCCCGATGAGGGCGAGGTCGTCGCGCAGGCGCACGAAGGGGAAGCGCCCGCCGGGGAGGTCGACGGCGAGGTCGAGGTCGCTGGTGATGTACTTATGGAAGAAGCTCGCGAAGCGCCCCGCGCGGCGCGCGCCGTCGGTGTAGAGGTCGTGGTTGCCGGGGATGACGCTCACCTGCTCGGGGTCGAGGCCGAGGCGCTCGATCATGGCCCGGGCGGCCTCGAACTCGGGCTCGAGCGCGAGGTTGGTGAGGTCGCCGGTGATGGCGACATGGTCCGGCGCGAGGGCGCGCAGGTCGGCCATCAGGGCCTCGACCACCGCGGGGCGGTGCTTGTGTCCGCGCTTCAGTCGTAGGTTGAGCCAGCCCGTGAGGCGCTTGTTGAGCAGCATCCGGTGGAGGGGGACGCCTCGCAGGTCGAGGACGTGCGGGTCCGAGAGGTGCGCGAGGAGGGTAGACATCGCGGGCGCACGCTAGCACCGCGGAGGGGGCCAGGCCGCGCGCTGGGGCGTTGACACCGCTCGCGGGGCAGTGGCGATATGCGCGCCGCTGCCGCGGAATGGCGCGGGCCCAGCACCAACGAAGGGTTGAGCGATGGACAAGGTCTTGGCCGACGCTGACACGGCGTGCGCGGACATCCCGGAGGGCGCGAAGGTGCTCGCCGGGGGCTTCGGGCTGTGCGGTATTCCGGAGAACAGCATCGGGGCGCTGCGCCGCATGGGGACGCGCGACCTCTGGGTGGTGAGCAACAACTGCGGCGTCGACGACTGGGGCCTCGGGCTGCTGCTCGGCAACAAGCAGCTGCGCAAGATGACCAGCAGCTACGTCGGCGAGAACAAGGAGTTCGAGCGGCAGTTCTTGAGCGGCGAGCTGGAGGTCGAGCTGGTGCCGCAGGGCACGCTGGCCGAGCGGCTGCGCGCGGGCGGATCGGGCATCCCGGCCTTCTTCACCCCGGCGGGCGTCGGCACGCAGGTGGCGGACGGCGGGCTCCCGATGCTCTACGGGCCGGGCGGAACCATCCGCAAGGCGAGCGAGAAGAAGGAGGTGCGGGTGTTCGACGGACGCGAGTACGTGATGGAGCGCGCCATCACCGGCGACTTCGGCATCGTGAAGGCGTGGAAGGGCGACCGGCACGGCAACCTCTTGTTTCGCGCGAGCTCGCGCAACTTCAACCCGCTCTGCGCGATGGCCGCGAGGGTGACCATCGCGGAGGTCGAAGAGCTCGTCGAGCCGGGCCAGATCGACCCCGACCAGGTGCACCTGCCGGGGGTGTTCGTGCAGCGGGTGTTCGTGGGACGGGACTACCAGAAGCGCATCGAGCGCCGCACGGTGCAGAAGGGATGAGCGCCATGTTGACCAGGGAACAGATCGCCCGGCGCGTCGCCCGCGAGCTGCGCGACGGCTTCTACGTGAACCTCGGCATCGGGATGCCGACGCTGGTGCCCAACTACGTGGCGCCAGGCGTCGAGGTGGTGCTCCAGAGCGAGAACGGGGTGCTGGGCGTCGGGCCGTACCCGCGCGCAGACGCGGTCGACCCCGACCTCATCAACGCCGGCAAGGAGACCATCACGGTCATCCCCGGGGCGAGCTACTTCGACAGCGCGCAGAGCTTCTCGATGATCCGCGGGGGGCACATCGACCTGGCGATCCTCGGGGCGATGCAGGTGAGCGAGACGGGCGACCTCGCCAACTGGATGATCCCCGGCAAGATGGTCAAGGGCATGGGCGGCGCGATGGACCTCGTGCACGGCGCCCGCCGGGTGATCGTGATGATGGAGCACTTCGCCAGGGACGGCGGGCTGAAGATCGTCAAGCAGTGCAACCTGCCGCTGACGGGCCGCCGGGTGGTGCACCGGATCATCACCGACATGGCCGTCATCGACGTCACGCCCGACGGGCTGGTGCTGAAGGAGCTCGCCCCCGGCGTGAGCGCGCGCGAGGTGCAGGAGAAGACCGAGGCCACGCTGCGGGCCGCGCCCGACCTCTCCGAGATGGAACTCTGACCGAACCCTTCCCCCGCGACGCTCACGGCGCCGCGGGCTGACTCCGCTCCAGCACCAGGAACTCCACCCGGCGGTTCATCGCCCGCCCCTCGGCGGTGCGGTTGGCGACGAGGGGGACGCTCCATCCGTAGCCGCGCGCGATCAGCCGCGACGGGGCGATGCCGCGCCCGACGAGCCAGGTGCGGATGGAGTCCGCGCGCAGCTGCGAGAGCCGCTGGTTGTAGCCCTGGCCCGCCCGATCGTCGGTGTGCCCCTGGATCTCCAGCCGCACGATCTCGGGGTGCGCTTCGAGCACCGCGGCGACCTCCGTCAGCAGCGGCGCGCTCTCGGGTCGGATGACCGCGTGGTCGAAGTCGAAGCGCGGCTGCTGGGTGATCACCACATGGTCGGCGGTGACATAGACGCGCGGGCACCCGTAGGTGGCGGCCTCGTAGGTGGCCGGGCCCGCGTGGTCGGGGCACTGGTCGTCGTCGTTGGCGATGCCGTCGTGGTCGCGGTCTGGGTCCGGCGGCGGCGGCGGCGGCGGCTCGACGACGGGCGGCGGCTCCGGCGGAACAACCCGCTCGACGAAGGGGCACCCTCGGCGGCGCGAGTCCGGGCGCGCGCCCGCGGGCACGTCGGGGCAGAGGTCGTCGGCGTCGGGCACGGCGTCGTGGTCGCGATCGCGCACGGCGACCACGGGCTCGGCGGGCTGCGGCGCGAAGCCCACGAGGCCGACGATGCGCAGGTCGGCGGAGCCTTCGCCGTCGAGCAGGCGCGGTCCCGCGGCGACGCCCACCGCGACGCCCCCGCGGCCGACGAAGTGCAAGCCCGCGAGGGCTTCGAGGGAGAGGGCGCCGTTTGCGAGGGGGTTGGCGAGCAGCGTCTCGAAGCTGGCCTCGAGGGCGATGAGCACCCGCGCCACGACCGGGATGGTGACGCCCGCGCGGGCGAGGAGCTGGTGCTCCCAGCCGGGTCGGATCGCGACGCCGACGTTGGCGGCGAAGATGAAATCGCGCGCGTTGGTGAGCTCGAAGAGCACCCGGGGGATGACCCCGACGGCGCCGTCGCCAGCGTTGGCCGCGCCGTCGCCCGTCGGGAGGAGCAGCGTGGTGGCGAGGGCGAGGCGGCCCGATCCGCGGCGCGCGGGGCCGAGCACGCGCACCCGGGCATCGACGCGCAGGTCGCCCGGGGCGAGCGACGAGGAGGCCCCGGCGAGCCGCTGGTCGAGCACGACGGGCATCACCACGCCGAGTTGCACGCGGTCGAAGAGGCCGAGCGTGGCGGCGAGGTGCGCGGTGGTGCGCCGCTCGATGGGGACGACGGCGAGCGCGCGGGCCCAGTCGACGGCGACGAGGGCGCCGACGCGCAGGTGGGGCGTGACGAGGGAGCGCTCGGTGGCGTTGAGGTCTTCGGCGGAGGCTGGGGCGGCGTAGCGGCTGACGGACCAGCCCTGCGCCTGGGCCCCGAGGCCGAGGGAAGAAAGCGCGAGCGCGAACACGACCGGTCTCACGGGGCGCACGGTGCCGCGTCTTGATGGCGCAGGGAAGCGGCGTGTGCGCTCGCGCGGCGGGCGCCGAAGTGATATCCGCGGAGTCCTATGGGCGCACAGTGGAAGCAGAAGGGCCGGGAGCTCGCGGCGAACGCCAAGGGCAAGGTGATGACCAAGCTCACCAAGGAGATCATGATCGCGGCGCGAGACGGGGCCGACCCGAGCGGCAACTCGCGGCTGCGCATGGCGCTCGACGCGGCCCGCAAGGCGTCGATGACCAAGGACACGATGGAGCGCGCCATCAAGAAGGGCGCCGGGATGCTCGACGAGGGACTCACCTTCGACACGGTGTCCTACGAGGGCTTCGCGCCCCACCAGGTGCCGGTGATCGTCGAGTGCCTCACCGACAACCGAAACCGCACCTCGTCCAACGTGCGCATCCTCTTCAAGAAGGGGCAGATCGCGGCGGCGGGGGCGGTGTCCTGGGACTTCGCGCGGCTGGGCGCGGTCGAGGCGACGCCCCCGGCGGGCGCGAAGGTCGACCCCGAGGAGGCCGCCATCGAGTGCGGCGCGCAGGACCTCGAGGCGGGCGATGACGGCAGCACGGTGTTCTACACCGAGCCCGCCGACCTCGACCTGGTCTCCAAGGCCCTCGCCGAGCGCAAGTGGGCGGTGTCGTCCGCGAAGCTCATCTGGAAGGCGAAGAACCCCGTGACCGTCGACGACGCCCAGCGCGCCGAGGTCGAGGCCTTCCTCGCCGCCCTCGACGACGACGACGACGTGCAGACGCTCTTCGTCGGCCTCGCCTGACCGCGTGGGTGCGATGCCGCCGCGGCCCGTCGCGCCCACCGGTCTCCTCTTCGCGATCGCGGCCTACGGCGCCTGGGGCGTCGTCCCGCTCTACTGGCGCCTCCTGTCGTCGGTCTCCCCCGTGGAGATCCTCGCCCACCGTATCGCCTGGTCGCTGGTCTTCGTCTCCGCGCTGGCCTTCGCGATGGGCGCCCGCGCCGACCTGCTCCGCGCGCTGCGCGACCGCCGCACCCGCGCGATGCTCGCCGCCTCCAGCGTGCTCATCGGCGTCAACTGGGTGGTCTTCATCGGCTCCATCCAGGCGCACCGGCTCAGCGAGGCGAGCCTCGGCTACTTCATCAACCCCCTGGTCAACGTCGCCCTCGGCGTCGCGGTGTTCCGCGAGCACCTCCGCGCCGCGCAGCGCGTGAGCATCGCCCTCGCCCTGCTGGGCGTCGCCATCCTCGTCGCCTCCAACGCCACCTTCCCCTGGATCGCCCTCGTCCTCGCGGCGAGCTTCGCGTCCTACGGGCTGCTCCGAAAGCTCGCGCCGGTGCCTGCCACCGTGGGCCTGCTCGTCGAGACGCTGCTGCTCGCGCCGCTGGCCCTCGGATACCTCGCCCACCTCGCGGCCTCCCGCGCGGGCGCCTTCGCGCTCGGCCCGGGCACCCTCGCGCTCCTCGCGCTGTCCGGTCCCCTCACCGCGCTGCCGCTGGTGTGGTTCGCGCGGGCTGCCCGGGCGATGCCGCTCGCCACCCTCGGCATCGTGCAGTACCTCGCGCCGACGCTGCAGTTCCTGATCGCGGTGTTCGTCTTCGGCGAAGCGATGCCGGCGACACGCTGGGCCGCCTTCGGGTGCATCTGGCTCGCGCTCGGGCTCTTCAGCGTCGACTTCGTGCGGGCCCACCGCAGCGCCGCGGCCGCGTCTGCCCCCGTCGAGCCGCCGCCCCTGGAGTAAGCGCGATCCGCGCTCCCGGGGCAGGCGACCCGCCGCGGCGCCGGCTCGGGACCTCAGGCCCCCGGGTCGCGGGTCGCAGCCGCCGCGAGGAAGTCCGCCCGCAGCGCCGCGAGGTGTACCGCCGCGCGAGCAGCCTGGGCCTCGGCGGGCTCGCCGGGCGCCCGCGGCTCGCGGTGGTCGAAGTAGTATTTGATCTTGGGCTCGGTGCCGCTCGGCCGGAGCATCACCCGCGCGCCGTCGTCGAGGTCCAGGCGCAGCACGTCCGAGGGCGGCAGGCCCAGCGAGCGCTCGCCCGACGCGTCTCGCCGGGTGCCGGACGCGAAGTCCGACCAGGCCACGACGCGCCGCCCCCCGAGGGTCTCCAGCGGGCGCGCGCGGAAGGCCGCCATGATGTCCGCGATGCGCTGCTGCCCGGCCGCGCCCGGCGCCACCACGTTGTGCTGCGCCGACACGAAGAGCCCGTGCGTCGCGGAGATCTCCTCGAGGCGGTCGAGGAGGGTCCTGCCCTGGGCCTTGAGCTCCGAGGCCAGCGAGGCGAGCAGGAGCGCCGCCGACACGCCGTCCTTGTCGCGCACCCACGGGGTCACCGCGTAGCCCAGCGCCTCCTCGTACCCGAACAGGAACAGCGCCCCCGCCGCCGCCGCCGCCTCGATGGCGGTGTGGGCGATCCACTTGAAGCCCGTGAGGGTCTCGACATACTGCGCGCCGTAGGCCGCGGCCATCACGCCCAGCAGCGGCGACGACACGATGGTCGTGGCCACCACCCGCGGGCCTGCCGTGCGCCGCAGCAGGTGGTCGCCGAGCAGCGCGCCCACCTCGTTGCCCGTGAGCGGGCGCCAGCGATCGCCGTCGGGCACCGCGGCGGCCATGCGGTCGGCATCGGGGTCGTTGGCGATCGCGAGGTCGGCGTTCTTGCTCGCCGCGAGGGAGAGCAGGAGGTCCATCGCGCCGGGCTCCTCGGGGTTGGGGAAGCGCACCGTCGGGAAGCGCCCGTCGGGCTGCGCCTGCTCGGGCACGGAATACACCTCTCCGTAAGGCTGGAGCACCGCCGTGGTGAAGCGGTCACCCACGCCGTGCAGGGCCGTGTACGCGATGGTCAACGGCGCCGACGGCGCGCAGGTCTGCCGCACGAGGTCGAGGTAGTCGGACTCCACCGCCTCGCCGAGGGTCTCGTAGAGCCCGCGCGCGCGGGCCTCGGGCTCCTCGACCAGCGTGACCTCCGCGAGCGCGCCGATGCCCGCGATGACCGCCGCGATGTCCGCGTCGACGGGCGGGACGATCTGCGCCCCGTGGTCCCAGTAGACCTTGTAGCCGTTGTACTCGGGCGGGTTGTGGCTCGCGGTGACCATCACCCCGGCGGCCGCCCCGAGGCGCTTCACCGCGAAGGCCACCAGCGGCGTCGGGACGTCCCGCGCGAACACCCTCGCCCGCACCCCCTCGCCCGCCAGCGCCCGGGCCACGTCCTCGGAGAACACCCGGCTCCCGCGCCGCCCGTCGTACCCGACGACCACCCCACGCAGCGCGGCGTCCGGCACCGTCGCCTTCAGGTGGCGCGCCACGGCCGCCGTCGTCCGCAGCACCACCGCCCGGTTCATCCGGTTGGGCCCGGCGCCCATCACCCCGCGCAGGCCCGCCGTGCCGAAGGCCAGCGCGCTGCCGAAGCAGTCCTCCAGCGCCGCGTCGTCGCCCGACGCGAGCAGCGCCTCGAGCTCCGCGCGCGTCTCCCCGTCCGGGTCCTCTGCCATCCACCGGCGCGCCGCGCCCCGAAGCTCTTCCGCGTTCATGTCTCGTCCTCCGTCGGGCGCCAGCGCGCCCTGGTCGTGTCGCCTGTCTTCGTGATCTTCCCGCGCCGCCGCAGGCGCTCCAGGTGGGCCCGGGCGCTCTTCGCGGCGATGGGCCAGAGCCACACCGGCGCGTCGTCGTAGGCGCGCGCCACCACCGCCGCGAGCGTGTCCGCCCCTCCCCCCACCGCCCGGCGGACCTTCTCCTCCCGGGCCTCGCGGTGCGCCGCGTAGGCCCCGAGCGCCGCCACGCCGTCCGCCACCGGGTCGCCGTGCGCCGGGAAGAGGGTGGTCGGCGCGAGCGAGGCCATGCGCCGCAGCTGCGCGACGTAGTCGTCCATGTCGCCGTCGTCGTCCGGGTCGATGACGATGGTGCTGAGCGACGAGAGCATGTCGCCGACGATCATCCAGCCCGCGGTGCGCTCGTGGAGGCACAGGTGACCGGGCGCGTGGCCGGGCGTGTGGAGCACCGCGAGGTCGAGCCCCACGGGAGCGCCGAGCCCGGTCTCCGACTCGTCGAGCAGCCGGTGCACGGTCACCCGCCCGGCGAGCTTGTCGCGGGTGCGCGCGTGAGCCATCAGCGGCACCCCGAAGCGCTCGCACACTGCCCCGGCGCCGCCGACGTGGTCGGGGTGGTGGTGCGTGGCGATCACCCCGAGCAGCCGGTGCCCGCGCTCGACGCGGCCCTCGATGAGGTCGTGCAGCCGCGCCTGCTCGGGGCCGTAGGGCGACGAGGGCTCGACCAGGTAGAAGTCGCGCCGGCCGACGAAGTAGCTGTTGGTGTGCGTGGCCGGGCGCAGCGTCGGGGTGCGCAGCGGGAGGCGCTCGACGCCTGCGGCGCTGGTGTCCTGGAGGGTGTCGTCGCTCATCCGTGCCGCCGGCGCGCAACCTAACACGGCCCCTGCGGGAGCTCCCGAGGTGGTAGGGTCGCGCCATCGTGAAGAACGCTTTGCGCCGTAGCGGTTGCCTCGCGCTGATCGTCGCCCTCGGCTGCCGGGGCACGGCAATGTCCCTCGACCTGGAGGACGCGGCAGCCGACCGCGGCCGGACAGACATCGCCGCGACCGCCGACACCAGCGACCTCGGGGCGCCGCCCCTCGACGCCGATCCGGGCATCGACGTGTTCCCGGGCGGCGACGTCCCGGCCGCCGTCGACCGCCCGGTCGACGCGCCGGGCGTCGACCTGCCGCCGACGGACCTCGGCGCGCCCGTCGACGTGGGCAGCGACACCGGCGTCCGGGTCGACGCGGGCTTCGTCGACGCGGCGCGCGACGACGTGGGGCCGGTGACGGCGGGCATCGGCGAGGGGCTCTCCCCCGACGCGAGGCCCGAGCGTCGCGTGACGTGCGGCGGCGTGGTGCCGCCCGCGCCGCGGGTCACGGCGGGCGCGGCCGATCGGTACGTGCTGCGCGGCCGTGTGGTGACCCCCGCCGGGGTGCTCGCGCCGGGCGAGGTGTTCATCACCGGGGCGACGATCACCTGCGTCGCGGCGAGCTGCGCGGCGCGCACGGGCTACGCGGGGGCCACCGTCATCGAGACCGGCGGCGTCATCGCGCCGGGCATGGTCGATACGCACAACCACCCGCAGTACAACTTCCTCCCGCCGTGGCCCCCGCCGCGCCGCTTCACCCGCTCCGACCAGTGGCAGGGCGTGCCCGAGTACCGTGCCTTCACCGAGGTGCTGCGCAACAACGAGAACCTGAACAACAACACCTGCGCGATGGTGAAGTGGGGCGAGCTGCGCGCGCTCGTCGCGGGCACGACCACCATCCAGGGCGCGCCCAACCAGAACTGCATCACCCGCACGCTCGCCCGCAACATCGAGTCGGGCAACGACTTCGGCGGCGTCGACACCCACCGGCCCAACACCCTCGGCGTCGCCACCATCGACTCGCCCGACGCCATGACCCTCCGCGCCGACACGACCGCCGGCCGGCTCACGACCTACATGCTCCACCTCTCGGAGGGCATCGACGAGCCCGCCCGGCGGGAGTTCGACCAGCTCGTCGCGCGCGACCTGGTCATCCCGTCGATGGTGATCATCCACGGCACGGCGCTCGGCGTGCCGGAGTTCACCCGGCTCGGCGCGGCGCGCGCGCGGCTGGTCTGGTCACCCCGCTCCAACATCATCCTGTACGGGCGCACGACCAACGTGGGCCTCGCGCTCGACCAGGGCATGACCGTCGCCCTCGCCCCCGACTGGAGCCCCTCCGGCGGGCCCAACCTCCTCTCCGAGCTCCGCTACGGGCGCTACGTGTCGCAGGAGGCGATGGCCGGCCGGCTGAGCTCGCGCGACCTCGTCGAGATGGTCACGTCCCGCGCGGCCACGGCCGTCGACCGCCCGCAGGTGGGGGCGCTGGTCGAGGGCCGCTACGCCGACGTGATGGTCGTGCCCGATCGGGGCTGCGACGCGTACGACACCGTCATCGACGCGCCCACGGCCGATGTGCGCCTGGTGGTGCTCGGGGGGAGGCCCATGTACGGAGACGCCGCGCTGCTCAACGCCCTGCCTGAGGCGGCCCGCGCGCGCTGCGAGCCGGTGAGCATCTGCGGGCTGTCCAAGACCATCTGCGTCGCGCTCCCGCCCTCGGCCTCGTACATCCTCATCCAGCAGACCCTGGCAGACATCGAGACCCAGCTCCGGGTGTTCACCACTCCCTATCCGCTGGTGCCCCTGTGTCCTTGACGGGGGCGGGGCGGCGCGGCTAACGCTTCCGTAGCCATGGCCGACAACGAACGCCTCCTGGGAATGCTTCGAGCCCTCGCCGACGTGACGGAGGCGGACGGGGTGTTCACCGCGCCCGAAACCGCGCACCTCACGCTGCACGCCGGCTATGAGGGCGTGCCGCTCACGGTCTCGCAGGTCACCGTCGCGACGGTGCGGGGCGCGCTGATGATCGCGCAGACCACCAAGGGCCAGCGCTACGTGCTCAACGCGAGCGACGTGTACGCGCTCGCGCAGGAGTCGTCGCCCACCGACCGCGGCGGGCGCAAGGCAGGGTTCTTCTGAAGGGGTTCTGAGGAGGGAGAGCGGCGCCCCCTCCAACTGCCAAGGGTTGGAGGGGACGTCAGGTCACGGTCCGACGCGAACGCCGACGCCACCGTTGAAGGTGGGCACCGCGACGCCGGCGTTGACCCGCACCCCGTAGCCCGGGCGGCCGTACACGGGTTGCTGCTGGTACACCGGCTGCGCGACGACGACGTTCTGGCCGTAGCCGGGCTGGGTGACGACGGTGGTGCCGCCGTAACCCTGGAAGAACGGCGCGCTGCGCTGGTAGTAGCCGGGCTGGTAGTACGTTCCACCGTAATTACCGCCCTGGTAATAGATCGTGTTGGGCTGGGCGACGGTGGCATAGCCGTAGTTGACGTAGCCGGGGCGGGCCGCGACGACGCAGCCGCCGAGCGCGTAGGCAGCGCCCGTGACGCCAAGGGCGAGGACGAGGGATCGGGCGATGGTCGAGGTCTTCATGATTTTCTACCGTACCACCCCCCCGAAGTTCATTCCATCGAGGCCACTGGAGGCGCGATGGAGGGGCGGTGACGCGCGGCGCGGGGGGTGGCTGGCTGCGGCGGCGACCGATCCGTGGCGATGGTACGTGGAGCTTCGGGGCGGGCTTCACTCGACGGGCGACCATCGAGGCGCGAGGCGGGAGGCGGGTGTGATCGGTCAGTTGCCGGCGAAGGCCTGGACGCCGAACTCGCCGCCGCCCGAGTACATGATCACCTCGATCTGGAAGGTGCCCGACCAGTTGAGGCAGAGCGGACGCTGGAGGCCGAGCACGGGGAAATTGTCCGTGGCGACGTCCTGGTCGAGCACGTTGCCGTTCATGTCGCGGAGGCGGAGGTCGAGGTCACGCACGCCCGCGCCGCCGACGCCGATGATGCGGTAACAGCGGCCGGGCTGCGCGTTGACGGTGACGTACTGGCGCTGGCCCTGGCCCATCGACGACCGGAACAGCTGCGTGATGGGCATATACCCCGCCGCGAACTGCCGGGCCCGGAGGGACATGTGATAGGAGACGAAGTCCTGCTCGGCGTAGCCGTTGGTCACCCAGTTGGCGCTCACGGGGCTGAAGCCAACGTTGACGCCCACGCCCGGCGGCGCGGCGTACATGTTGGGCTGCGCCACCGCGACGGCCGCGGGGTTCTGGTAGACCGGCGCCGGCTGCGCCACCACCGTGGTCTGCATCGGCTGCACGTTGATGGTGCCCTGCGTGCCCACGGTCCCACTGCCGCGGACAATACAGCCCGTCAGGGCGAGGCCAGCGATCACGGACACTCCGACGCGGACGACGGTCATCACGGAGGCTCGGGTCGACATCGTTCAGGATCTCCTTCGGCGGCTGTATACGGTGACTGTCCGCCGACCTCTAGCCGGGCGGATGATGTTCTTCACGCGTCGACCGTCGCCACCCGACGATCGTGGCGATGACTCTTGTGCGAACCCGCGCCCGGATGCAACCACCTCCCCGGAGGCGGGGAGACGAGCCCATCGGTGGGCCGGTGGGTCAGCGCGCGCCGAAGATCGCCGTCCCGACCCGCACCATCGTCGCCCCGGCGGCCACGGCCTCCGCCATGTCGTGGGTCATCCCCATGGAGAGCTCGGGCAGCCGGGAGGCCCCCCCGTGCTCGTCGCGCAGCGCCCGCAGCGCCTCGAACCACGGCCGCGACGCCGCCGGGTCGCCCGCCGCCGGAGGCACCGTCATCAGGCCCCGGAGCGCCACGCCGGGCGTCGCCTCGGCCTCCGCCAGGATCGCCGCGAGCTCGCCGACCTCGCATCCGGATTTCTGCGCCTCGCGGGCCACGTTTACCTGGACGAGTATCCCGACGGTACGGCCGACCGCGACCGCCCGGCGGCCGAGCTCCCGCGCCAGCCGAGCGGAGTCGACGCTCTGCACCATCGCCACGCGGCCCGCCACGTCGCGGCACTTGTTGGTCTGCAGGTGGCCGATGAAGTGCCACCGCAGGCCGACGAGGTCGGCGAGCCCGTCGGCCTTGGCGACCAGCTCCTGGACGTAGTTTTCGCCGAAGTCGCGCTGCCCCCGCGCGTACGCCGCGCGCACCGCCTCGGGCCCGTGGGTCTTGCTCACCGCGACCAGCGTCACGGCGGCGGGATCGCGCCCGGCCCGCACCGCCGCCGCGTCGATGCGCGCGCGCACGGCGTCGAGCGCCGCGCCCACCCCCTCACTCAGCGCCGTCACAGCGGGAACCCGTCGATGGCCTCCACGCGCAGCAGCACCTCGACGACGCGGTGCAGCGGCAGGCCCACCACGTTGGAGTAGCTGCCCTCGATGCGCTCGACGAAGGCCGCCGCGAGGCCCTGGATGCCGTACCCCCCGGCCTTGTCGGCGCCCTCGCCCGTCGCCGCGTAGCGTCGCACCTCGTCTTCGGACAGCCCGCGGAAGGTCACCGCCGTGGTCTCTGCGTAGGCCGGGGCGTCGAAGGCGTCGGCCCCGTGCAGCACGAAGCCCGTGGTGACGTGGTGCGTGCGCCCGGAGAGCAGGCGCATCATGCGCCGCGCGTCGTCGGCGTCGCGGGGCTTGCCGAGCAGCTCGCCGCCGATGTGCACGATGGTGTCGGCGCAGAGGATCCACCGGGGAGGGTCGGCCTGGCCGTCGCGGTGCATGGCGTAGAGCACGGCCGCGCCCTTCTGGCGCGCGAGCCGGGTGGCCATCGCGTCGGGCCGCTCGCCCGGGACGAGCGCCTCGTCGACCGGCGCGACGAATACCTCGACGGGTATGCCGAGGCCCTCCAGGAGCTGACGCCTCCGCGGCGACTGCGAGCCCAGGAGCAGCGGGTGGTCGGGACCGATTCGCGCAAGCATCGATCGAGCATTCTTCCCCGGAACGGCGATTCGTCAACCGCGCGCGCGCCGCCCCACGACCGCGGCGAGGGAGGGCGCCCCGTCGGCCCGCAGCCGCGCCCGCAGCCCCGCCGCGAGCTCGCGCGCCATCGTCGGCCCACGGTAGATGAAGCCCGTGTAGACCTGCACCAGCGAGGCGCCCGCCTCGATCATCGCCCACGCGTCGTCTGCGGTGCTTACGCCCCCGACGCCGATGACCGGGAGGCCCCGTCCGGCGCGCGCTGCGATGCGTGCGACCACGGCGCGGCTACGGTCGCGGAGGGGCGCCCCGGAGAGGCCCCCGTCGCCGAGGGCGCGCACCTCCTCGGCCGGGGTGCGGAGCCCGTCGCGGCGGAGGGTGGTGTTGGTCGCCACCAGGCCCGCGAGGCCCTCTGCGAGCGCGAGGTCGACCACGGCGTCGATGTCCTCGTCGGCGAGGTCGGGCGCGATCTTCACCAGCAGTGGGACGGCGCGGTCGGCCAGCGCGGGGCGCACCGCCCGCACGATGCCCGCGAGCGCCTCGACGGACTGGAGCGAGCGCAGGCCCGGGGTGTTGGGCGACGACACGTTGATGACGGCGTAGTCGGCGTGGGGGGCGAGCGCGCGGGCGCTGGCGGCGTAGTCAGCGGGCGCGTCGTCGAGGGCGGTGACCTTCGACTTGCCGAGGTTGACCCCGACGATCACCCGGTCGGCCGGGACGGCGGCCAGGGACCGGGCGACCGCCTCGCAGCCGGGGTTGTTGAAGCCCATGCGGTTGATCACCGCGCCGTCGCTGGGCAGCCGGAAGAGCCGCGGGCGGGGGTTGCCCGGCTGCGGGTGCGCCGTGACGGTGCCGACCTCCACGAAGGAGAAGCCCAGCGCCCCGAGGGCGTTGTACGCCACCGCGCGCTTGTCGAGCCCGGCGGCGACGCCGAGCGGCGTGGCGAAGCGCCGACCGAAGAGCTCCACCGCGAGCGAGCCGTCGTCGTCGACGCCGAAGGCGGCGCGCAGCGGGGCGCGGGCGGCGGGCGAGCGCTGCGCCACCGAGAGCCCGTCGAGGGTGAGCTCGTGGGCGCGCTCGGCGTCGAGGGCGAAGAGGGCCGGGCGCAGCGCGCCGCGGTAGATCGATCCGAGGAGGGTCACGCGTCGTCGCCGCAGGAGAGGGCGCGCTGGGCGACGCCGCGCGCCGCGTCGACCTCGAGCACCGCGAAGCCCGACGGCGTGGCGAGGGCGCTCCCGGGCGCGCAGCTCATCGACTCGCTCGACGAGTCGTGGACCACCCGCCCGCGGCCGACGTCGAAGACGTGCACCGCGCAGCCGAGCTCGCCCTGTAGCCGCGAGTGCAGCACCAGCAGCCGGTCGCCAGACACCACCGAGGCCAGCACGTCGTCGGTATAGACGTTGGTGTCGATGGGCGCCGTCGGGTCGGCGAGGGGCACGAGGCGGAGGGCCTGCGAGTGGCCGCCCGGGCCCGGGCGGAACTCCACCCGGAGGCAGCCGCTCAGCGGACACACCACGGGCCCCTCGCCCGACCAGGCGCTGCGGGCGTCGGGCTCGAGCACCCACGACCAGGTCTCGAAGCGCCCGCCGACGGTCTCGCCCTCCACCACGAAGCGGCCGAAGTCCCACCGAGCGTGCAGCCCCCGCAGGGCCGCGGGCGCGTTGGGCAGCGGCTGCGGCTCGGCGAGGAGCTCCCCGTCCGGACCGACGAGGCCCACCCACGGCGAGCCCTCCGCGTCGCCCTCGCGGCCCTCCTTGAGCCACGCGACCAGCACCGCCCCCTCGCGCGCCGCCGTCGACACGGAGATCGCCCGGTCGAGGCTGAGCCGTCGCACCGGCCGCGCGGACCCGAAGCGCGGGTCGGTGAAGGTCACGCGCCCCTCGGACACGCCGAGAAACCCGCGGCCCGTCCAGGCGACGGCGTGGGGGTCGGAGAGCAGCCCCGCGGGCGCGGAGCCCTCGGCGCGGGCGTCGCGCCAGAAGAGGGCGCCGCTCGACACGGCGCGCCCCAGCACCCGCGGGCCGTCGGGCCCGCGCAGCAGCCACGACGCCTCGACGGGCTCGGTCATCGAGAAGAATCGCCGCTCGTCGAGGGTGCAGCGGTTGGAATCCGCGCGGGGCGCGAGGGCCCCCATCGGGGTCAGCGCGGCGGGGGTGGTCTCCTCACGCTTCGGGCACCCGAGGAGCGACCAGGACAGGAACGCCAGCAAGCACGCAGCACGCACGCCGCGACCATAGCGCGATCCGCGGGTCAGTTCCGTCGGTGCAGACGGAACTCCACCTGCATCCCCGAGGGGCCGCCCTCCAGGTTGCCGAAGGTGCGGTTGGCGCCGTCCTGCGCCGGGAGGTTGAGGGTCGCCCCGAGGAGCGGGAGCGTCCGCGGCGCGTCGACGTGGCGGTCGGCGTGCGTGAGCTCAGGCGAGCTCACCCGCTGGCCGTCGAACTCGAGCAGCAGCTGGCCGCTCACGGGGTCGACCCGGCCGGTCACCGCCGTCAGGGTGTTGCCCCCCAGGGCGCGGCCGCGCCGGACGGTGCTCTCGTCGCAGCTCCCGAAGTTGGCGACGCGGGCCGAGCAGCGCCCCGGGCCCAGCGACTCCACGCGGAGGTCATCGCGCACGGAGAGGTCGACGGTCATCCCGCGGCAGGTGAGCTCGTAGTTGGCCAGGGCGCGCAGGCCGACGCAGCGCGACGCGTGCGTGGTGTCGATCTCCAGGCGCCAGGAGCGCGCGATGAGCCGCAGCGAGGTGGTGAGGGCGAGGCTGTCGACCACGCGGGCGCCCTCGGACAGGTCGACCCGGACCCGCACCTCGAGCTCCGGGGGATCGGGGATCTGCAGCGGCGCCGTGTACCGCGCGTTGCCGTTGAAGCCCGGGGTGAGCCCACCGACCCCGGTGCCGTCGCTCGACCCGCTCGACGACCACTGCACCCTCAGCGAGCGACCGCCACCGAGGTCGCCCACCTGGGGCACCGTCGGCGCGCCCTCCCCGGTGGGGTTGCGCGTCGAGGGGATGCCCGTGCATTGGAGCTCCAGCTCTGCGGTGGCGCCGGGGACGAGCACCCGACGGTTGACGTCGAGCCGACAGGAGAAGCGCCCCGCGCTGGAGCGGTCGAGCGGCCCCCCGGCCGGGGCCCCCGCGTCCTGGGCGAGCGCCCCGGGAGCGAACATCGACACGACACACACAGGCGCCAGCGCCCCAAGCAATCGCCGAGTACCCATGGAGTGAGTCTGCTCCCGCAACGCCAGGCGTCGCAACATCTCTGCCCGCCCGCCCGGACGGGCCCGTGAGGGTCGGCATTCACGGGGGCGACCGCCGCGGGGTGATCCCCGTCAGCGGCGCCCGGACGATGGGGTCAGGTGCTGCGGGCGCGCGCGGCGCCCGGAGGGTCAGTTGGTGCTGACGGGGGCGGGGACGGGGACCGGGACGGGCGGGGCTTCGGCGCCGAGCACGACGGGGGTCTCGAGCGCGTACTGCAGCACGTCCTCCATCTTGCTGACGGGGATGAACTCCAGGGTGTCGCGGATCTCCTGCGGCACCTCCTCGAGGTCGGGCTTGTTGCGCTCGGGCAGCAGGATGCGCTTGATGCCCGCGCGGTGCGCCGCGAGCACCTTCTCCTTGATGCCGCCCACCGGCAGCACGCGGCCGCGGAGGGTGATCTCGCCGGTCATGGCCACGTCGTGCCGCACGCGGATGCCCTTGAGCATCGAGAACAGCGCCGTGAACATCGTGACGCCGGCGCTGGGCCCGTCCTTGGGCATCGCCCCGGCGGGGATGTGGATGTGGATGTCGCTCTTGTCGAGGAAGTCTTCGGGGATGCCGAGCTGCCGGGACTTGGAGCGCACGAAGGAGAGCGCCGCCTGCGCGGACTCCTTCATCACGTCGCCGAGCTGACCGGTGAGCTGGAGCTTGCCGGTGCCGGGCATGCGCGTGGCTTCGACGAAGAGGATCTCGCCCCCCACGGATGTCCACGCGAGGCCCGTGGCGACGCCCGGCTCCTCGGTGCGCTCGGCCACCTCGCTGGTGAACTTCGCCTGCCCGAGGTAGGGGATGAGGTCGTCGGCGCTGTCGATCTTGTAGGGGCCCAGGTTGCCCTCGGCGATCTTCACCGCGACGCCGCGGATGACGCTCGCCACCTGGCGCTCGAGGCTGCGGACACCCGCCTCGCGCGTGTAGAAGTCGGTGATCGCTCCGAGCGCGGCATCGGTGATGTCGAGCTGCGCCGTCTTGATCCCGTGCTCCTCGAGCTGCTTGGGGAGCAGGTGCTGGCGCGCGATGGCCCGCTTCTCGTTTCGCGTGTAGCCGGGGATGTCGAGGATCTCCATGCGGTCGCGGAGCGGCGGGGGGATGGGGTCGGCCACGTTCGCCGTCGCCACGAACATCACCTGCGAGAGGTCGTAGGGGATCTCCAGGTAGTGGTCGCTGAAGGTGTGGTTCTGCTCCGGGTCGAGCACCTCGAGGAGGGCCGCCGAGGGGTCGCCGCGGAAGTCGTGGCCGATCTTGTCGACCTCATCGAGCATGAACACCGGGTTGATGGTGCCCGACTTCTTCATCCCCTGGATGACCTGGCCCGGGAGCGCGCCGACGTAGGTGCGCCGGTGCCCGCGGATGGCCGCCTCGTCGTGCACGCCGCCGAGGGACACGCGCACGAACTTGCGGCCGAGCGCCTTGGCGATGCTGCGCCCGAGGGAGGTCTTGCCGACGCCGGGCGGGCCGAGCAGGCAGAGGATGGGGCCCTTCTTGTCGGGCTTCAGCTTGCGCACCGCGAGGTACTCGAGGATGCGCTTCTTCACCTTCTCGAGGCCGTAGTGGTCCTCGTCGAGGACCTCGCGCACCTTGGCGATCTCGAGGTTGTCAGGGGTGCTGTGGGTCCACGGCAGGTCGAGGATCCAGTCGAGGTAGGTGCGCACCACCGTGTACTCGGCGCTGCCCACCTGCATCGAGCGCAGCCGCCGGAGCTGCTTGCGCGCGACCTGCTCGGACTCGCCGGGGAGGTTGGCCTTGGTGATGCGCTCCTCGAGGCCGTCGAGGTCGCCCTGATCGCCTTCGTCCTCCCCGAGCTCTTCCTTGATCGCCTTGAGCTGCTGCCGGAGAACGTACTCCCGCTGGTTCTTGCCCATCTCCTCCTTGATCTGGGAGTTGATGCGCTCCCGCATCTTCAGGATCTCCAGCTGCCGGGTGAGCAGCTTGAGCACCTGCTTGATGCGGTCTTTCACGTCTGCGGTAGACATGAGCTGGGCCTTCTCCTCGACGGGCGCGTCGAGGTTGGCCGCCACGAGGTCGGCCAGGGCGCCCGGCTCCTGGATGGAGTCGATGAGCGACTGGGCCTCGCGCGGCAGCTCGGGCATCAGCTGGATGACCTGCTTGGCCACCTCGCGCAGCGACATCGCAAGGGCCTCGGCCTCGACGTCGTCGATGACCGGCGACTCCTCCACCCGCACCACCTTGGCGCGGAGATAGGGCCCGTGCTGCGTGATGCCCGCGAGCTTGATGCGCGTGAGCCCCTGCAGGATGAGGGAGTAGTTGCCCGTGGAGTGCTTCAGGCTCTTGAGGACGCGCGCCGCGGCCCCGACGGGGTAGAGGTCGCCTTCGCCGGGGTCGTCGATGTTGGGGTCGCGCTGCGCGAAGATCGCGATGACGGGCTGGGAGAGGTTTTCGAGGTCCTCGACGAGCGCGACGGACTTCTCGCGCCCTACGTCGAAGGGCGCCACGGCCCCGGGGAACAGCACCGCGTTGCGGATCGGCAGCACCGGCAGCTCGTCGCCAAACTTCAGGTCGTTCTCGTCTGGGGTCTGTCCCCCACGCTTGCGCTCGGGCATTCGATCACCTCGGCTGCGCCGCAGAAACAACGCTCGCCCGAAGGCATCGTACCCGGACACGCGCACCAAGCGCGCACCGCCACGCGACCTCGAAAACGACCGCCTCTGGGGCGTGTCGCCGGACCTTAGTCACTTGACCCCCGCATGGCAACGGCACTTCTCGCGCCAGCGCGCGGCCGCGCCGGAGTCAGTACCAGCCGCTCGCCGCGGGCGTCGGCGGGAACGACAGCCGCTGGTCCATGCGCCGGTCGTCGGCGAGCTCCTCGAAGTAGCGTCGCCACCCGGGCACGCCCTCCACCAGCCGCAGGAACACCGCGCTCGGCAGCACCAGCACCATCGCCCCCGCGGTGGCCGTCACCGTCGCAGTCACGGGTACACCCTCCAGCAGCGAGATCTCGCCGAACACGTCGCCGGGCCCGAGGTCGGCGAGCGGCGCCGGACCGTTGGGCGTCGCGCGGGTGACCGTCACCGCGCCGTGGAGCACCACGTGCAGCCCGCTCCCCTGCTCCCCCTCGCGGAGCAGCACCTGCCCCGCCGCGACCGCCCGCGGCTCGAAGCGCGACGCGAGCTGCAACCGCTGCCCCGGGTCGAAGGGCTCGAACATCGGGTGCGTGTCGAGCAGGCGCTGCACCAGCCGCTGCCGCATGAAGCGCTCGAGCGCCGCCGCGATCAGCGGTAGCTCCCGCGCCGCCGCGGTGAGCGCGGCGCGGCCGAAGACCAGCACGTCGGAGGGCTCCGTGGCCGTCACCGTCGCCGCCCGGGGCGCGGCCGAGAGCAGGGCCATCTCCCCGAAGATCGCGCCCTCCTCCAGCGTCGCGAGCGCGGCGCCGCGGCGGGTGACCGCGACCCTCCCGCGGGCCAGCAGGAAGAACGAGTCGCCCGGGTCGCCCTCCCGCACCGCCGCCTCACCGGTCGAGAGCGCCTGGCGCTTTACCGTGCCGAGTATGTCGGCGAAGGCCTCCGGGGGCAGCTCGGAGAGCAGCGGCACCGCGGGGACCACGCCGGGCCACTCGGGCAGGCCCTCGCGCGAGGCGGCCAGCGCCGCGGCGGCGTCGCACACCTGCGCGTCGGACCAGGCGACGGGCACCCACGCCTCCGGCGGCACCGGGGCGGCGTCGTCGGGCCGACCGAGGCGCGCGGCCCGGCCGAGCGAGACCGAACCCGCGGCGTAGCGCGACGCGAAGGTCGGCAGGAGGGCGCGCGCGGCCGGGTCGAGGGCCTCCAGGGCCTTGAGGGCGACGAGGGCCATCAGGGGATGACCTGCCGCGCTCGCCTCCGCCAGCACCAGCGCGAAGACCTGCGCCGCCTGCGGCGCACGGCCGAGCGCGGCGAGGACGTCGCCGATGCGCAGGCGCGAGTCGAAGTCGTGCGGCGCCGAGCGCACCAGCGAGACCAGGCCCCGCAGCGCGTCGACCGGAGCGCGGGCGAGGAGGGCGGCGTCGACCTGTTCGGAGAGATCACGGCGGGTGGGCATACGGTCCGGGACGGTAACCCGCCGCGCGCCTCGCTGGCACGACCCGGGCGCGGCTGGTAGACCCGCAGGTCATGGACACCTCCGCGCTCGAGCTGCGCTTCAAGGTCGGGACGATCCCCGTGGTCGTCGAGCCGTGGTTCTGGCTCACCGGGCTGATGCTCAACATGCGCGAGATGCAGGGCCCGCGCATCGCCCTCTGGCTGCTGGTGTTCTTCGTGTCGGTGCTGGTGCACGAGCTCGGCCACGCGCTCGCCACCCACGCCTTCGGCGCCCGCGCGAGCATCCGCCTGCACTCCTTCGGCGGCGCCACGCAGCCGTCGCGCGCGCTCTCCCGCTGGCGCAACGTCGCGATGACCCTCGCCGGCCCGGGCGCGGGCTTCGCGCTGGGCGCCCTCGCCTTCGCCGCCCTTCCCTTCGTCCCCGACGTGTCGCCCCTCGGCAGCTGGACCCTCGAGCGCCTCGCGATCGTCAACTTCTCCTGGGGCGTGCTCAACCTCCTGCCCATTCCCCCGCTCGACGGCGGCCACGTGATGCTCAGCGTCTTCGGGCGCCGCCACGAGCGCGGCGCGCGTATCGTCGGCGTCGCGGTCGCGGGCGTCGCCGTGGTCTACGGACTCACCTCGGGGCAGCCCTTCCTCGCGGTCCTCTTCGGCTTCCTGGCCTTCCAGAACTTCCAGACGCTGCGGGCGATGAGCAGCCACTGAGGCCGCGGCGCGGTCACGCCTGCTCGGTCTCGACGGGGTACTGGTCGCGGTGCGCCACGAACACCGCGCGCACGCCGAGCGCGTGGACGATGGACACCATTGTGTATGCCGCGCAGCCCAGCAGGAACTCCTGCCGGGGGTGGCTCAGGTACCAACCCACCGCGGCCGTCAGGCACAGGGCGTTGTAGGAGACGATCACCACGGCGGCGCGGCGGGTATCCCGGTCGGCCCGGTCGCGCTCGCCGCGCACCAGCGAGCTGCCCGCCCGCCACAGCAGCCACGCGCACGCTGCGCCGGGCAGGAAGGAGGCGACCAGCACCGGGCCCGAGGGGTCGCTCTGGCGCACGAGGTCGCTCAGCATCAGGAGCCCGACGCACCACGCCAGGAAGCCCGGGATCACCATCTGGGCGAGGCACCAGCAGGAGCACGCCGCCGCCCGCACCCAGCCGGGCGCGCGCTCGCGCTCGACCGCCGCGGCCACGGCGTGCACCGTCGCCTCGCGGAAGGCCCCCTGCCCCTCCACGGTGAGCTCAGCCGGGCGCGAGGCCTCCACGCGCCATCGCGAGCGCCAGGCGCCCTCGACGAGGAAGCTCGCGCTCGCGGGGATGACCGCCGCCCCGACCAGCCCGCCCGCACACACCATCAGCAGGTCGTTCATGGACCGCCACGGTATCGCGGCGCGCGGCGCCCGGCACGGCGCGGGGCCGCCGTTCACCCGCGACGCTCGACCGTTCGGGGTGATAGCGTCTCGCCTGGCTCGCCGGGCCTTCCGGCCAAAGGGTTCTTCGATGAAGCCGCACGTCGCACGCACGCTCCGGATCGCCTTCAGCGCCGCCGCCCTCGTCGCTTCGGAGGGCGCCGCACAGACGGACCCCGGCGTGATGGCCGCCACCCGCCGCGACCTCATCCGCGAGGCCCAGGAGGCACGCACCGCGGAGGACCACGGCCGCGCCCTCGACCTCGCCACCCGCGCCGGCCAGCTCGGGATGAGCGCGTCGCTCCGGCGCTTCATCGCCGAGGAGCAGAACGCCCAGGGGCTCCTCGGGCCTGCGCTGGGCAGCGCGGAGCTCTGCGCCCGCGAGGCCGAGCGCGACACCAGCCCCGCCCGCGCCGACCACCTCTCGGCCTGCCAGGCCCTCGCCGCCAGCCTGCGCCCGCGCGTCGCCCGCCTCATCGTGGAGACGCCCCGCATCCCCGGGCTCGAGGTGCGCGTCGCCGACACCGACCTCCCCTCCGCCGTGTGGGGCGTCCCCTACCTGGTCACCCCCGGCACCGTGCTGGTCACCGCGATGGCGCCGGGGTACCGCCCCTTCCGCGCCGAGCTGGACGTCGGCCCCGGCGGCACCCGCGCCGTGCGCGTGGTGCTGGAGGAGGCCCCGCAGTCGCTCGAGCTCCCCGGCGGTCGCTCGCTGGTCGACGACCTCCGCGCGGTCGACGCCCGCGGTGGCCTCAACCCCGGGCCCGTCGCGCTGCTCGCGGTCGGCGGCGCGGGCTTCGTCGCCGCGGGGGTCTTCTACCTGCTGCGCGGCGCGGCCCTCAGCGACCGCGACGCGCAGTGCGACCCGCTCGGCTGCCCGGAGGCGGCGCGGCCCGACCACGACCGCGCGGTGACCCTCAACACCCTCACCAACGTGTCGCTCGGCGTCGGCGCGGCCTTCGCCGCGGGCGGCCTCGTCTGGTACCTCATCGCCCCGCGGCGCACGGTGCCCTCCGCCGCGCCCGATCAGCCGGGCCCAGCGCGGCGCGCGGGGCTGCTCTTCGCCCCGTCCCCGGGCGGCGCCATGATCGGCTGGGAGGGCGCGCTGTGACGGCCGCCCGCTGGGTCCTCCCCGCCCTGCTGCTCGCGGGCGGCTGCACCATCGACGCGTTTCCCCGACGGGTCGCCCAGGCCGACGGCGGCGCCGTGGGCTGCGGCGACGCGGGCATCGTCGACCTCTTCACCAACCGCAACCACTGCGGCGCGTGCGGCTTCGTGTGCGGGTCCCTCCCGCACGTCACCGCGTCGGTCGGCTGCGCGGGCGGGCGCTGCTCGCTCGCCAGCGCCTGCGAGCCCGGCTGGCTCAACTGCGACGGCGCCTCGGAGAACGGCTGCGAGGCCGACGCGCGCGAGCCCGCCCACTGCGGGCGCTGCGGCGTGGTCTGCCGCGACGCGACCCCCGCGTGCCGCGCCTTCGCGGCGACCCCCGGCGACGACGGCGGCGCGGCGACGGACGCGGCGGGCGTACCCATCGACGACGTGACCTTCGCCAACGACGGGGGCGCCGGCCTCGCCTTCCGCTGCGCGAACAACTGCACCACCGGGCGCGTGCGCTGCGACGACCCGCCGACCTGCGTCGACCTGCAGACCGATTCGCGCGCCTGCGGCGCCTGCGGGACGGCCTGCGTGCCGCGGGCCAACGCCACGACGGCCTGCGTCGCAGGGGCGTGCGCCCCGGCGTGCCTCCCGGGCTTCCGCGACTGCAACGGCGACCTCGCGATGGCCACCAGCGACGGCTGCGAGGTGAACACCAACACCTCGACGACGAGCTGCGGCGCGTGCGGGACGGCCTGCGCCGCGGGGCAGAACCGCTTCGCCCGCTGCCTCGACGGGGTGTGCGCGCCGGGCGACTGCATGGCGGGCTTCGGCGACTGCGACGCCGACCCGGCCAACGGCTGCGAGACGGCGCTCGCCACCAGCGCGGCGCACTGCGGGCGCTGCGGCAACGGGTGCGCCATCACGGGCGCCGGGGCGGCCTGCGCCGCGGGGATGTGCACCATCGCGGCGTGCAACCCGGGCTTCGGCGACTGCGACGCGGTGCCGAGCAACGGCTGCGAGGTCGACACCCGCACCTCGGCGGCCCACTGCGGGATGTGCGGGCGCTCGTGCGCCCCGACGCCCAACCGTCAGGCGGCCTGCGTCGCGGGGGCGTGCGCGCCGGGCGAGTGCGCCGCGGGCTTCGCGGACTGCGACGGCGACCTTGCCAACGGATGCGAGACGGTGCTGGCGGCCAGCACGCAGCACTGCGGGCGCTGCGGCAACCGCTGCGAGTTCGCCAACGCGGCGGCGACCTGCGCGGCGAACACCTGCGTCATCGGCGCGTGCAGCGCGGGCTTCGGCAACTGCGACGGGGTGTCGGCCAACGGGTGCGAGGTCAACACCCGCACCAACGTCGACCACTGCGGCACCTGCGCCAACGCCTGCCCCACCCGGCCGAGCTCCAGCCGCGCCTGCGTCGACGGCGCGTGCCGCATCGACTGCAACCTTCGCCGCGGAAACTGCGACCGCGACGACCGCAATGGCTGCGAGGCCGACCTCGAGAACGATCGCTTCAACTGCACCGCGTGCGGGATGGTCTGCATGTTCTGCGGCGCGGGCGTCTGTATCTGATCAGAGCCCCGCGATCACGAGGCTGAGGTTCGAGTTGGTCGGACCCACGATGGTGACCGCGGGGGTCGCGGCGAGGCCGCTGCTCGACCCCATGAACACCCGGGCTCGCCCCCCGGCGAACTCGCCGATGACGGCGTCCGAGAATCCGTCGCCGTTGAGGTCGCCGGGCGAGGCCACCGTGTAGCCAAACTGGCGGATGAGGTCGCCGTCGATTCGCACCCGCTCTCCCACGCGCAGGCCCGCGGCGCCGCCGGGGTAGAAGTACGCGTGATCGGTGCGGTCGGTGCCGACGAGCAGGTCGTCGTAGCCGTCGCCGTTGACGTCGCCCGCGCAGGAGACGCTGCGGCCGAAGTCCCGGCGTCCGTCGTCGAGGCGCAGGTCGCGCACGAGGGGGAGGCCCGTCGGGCGGCCGCGGAACACGTCCACGTAGCCGCTCTGCGATGCGCCGATGGCGACGTCGGCGTAGCCGTCACCATCGAGGTCGCCCACGTGCTGCGCGGGATAGCCGAAGAAGGTCGCGAGCGGCGGTCCGAAGGGGCTGCCCGGCGCGGTGGCCCAGGTGGCCGTGGGCGCGGCGCCGAATGCCGCCCCGGTGCTCGAATAGAGGAAGGCCGCGTTGGGGAAGAAGGCCGGCGCGAAGGGCGAGCCGATGAGCAACTCCTCGTCGCCGTCACCGTCGGTGTCGCCCGCGCTGGCGACGTTGAAGCCGAAGGGCGCGTTGGCGGGCGGGGCGCTGATCACCTGGTTGGCCGTGACCCCGGTGGCGGGGAAGGTCGCCCGGCCGTGGAAGACGAAGACCGAGCCACCCGCCGCCGCGGTCATGAGGTCGCCCGGGATACCGACCGCGAAGTCGCCGAAGCCGTCACGGTTGACGTCGCCCGCGGAGCTCACGGTAAATCCGAAATTGAGCCCCGGCGGACCGGTGAGGGTCGCCGATGGAGCGCCCTGCAGCCCCGTAGGACCACCCGGGTACAGGTACAATACCGACGCCCCGCGGGCGCCCACCGCGAGGTCGGAGAAGCCGTCACCGTTGATGTCCCCGACGCTCGCCACGGCGAAGCCGAAGAGCGTCGAGTTCCCGGGCGCAGTGAGGATGAGGTCGGGCGTCGCGTTGATGTTGCTGGTGCGGCCGTAGTGCACGAACACCACCTGCCCCTGGCTTCCGATGACGAGGTCCGAGAGCCCGTCACCATTGAAGTCGGGCACGCTCCCCCAGGCGGTGTCGACCGCGCCGCCGCGGGCGCGCACCAGCAGCTGCCACACCGGCGACGGCCCCGACGCGACGACCCCGGCGCGCATCCCGCGCAGCCGCCAGAAGGCCGTGCCCACCGGGAGGTCCGCGCTGGGGCGGCCAGCCTGGGTGGTGGCCATGAAGGTGCCGAGGGGTCGGGTGCACGCGCGGTCGGAGAAGAGCTCGACCCGCACGGCGTCGAAGCCGGTGATGGGCCCCCAGCGCAGGGTGGGGCGACGGGACGTGACGATCGCCGACGAGATCGGGGCCATCATCTGGGGGGGCCCCGGGAGGCACGCGGTGCCGTCGAGGGTGCGCCCCGGGTCGCAGACCGCCGTGCATGCCGAAGCCGCGCAGGCCCGCTGCCCGTCGGTCACCACCGGGCACGACCGGCCGCAGCCGCCGCAGTGCGAGACCGACGTCTGCGTGTCGGACTCGCAGCCGTTGGCCGTGGTGCCGTCGCAGTCCGCCGTGCCGGGACCGCAGACGCTGCCGCAGACGCTCGCCGCGCAGGTCGCGACCGCGTTGGGGCGCGTCGGGCACGCGTTGCCGCAGGACCCGCAGTGCGCGGGCGAGCTGCGGGTGTCCACCTCGCAGCCGTTGGCCGCGACGCCGTCGCAGTCCGCGAAGCCCGGCGCGCAGGTGAACCGGCACGCCGCCGCGACGCACGCCGGGGTCGCGTTGGCGCGCGCCGGACACACGGTGCCGCACGCGCCGCAGTGGGTGGCGCTCGATCGTGTGTCGACCTCGCAGCCGGTGCCCGTCACCGCGTCGCAGTCCGAGAAGCCCGCCGCGCAGGTCGCGACCGCGCAGGCCCCCATGGTGCACGCCGCCACCGCGTTGGCGAGGGCGCAGGCGTTGCCGCACGCCCCGCAGTGGGCGGCGCTGCTCGCGAGCGTGACCTCGCAGCCGTTGCTCGCGACGCCGTCGCAGTCCGCGAAGCCCGCCAGGCACGCCCCGCCGCCGCACACCCCCGCCGCGCAGCGGGCCTGCTGGTTGCCCGTGATCGCGCAGGCCGTCCCGCACACGCCGCAGTTCGTCGCCGAGCTCGCGGTGTCGACCTCGCAGCCGTTGCCCGCGACCCCGTCGCAGTTGCCGAAGCCCGCCGCGCAGGCGAGGGCGCACGCCCCCTCCACGCAGGCGGGCGCCGCGTTGGTCTGCGACGGGCACCTATTGCCGCAGCGCCCGCAGCTCGTCGCGGCGCTGCGCAGGTCGGTCTCGCAGCCGTTGGCGGCGTCGGCGTCGCAGTCGCCGAAGCCCGCCGCGCACGCGATGCCGCACACCCCGGCCGCGCAGGTGGGGGTCGCGTTGGCCCCCGCCGGGCACACCCTCCCGCACGCCCCGCAGTGGGTTACGGCGGTCGCGGTGGCGGTCTCGCAGCCGTTGGCCGCGTCGGCGTCGCAGTCGCCGAGGCCCGCCGCGCAGGCGAGCGCGCAGACCCCCGCGCGACAGGCCGGCGATGCGTTGGGCCCGGACCCGCACGGTACGGCGTCGCAGGCTCCGCAGCGGGTCGGGTCGTTCTGGAGGTCGACGCAGCGCATGCCGCACCGCGCCTCGCCCGCAGCGCAGTCGTTGCCGCACACGTAGCGTCCGGTGGCCGGGGTGAGCGGGACGTCCGGCGCCGCCACGTCGACGGCGTCCATCGCGGACGCGTCGCCGAGGTCGGCGTCGGGCGCCACCCCGGCGTCCATGGGCGCGGCCGCCAGCCGACACATCGGGCGCTCGCTCGGACAGCTCACCGCGCACGACCCGCAGTGCTCGGGATCCCCCGCGGCGGCCTCGCAGCCCACCGTCGGGTTGTCGTTGCAATGGAGCCAGCCCGGCTCGCACGCCCCCGCCACCACGCAGCGCCCCGCGACGCAGCTCACCCCGTCGGCCGCGACGTGCGGAAGCCCGGTGCAGTCGGTGTCGCACCCGCCGCAGTGGCGGGGGTCGCGCTGGAGGTCGACGCACGCGCCGCCGCACACGCTGCCCCCTTCGCAGCTCGCCGGGGCGCCGCGGTCCGCGCCAGGCACGTCGAAGCCGAAGGTCGCCACCGGGGGTCGGCCGGTCTCGCCCCCACACGACGCGGCCATGCACGCGAGCACCACCCCCGCCGCCCCATTCCGCCACGCCGATGTCATGGCGCCCATCGTACGGCACGCGCATCCGGCCCCTCAATCAGCAACGGCCCTGGCGCAGGTCGGCACAGGCGCGCGATCATGCGGTGGGCGTTCGCCGCGCAGCGCACGCGTGGCCCGGCCATTGCGAAGGATCACCGCGCATGAACAAGCAACCACGGTATCTGGGCGACCTCTTCCATCGCATCGTGTGGCTCCTGGCGGTGCCGGCCGCGGGCTGTGGCAGCTCGGTGGCGCCTGCGCTCGAGGCCGACAGCGCGGTCGATGTCGGGAGCCCGGTCGATGTCGGGAGCCCGGTCGATGTCGGGAGCCCGGTCGATGTCGGGAGCCCGGTCGATGTCGGGAGCCCGGTCGACACCGGCTACGACGCGGGTCCGCCGCCGGTGGACCGCCCGGCGGTCGATGCGGGCCACGACGCGGGGCCGCCGCCGGTGGACGTGGGCCCGCGCGACACGGGTGTGGACGTGAGGGAGTGCAACCCCCGGGTGGGCACGACGTCGCCGGGCACCTGCGAGGAGGCGGTGCTCTACCCCTGCGGCTTCCCCATCGTGGTGACCGGCGAGGTAGGCGCCTACCTGCCCAGCGATCAGTGCATGACCCTGTGCATGCCGTCGACCTTCGGCGGCGGGGGCTGCAGGCGCCTCGAGCGCATGCCCGACGGCACCGACCAGGTGGCCTGCATCACCTGCGCGGTCGGCCGACGGAGCGACGGGCTCATGGCCGTCGAGGGCGCGCGGGAGTGCGGCCCGGTGGGGGATTTCTTCGCGCGGGTGGCGACCCTGGAGTGGGCCTCGGTGACGGCCTTCGAGCGCCTCGCGGGCGAGCTCGCGGGCCTCGGGGCGCCGGGCGAGCTGGTGGCCGAGGCGCGGCGCTCGGCGGACGACGAGCGGCGACACACCCGAGCGATGGGCGCGCTGGCGGAGCGCTTCGGTGCGCCGGTGCGGGCGCCGGTGTTTACCGATACGGGTAAGCGCTCGCTGGAGGCCATCGCGGCGGAGAACGCCGCGGAGGGCTGCGTGCGGGAGACCTTCGGCGCGCTGGTGGCGACGTGGCAGGCGCGGGCCTCGCGCGACGAGGCGGTGGCACGGGCGCTGCGCGAGGTGGCCGCGGACGAGACGCGGCACGCGGAGTTCTCGTGGGCGCTCCAGCGATGGGTCGACGGCGTGCTCGACGAGGGCGCGCGGGCGCGGGTGCGGGCGGCGCGCGAAGCGGCCGCGGCGGCGCTGTGGGCGGAGCTCGACGCCGCGGTCGACCCCTCGCTGGTGGCGGTGGCGGGGATGCCCGACCGCGACACGGCCCGCGCGCTCTTCTCCGCGATGTCCGCAGCGCTCGACTGAGCGGCTCCCCTCCCTCGCTCCCTCGCTGCCCGCGGGTCTCGGATCACCTCCTCCGTCTACTGGCGGCCGCGCAGCGTACCCGCGGGCGGCGCCCGCAACGCCTCGGAGTAGTCTGGGACGCGCGACCCTCCGCTCTGCGTGGAGGGCCTGTCGTGCCGCCACGCGAGCGATGCGACCGGGCCCATCGAGGCCCCGCGCACCTTCCGCTGGTGTTGGGAGCCCGGGGGCCCCCCGTGAACACTGCGGAGATCCCGCCTGGCTGCCGTGCTGCCCGAGAAGAATACCGAGCCCGATCAGGCGCTCGTTGGGTTACTGGTACACCATGCGAACGCCCCTCCGAGGTAGGTCCACCGTCGCTGCACTGGTCGGCTGGACGCTCGTCGTTTTGGGTGGAGCGTGTGACGGGTTCGGGAGCCCCAGCGCCGCGTCAGCCGACTCCATGGTCGATACGGGCGTCCCATCGGACACCGCAGCGCTCCCTGATGTCGCAGCGCTCCCCGATGTCGCAGCGCTCCCCGATGTCCCAGCGCTCCCCGATGTCGCAGCGCTCCCCGATGTCGCAGCGCTCCCCGATGTCGCAGCGCTCCCCGATGTCCCAGCGCTCCCCGATGTCCCAGCGCTCCCCGATGTCGCAGCGCTCCCCGATGTCCCAGCGCTCCCCGATGTCCCAGCGCTCCCTGATGTCCCAGCGCTCCCCGATGTCGCAGCGCTCCCTGATGTCGCAGCGCTCCCCGATGTCGCAGCGCTCCCTGATGTCGCAGCGCTCCCCGATGTCCCAGCGCTCCCTGATGTCCCAGCGCCAGAGACCTGTCCGCCCAACGCCTGGGGCCCACGGTGCGAGCGGCGCTGCGACTGCGCCGACGAGCTGTTCTGCAACGGCGTCGAGACTTGTGACCGCGTGCTGGGGTGCCAGCCCGGCACGCCGCCACCGGCCGACGACGGTGACGCGTGCACCATCGACGGCCCTTGCGACGAGGCGCTCCGGGGGTTTTCGCGGCGTCGGGATGACGCCTCGCCGACCTGCGTGCCCTTGCCCGCCGTCCCCCGGCACGACCCGCGCGCTTACACCTACTGGTACTGGCCCGGCAACCACCGTCCCGTAGAGAGCCCCGCCGTGTCGCGGGTCATGCACTTCCTGACCGGCTTCTACGGGATGTCGTTCAACGAGGAGACCGGCGACCTCGTGACACTCGGCCGCCTGTCGCGGTCGCCCTCCGTCGAAGACGCGCTCGTCCGGCCTGTCGCCGATGTCGACGGGCTGGCCGCGGCCCACGTGCGCTTCGAGGCCGGGAGTGGCGTCGCCCTGGCGCGCGCTGATCAGTTCCTGGGCAGCAACGCCAACGTCATCGGACGCTCCCGCCTCGTCGACGGCGGACGCTTCATGAACTGGGTCGAGATCCCCACCGTGCGGTCGTCTGCGGACCCGGCGTACGCCGGCAAGGTCGAGATCGCCTCCATGCCGCGCCACGTGGTCTTCACGCACACGGCCTCGTCGTCGGCGTGGAGCGTGGGCCGGCCTGCGACCGCGACGATCGTGCTGTCCGGGCCGTTCATCGAGGCGCTCCCACGCGCCACATGGCTCGTCCCGGGCCGGGCGCTCCGACTCGTGGACGACGCCGGCGCCGGCTGGGTCTTCGTCACATACGACGTCGCGGGCGCGACCACCCAGATGGCCTACGACGGCTCCACCGTGGCCGTTGCGCGCACTCGCGCGGTGGCTGCGGGCCAGCCGCTCCCGGTGTCGCTGCTGGCATTCCCCGTCGACACGGTCACGCCGACCGAGCTCGCGATGTACCTCGACCCCGCGGCCACGGTGCGAGTCGCCTACACGCTGCTCGATCGGACCGGCGCGCCGCGCTCGGAGCATCCCGTGACATGGGACGAGCGCCTCGGCGCCTTCAACGTGCCGCTGCAGCCGCTCTCGTCCGCAGGCGCGAGCGGATCCCGTCTCGACCTCGACGCGCGCCCCGAGGTGCACAACTGGTACGGTCGCCACCGCATCGTCGTCGACACGCGCGGGGCCGCGGGGGTGGCCGTGCCGTTGGCCATGTCGGGCCCAGAAGGCCTCACCTGGTACATCACCGGCGGCGCGTTCCTGCTTCGGGACGGCGCCGGCGAACCCGTCGGCATCCCGCTGCAGGTCTCGAAGAACTGGCACCTCGCGCGCGCGTCCAACTGGTACCATCTGTACACCCAGCCCACGTTCGGCCCCGCCCCGAGCACACTGGAGCTGACCGCCGCGAGCTCGCGATGGGGTGAGACATACGCCGCGTCGCACGCCCAGCTCAGTCTCATCGGGTGGAACGACCAGGCCACCGGTCACTGGGAGGAGTCTGCCCTCGGCGCGTTCGGCGAGAGCGTCACCTACGACCCCGACCAGACGGCGAACCGCTCGATGGTCGATGACGTCCGCCCCTTCCTCGTCAACGCGGGGACGCGGTGGAACTGGACCGGCAACGTCGGCGGTGCGGACTTCCTTCGGTACACCACGGCGGGCGAGCCGACCGTCCTTCGCCGCCTCGCGCGAGTGCGCACCCACCACGCCATGAACGGGCCCAACCTGACGGACGCCGTGTACGCCGGCGTCTCGACCGACGGCCGCATCGAGGGTCGCATCCGCGCCCGGCTGGGGCGCACGGACGACCTCCTGCGCGTGTACTACCAGATCGAGTACCGCTTCCTTCGGGACGTCGAGTACGACCGGCTCGCGTTCTTCCAGATGGCCGCGGACGGCTACGGTGACAACACGTTCACCCGCTACGCGTACGGCAACGAGTCCGGCGCGCTGCTCGACCAGCCCGTGCCGGACCACCGAACCACCGGCTACGCGCGCCCGGAAGACCGCGGCATCCCGCTGCCGGGAGATGCGCCGTGGGTCGCGCTCTACGGGGCGACCCCGGTGCCGGGCGACACGCTCAACGAGCACCTGGCGCAGGTGGGGTTCATCGTCCGCAGCTACGAGGCGAACCTCGGCGGCACGGTCGTCCGGACGCCGCACATCAACGTGCGTCGCACGTACAATCGATTCTCACAGATGGCGTTCGAGCTCGGCCTGCCCGGCGGCGTCGGCTCGCCGTGGTGTGGTGCCCCCTGCGGCGGGCGCACGCGCTTCGTCCCGGCGGGCAGCACGGTGCGGGCCACCATCGAGTACGTGGTTCCGCCCGCCGTCCAGGCGTCCTACTACGGCACGTCAGCGTTTCTCATCGGGCTGCCCGCCGCGTCATTCAACACCACCGACGTCGTGCGTCAGCTCGCAGTGGCCAATCGACTCTCGGTCCAGGTGCGAACCGGCACACTCCGGCGAACGCAGCCCGTGGAGGTGGACGCCGTGTCGGCCGCCGTCGCCGCCGAGCTCACGTTGTCGGGCGGCAGCGGCTACGTTCCGATGACCTTTCATCGCCTGCCGCGACACGACGGATGGCGCCTCCAGCGGCGAAACGCAGGCTCGTGGGTGATGGTCGACCAGTCGGTATCGGGCAACGACTGGTGGCAGACGAACTACGACGCCGACGACAGCAGCTGGTCGCTGACGTTCAACGTGCCCAACCCGCGGCCTACGGATTACCGTCTGGTGTGGGTCTCGCCCACTGCGAGATAGTGAGGGGGCTTCGCAGGGCGGCGTCCTCAAAAACTCTGGTTTTCCAGGCCTGCTCGTCGCCGCGGGCTGAAGCCCACGGCACGGTGCAGTGAAGGCCGCCGAGCGGCCTGTCCGATGTCATCGCCAGTGGTCAGCCCGCTTGCGGGCTTCACTGGCGGTGCCGTGGGCTTCAGCCCGCGGCGACGAGCAGGCCTGGAGAACCAGAGCTATTGAGGACGCCGCCCTGGGGGGCTTCGAGTCGCTGCTCGGCGACAGGGCAGAATGGACCCGTGAACTCCCCGGAGGTTCGTCACCTCCTGGCAGTCGCACTCACCGCGGGCTGCGGCCCGAGCGTCACCGTCTCGCCCATCGACCCGGCGCGGGCTTCACGGTTCCGGTGGGCCCGGAAGCGAGCTCCTGGGGCGGCGGAGACCGGCTGGAGGCGCGAGGGACCGTCCGCGGGGACGAAAGGTGCCTCGCGCGATGTCAACGCCCGTTCCTCGTCCTGGCGCCGATCGCGGGCGTTGTCGGGGGGACGGGGGTGGTCTATGACTTCGCGCCCCGGAAGACTCCGGCGGTGGTTCGGGTTGTGCCCATGCACGGCGACCACCGCGGCGCTCTCCGCGGTCACGGAAGGAACCATTCGATGATCCCCTGGCTGCTCCAGAAGGTGTTTGGCACGAAGCACGAGCGCGAGCTGAAGAAGATCCGCCCGCTGGTGGCCGCCATCAACGACCTGGAGCCGAAGATGCGCGAGCTCTCCGACGACGGGCTGCGCGGGAAGACCGTCGCGTTCAAGGAGCGCGTGGGCAACGGCGAGCACCTCGACAAGGTGCTGCCCGAGGCCTTCGCGGTGTGCCGCGAGGCGGGGCGCCGGGTGCTCAACATGCGACACTTCGACGTGCAGCTCATCGGCGGCATCACGCTGCACCGCGGGATGATCGCGGAGATGAAGACCGGCGAGGGCAAGACCCTGGTCGCGACCCTGGCGAGCTACCTCAACGCCCTCGAGGGCAAGGGGGTGCACATCGTGACGGTGAACGACTACCTCGCCACCCGCGACTCGGAGTGGATGGGGCGCATCCACCGCTCGCTCGGCCTCGAGGTGGGCGTGGTGGTCAACAGCCAGAGCGACCGCGAGAAGAAGGCCGCCTACCGCGCGGACATCACCTACGGCCAGAACAACGAGTTCGGCTTCGACTACCTCCGCGACAACATGAAGTTCTCGGTCTACGACTGCGCGCAGCGCGACCTGAACTTCGCCATCATCGACGAGGTCGACTCGATCCTCATCGACGAGGCCCGCACCCCGCTCATCATCTCGGGCCAGGGCGAGACCAGCACGCACCTCTACGGCGAGGTCACCAAGGTGATCCCGTACCTGCGCCGCGACGAGCACTACGTGGTCGACGAGAAGGCCCACTCGGTGTCGCTCACCGACGAGGGCATCGACGAGGCGCAGCGGCGGCTCAAGGTGAAGAACCTCTACGACCCCGCGCACATCGAGGAGCTGCACATCCTCCAGCAGTGCCTGCGGGCGAGCACGCTCTACAAGCGCGACGTCAACTACATGGTCAGCGACTCCGGCGAGGTGCTGATCATCGACGAGTTCACGGGCCGCGTGCTCTCGGGCCGCCGCTGGAGCGACGGGCTGCACCAGGCCGTCGAGGCGAAGGAACACGTCCGCGTGCGCGAAGAGAACCGCACGATGGCGACGATCACCTTCCAGAACCTCTTCCGGCTCTACAAGAAGCTCTCGGGGATGACCGGCACGGCGGAGACCGAGGCCGAGGAGCTGCACAAGATCTACAAGCTCGAGGTGCTGGCGATCCCGACCAACCGCGGCATCCAGCGCAAGGACTACGACGACCTCGTCTACAAGACCGAGCGCGAGAAGTTCAAGGCGGTGGTGGAGGAGATCGCCGACAGCGTCGAGCGCGGTCAGCCCTCGCTGGTGGGCACGGTCTCGGTGGAGAAGTCCGAGGCCATCGCGTCGCTGCTGCGCAAGCGCGGCATCAAGCACGAGGTGCTCAACGCCAAGCAGCACGAGCGCGAGGCCTTCATCGTGGCGCAGGCGGGGCGCAAGGGCTCCGTCACCGTGGCGACCAACATGGCGGGCCGCGGCACGGACATCATCCTCGGCGGCAACGCGGAGATGCTCGCCAAGGCGGAGATGATCCTCGCGCGGAAGGACCCGACCTCGGAGGAGAACATCACGGAGCTCGACGCGCTGATCGTCCAGTACAAGGAGCGCTGCGACAAGGAGCGCGAGGAGGTCGTCGGGGCGGGCGGCCTGCACATCATCGGCACCGAGCGGCACGAGTCGCGGCGCATCGACAACCAGCTCCGCGGCCGCGCGGGCCGGCAGGGCGACCCGGGGAGCTCGCGCTTCTACCTGTCGCTCGAGGACGACCTCATGCGCATCTTCGCGGGCGAGCGCGTGCAGTCCATCATGGACCGCCTCGGCATGGAGGAGGACGTGCCGATCGAGCACCCCTGGGTGACCCGCTCGGTGGAGAACGCGCAGAAGAAGGTCGAGGCCCGCAACTTCGACCAGCGCAAGAACGTCCTCGAGTACGACGACGTGATGAACCAGCAGCGCAAGGCGGTCTACAAGCTGCGCAAGGAGGTGCTGCTGGGCACCTACACCCGCGAGGTGCGCGCCGACGACAGCGAGGCGGCACCGACGGTCAGCGCGCGCGAGTGGGATGCGGCGACGATGAAGCGCATCGGCGAGGTGCTCGACGCCATGATGCGGCACTTCCCGGTGCCGAGCGGGGCGCGCGCCCCGTCGACGCTGGAGGAGATGGAGGGCTTCGACCCCGAGCGCCTCGGGATGGAGGTCTATCACTACTTCGGCGCGCGGGTGGACCTCGCGAAGCTCGCGAGCGACCCGAAGGCCGCGCTCAAGAAGCTCACCGAAGAGGTGGCCCGCTCGCTCCAGATGCAGCGCGAGCGCGTGCTCGACCTCACCGACGAGGTCATCGCCCGCGACATCGAGAAGCACGCGCCGGAGAACACCTCGCGCGACGAGTGGAACCTCGAGGCCATCGGGTCGCTCTTCCTGGAGCGCTTCGGCGAGAAGGCACAGGACCTCGACGCCGTCGCCGGCGGCCGCGACGAGCTGGCCCAGGCGCTCTATCAGCAGGCCGAGAAGATCTTCGACGCCCGCGAGGGCGACGCCGAGCCGGAGCTCATCCTCCGGGCCTTCAAGTCCCTGATGCTCGAGGAGGTCGACCGCGCCTGGATGGACCACCTCACCAACATGGAGCACCTCCGGGACGGCATCGGGCTGCGCAGCTTCGGCCAGCGCGACCCGAAGCTCGAATACAAGAAGGAAGGCTTCGACATGTTCACCGCGATGATGCGGTCGGTGAACGCGGGCGTGCTCCAGAAGCTCTTCCACATCCAGGTTCGCCGCGAGGAGGAGCTGGAGCAGATGGAGTCGCAGGAGGCCCGCCGCTACGAGGAGCGGCAGCGCCGGATGGTCGCCACCCACGCGGGCGACTCTGGCGTCGACGAGGGCTCCGAGGCCGACCTGGTGTCGGCGCTCGCGAGCCTGGGGCTCGACCCGTCGAAGGTGCAGGCCGTGCGGGCCCGCGCCCCGAAGAGCCGCGGCACCGGGGCCACCGTCGCGCCGACGCCCCGCCGGTCGACGCCGTCCCCGGAGTCGGACGTGGTCGACGCCACCTTCGACGCGGACGCCGCCGCGCCGACGGAGAGCCTCCCCCCCGGGGAGAACCTCCAGGCCGTGCGCACCCGCGCCCCCAAGATCGGCCGCAACGAGATGTGCCCCTGCGGCTCGGGCAAGAAGTACAAGGACTGCCACGGCGTCCCGGGGACCGCCCCGACTGAAGGCACCCCGGCCTGAGGGCCGGTCCCCTCCGCTACCGTCCGACCTTCCGCTCCAGCTCACCCCACCGCAGCGTGAACACCACCGGCCGCCCGTGCGGGCAGTGCCCGGCGAAGTCCACCGTGTCGAGCGCCGCCAGCAGCGCGCGCACCTCCTCGGGCGCCATCTCGTCGCCGCCGCGCACCGAGCCGTGGCAGGCCATCGTCGCCAGCACGAGGTCGACGGCCTTGCTGAAGTCGTTGCCCTGCCGCGCGAGCTCGGCGATGAGGTCGCGCGCCAGCCGCCGGGGGTCGGCCCGCAGCAGGATCGCCGGCACCGCACGCACCGCCACCGTCGTCGGCCCCAGCGGCGCGAGGTCGAGGCCCACGGAGAGGAGCTCTTCCGCGCGCTCCTCCACGATGGCCACCTCGTCGGCCGCGAGCTCGACCCGCTCAGGCACCAGCAGCGGCTGCATCGGCACGCTCCGGGCGACGTAGGCGCGGCGGAGGCGCTCGAAGGTCACCCGCTCGGCCGCCGCGTGCTGATCGAGGATCACCACCCCGCTCTCGCCTTCGCACACCAGGAACATCCGGCGCAGCTGGCCGACGTAGCGCAGCGCGCCGAAGCTCGAGCCGTGCAGTTCGCTACGCGCCGCGGCGGCGTCGACGGGCCTCCCCTCGCCCACGGTCGGGCCCGCCGGGCCAGGGCGCCCCGCGTCGGCGTACCCGACCGGCGGATAGGGTGCGGCCGCGAGGCGGGCCCACGGGTCGGCGGCGTCGGCGGGCGCCGTGACGAAGGCCGCGAGCGCCTGCGCATCGAGGGGCAGCCGGGGTGCCGGCTCGCGCGCCGGGACGCTGGGAAGCTCTGGCCGGTCGGGCACGATCGCGCCCTGGAGCGCGGGGCCCGGCGACAGGTGGTCGGTCCAGAAGTCACGCGGGCGGGTGACGGCGTGGGCCCACGGGGCGCTCGCGGCGGCGTCGCGAAGCACGCTCATCACGGCCTCGAAGACCTGCCCCTGCGAGGCGAAGCGCACCTCGGTCTTCTGCGGGTGCACGTTGACGTCGACGTCTTCGGGGGGGACCTCGACCAGCACGGCCCCGGCGGGGTAGCGCCCGGACTCCAGGGTCGAGCCGTAGGCCTGGGCGACCGCGCGGAGGAGCAGCCGGTCCTTCACGTGCCGGCCGTTGACGTACAGCATGAGGTGCGAGGCCCCGCTGCGGGCGCGCTCCGGAGGCCCGAGCAGCCCCACCACCCGCACCCGGCCGCGCGAGCCCCGCAGCTCGGCCAGCGGCTCGTCGGGCAGCACCTCCCGCACTCGCGCCGCCACATCCGCGTGCCGGAGAAATTCCCGCACCACCTTGCCGTCGCGCCGCAGGACGAAGCGCACCTCGGGCTTCGGGATCGCCAGGCGCACCAGGGCGTCGGCGCAGGCCGCCCCCTCGGTCTGCGGGGTGCGCATGAACTTCCTCCGCGCGGGGGTGTTGTAGAACAGGTCCTCGATGCACACCGTGGTGCCCTCGGCGCAGCCCGCCGGGCGCAGCGCTGCCGGGGCGCCGCCCTCCACCACGGCCTCGTTGCCCTCCGCCGTGCCGCGGGCCCGGGAGGTCACCCGGGTGCGGGACACCGACGCGATCGACGGCAGCGCCTCGCCGCGGAAGCCGTACGTGCCGACCCCGACGAGGTCGTCCGCCGTCCGGATCTTGCTCGTGGCGTGGCGCACGAGCGCCAGCGCAAGGTCTTCGACCCCCATGCCCACCCCGTCGTCGGTGACGGCGACTCGCGCGAGCCCTCCGCCGTCGATGGACACGGTCACGGTGGTCGCGCCCGCGTCGAGGGCGTTCTCGACCAGTTCCTTCATCACCGACGCGGGGCGCTCGACCACCTCTCCAGCGGCGATCTGGTTGGCGACCTCGGGCGGGAGCAACGCGACGGCTGACACCGCGCGAAACTATCACGGGCGCCGCGGTTCGTTCGATTGACCCCCAAACCAGCGCGATGCTAGCGTCGAACGGCGCGGTTGGTGGTTGATGGTCCGCGCGACGACCCCAATGAAATACTGCCCCAAGTGCAACAGCCAGTACGACGAAGGCGTCGTCTTTTGCATGCGGGATGGCAGTCCTCTCAAGTCGAACCTGGGCTCCGCGACGATCAAGTCGCCGGGGATGACCCTCTCCTCGGGCCGCGGCTCGGCGCTCGGCTCGAGCGCGCTGCGCAGCAACACCCCGCGCAGCAACACCCCGCGCCCCAACGCCCCGCGCCCCGGCCTCTCCAACGCCGCGCTCGCGCTCAGCCTGGATCACTACGCCGACGAGATGCCCGCCGACGGGCTCACCCGCGAGGTCGAGATCACGCCGCAGCATCCGCAGGGGCCGCCCGAGGATGACATCGTCCCCGGCAGCGAGCTCGACCCCTACGCCGACAGCCCGACCCTCGCCGTCGCTACGCCCTTGATCACCGCGGGCCATCCTCCCGACGGCCCCGCCCGGCCGCGGCCGACCGCGGGCCTCGAGCCCGGGCGCCCGGTCCCACCGCGGCCCGCACCGGTGAATGAAACGAAGAAGTCACCTACGCCCGCGGAGTCCTTCGCCACCGGGGACACCACGCCGCCGACATCCCCCCGCGACGGCACGCCCCCGGAGGGCACCTTCGGCGGCGAGCCCGAGGAGCCCGACCTGTCGGGTCAGACCGTCGCGGGCCGCTACCGGGTGATCCGCCGGCTCGGCGAAGGCGGCATGGGGGTGGTGTACCAGGCCATCGACGAGCGCCTCGAGAAGGCCGTCGCCGTGAAGATCCTGAAGGAAGACTTCGCCAAGCGTCAGGACGTCGTGGCCCGCTTCACCCAGGAGGCGAAGTCCGCCGCGCGCATCAAGCACGAGAACGTGCTCGACGTGACCGACTACGGGAAGACCGAGGCCGGCAGCTACTACATCGCCATGGAGCTGCTGGTCGGCACCGACCTCGCCGAAGTGCTCCAGAAGGGTGACCCCATGACGGTCGAGCGCGCGACCGACATCGCCATGCAGATCTGCCGCGCCCTCTCGGCGGCCCACGGGCTTGGCGTGGTGCACCGGGACATGAAGCCCGAGAACGTCTTCCTGCTGCGCAGCAACGAGGGCCGCGAGGTCGTCAAGATCGTCGACTTCGGCATCGCGCAGATGAAGGACTCCGCGGGCGGTGAGAACACCCGCAAGCTCACCCGCACCGGGATGATCTTCGGCACGCCGGAGTACATGTCCCCGGAGCAGGCGTCGGGGAAGCCGATCGACCACCGCGTCGACGTCTACGCCACCGGGGTGATCCTTTACGAGATGTTCGCCGGGCGGGTGCCCTTCGTGGGCGACACCTTCATGGGGGTGCTCACGCAGCACATGTTCGAGGCGCCGCCGCCCATCTCCGAGCTCAACCCCGACTCCAACATCACCCCTGAGTTCTCCGCGGTCATCCACAAGGCCCTCGCGAAGGACCCCAACCAGCGCTACGCGTCGATGGGCGAGTTCGCCGAAGACCTGATGCGGGTCCGCCAGGGCGCCCACCCTTCGGCCCCGGGCGGCGCCTACTCTGTCGGCAGCGCCCTCCGCGGCTCGACCGCCGCCCCGGTGCCACCCGCCGGCGCGTCCCCCGGCACCGCCAATCACACGTCGCCGTGGCCGCAGTCCGTCGGCGCCGCAGGCACCATGGAGGCCGAGCGACCCCGTCGGCGCTCCCTCGCGCCGGTGATCGCCATCGCTGTGGTGGCCGTCGTCGGCGCCATCGCGCTCGCCTTCGCGCTCGGCTCTCAGAGCAACCCCCCTCGCGAGGCGCCTCCCACGCAGACAGCCCCTCCGAGGCCCGTGACGCCCCCGCTGCCGGTGACGCCCCCGGCGATGCATCCGCCCGTGGCGGTCCCGGTCCCGGGCGCGACGCCGACGCCCCCGACGCATGAGCTCGTCACGTTGTCGGTCGTCACCGACCCGCCGGGCGCCCAGGTTCGCGGCGAGCCCATCGCCCGCAACGGGGTCACCTTTACCTGCGTGACCCCGTGCACCGAGCACGTGCCCGCCGGCATCTCCATGCGCCTCACCGCCACCCGGGCGGGGCGCCGGGGGAGCGTCGTGGTCGATCCGGTCTCGGCCATGCCTGCCGTCAACATCCCGCTGGAGGGGGTACGCTCGCACCCGACCCAGGCGCCGCCGTCGACGCCCGTGCAGCCCCCCCCGCAGCGCCGCTGCGGCGTGACCGACCCGGACACCGGGCTGCTCATCCCCTGCTTCAACCGCGGCACCAACGGTGCCCATTGAGGACCCACCGGTGAGCGAGGCCGCCGAGCCGTCACCGTCCACGCCCCCTGAGGTGCTGCCGCGGCGCTTCGGTCGCTACACGCTCCTCCGCCGCGTCGCCAGCGGCGGCATGGCCGAGCTCTACCTCGCCCTGCATCGCTCGCTCGCCAACTTCGAGCGCCTCGTCGTCATCAAGCGCATCCTCCCCGAGCTCGGGCGCGACCAGTCGTTCATCACGATGCTGCTCCAGGAGGCGCGCATCGCCGCGACCTTCTCGCACCCCAACATCGTGACCACCTTCGACGTCGGCCAGGCCGAGGGTGAGTACTTCATCGCCATGGAGCACATCCACGGCGAAGACCTCCGGTCGATCGTGCGCGCGATGCGCCCGATGAACGTGCGGGAATTCCCCCTCGAGCACGCCCTCGCCATCGGCGTCGGCGCCGCGGCGGGCCTCGCCTACGCGCACGAGCAGAAGGACCTCCACGGCGTCCCCCTCGCGGTCGTGCACCGCGACATCTCCCCGCAGAACATCCTCGTGACCTTCACCGGCGACGTGAAGGTCGTCGACTTCGGCATCGCGAAGGCGCGCCTCTCGCACGACGCCGAGGCCACCGTCGGCGGCGACACAGGCTTCAGCTCCGGGGTCATCGCCACCGGCCCGCTGCCCGACACCGGCGCGGGCAAGGTGAAGGGCAAGCTGCCGTACATGTCCCCGGAGCAGGCGCGCGGCGAGGGCCTCGACGCCCGCAGCGACATCTTCTCCCTGGGCATCATCCTGTTCGAGCTCTGCACCGGGCGGCGGCTCTTCCGCGGCGCCAACGACGCCGAGACGCTCCGGATGATCCTCGACGGCAATTACCCCGACCCGTCGAGCGTCAACGCCCGGGTCTCGCCCGCCCTCGGCGCGGTGATCTCCAAGGCCCTCGCCTTCGACCGCAACGACCGCTACGCCACGGCGCGCGAGCTCCAGTCCGACCTCGGGCGGGCCGTCCACGCCGAGCACATCGCCCTCTCCTCCGTGGCCTTCGGCGACTGGATGCAGATGCTCTTCGCCGAGCGCCTCAGCTCGCAGCAGGAGGCGCTCGCCCAGGGCAAGCAGCTCGCCGACGTGCTCCCCCCCGACGAGGCCGATCACGGCGAGATCTCCTCGCGCTCCAACCCCTCGGGCTCATCCGTGCGGGCCGTCGCGTCGGTGCCCGCCCCGGCGCCCGCCCCGGCGAGCCACTCGCGCCTCACGGTGATCCTCCTCGCCGTCATCGTCGTGCTGCTGCTCGCGGTGGTCGCGGCCATCGTGCTGCGCACCCCGGCGCCCGCCCCCGCCCCCGTCGCGCCCGCCCCCGTCGCGCCCGCCCCCGTCGCGCCCGCCCCCGTCGCGCCCGCCGCCCTCGCAGCGCCCGTCGCGCCGGAGCCCGCGGCCGTAGAGCCCCAGGTGCCGCCCGCCGCGCCGCTCGTCGATCCGTCGGCCCCTCATGCTCGCCGCGCTCACGACCGCACCCGGCGCCCGACCACCTCAGCCACCGCGCCCGCTGCCGTCGCGGACCGCACGCCCGGGCACCTGACCGTCGGCGCCACGCCGTGGTGCACCGTCTCCGTCGACGGCGTCGGCCGCGGACAGACCCCCGTCGTCGGCCTCTCGCTGCCGCCCGGGACGCACCGCATCGCGTGCATCAACCCCGAGCGCGGCACCCAGGAGCGCACGGTCACCCTGGCGCCCGGACAAGACCTTCGCGTTCGCATCACGTTCCCGTAGTCTCCGCCGCCCGCTGATGGCGCCCCTCCCCACATCCTCTGCGCTCGCCGACACCCCGACCCCTGCGCCTGCCGCCCCCCCGTCCGCGCTGCGACGGGCCTGGGAGGGATGGCCCGGTCGGGTGCTCCGCGTGCTCCTCGCGGCGCTCCCGCTCTACTGGCTCTTCCGTCGGCTCGACTGGCGCGAGGTCATCCACGAGGCCGGCGCCGTGGGTCCCGCCGGCATCGGGCTCGCGTTCGCGTGCGTGTTCGCGTCCGTGGCCGTCGGGGCGGTGCGCTGGGGCGTGATGCTCCGCGCCTACGGGGCCACCAACCTGCCGCCGCTGTCCACCATGCTCCGGCACAACCTCGTCGGGCTGTGGTTCAACCTGCTGCCCAGCGGGGTGGCGGGCGACGCCGTGCGCGGCCATCGGGTGCGCCAGGTCGCGGGCAGCCTCGCGACCTCGTACACGGTGCTCTTCGTCGAGCGCGTCTCGGGCCTGCTCGGGCTCTGCCTCATCGCCGGCGCCTCGATGCTTTCGCCGGTCTCCATCCGCAGCGACGCCGTCTCCTGGACCCTCGGGCTCGGCCTGCTCGGCGCCGCCGGCCTGAGCGCCGTGCTGCTCCTCGTGCCCTTCGCCATCGCCCGCCAGCCCTCCCTGCGCGCGCTCGTCGAGCGGGCGCCGGTGCTCGGTCCGATGCTGGTGAAGGTCCCGCCCCCGCGCACGCTCCGCGGCCCGCTGCTCTCGGTGCTGCTCTCCGTGCTCACGCAGGGCGCGCTGGTGGTGTGCGTGTACTTCCTCCTCCGCCCGCTCTCCTCCGTCGCGACCTTCGGCCTCTGCGCGCGCGTGGTGCCTGCCATCATCCTGGTGACGTACATCCCGCTCACCCCCGGGGGCCTCGGGCAGCGCGAGGCCGCCTTCCGCGCGCTCTTCGGGCTCGCGGGCGTGCCGGGGACGATGGCCGTCGCCGCCTCGCTGCTCTTCTTCGCGGAGATCGTGGGGGTGTCGGTGCTGGGCGGGCTCTGCATCGCGGCCGAGCGCCTCGCCGCCGCCCGCGGCCGCCCGTGGGACGGCGCCTGAGCCTTCAGCCCCCGCAGGCCGCGACGCACGCCGCGCGGTCGCGGAACACCCGCCCGCAGGCCGCGCCCACGCAGCCCAGCGCGCCGTGACACATGGACGACGGCGGGCAGTCCACCGAGCGCTGGCACGTGCCGCCGTCGACGCGGGTCAGAAGTAGAAGGAGCCGCCGCCGAGGACGCCGAGCAGTCCGCCGGTGAGGCCCTCGGTGCCGCCCGCGACCACGACGTGGTCGTAGCGCACGGCGAGTTCGAGCGAGAAGGTGCTGCTCACCTCGATCTCCGCGCCGACCGCCGCGCCGAGGGTCACGCCCGTGGCGCCCGCGCTGCTGGAGGTGGTGGTGCCGGAGGTGTCGGTGGACGTGGCCAGGGTGCTGAACGCGTCGATGAGCACCTCGCCGAAGGGACGGAACACCCCGCGCGGCGCCGTGTAGCGCAGGCCCGCGCCGTAGAAGACCGAGGTGAGCGAGGCGCCGATGAGGTCGTCGGGGGTGAAGCTGTTGGAGCGCACACCGAGCTCGGCGCGCACGCTGATGCCGCTGGGGGTCGCCCAGCCGATGTGACCGAGGCCCATGAACCCGGTGCCGAGGACGCTGCTGTAGCCGCCTGCGAGGGGGATGGCCGCGCCGCCCTGCACGCCCACGAAGAGCCCCTGCCGCGCGGACGGGGGCGGCGGCGCCACCACCATCGGCGGACGGAGCGGCATCGGGGCCGGGGACATCATCACCGGCTGCGTGCGGCCCTGCACCGGCGGCGGCGCCGCGTACCCTCCCACCGGCGGCGGCGCCGCGTACCCTCCCACCGGCGGCGGCGCGGCGTAGCGGTCCGGCGGCGGCGCGCCGGGGGCGACCGGGGGCGGGGCGGGGTTGTTGAGCCGGTCGGGATCAGCCGACGCCGCGGCCGGGACGAGGAGCAGCGAGAGCAAGGAAAAGAGCGCGGTCTGACGCATGGCGCGGCGGAATAGCACGCATCCAGCGACGCGCGAAGCGGCCGACCGACGACGGGGAGAGCCATGACATCCGTCGTCTGGAACTGGCGGATGCGGCGCGCACGCCCGATACACGGGGTCACGATGTGCAGGCTGCTGGCGGTGGTCACCACCGCGCCGGGAGGGTGGCGACAACGGCTGGTGGACGCTCCGCGGGGGCTGCGGCAGCTCTCGCACGAGCACCCGCACGGGTGGGGCGTGGCGGTGCATACGCCCGGCGGCGGCTGGAGCGTGCACCGACAGGCGCGCGCGGCCTTCCAGGACGACGACTTCGCGGTGGCGGCCGAGGGGGTCGGCACGGTGCTGCTCGCGCACGTGCGGCAGGGCACCGTCGGCGCCGTGGCGACGCGCAACACGCACCCCTTCCGCCGGGGTCGCTGGGTGTTCATGCACAACGGCACCATCGAGTCGACGGCGTGGATGCGCGACCGCCACTCCGCCTCGCGGCTCGACGAGGTCGAGGGGCAGACCGACAGCGAGCAGCTCTTCGCGTGGCTGCTCAGCCGCCTCGACGCCGCGGGCCTCACCGACGCGCCCTGCGGGGCGGACACCGACCGGGTGCTCACAGCGGCGCTGCGCGAAGCCCGCGACACCCGCGGGGGCGGGGCGATCAACGTGGTGCTCTCCGACGGCCGCACCCTCTACGCGCACCGCTGGGGGCGGACGCTCTTCCTGCGCGAGGAGGCCGGGGCGACGATCTCGGTGGCCTCGGAGCCCGAGGACAGCGCCGCGGGCTGGAGCGAGGTGGCCGAGGGGAGCCTGGTGCGGATCGACCACGCGCCGGCGCTCCGCTGCGCCGTGCTCGACGGCGCGATGGTGACCGCCAGCCGTTGAAGCCCGCACCTCGGGCGTGCTTCGATCCCCGGATGCGACGCACCACGGCCTTCGTCGGTCTCCTGGCCCTCTCGTCCTGCTCGGACAACACCACCACGACGGGCCCCGACGCGGGCCGCGCCGACGCGGCCGTCGCCACGGATGCGCCCGCGGGCAGCGTCGCGTCGCTCCCCATCCGACAGACCACCCGCCTTCCGGGGATGGACGGCCCGGTCGACGTCGCAACCGACGCGCACGGCTGGGCGCACATCCGCGCCACCACCCTGCGCGACGCCGTGTACGTGCAGGGCTACCTCCAGGCCCGCGAGCGCATGGCGCAGATGGACATCCTGCGCCGGCTGGGCTCCGGCACCCTCGGCGATCGCTTCGGCGTGGTGTCGTCCGCGGCCATCGGGCAGGACCTCGCGTTCCGCGCCCTCGGCCTGCGCCGCGCGGCGGTGGCCATGTGGGCGCGGCTCCAGACGCAGCCCGCGGCGTCGCGCACCCGCGTCGCGCTCACGGCCTTCAGCGCGGGGGTGAACCAGTACCTCCGGGAGATCCGCACGGGCCGCGCGGAGGCGCCGCCCAACACCGAGCTGGTGCTCGGCGAGACCACCCCCGACTGGACCGAGGTCGACTCCCTGGTCATCGGCCGCTACCAGTCATACTCGCTCTCGTACACGGCCGACGACGAGATCGAGAACTCGCAGCTCATCGACGCCGTGCGCGCGGTCTTCGGCGGCGCCGACCCGATGGCCGAGCCCGCCCGCTACGCCCGCCGCGCGATGGCGCAGGACGTCCTCGTGTGGCGCCCGCCCTCCGACGCCACGGTGGTGCCGGGCTTCTATCCCCCGCGCACCGGCATGCCCCAGACCTTCCGCCCGACGGTGCACCGCCCGGCCGTGTCCGCGGGCCTGTACGAGCGCGTGGCGCCCTTCTTCCGGCACGTGCGCGAGGGCTTCTCCGTCTGGGGCGACGACAGCCGCGGGAGCAACAACTGGGTCGTGACCCCGGGGCTCACCCGCAACGGCCACCCCCTGCTCGCCAACGACCCGCACCTCGCGCTGCGCGCGCCCGCCATCTGGTGGGGCACGCACCTCACGGTCACCGGCGGGCCCGACGCGGTCGACGTGGCGGGCACCACCTTCCCGGGCGTCCCCGGCGTGGTCATCGGCTTCAACCAGCGGGTCGCCTGGGGCGTGACCACGGCCTACTACGACGTCACGGACGTCTACCAGGAGACCATCACCCCGGGCGTCGGCGGTGCGCCCGACACGGTGCTCTTCAACGGCCGGCAGGTGCCCATCGAGGTCATCACCGAGCAGGTGCCCGACGGCGCGGGCGGCAACGTCGAGGCCCGGCTGGAGGTGGTGCCCCACCACGGGCCGATCGTGCCGGAGATCGCCAACGGGCGCATCGTGCGGCGCACCAGCAACCGCGCGATCTCCATCCGATGGACCGGCCACGAGGCGACGGACGAGTTTGGCACCTTCATGGCGCTCTCGTACGCGCGCAACGTCGCCGAGGCGCGCGCGGCGGTCGAGGGCTTCGGCGTCGGCGCGCAGAACTTCGTCTTCGCCGACGTGGAGGGCGGCACGGGCTACGCGTCGCACGCGATCATCCCGCAGCGCGCGGCGGGCGCGCTCACCTGGCGCGCGGACAACCCCGAGGGGACCAACCCCTGCACCGTGCTCCCGGGGACGGGCGAGGCCGAGTGGACCGGCACGGTGCCGTCCGAGCAGATCCCGCAGGCCGTGGGGAGCGCCGCGCGGCCCTTCATCGTCACGGGCAACAACGACCAGGCCGGGACCACCCTCGACGGCAACCCCTTCGACGCCACGGTGTACCTCGGGTGCAGCTACGCCTCCGGGTGGCGCGCCGAGCGCATCACCCAGCGCCTCCAGATGGCCGGCTCCCAGATGACCGTCGAGGACATGCAGTCCGTGCAGGGCGACCACACGGTGCTCGCGGGCGGCCGCTTCCGCCCCTTCCTCATGAGCGCCTTCGCGCGCCTCGAGGCCGAGTGGACCGCCGCCGGCACCCACCCCGAGCTCGCCGCCCTCGCGCTCACCCTGCGCCCCCGCGCCGAGCGCCTCCGCGACGCCGCGGCGCGGGTGCAGGCCTGGACCCTCGACGGCGCCTCGGGCGTGGAGACCGACGCCACGCCCGCGCAGCGCCGCGACGCCGTCGCCGCGACCCTCTTCCACGGCTGGGTGTCCCGCGTGCTGCGCGGCGCGTTCAACGACGAGACCGCGGCGCTGCGCGCGGGGGGCTTCGACTCCATCCGCGCGGCGCTCCACCTGCTCGAGCGCCCCGCCGAACTGCGCGCCCGCACCGCCGGCGGCGAGAGCGTGCTCTGGGACGACCTCACCACCGCGGCGGTCACCGAGACCCGCGACGTGGTGCTGCTGCGCTCGCTCGACGAGGCCATGGCCGACCTCGAGCGGGTCACCGGCACCGCCGACGTCGACCGCTGGCTCTGGGGCGCGCTCCACACCGTGCGCTTCACGTCCCTCATCCCCGGCACCGAGTCGACGCTCTCCATCCCGCCCAACGGCGACGCGATGTTCCCGCGGGGCTTCCCCCGCCCCGGGGGCATCGACGTGGTCGACGCCTCGGGCCCCGGGCTCGGCGGCAGCAACTACAGCTTCGGCAGCGGCGCCTCGCAGCGCTTCACAGTGGAGCTTCTGCCCACCGGGCCGCGGGCCTTCAACGCGCTCCCGGGGGGCCAGTCCATCGACACCGGATCGCCCTACTTCCGCGACGAGGCCGAGCTCTGGCGCACCAACCGCTCCCACGCGGTGCCCTTCCGAGAGGCCGAGGTCGTCGCCGAGGCGGGCGCTCGCTGGCGCTTCGAGCCCGCGCCGTAAGCTCTGATGGATCATTGACAAGCATCGCCCGCGGTCACCGGGTCAGCCATTGACCAGGACCGACCCGTCGCACACGGCTCCCACGGCTCCGGTCGCGCGCACGGACAGCGCCCGCTCGACGCTCCGCACCACGAGCCAGGGCAAGATCGTCGGTCCGCACCCGGGCATCCGCGAGGTGGTCCACACCGTCGAGCGGGTGGCCTCGTCCAATTGCACGGTGCTCATCACCGGGGAGAACGGCACCGGCAAGGAGCTCGTGGTGGCCGTGCTCCACGACGCCTCGCTGCGCGCCAAGGGGCCCATGGTGACGGTCCACTGCGGCACCATCCCGGCGCACTTCATCGAGGCCCAGCTCTTCGGGCACGTGCGCGGCGCGTACACGGGCGCGGTCACCGCGAGCCAGGGCTTCGTCGCGACCGCCGAGGGCGGCACGCTCTTCCTCGACGAGGTGGGCGAGCTGCCGCTGTTGAATGATGCAGGTGAAGTTCCTGCGGCTGTTGCAGCAGCGGGAGTACATCCCCGTGGGCGACACCAAGACCGTGCGCTGCGACATCCGGGTGGTGGCGGCGACCAACCGCAACCTCGAGGTCGAGGTCGACGCGGGCCGCTTCCGCGAAGACCTCTCCTTCCGCATCAACGTCGTGCACGTGAACCTGCTGCCCCTGCGCGAGCGCGCGGGCGACATCGAGCGGCTCGCGATGCACTTCCTCCGGATGGTCACCGCCCGCAACGGCCGCTCGAGCCCGACGGGCATCGACGCGCAGGCCATGCGCGCGCTCGCCGCGTACTCCTGGCCGGGCAACATCCGCCAGCTCGAGAACGTCATCGAGCGCGCCGCGCTGCTCGCCCCCGCCGGGCTCGTCACCCTCAACGACCTGCCGCCGCGGGTGCGCGACCACGAGCCCGGCGCATCGACGCGGCTGCCATCGCGGCCGCCCACGGAGACCCTCAGGATCGTTCCCCCGGGCGCCCCGCTCGGGGCGCTGATCCAGTCCCGCACGCCGGCGGAGGCCCTGGCGGTGGACGTCCCGACGGGCGCCCCCCCCGACGCCCTTCGCCCCCCCGGTGCTGCCCGAGCAGGGCGTCGACCTCGCGGCGGCGATGGAGTCCTTCGTAAACAGCCCTGATCCGGCAGGGCCCTCGATCGCACCGGGGGCAACCGCAACCGGGCGGCGCAGTTGCTCCGCATCCACCGCACGGCCCTCATCGAGAAGATCCGCCGCAAGCGCCTCGGGCTGTAATCTCTTCCCCGTCCACGCCCCCCGCTCCGGTACACTCTGGAGCCCTATGGTCGGGAACCTCCCTGCGCGCCTCCTCGTTCTGGGCGCCGCGCTTACCGCGGCGTGTAAGAGCGGCCCCCCCACGCTGCCGCCCAACCCTCCCACCGAGGCGCCGACGGGCGTCGACCTCGCGCCCGAGCGCATCCGCCGCGGCTCGGCCGAGAGCAGCGCGCAGGGGGTCGACACCGACCGGCCGGAGGGGCGGGTGCGCGCGGCGCTGCTGCGGCACCGCGACGCCATCCGCGAGTGCTACGAGCGGGTGCTCCCGGCCTCGCCGGACGCCGCGGGGCGCGTCGACCTGAGCTTCGTCGTCGAGACCAGCGGGCACGTCTTCGACGCCGCCGCGGAGACCGACGCGCCCGCGCTCCGACAGACCCGCGAGTGCGTGCTGGCCATCGTTCGCCCGCTGCGCATCGAGGGCATCCGCCACCCGCTGCGGGTCACCTTCCCGCTGGTGTTCGAGAACCCCGTGCTCACGCTTTCGGTGCCCGAGATGCTGCTCTTCCCGCGCATGCGGGTGCCCGGCCAGGAGAGCGTCGCGGCCATCGTGCGGGCGGGCTCCGGCAGCCTCACCGCCGACGAGGCCGCCGCGGTGCTCTCGCTGCGCACGACCGACCACCTCGCCTGCTACACCCCGCTGCTGCGCGAGCGCGCCACCCGCCGCGCCGAGGGCTACGCGCGCTTCACCCTGACCGTGGGCTCCGACGGGGTGGTCGGCGACGTCGCGCTGGGCCCGCTCGACGAGCCGGTGCGCGCGACCGGCGAGTGCCACCTCAACATCCTGCGCGGCGCCCGGCTGCGCGCCACGGGGCAGCGCGCGAGCATCGCGGTCACCCTCGCCATGCGCCCGCAGGAGGAGCCCACCCCCCCGCCCGCGGCGCGTCGCTGACCCGGCGATCACCGGTGGGGGGGGGTGGTCGACAAAGGGCCGGGCGTCGCGATATTCGCCCCCCGACGCGGTCCCAACAGGAGGAGTGTCCGACGATGAACAAGTTCAGCGTGACCCACGAGTTTGCGTGCACCCCGGAGACGTACTGGAAGCTCAACTTCGACCGCGAGGTCAACGACGCCCTCTACAAGGGCGCGCTGAACTTCCCGGACTACACCGTGCTCGAGCTCCGTGACTCCGAGACGGAGACCTTCCGCAAGACCGTGGCGACCCCGAAGATGGACGTCCCGGCCGCCGTGCAGAAGGTGCTCGGCTCGAACTTCAAGTACACGGAGGAGACGCACTGGGACAAGAAGACCGGGCGCTCGGCCTTCAAGGGCATCCCGAGCACCATGCCCGACAAGCTGCTCACCAACGGCGTGATGCGCATCGAGGCCATCGGCGCCGACCGCTGCCGCCGCATCGTGGACTTCACCGTCGAGGCGAAGGTCATGCTGGTGGGCGGGCTCCTCGAGCAGACCGCCGAGAAGCAGATGCGCGACGCCTACGACAAGAACGCCGTGTTCATCAACAAGTGGATCGGCGACCACGGGCTCACCGGCAAGTGACCGCCCGCCGCCCGCCGCCTCCGCTCCCCCGCTGAATCTCTCCCCTCAAAAGCCCTCCCTCCCCGATGTCCGATCGTGCCCGCGAACGTGCGCTCGTCCCGCTGCTCGGGCTCGCCCTCGCGCTGCGACTCCCGTGGCTCAACGCCCTGCCCAACCCCTGCGGCGACGAGGGCAACTGGCCCCTCCTCGGGCTGTCGCTCTCGCGCGGCGTCGCGGCCTCGCTCCCTCCCGACGCGGGCTTCGTCCCGGGCACCTTCGCGTGGCTCATCGCGGGATCGTTCCATCTCTTCGGCCCCTCCTTCATGGCCGCGCGCCTCGTCCCCGTCGTGGGCCTGCTCGCGGCCGTCACCCTCGCCGCCACCCGCCTCCGCCGCGCCCCCGCCCTCGCCCTCTCGGCCGTGCTCCTGCTGCACCCCTGGTCGGTCGCATGGTCGCGCACCGCCAGCGTCCCCTACGCGCTCTCCCTCGGCCTCGCCGCGCTCGGGCCCCTCGCCTGGTGGTCGGCCCTGCGCGCCCGCTCCCCGCTCGCCCTCGTCGTCGCCGCGCAGTGCCTCGGGCTGGGCTTCCACTTCTCTCCCCTCGCCGCCCTCCCCGCCCTCGCCTGCGCCCTCTGGACCGCCCTGCCCCCCCAGCGCGACGCCCTCCGCCTCCCGGCCCTCTGGGCCGCCGTCGCGGGCGGCGCGCTGCACCTCGTGCCCCTCGTGCGCGGCGTGCTCGCGATGCCTCCCTCCATCGCTTCCCCCGCGGTCGGTCACGGGCGCGCCCTCGACGCCGCGCGGATGATGCTCGGCGACCTGAGCGGCGCCGCCACGCTGCGCCACTTCGCCGGCGTCACCACCCGCGTCGAGCTCCTCGCCGCCGCCGTCCTCGGGCTCATCGCCCTCCTGAGCGCCCGGCCCGCCTGGCGCGAGCCCCTCGGGCGCTTCGCGGCGCTCGGCCTCGCGGTCGCCGCCGTCGGGCTCCCGCTCATGCTCGCCCCCGCGCGCGCCTGGTCGATGCCCACCATCGACGCCGACCGCTACGGCTTCGTGCTCCTCGCGCCGTGGGCCCTCTGGTGCGCCGCGTGGGCGCGCTCGCAGCCGGTGCGCGCAACGCTGCTCCCCGGCGCCCTGGCGCTCGCGGTCACCGCCGCGCTGGCGGCGCACTTCGTCCACGGCGGCGGCCCCGACCTCGGGCTGCGCGTGGCCGACGGGGGCGGTCGCTACCGCGGCTGGCAGGCGCCCCGCGAGCGCATCGCCTTACCCACACTGGTAAGATCAGCGGTGCTCGCGGACGCCGACGGGTCGCCCGCGGTGGTGACCTGGGACGACTATGCGTTCCACCCGATCCGCTTCGTGAACGCGGCGTCGGGCGACGCGCGGGTGCGCCACGCCTGGGTGGGCGCCGAGCTCCCGGAGGGGCGGCGGGTGTACCGCGTGACGCGCGGCCGCACGGCGCTCCCCCGGTGGCGCGCGGTGCGGCGCTGGTCGATGCCCGACGGCACTGCCCTGGCGACGCTCTGGAGCGAGCTGTAGCCCCGCGACATCGACTCCGCCCGGCGGCCGATGGCGAGGCACGCCGCCTGCGCCGATGCTCGCGCCCGGGACCACCGCGATGGATGTCCGTCGCGACGGGAGCCCGATCGATGCCGCGCGCGACTCGGGCATCCTAGTACCGCGTCGCAAGAGTTCTGACGGGTTGAGCCGAGCGTCCACTCACGCCTGCGGCCCCCGGCCTCGCCCTCCGAGGGGAGCACCCGTCCTGAGCCTGCGACGAGGTACCAGGACATCAAGCGCGGCGGCGAGGAGGAGGGGCGGCGAGGAGACCCTACTTCCCCGTCCAGACGGGCCTTCGCTTCTGGAGGAATGCGCTGACGCCCTCGCGCGCGTCGTCGGTGACGAGCAGCTCGGCGAGCGCGTCGCGCAGCATCGGGAGCGAGCGCTCCATCGCCATGTCGCCCTGCCGCGCCCAGGCCCGGAGGCCGTGGGCCATCGCGGTGGGCGAGCGCGCCGCGAGATCGGTGGTCACCGCGTCGACGGCCGCGTCGAGCTCGTCGCCCGGCACCACCCGGTTGAGCAGGTCGAGCCGCAGGCCGTCCGCGGCGGTCATCTTCTGCCCGAGCAGCATCATCTCCAGCAGCGGGCGCCGCGGCACGATGCGCGACAGCACCGCCATGATCATCATCGGGAAGAGCCCGCGGTGTATCTCCGGCGTCCCGAGCACGGCGTCGTCGGCCGCGAGCGCGAAGTGCGACGCCGCCACGAGCCCGAGCCCGCCGCCCATGGCGAAGCCGCGCACCTTCGCCACGATGGGCTTCGGCGAGCGCACCATGGCCAGCAGCAGGTCGGCGTAGTCGCCCTTGAAATCGAGCCCGTCGCCCTCCCCCGACATCTGCCCGATGTTGCCGCCGGCGCAGAAGTGACCGCCCGCTCCGGTGAGCACCAGGGCCCGCACCGCGGGGTCGTCGGCCACGCCCGCGAGGACGTGCAGCAGCTCGTTGGCCATCTCCGGGCCGATGGCGTTGCGCTTCTCGGGCACGTTGAGGGTCGCCGTGGCGATCGTCCCCCCCTCCACCGCGCGCGCCTCGTAGGTGAGCGTGCGGAAGCTCACCGCGCCAGCCCCAGCATCGCCCTCGCCTCGTCGACGGTGGCCACGGCGCGGCCGATGTCCCGGGTCATCTGCGCGCCCTTCTCCACGAGCTCGCCGTTGGAGCGGGCCATGGTGCCGTCGGGCAGGTAGAAGTTGTCCTCCAGGCCGACGCGGATGTTGCCGCCCAGGGTGAGCGCCGCGGCGCAGAGCGACCACTGCTCGCGCGAGATGCCCACGACCTTCCAGGTCGACCCGGGGGGCACCTGGTCGGCCATGAACGCGAGGTGCTTCGCGCTGGCCCTCACCCCCCCGACGACGCCCATGACCAGGGAGAAATCCAACGGCGGCTTGAGGAGGCCCATCTCGATGAGCGGCTCGGCGGAGCAGACGTGCCCGGTGTCGAAGCACTCCAGCTCGGGCTTCACGCCGCTCTCGTTCATCTTCGTGAGCAGCTCGGCGATGTAGTCGAAGCTGTTCTCGAAGACGAAGTTGAACACCCAGGACTTCTTCTTCGGGTTGTACTTCGCGTAGTTCATCGAGCCCATGTTGAGGGCCGCGATCTCGGGCTTGTAGTCCGTGACGTGCGGCGCCTTCCGGCCCTCCGGGTCGATGGTGCCCGTGGAGAAGTTCAGGATGATCGGGCACGCCGCGCGGATGGCGTCGCCGATGGCCCGGTAGCGCGCCGCGGTGTAGTCCGGCGCGCCCTCGTCGCTGCGCGCGTGGATGTGCAGCACCGACGCGCCGGCGTCGTAGGCCCGCTTCGCCTCCGCGGCGAACTCCTCCACCGTGTAGGGGATCGCGGCGCACTGCGCCCGGGTGGTGACCACGCCGCTCATCGCGCACGTGATGATGACCTTCTCGTTGTTGGCTCGGCTCATCGGTCCCTCGGCTCGTGGTGGGTCTCGCGGGCCGTCACAGGCAGCCCGCCTCGTCGGTCATCGCGTTGCAGTTGTCGTCCCGCCCGTTGGCGCACACCTCGCGGGTCTCGGGCACCACCTGGCCCGTGCAGAGCGGCGTCCCGGCGCCGTTGCACCGGCGCATGCCCTCGTGGCAGATGCCCACCCCCCGGGTCGCCGGCGGGCCCGTGTAGCAGACCACCACGGCGATGTTGTCGACCACGCCGTCGCAGTCGTCGTCGATGGTGTTGCACTCCTCGGTCTGCGGCCTGATCTGCCCGTTGCACTCCACCCCCCAGCGCCCGCCCACGCAGCGCTGGAACCCGTCGGCGCACAGCCCCACGCCCCGGGTCCGGGGGAGCCCCGTGTAGCACCCGCGGGTCGTGCCCTCCGCGCAGTTGCCCGACCCGAGGTCGGCCGCGGGCGCGTCCACCGGCACGTCCGCCGCCACCGGCCCGTCGGGGCCCGCGTCCGCTGCGTCCGTCGCTCCGCCCGCGTCGGGCCGGTCGGTCGGTGCCGTGAGGGCGTCCGCGGGCGCCTCGTCGGCCACGTCCATCTTACCGGACCAGGTATCCTCCAGGCCGCCGAGGTCTCCCCCTCCCGCGTCGCGGTCGTTGTAGGTGCCGTCGCCCTCGGACACCGTCGCGCAGCCCAGCGCGGCCGTGAGGAGGAGCGCCGCAGCGGGTGTGCGTCGAGCCATCGCGCCGGGATGCTACCAGCGCGAGCGCGGCGGTGGCATCTCCGTCGCTCGCAGCCGGGCCCGCAGCGACGCGGCGTAGGCCTCGCGCAGCGCGGCGTCGCCCAGCACCGTGAGCCCGTCGATCCACTGGGAGCACCAGGCGACGGCCTCGCGGATGTCCACCGGGCCGAAGCGCAGGTCGAGCGAGCCGTCCGCCGCCACGTGCTCGTCCTGCTTCGGGAACCACCGCCGGTCGCGCAGGTACGCCGCCTGCGACGGCTCGAAGCGCACGTCGATCATCACCGGCCGCTCGGAGACCGACGGGCGCACGAGGCCGAAGGGCGCGTGCACCAGCTCCTGCGGCCGCGGGCGCGAGCGCAGCATGAACTCCGACGGCCGCTGCCAGGCGGCCTCGGCGACCCAGACGCCGCAGTCGCGCGGACCCGGCAGCACCCGGTCGAGCGCGAAATTGCGGGCGTCGTCGAGCGACTCCGCGGGCGTCACGAGCCCGGGGAGGTACACCCGGCGGCCCTCCCGGACGATCACCCCGACGGGCCAGACCAGCCGCGGCTCGATGGCCCCGACGGGCGAGCGCGGCCCGCCGGCGCGGTCGTAGCGCAGCCACACGGCCCGGGGCGGGGCGTGCTCCGAGGCGGCGATCCACTTCATGAGGGCGCGCATGTGGTGCTCGCTGAAGCGGGGCACCCCGCTCGCGAAGGCCAGCACCCGCGAGTTGCGCCGTCGGGTGAGGGCGTCGAGGGTGGTGCCGTCGAGGGGGAAGAGGCCTTCGAGGAAGCCGCGCGCGAGGGAGTAGGCCGCGCGGTCGACGACGCCGCCGTGGGGCTCGTCGTCGGCGGTCGGGATGAAGAAGGTCGCGCGGCGCGGCGGACCCGCGGCGACGCCGCGCACGACGGTGTAGCCGAGCGCCGCGAGGTGCTCGTCGAGGTAGGTCTGGAGCGAGCGCCGGGACAGCTCCAGGCGCTCGTCGGCCATGAGCTCGTCATAGGTGCGCGGCGCCCGCTGGAGCGTCGCGATCAGGTGGTCGAGCTTGCGCGGGTCGGGGCGGGCCATCGGGGGGGGAGTGCCCGCCACGATAGCGCCGCGGCGGGGACCTCAGGGAGGGGATGGGAGGAAGAACGAAGAGAGAGAGGCGGGAGGCGGGACGGTCGGGACTGAGGTCACCGGGTGGTGATCATGTAGCCCATCAGCCGGCTGCTGTTGGCGAGCCAGAAGTTCTCGTTGTCCTGCCAGTCGACGTCGACGGCCCAGAAGCGGCCGAGGCTGGAGCGACGGTAGGCCACCGCGACGTTGGTGGAGTTCCAGCCCACGATGGGCGTGACGCCGGGCAGGTTGCCGACGTGGAAGCCGCAGCCGGGCGAGTTGTGGGCGACGAAGGGGTTGTCGGCCCAGAACTGGTCCCCCGGGGTGAACTGGAAGTTCATCGGGATGTTGTCCTGGCAGCCGCCGTTGCTTCCGCCCTGCGTCACCGCGGTGCCGAAGACCGCGTTGAAGACGGTGTGGGTGATGCTGTACTCGGTGATCACGATGCCGCCGGCGGCGATGTACGCGGCGAGCGCGGGCCCGCTGTAGCCGCTACCCGAGCGGCTGATGAGCATCGCCTGGGTGGCCGAGCTCGGCGTGCAGCTCGACACCAGCGTGAAGGAGGTGCCCGCCGGGAAGAAGGTGCGCACGTCCCGCGACGACGAGCCGCAGAGGCGCACCTCCGAGCGGAGCACCGAGACGCAGGCGCCCGCGGTGCACTCCTGCCCGCCGGGGCACACGCGGCCGCAGGCGCCGCAGTTGTTCTCGTCGCTCGCGGTGTTGAGCTCGCAGCCGTTGGGCACGAGCCCGTCGCAGTCGGCGAAGCCGCTGGCGCAGGAGGCCACGCGGCAGGCGCCCGCGCTGCAGGTGCCGGTGCCGTTGGCCACCGCGGCGCACGAGCGGCCGCAGGCGCCGCAGCTGGCCAGGTCGCCCTGGACGTTGGTCTCGCAGCCGTTGGCGCCGTTGGCGTCGCAGTCCGCGAAGCCCGTGTTGCAGCGGTAGCTGCACGCGCTCGCGGTGCACACCCGCGCCGCGTTGGTCGGCGTGGGGCAGCTGTTGCCGCAGGCCCCGCAGTTCGCCGGGTCGATCGCCGTGCTCGTGCAGCTGCCCGAGCAGTTGGTCAGCGCCGCCCCGCAGCTCGTCACGCACATGCCCGCCGAGCACACCTGGCCCGAGGCGCAGGCCCGCCCGCACATCCCGCAGTTCGCGAGGTCGGTCTGCACGTCGCGGCAGGCGCCCGAGCAGTCGGTCTGCCCCGCGAGGCACGACACCACGCAGGCGCCCGCCGTGCACTGCTGGCCCGACGGGCAGGTGCCCGCGCAGACGCCGCAGTTGTTCACGTCCGTCTGCAGGTCGCGGCAGACGTTGCTGCACACGGTGAAGCCCGCCGCGCAGGAGGGCACGCAGGCGCCCGCCGCGCACACCTGGCCGGACGGGCAGACGCGCCCGCAGAGCCCGCAGTGGTTGACGTCCGTCTGCAGGTCGCGGCACGAGCCCGAGCAGTTGTTCTGGCCCGCCGCGCAGGTCACCGCGCAGAGGCCCGCCACGCAGGTCTGGCCCGCCGCGCAGGTGCGGCCGCACGCGCCGCAGTTGCCGACGTCGGTCTGGGTGTCGCGGCACGAGCCCGAGCAGATCTCCTGGCCCGCCGCGCAGGTCACCGCGCAGACGCCCGCCACGCACACCTGGCCGGAGGCGCAGACGCGGCCGCACATCCCGCAGTTCGCCCCGTCCGTCTGGAGGTCGCGGCAGAGACCCGAGCAGTTGGTCTGCGCGGCCGAGCAGCTGGCCACGCACGCACCCGCGGTGCACGCCTCGCCGCCCTGGCAGGCGCGCCCGCACATGCCGCAGTTGGCGCGGTCGGTCTGCATGTCGCGGCACGAGCCCGAGCAGTTGGTCAGGCCGGTCATGCACGAGAGCTGGCAGACGCCCGCGGAGCAGGCCTCGCCCGCCGCGCAGGTGCGGCCGCACGCGCCGCAGTTGGTGCGGTCGATCTGGAGGTCACGGCAGGTGCCGGTGCAGTTGGTCTGCCCCGTCTGGCACGACACCTGGCAGTTGCCGCCGGAGCACACCTCGCCCGCCGCGCACGCGCGGCCGCAGGAGCCGCAGTTGCCGCGGTCGATCGCAAGGTCACGGCATGCGTCGGTGCACTGGGTGAGCCCCGCCTGGCAGGAGAGCAGGCAGGCGCCCGCCGTGCACACCTCGCCGGCCGCGCACGCACGACCGCACATCCCGCAGTTCGCGCGGTCGGTCTGCACGTCACGGCAGGTGCCCGAGCACTCGGTCAGGCCCGCGGCGCAGGAGACCTGGCAGGCCCCCGCGGAGCACACCTCGCCCGCCGCGCAGGCCCGGCCACACATCCCGCAGTTGGCCCGGTCGGTCTGCACGTCGCGGCACGAGCCCACACAGTCGGTGAGGCCCGTCACACACGACACCTGGCAGGTGCCGGCGCTGCACACCTGGCCGGAGCCGCACGAGGCCCCGCAGGCGCCGCAGTTGTTGCGGTCGCTCTGGAGGTCGCGGCAGGTGTTGGAGCACACCGTGAAGCCACCCTGACAGGACAGCTGGCAGAGGCCCTCGGAGCACACCTGGCCGGCGCTGCACACCGTGCCGCAGGCGCCGCAGTGGTTGCGGTCGGTCTGCGTGTCGCGGCAGGTGCCCGTGCACTCGGTGAGGCCCGCCACGCACGACACCTGGCAGCTGCCCGCCGCGCACACCTGGCCCGCGGGGCAGGTCGTGCCGCACGCGCCGCAGTGGGCCCGGTCGTTCTGCGTGTCGCGGCAGGTGCCCGCGCACTCCGTCAGGCCGCCCTGGCACGACACCTGGCACGCGCCCGCCGAGCACACCTGGCCCGTGGGGCACGCCATGCCGCACGCGCCGCAGTTCAGCCGGTCGTTGCTGAGGTCCCGGCACACGTCCGCGCAGGCCGTCAGCCCGCTCTGGCAATTGACCCGGCAGCTGGAGGCCTCGCACACCTGGCCCGCGGGGCACTCGGTGCCGCACGCGCCGCAGTTGCGCCGGTCGGTGCGGGTGTCCGCGCAGTAGCGCGCGCCGCCCGCGTCCGAGCCCGCGTCGCCGAGGCCCCCGCAGGTGGCCAGGCTCGCGCCGCACTCCACCTGGCAGGCGCCCATCGCGCACACCAGGCCCGCCGCGCAGGCGGTGCCGCACGCGCCGCAGTTCGCCCGGTCGGTGCTCAGCGTCACGCACGCGCCGCCGCACTCGCGCTGGCTCGCCGGACAGCTCACCTGGCAGCTACCGGCCACGCAGACCGTGCCCGCGGTACAGCTAAGGCCGCACGACCCGCAGTTCGCCCGATCGCTGTCGGTGCTCACGCAGCGGTCGCCGCAGCGGGTGGTCCCCGTCGAGCACGCCGCGACCACGTCGGCCGGCGCGTCCATCCTGGTGATGCCAGCGTCCCGGCCGCCCACCACCGAGGTGCCGTCGCACGCCGCGAGGCTGGCCACGAGGAGCAACGGCGTGAGCTGACGCCACAGGGTCCAGGTGTCTTGTCTTGATCTCATGAACTTCCTCCACGGGCGCAACGGGGGCCCTCGATCCCTTGAATACCAGAGTCCACCGGAAGCCTGCGCGCCCCGCGACGCCGTCGCTGCGCTGTGGGCGTGAAGGCCGTTGACGGGCCCGCGGGACTCGGGCCTCCTTCCGCCGCGATGACCGCGGAGGCGGCGGCGCCCAACCGCCGTCACGGACGCCTCCCGGCGCATCCGGAAGGAGCAGCAGAGCGATGTTCAGGCGGCGAGAGCGCAAGCGCGCATTGGAGCGACAGATCGAGCTGACCGCGATGACCCTCCAGGGCTTCGTGGACGCGGGCGTGCTGATGGCCGCGGCGGACGGCGAGATCACCACCGAGGAGTACGACCAGATCGCGGACGTGATCTCCGGCTTCCTCGACAACCGCGTGAGCAACCGGGACATCCGCGCGATCATCAACGAGTCGGTGCAGATGCTCGAGGAGCAGGGCGGCGACGCCCGCCTCGACGCGCTCGCCGCCAACCTGGTGACGGAAGAACTCCGCGAGGTCGCCTTCCAGGTAGCCTGCGCCGTGCTCGTCGCCGACGGGGAGTACGGCGAGGACGACGAGGGCGAGGCCTACGACGAGATCGCCGACGCGCTCGAGATCGACGAAGACCGTGCGCAGGAGCTCTTCGACGAGGTCGGCGCCATCTACGCCGACTGATCTTCCGCGCCTCCGCCCTCCGCCGGAGCGCCCTCATCCAGCAAGGCCCTGATCGCCCGCGCCGCCCCTTCGGCGGCCTCGGGCGTCGCCACGCCGAAGACCAGCGGTGCCTCGCCCGTCAGCGAGAGGGTCACGGCGTCGAGGGCCACGCCGTCGCCCGCGGTCACCTTCCCGTGCGTGACCGCCGCGACGTCGCCGAGCGCGACCACCCGCGCGCCCCGCCGGTGCTCCACGCGCAGGGTGCGGGCCCCCGGGTCGGCGGTGACCCGCCGCGTCGCGAGCACCGAGCCCCCGAGCAGCGATTGACCCACGAACACCGCCGCGGTGATGACCACCGCCAGCGCGAACCACCCGAGGCCCGGCAGCGCCCGCGCGGTCACCCACAGCGCCACGACCGCGAAGGCCACCGCGCCCGCGACGATGACCCCTCGCCGGGCCGGGGCCGCGGGGCGCTCGTAGACGATCTCCATCGGACGCTCGCTCGCCATGGGCTTGAGGGCGCGACGGTACCACGCGCGGAGCGCGCGGCTTGACACCCCCGACCGGGATGCGCTCCAACGCCTCCCGCCCATGGACGCCCCACCGCCCCACCGCCCCGCCGCGACCGCCAGCGAGCGCGTGCCGTGCGCGGCGTGCGGCACCCCGGTGGACGTGCTGCGCGCGCCCTTCGTCGCGGTGATCAACGAGCGCTACCGGTTCTATTGTTCGCGGGCGTGCCGCGAGCGCGGCCGGCCGACGCCCGCCGAGACGCCCCCGGAGGAGCGCCTCACCCTCACGGCGCGGCCGAGCCTCCTCGACGCCACCGACATGCTGGGCCTCGCGCGCGCCTCGCTCCCCTCCGCGGCCCTCGCGCCGCCGGCGCCCCCGGTCGACCCGCGCGTCGCCGAGCTCACCCGCGCGACCGCCCTCTCGCCCCCGGCGCCCGACCCCACCACCCCCGCCCTCGCCGTCGGCGCCGCGTGCCTGGGCGCCCTGCTCGGGTCGCTGGAGTCCCTGCCCCACACCGCGCAGCTCGCGCTGGTGGCCGTGCCCGCGCTGGTGGGCCTGACCGTGGCGGGGCGCGAGGTGCTGCGCGCGCCGCGGGACGGCGACCTGCTGGGCGGCGTCGTGGGCTGGGCGGGCGCCCTCCTGGCGCTCGCGGGCGCGCTGCGGGCGACCGGCGCCGGGTCCGTGGCGGCGGTGCGCGACGCGGCCGTGCTGGCCGCCATCGGGCCGCTGACGGCGTGGGCCGCGCGCATGCGGCGGGCGGCGGGCCAGGCGCGGATGGAGGTGTTCCGCGACGCGCTACCGGCCGAGGCGCGGGCGGTGCGCCGCGGCAACGAGGGCTTCGCCATCGATCCCCCCACGGAGACCACCGAGACGTCGGCGCTGCGGGCCGGCGTGGAGGTGATCGTCGGCGCCGGCGAGGTGGTGCCGGTGGACGGCGTGACCCGCGCGGGCGAGGCCGAGGTGCGCCTCTGGCCCGGCGCGAGGGACACCCGGCAGCGGGTGGCGGGCGACGCCGTGCTGGCGGGCGCGCGGGTGATGAAGGGCACGCTCCGGGTGCTGGCGACCCGGGCGGGCGACGCCGTGGCGTGGGCGCGGCTCGCGCGCTGGATGACCGCGCCGCGGGAGGGCCCGCACACCGTGCGGCTCGCGCGGCGGGTGCTGCTGCTGGCGCCCGCGGGCGTGGCGGCGACGGCGCTCGCGATGGCGCTCTTACACATCTTTGTATTGGGCGGCGACCCGGCGCGGGCCGCGGGCTGCGTGCTGGCGCTCGCGCCGCTGGTGCGGATGGTGACCGCGGTGCAGGCGCCCTTCGTCGAGGCGCTGGTGGAGGCGGCGCGGCGGGGGATCGTGTTCCGCGACGCGGCGAGCGTGGAGGAGGCCGCGCGGGTGGGCACGGTGGCGCTCTGCTTCCGCGGGACGGTGACCGTCGGCAGGCCGGAGCTCACGGAGGTGGTGTCGCTCGGGTCGCGCAGCGAGCGCGACGTGCTGGCCCTCGCCGCCGCCGCCGAGGAGGCCGCGCGGGAAGACCCGCTGGCGAGCGCGATCCTCCGGGGCGCGATGGCGCGGGGGCTGCGGCTGGAGGGCGTGCGCCGCCCGGTGGTGCTGCCCGGCCAGGGGGTCACCGCGGTGAGCGCCTCGGGCGAGGCCGTGGTGGTGGGCCAGCGGCGGCTGCTGCTCGCCGAGGGCGTGAGCGTGGCGCCCGCGGAGGACGTGCTCCTGGGCATCGAGGCCGCCGGGCGCACCGCCGTGCTGGTGGCCATCGACGGGCGCGTGGAGGGGGTGCTCGGCATCGACGATCCGGTGCGCGACGAGGCGCGCTCGGCGGTGCAGGCGCTCATCGACGCGGGCTTCGAGGTGGCCCTCATCGCGGGCACCGGGCGGGCGACGGTGGAGGCCATCGGGGCCCTGCTCGACGTGAGCAACCTGCGCCCCGAGGTGGCGCCCGAGGAGCGGGCCGCGGTGGTGCGCGCGCTCTCCGAGGTGGGCGGCGGCGCGGCGGTGGTGGGCCGCCCGCGCTGGGACGGCGCGGCGCTGGCGGCGGCGGACGTGGGCATCCAGCTGGAGGCGGCGGGCGGGGTCGGCGGAGAGACGGCCATCGCGCTGGCCTCGGACGACCTGCGCGACGCGGCGGCGGCGCTCACCGAGGCGCGGCGCGCGAAGGAGCGGGCGACGGCGGTGCTGGCGATGGGCGTGGCCGGGACGGTGGCGGGGGTCTTCGTGGCGGCGGCGCTCCCGAGCTGGGGGGTGCTGGCGGTGGTGGCGGCGACGGTCGCGACCCTGGGCGGCGAGGCCCTGGTGCTGCGGGCGCGGCTGGGAGGGGTGTGATGGCGGGTCCGGTGGTGGTGGCGGCGGCGGTGGTGATCGAGGGCGACCGGGTGCTGCTGACGCAGCGGCCGGGAGGGACGCACCTCGCGGGCGCGTGGGAGTTTCCCGGCGGCAAGCTGGAGGAGCACGAGAGCCCGGAGGCGGCGCTGGTGCGCGAGCTGCGCGAGGAGCTCGGGGTGGAGTCCGAGGTGGGCGAGGTGCTCGACGTGACCTGGTGGCGCTACCCCACCAAGAGCGTGCTGCTGCTCTTCTACCGGGCGCGCATCACGGGCGGAACCATCGCGCACCTCGGGGTGGCCGACCACGTGTGGGCGCGCCGCGACGAGCTCGACGGCTATGAGTTTCCGGACGCGGATGTCGCGGTGCTGGGGAAGATCCGGGCGCTGCTGGGCTGAGCGCGCCCGGCGCGGTCAGAAGACGTAGTGCATGGCGAGGCCGCCGTAGAAGCCGATGACGGCGAAGCCGCCGTCGACGCGCACGTCGAAGCGGCGGTGCGGGCGGAAGTGCAGCGCGACGTGGGGCAGCGAGAGCCACGGCACCACCGGGGGGATGCTGCCGCTCGGGGACGCCGTGAGCCGCGGCTCGGAGAAGCGCGTGCCGTCGGCGTTGACGTAGTGGTCGTTGGCGGCGTCGCAGTAGGCGGTGCGCCCGCGCTCGGCCAGGCCGCACTCCTGGTAGCCGCCCCCCGCGGCCGGGGTGACCTGCGTGCGGTAGAGGTCGCCGCCCACCGCGGAGACGCCGACGCCGGTGCCGTACTGGATCTCGAACCAGTCGTTGATGCGGCTCGACCAGAGGAAGAGCACGTTGGCGCTGAAGGTCCAGAGCGAGCTCTGGATGCGCTCGAGGGCGACGTCGTTCTCCGAGCGGCCGCGGATGAGCCCGGGGGTGGAGCCGGAGGTCGCGAGGCTCGTGTACTGGAGGCCCACCACGAGGTCGAGCGACCCCTTGCGGTAGACGTACTCCAGGGCCGGCGAGAAGGTGGTCGCGCCCGACCACTGGTCGGCGTTGTCCACGTGCGCGAACAGGTTGACCATCCACACGGGGGTGGTCCAGATCCAGAAGCGGGCGCCGAGGCTGTGCTCGACGTTGCGCCCGAAACGCAGAGGCTCCGGGGCCACCGCCGCGCCCGCCGCCACGCCCGGGTTCTGCACCGCGCCCGTCCCCCCGGTCTGTGCAAACACGTTGGTGGACACCGACAACACGCCCGCGGCGACGAGCGCCACAACACGACCGTTCATTGAAAATCTTCCTCCCGGCGCTGGTCGCCGTACTGCCACGAGGGCGCGCCGACTCTACACAGACGCCGCCGCCGGGATCAATGCACCGCGCGCGCGGCCGCCGACGACTGCAAGGCGTCGGTGAGGGTGCGCCGCACGGTCTCGTCGCGCTCGACCCTCAGCCGCTCGGTCAAGATCGCCCGGGCCGCCGACGCCCCGGACCGGGCCAGCGCCCACGCGGCGCCGTCGCGCACGTCGACCCGCTCGTCGGCGAGGAAGGCCGACGCGGTCGCGAGGTCGCCGCAGCCCAGCACCAGGGCGTCGAGCGCCGCGCGCAGCAGGAAGAGCCCCTGCCCCGGCACCGTCGCGAGGGCCCGGAGGTAGTCCCGCACCGCCGCCCGCGGGCCGAAATACCGCAGCGCGAACACCGCCCGCTGCCGCACGTGCGGCGCCGCCGCGGGGTCGTTGCCGATCGCCATGAGCACCGCGGGGCCGTCGGCGCCCCATGCGCGCACCGCGGCGTCGTCGGGGCCCTGCTCGAAGCCGCCGAGGTCGTGCTCCACCTGCGGGCGGGTCGCCTGCTGGGCGGCCGCCGGGCACGCGAGCGCCCCGGCCGAGAGGAGCAGGGTCAGGCCCAGGATTCGTCGTCGTGCGGACACGGCCGCTACACTACCCACGGATGTCCGCCCGAGTCATCAGCGCCGCGCCCGTGGAGGTGACCGAGGTCGTCGACGGCGCCCGCACGGCGCACCTCGAGGAGACCGCGCTCACGCTCCCCGACGCCGGCTCGCTCGCCCTCGTGCGCAAGCGCCTCGCGCGCCCCGGGGTCGACGCCCGCGTACCCCTCCTGCTCGTGCACGGCTTCGGGCAGAACCTCCACGCCTGGCACCTCTCCCGCCGCAGCCTCGCCAACCACCTCGCGGCCGCCGGGCACGACGTGTTCAGCATCGACCTGCGCGGGCACGGGCGCTCGCGCGCCACGCACGACCGCGCCCCCGCCGACCTGCGCCCCTACCTCGACCACGACCTCCCGGCCGCCCTCGACGCCATCGCCGCCCTCAGCGGCCACGAGCGCGTGACCCTGGTCGGTCACAGCCTCGGCGGGATGCTCGCCTACGCGACCGCGGCGCGGCACCCCGGGCGGGTGGCGGCGGTGGTCGGCCTCGCGACGCCCTATTTCTGGGGCCGCGACGCGAGCTTCGTGCACGCCCTCTCGCGCGCCGCGGCGCTCGTCGGCCGCGGCTCGACGGCCTTCCCGATGCGGGCCGTCGGGGGAATGCTCCGCGCCACGCAGGCGCTCTGGGACACCCCCTGGGTGCCGATGCCCATCCGGGCGTGGCACCCCGGCGGCTTCGAGCCCGAGGTGCTCGCGGAGTACCTCGCGCGCAGCTTCGACCGCGCCAGCTTCGGCGAACTCGCGCACCTCGTCGCGAGCCGCGCCGACGCCGACGACCATTTCGCCCGGGAGTTCGAGGGCTGCGACGTGCCGCTGCTGGTGGTAGCCGGCGCCCACGACCACCTCGCCCGCCCCGCCGCGGTGCGCCCCGCGTACGACCGCAGCCGCGCGCGCGACCGCACCTACGTCACCTTCCCGAGCGGGCACGGTGACCTCCTGCTCGGGCGCAAGGCCCCGCAACTCCTCTGGCCCACGCTGACCCGATGGCTCCACGGACGCACCTCGCGCTGACCCTCACGCTGCTCGCCGCGACCGCGCACGCCGACCCCCCGGGCGACGCCCTCGCGGACCGCTGCCGCCCCGACGGCCGGCTGCTGCCCGCCGCCCGGGCCGCCCTCGCCGCGCCCGTCGCCGACCCCGACGCGCAGCGCGCGCTCACCGAGGCCGCGGGGATGTTCGCGCCCACGGTCTACACGACGGTGCTCCCCACGCAGGACCCCGCCGCCCTCGCCGCGACCATCGAGCGCGCGCGCCACCCCGCGCTGCTCCCCCGTTGCGCCATCGCCACCGACGGGACCCGCATCGCCCTCGCGGTCGCCCCGCGCCTCGTCGAGGTGCTCAGCGCCTACGACCACGGGGTGCTCACGGTGCGCGCGGCGCTGCCGCAGTCCGTGACCCGCCCGCAGCTCGCGGTGACCGACCGCGACGGGGCGGTGACGGTGTTGGCCTTCGACGACGCGGCCTCGGTGACCCTCCCGGCCGCGCTCGTCCCGGCCACGCTGCAGGTGATCGCGACCCTGGCCGGGGGGCCGATCCCGCTGGCGACGTGGCACCCCGCGCCGGTCGCCCGCGCCCCCCAGGACACGCTCGTCGACGGGCGCGACCTGCTCGCGGCCATCAACCGGGAGCGCGGGCGCGCCGGGGCGCCGCCGCTGCGCCGCGACCCGCTGCTCGACGCGGTCGCCACGGCGCACGCCCGCAACCTCGCCGCGCATGGGGTGATCGCCCATGAGCCGACGCCCGGGGACGGTCCCATCGAGCGGATGGAGCGGGCGCGGCTGACGGCGGAGCGCGTGGCCGAGAACCTCGCGCGGGCGCAGAGCCTGACCGACGCCCACGCGCGCTGGATGGCCTCGCCGTCGCACCGGGCGAACGTGCTCCACCCCGCGCTGGACGCGCTGGGCCTCGGCGTCGCGACCCGCGACGGGGAGCTGTACGTGGTGGAGTTGTTCGCGACGCACCCGTCGCTGGGCGGCGGGCGCTGACGCGGGGGGAAGGCTTGGGAGGGAGTGGGCTACTTGGCGGCGGGAGCGGCGCCGAGCTTGTGCACGGCAGCGGCGAGGCGCGACACGCGGCGCGACGCGGTGCCACGGACGAGGACGCCCTTGGTGACGGCGCTGTCGAGGGCCGAGATCGCCGGGGTGAGCGCGGCCTTGGCGCCGGCGGCGTCGCCCTTGGCGATGAGCTCACGGACGTTCTTCACCAGGGTGCGGAACTCGCTGCGGACAGAGCGGTTGCGGTCGGTGCGCTTGACGCGCTGACGGTTGCGCTTCTCGGCGGATGCATGATTGGCCACGAGGAATCCTCCAAAACAGGTAATCGGGGCGCGGAACCTACCGGCTGCCCCGGAGACCGTCAAGGCTCCCTGGGCCCGTCTGCACGGCCTCCCAAAGTTCGCGGGGAATGGAACCTCTCACCCCCGGCGCAGTCTGCAACACCGTAAGCGGCGGCCGAGAGGCCCCTCATGCGCAACACACCCCTCCACGAGTCCCATTTGCTCGAAGCGGTCCGGCGGAAGATCGTCACCAGCGACCAGATGGAGCAGGTGCTCGCACTGGCCCGCTCCCTCCCCCCCGACGGCGCCGTCGCCTACGCCAACGGCCGACGCCTCCCGCGGCTCTTCTCCGCCGCGGTGCAGCTCATCCGCACCCGCGACCTCCGCGCGGGCGCCGCGGCGACCGAGGCCCCCTCCGTCTGGGGCTGAGGCCCATCGCCCCGCGCTCCCCAGGGCCCGCGCGCAGGCTGTATCGTCCCGCGCATGATCCACCTCCCGACCTCGATGCTCACCGACCGCGACGCGCTCACCGCCCGCGAGTGGATCGTCGGCAACGGCCTCGGGGGCTACGCCTCGGGCACCGTGTCGGGCATCGCCACGCGCCGCTACCACGGCCTGCTCGTGGCGGCGCTCTCGCCCCCGCGCGGCCGCCAGGTGCTCATCGCCCACCTCGACGAGGCCATCACCCTCCGCTACCTCCGGGCGCCGCTGAGCGCCCACGCCTTCCCGGGCGTGGTGCAGCCCGAGGGCTGGCGCCACCTGGTGACCTTCGCGCTCGACCCGCTGCCGCGCTGGCAGTGGCGCGTGGGCGAGGCCGTGCTCGAGCGCACCGTGTTCATGGTGCGCGGGCAGAACACCACCGTCGTGCGATACACCCTCGTCGACGCGCCCGGCGCCATCGCGCTCACCGTGCGCCCCTTCGGGGCCTTCCGTGACTTCCACCACCACGCGAAGCAGAACCGCGACGCCCGCATCAACGCCGTGTCGGTCGGCGACCGGCCCGGCACGGTGCTCATCCAGCCCTACGAGGGCGGGGCCGCGGTGCTGATGCAGGCGCCCGGGGTCTTCCACGCGTCGGCCGACTGGTGGCGGGGCTTCCAGCACGAGGCCGAGCGCGCCCGCGGCCTCGACGCCGAGGAGGACCTCTTCACCCCCGGCGAGTACGTCATCGCCCTCGCGCCGGGCGAGAGCGCCCACGTCGTGCTCACCGCGGAGGGGCGCCTGCCGGACGACCTCGCCGTGCTCGAAGCCCGGGAGATTGCCCGCCTGCGCGCGCTCGTCCCCGCGCGCACCACCGACCCGCGGGTCGACCAGCTCCACCGCGCGGTGGACCTCTACCGCGCCGAGCTCGCGCACCCCCCGGCGGTGCTCGCGGGCTACCCCTGGTTCGAGGACTGGGGCCGCGACACGCTCATCGCCTTCACCGGGCTCTACCTCGTGCCCCGCCGCCTCGCCGAGGCGAAGGAGCTCCTCGGCGCCTTCGCGAAGTACGTCGCCCAGGGGATGCTGCCCAACCGCTTCCCCGACGGCGGCGGCGGGCACGCGGACGACAACACCGTCGACGCCCCGATGTGGTTCCTGCACGCGGCGCGGCGCTTCGTGCAGTACTCCGGCGACCTCGATTTCGCGCGGCGCACGCTCATCCCCGCGATGCGCGCCATCGTCGAGGCCTTCCGCCGCGGGACGAAATACAACATCCACCAGCGCCCCGACGGGCTCGTCGCCGCCGGCGACCCCAGCACCCAGCTCACGTGGATGGACGCCCGCTGCGGCGACACGGTGTTCACCCCGCGCCACGGCTGCCCGGTGGAGATCAACGCCCTCTGGTACGCCGGGCTGCGCTCCCTCGCGTGGCTCTCCGCCGAGACCGGCGACGAGGGCGCCGCGGACCGCTGGTACCGCGAGGCCGACCGCGTGCGCGCCAGCTTCCGCGATCGCTTCTGGAACGCCGACGGGGCCTACCTCTTCGACGTCGTGCGCGACGACTACCGCGACCCCGCGGTGCGACCCAACGCCCTCTACGCCGTGGCCCTGCCCGGCGACCTGCTGCCGCTGGAGCAGTGCGAGGCCGTGCTGCGCCGCGCGCGCGACGAGCTGCTCGTGCCGATGGCCGTGCGCACGCTCTCGCCCGACGACCCGGCTTACAAGGGCCGGTATGGTGGCGATCCCTGGTCGCGGGACAGCGCGTACCACCAGGGGACGGCGTGGCCCTTCCTGCTCGGGGCGTACACCGCCGCGGTGGTGCGCGTGGGGCGGCGCCGCGGGACGCCGGAGGCCGAGGCCGAGGCGCGGGCCGAGGCCGGGCGCTGCTTCGAGGAGCTCGCGACGGGGCTGACCTCGTACGGGCTCGGGCACCTGCCGGAGGTGGTGGAGGGCGAGGCGCCGCACCGCCCGGGGGGCTGCTTCGCGCAGGCCTGGTCGGACGCCGAGGCGCTGCGGGCGCTGGTCGAGGACGTCGCGGGCGCCGGGCCGGAGGACGACCTGTAGCGGCGTCGGCGGGCACCGGATCGCGGTCTGCGGTCGTGGTGTCGGCCCGCGCCATGGACCGGCAGCGCCGGCGGTAGCGGGTGAAGCGCGAGCACTGGAGCTCGCCGTCGCACGCGGGCGCGGTCGTCCGACACTCCGCGTCGGGCGCGCCCGCGTCGGGGGCGGAGACGTCCGCCGCGGAGGTGTCAGCAACGGACACGTCGGCAGTCGGTGCGTCGGCACGGGACACGTCGTCGGGGGATGCGTCGGCGACGGGAGCGGTGCCCGGGGGGACGTCCGGGTCCGTTCCGCGCGCCGTCAGGAGGGCGACGATGCACCCGAGGCCCATCGCGGTGAGCGGGCGGACGCGGACGGCGGCGACGCGTGCAGGTGTTTGCATGCCGCGGAGTGGCCGGGGCCCGCCGGGTCCAGCATGAAATGCTCCGGCGACCGCGCCTCGAGGGTCCCTCCCCCGCGATTTTCCGACGCTCGATCAGCGGGTCTGTGCTGCGAGGCGTCGGAGCGCCTCGCGGCGGAGCGCGTCGGCCTGCGGCGTCCAGAGGCCGAGGGCGGCGATGCGTCGCAGCCGCTCCAGCGCCTCCCGCGGGCGGTCGCGCAGCAGCAGCGCGCGGACGTAGTTGCCCTCGTACTCGGGCGGCGCCCCGGGGTGCTGCACCATCCGCGCGAACATCCCGATGGCTTCGTCGAGGTGCCCCGCGCGCGCCAGGGCCGTGCCCGCGCAGCCCCACGCGGGCGCGAGGTCGGGCCGGCGCGACGTGGCGGCGCGGCAGAGCGCGTAGGCCTCGCCCGAGCGGCCCCGCGCGAGCCGCGCCTGCCCGAGGTTGGCGAGGCACAGGCCGCTGCGTTCGTTGACCGCCACGCAGCTCGCCGCCAGCGACTCGTCGCTGCGCCACTCTGCCGTGCGCCGCACCGTCAGCCACCCCAGCATCGCGGCCCACAGCGTCAGCGCGGCGAGCGCCATGCGGCGCGGGCCGGGCCGGGCGAGCGAGGCGGAGCGCTCCACCACGACGAAGAGGAAGGCCGCCGAGGGCAGGTACCAGAAGCGCTCGGCGAAGAGCACCAGGATGGGGACCACCAGGTTGGTGGCGAAGGCCCCGAAGAGCGCGAAGCCCGCCGCGGCGACGCCTGGCCAGGCCGACCCGATGCCCATCACGGGCGCGCGGCGGGAGCGCCAGACCAGCGCGGCGCAGCCGGCGAGGGTCGCGGCGCCGAGGGCGAAGAGGGGATCGGGACGAGCCGACGGGAGCATCACCGAGAGGCCGTAGTCGGGGAGCAGCTCGAGGGGCGCGAGCAGCAGGGAGGTCGCGTGGCCGAGCAGCCGGACGGCGGTGACCTTCTGCTCGATCCACGGCGCGCCCACGAGGGGGTTGCTCGACGCCGAGAGCTGGTAGCCCCGGAGGGATCCCACGACCATCCGGCGCGCCGCCACGGCCGCTGCGGCGCAGGCGACGAGGGCGACGTAGCGCGGGACGAGGCCGCGCCACGCGCGCGGACGGATCAGCGCGTCGCCCGCCGCGAGGACGCCCAGCAGCAGCACCGCGCTCTCCTTGCTGAGGAGCGCGGCGACGAAGAGCGCGGCCGCCAGCGGCGCCGACGCGCGGCGGGTTGACGCGTGGGCGTGGCAGACGCCGACCGCGCAGAGGGTGAGGAGCAGCTCCGCGCGCCCGACGAGCGACACCACGGCCTCGGTGTGGAGCGCGTGGACGCCGAAGAGCGCCGCGAAGAGGGCGGCGGCCCGCGGCCGGCGGGTGAGCCGCTGGAACGACCACCCGAGCGCCGCGGTCACGGCGGCGTGCAGGAGCACGTTGGTGAGGTGGAAGACCCACGGAGCGCCGCCGCCCAGGGCCCAGTCGAGGCGGAAGGTCAGGGTGACCAGCGGCCGCCAGTTGCCGATGCTGAGCACCTGCGACCGGTGGAACCCGAACCAGTCGCGCACGAACACCTCCCCCCACGGGACGCGCCCGGTCACCACCGCGTTGCGGACGATGACGTACGTGTCGTCGAGGACGAAGCCGTCGCGCAGCGCGCCGAGGTGCACCGCCACCGACAGCAGCACCGCGAGCGGCAGCAGGAGTCGATCGCGCGGCGCGACACCGTCCGGGGCCGGCGGGAGGGCTGTCCGGGAGGGCTCCACGGGGCGCGCGATTCAACGGGGCCGCGCGCTCGGGTGTCAAGGCCGCGAGGTCGCTGCGGTTTGCCTGCGAGGTCTCGCCCGTGAGACCACCTGTCGCCCATGACCACGGCCTACCATTGCATCCTCCTCGCGGGCCTCCTCCCCTACGCCGCCACCCTCACCGCGAAGGCGGGCGTGAAGTTCGACAACAACCACCCCCGCGACTGGCTCGCGAAGCAGGAGGGGTGGCGACGCCGCGCCAACGCCGCCCAGAGCAACGGCTTCGAGGCCTTCCCCCTCTTCGCGGCGGGGGTGATCGTGGCGCACCTCACGCACGCGCCGCAGGGCCGCGTCGACCTGCTCGCGATGGTCTTCATCGCCGCGCGGGTGGCCTTCCTCGGCGCCTACCTCGCGGACGTCGCCCCGCTGCGCAGCATCGTGTGGTTGCTCGGCCTCGTGTGCTCCGTCGCGTTGTTCTTCCAGGGCGCTTGAGCATCGGCCCCGGGGCGCCGTAGCCGCACGCGTCGCAGAGCCAGAGGTTGAAGCCCCCCCCTGCGAGATCGAGCGCCCCAGGGAGAAGCGCCCCGTCGACTGCTCCTGGTGGGTCACCACCGGGAACAACGTACCCGCCGCGGACTCTCCGGGGACGCGGAAGGTGTCGATCACCCAGAGCCTCCGGCTGTTGCACTTCGGGCACCGCGAGAGGCGACGTGCTGCTGCGCGGAGCGAGGCTTGCCCGACCGGCGGGTCCCGCGCGATGCTCGCGGCATGGGCGAATCTCCGGTGACCCTCCCGGATTTCGAGACGCTCTACCGCCAGATCGAGGCACTACCCGAGGGCGTGACCGGAGAGATCCTCGACCCCGGAGTGCTCCGTACGATGGGGCGTCCAGGGAAGGGACACCGGCGTGGGCAGCGGGAGATGCTCAAGACGCTCCGCGGCGTCGACGCCAACGAGGGCGGCACCGGCTGGTGGATCGAGGTCGAGGCCGAGGTGCGCCTCGGTCCGCGGCTGCTGGTGCCAGACCTCAGCGGGTGGCGCACGAAGGCGCCGGGGTCGCTGAAGCGCGCGTCGAGCGCCGGGTCCGGAGCGCCCGGCACCAGCGAGGCAGGAACGCCAGCGACAGCTCCAGCAGCTTCGCCAGCAGGCCGGGACGCGCGGTGCCTCGACGGCCGAGCGCGGCGAGCGTTCCGGCGGCCACCACGTCCGGCGCCTGCGCGGACGACATGGTCGTGGACGCCCGCGCCGCGAAGCCGCTGTGCACCGGACCGGGCGCGGACGCGAGCACGGCGTTGCCCGCGCGCTCCGCGGCGAGGCGCCAGTCCGTCGCCATGTTGCCGTCGCCCCAGGTGGCCGCGCCGTGCGGCTCGTTGTGGAGGTCGACGCCGATCACCGTCGGGTCGTCGCGGTAGCGCCGCGCGAGCGTGATCCAGTCGCGAATCCAGCGCGCCTCGTCGTACGCGCCGTTGTACCAGCGCTCGGACTGGGCGTTGGCGTCGGACCGGTGCCGATCGAGGATGATCCGGAGCCCGCGGGTTCGCGCGCCGGCGACGAGCCGGTCGAGCACCTCGACGGCGCTGAGCCCGCGAAGGTCGGGGTTCTGCCCGAAGTCGATGCCGTTGGGGGTGCTGCCCGCGTCGAGCATCTGGTTGCACCGGGGGACGCGGATGACCTCGTACCTGAGCGCCCGCACCTGATCGAGCATCGAGGTCATGGAGCGCAGCCAGATGCCGTGCGGCGCGTCGTTCGATGTCTCGAAGCCGAACCACGAGAGCCCCGTGAGCCGTACCGTGCGCCCGGTCGAGTCGACGATCGAACTGCCCTGAGTGTGCAGGAAGCCCGGTCGCGTCGACGAGCCGGGCACATCGGGCGCGCCGCCGGCGACGGCGTAGCGCGGTCGTTGCGACGGCGCGCGGCATGTGAGACTCCGTGCGGGCGCACGCCGGGTCGACGACGAGCCGCGCGCGCACTGGAGTCGTAGGGAGAACCGATGAAGCAATCCGCCGCCGAGCGCCCGGACCCGTCGTACCACCGCAAGGCCGCCATCGCGCGCGGCGGGGCGCTCGAGCACACCGGCGAGGTGCGCGTCGCGCCGATCCCGGACTTCGACCTCGACCGCACGATCTTCAAGACCCTCGAAGGGGCCGCCGCGCGCTACGTGGTGCGCGCCCGCGTGGGGAAGGAGGCGCGCTGGAACCCCGACGCCGCCCGCGCGGTGCAGTCCGAGTACGACGCCGCCCGCGCCGCGCACCCGCTGCCCGAGGTGAGCCCGGCGCTCACGCGCTTCCTCGTCGACGAGTGCGACTTCGACGTCGAGCACGCGGACGGGTCGTTCCTCGATCACCTGTACTTCTGCTTCGAGTACGCGGTGCAGCACTACCCGCAGCGGTCGCCGCTGGTGATGCTGCTGCACTCGATCCTGGGCACCGGCACCAACACCTTCGCCATGCCCGCGGAGAAGATCCCCGCGCTGCGGCCGCTCATGAGCCCCTTCGAGTGGACCCACACGGAGGCCTTCCCCTCGGTGCTCCGGCTCCTCTACGCGGGCTCGCTGCGCCAGGCGCTGCGGGAGAACCTCCACCGCGCGGGCGACCTTCGCGCGATCCGCCTCCATCGCGTGATCGACAACGCGCCCATCGAGCTGTCCGGCGAGGACCTCTGGATCGCGCTCAACTACCAGCTCATCCACCTCGTGGATTTCCTCCCGGTGGCCAACTGGGGCGCGCACCAGAACGACACGTCGTTCATCCTCTTCCGCGACCTGTATGATCTGCTCGATCGGGCGGGGCAGCGCGAGGCGGTGGTGCGCTACACGCCAGACGCCGGGCCGCGGCGCCTCCACGGCGAGCGGCTCGGGTTCGGCGCGTGGCTCACCACCCTCATCCCGGTGCGCGCGAGCGAGCAGATGGCCGCGCGGTCGGTCAGGCGGTACTCCGAGCGCATCGGCCACTCGCTCGACTACACGCTCACCTGGGCGTAGCGCCGCGAGGGCGACGCGACCGGCCGCGCGGCGCCTCGTCGACGACCTGAAGGGGATGTTCCGCGCGCCGTAGCTGGCGCGGGATCGGCGACGTCAGGTCCCGGGGCGCACGTCGACGGTGGCGCCGGCGAGCGCGAGCGCGCGGGCCGTGCCTCTGGCGGTTCATTGCGGGTCGCGAGACGCTCCGGCCTGATGAACGCATCCACCCCGCCGGTCACCGCTTCCCCGCGTCGCGCACCTGGCCCTCCGGGGCGCTGGGGTCTGCGCAACCTCGCGAGCTTCGCGCGCGACCAGCTCGGGCTGCTGCGCCACGTCGCCGACGAGTATGGCGACGTGGCCCGCCTCGAGCTGCTCGGCAAGACGTACTTCCTCGTCTCGCACCCCGACGACGTCGAGGCGGTGCTCGTCAAGCACGCGCGGGTGATGCTGCGCGACGGCCACTCGGTGATCCTCGAGCGCGCCCTCGGCAAGGGGCTGCTCACGAGCGAAGGCGACCTCTGGAAGCACCAGCGCAAGCTGATGGCGCAGGCGTTCGTGCCGCGGCGCATCCAGTCGTACGGGGCGGCGATGGCGAGCGTGACCGCGGCGGGCCTGGGCTCGTGGCGCGACGCCGCGGCGATCAACCTCCACCAGGAGATGTCGCAGCTCACGATGGAGGTCGTGGCCGACGTGCTCTTCGGGTCGGGCCTCACGCCCGCCGACATCGAGCTCGTGCGCGACTCGATGGAGACCGTGAACGAGTTCTTCGCCAACAGCCCCGAGGCGATCACGCTGCTGCCCGCGTGGGTGCCGACGCCGCGCAACCGCCGCGTGACGGCGGCGGTGGCGCGCCTCGACGAGCTCATCTTCCGCATCATCGCGCGGCGGCGCGCGGGGGAGGCCCGCGAAGACCTCCTCGGCACGCTGCTCGCGGCGCAGGACGACGACGGCGCGCGCATGAGCGACCGGCAGCTGCGCGACGAGGCGATGACGCTCTTCCTCGCGGGTCACGAGACGACGGCGCTCGCGCTGGCGCACACGCTCTACCTGCTGAGCACGCACCCGGAGGTCGAGCGGCGCCTGCACGCCGAGCTCGCCTCGGTGGTGGGCGACCGGCTTCCGACGGCCGACGACGTGCGCTCGCTGCCGTACGCCGAGCGGGTGCTCAAGGAGTCGATGCGGCTGTATCCGCCGGCTTGGACGACCGGGCGCGAGGCCGCCGAAGACGTCGAGGTGGGCGGGTACCGCATCCCGAAGGGCGCGCAGATCCTGGCGAGCCAGTGGGTGGTGCACCACGACCCGCGGTGGTTTCCCAACCCCGAGGGCTTCGACCCCGATCGGTGGGCGCCCGAGCGCGCGAAGGACCTCCCCCGGTATGCGTACTTCCCCTTCGGGGGCGGGCCTCGCGTGTGCATCGGCAACCGCTTCGCGATGCTCGAGGCGACGCTGATGTTGGCGGTGATCGTCTCGCGGTGGCGGCTCGACCTGCTGCCCGGTCAGCGCCTGGAGCTGAAGCCCTCGGTGACGCTGCGGCAGGCGGGCGACGGGCTGCGGGTGCGGCTCACCGCGCGCGGCGCGGGCTGAGGGTCCCGGGTCGACGCCCTCGAGGTGCCGCCCGTCCTGGCGAGCGCGAGCGGCTCATCTTCTGGGTCGACAGCGCGAAGGCCGCCGACACCCCAAACGGGGCGTCGCGGGAACGAGATCGCCCGCCTCGCGCAGAAACCGATACAGCCCGTCGAGCTCGTCGGCCGCCGTCGAAGCCCGCCGCGAGGCCCCCCGGTGACCCTTCCGCCGCGTCCGCCGTCGCGGTACGGCTAGATACGCCCGTCGAACCCCTGACCCGAGTACCCCGATGAAGCCCACACCCCTCTCGCGCGCCGCGGCGCTCGCCCTCCTCGCCGTCGCCCCGTCGCTCTCTGCCGGCGGCTGCGCCGGGGAGCGCGCCGCCATCAACCAGGTTCAGCCGGACTACCTCGACAAGTCCGACCTCATCCCCGGCGAGTACGCGCTGCTCGCGCACGGCGACCGCCCGGAGACCATCACCCCCGAGGTGCTGCGCCAGGAGCCGGTCTTCTACACGCAGACCACCATGATCGCGAAGCCGCCCAGCACCGGCTTCGTCGGGCTCACCTCGTACTCCGAGCTCCAGAAGGTGCGCTGGGAGGTCACCGAGCGCCTGCTCCTCGCGCGCCTCTCCTACGACTTCGTGCGCGGCGCCCCCGGCGGCGCCGGCGGCATCGGCCAGAGCCCCCGCACCGGCGAGATCGTCGCGGCCTTCGCCATCAGCTCGCACTTCGACATCCGCCGCGCCTACAACGAGTCCACCGGCGAGGAGCTCAACGTCGTCGTCGAGAACACCGTCGACCTCCCCTGGTACCGCCGCCGGTACATGCGCGTCGACTGGTCGCGCAACCTCGTCGACGGATACAACTCCGTGCTCGCGTACGAGCGCTGGGAGGGGCGCATCCAGGCCGAGCCGGTGCCCGTCTTCGTCAACAGCCCGGCGGACCCCAACGCCCCGGTCTTCGAGCACACCACCGTCAACGGCCGCCGCGCCCTGCGCTACTTCGACGTGGTGCACCGGGCCATCCTGCACCCCGAGACCACCGACCTCGGGCCCGACCTCCCCAACATACCTGTCTGTGTATTGGGCGACGGCGACACGGCCTGCAACCCCGCCGAGGTGACCTTCCGCACGTCGTTTCTCCGCGCGGAGCACCGCGACTACGAGCCCGTGAGCCTCACGCCGCCCATCGCCGGCCAGGCCGCGCCGGTGCCCTCCCTCGACCAGGAGCGCTTCGGCTTCTTCGACGTCGCCCGCGTCGGCTTCGACGCGCGCCGCGCCGCCGTGCTCGACACCGAGCGCGTGCACCTCGCCGCGCGGCACAACCTGTGGCTCCACCACCATGTCCCGGTCTACGGCGCCGACGCGGGGCGTGACTGCAACCGCGACGCCGACTGCGCCTCCGGCGACGTCTGCCGCATCGGCAACGCACCCCGCTCGGCCTCCGCGCGCGGCCGCTGCGCTGCCTGGGACGCCGGGCGCTACGTGCAGTGCGGCAGCGATGACCCCTGCCGCGCGATCGACCCGCAGTCCACCTGCGACCTCGCCATCGCCCGCGCCCGCGCGGACAACCGCGGGCTGTGCCTCCTCCCCTTCCGGCAGCGCCAGGTGCGGCCCATCGCGTACTTCGAGAGCCCCAATTATCCCGCGCGGATGCAGCCCGTCACGGACACCGTCGTCGCCGAGTGGAACGGCGCCTTCACCGACGCCGTGCAGTCCGCCCGGCGCCACGAGTGCGAGCTCGCGACCGGCGCCGACGCCTCGGGGCGCGCCCCGGGCGACGCGTGCAGCGCGCCCGCCGTGCTGGGCACCGACCCTGCCCTCGGTGCCGACGCGGTGCACGTCTTCGTGGGCTGCCACGCGCCCGTCTGGGGCACCGATCGGGCGCTCCCGGGGCTGCACACGGCCGCGGAGGTGGCGGCCGCCCGCGCGGCGGGGTGGGACCTCCCGGCGTGCGGCGCGCAGGGCACGCAGGCCCGGGTGGGCGACCTGCGGTACCACATGATCGGGTCGATCACCGACCAGGACGCGCAGGGATACTGGGGCCTCGCCAACGTCGCGGCCGACCCGGAGACCGGCGAGCTCATCGCGGGCCGCGGGTCCGTCTGGCAGAACGTCACCGACACCTACGCCGCGTGGCTCACCGACCTCGTGCGGCTCATCAACGGCGACACCACCACCGGGGTCATCGCCAACGGCCGCAACGTCATCGAGTCGATGCGCCAGGTCGGGAGCGGCGACACCACGAGCGCGCAGGCCCTCGACGCGCCCTTCCGTCGCGCGGGCGGGCTCGCGTCCATCGCCACGGCCTCGAGCGCCGCGCTCGATCGCCTGCGGCTCCCGGGGTCGGGGTGGCTCGAGCCCGGCGGCGGGGTCCGGCTGCGGAGCGATGACCCGGAGGCGCCGGGGGCCCTCGACCTCGCGACGCGGCGGCTGCTGCGGGGGCGGCTCCTCGGAGACGGCGACAACCGCGCGGCGGCGCGGCGGGCCTCGCTGCGCGGCACCGACCTGGAGTCCGCGCTGCTCCAGGGGCAGCAGGTGGCCATCGCCTCGACGGCGCGGCAGGACCCGTCCGCGGTGCTCGCGATCACCCGCGACGCGGCCTCCCCGCTGCGCGCGCAGGACCCGTCGCGACGGCGGGTGATCCAGCGGATGCGCGCGCGGCTCGTGGCGTGGCAGTGCAACCACGCGGCGGCCTTCGACGACGACGTGCTCGCCGGCCTCGCTCAGCGCATCGCCTCCGGGGCGCCCATCACCCCCGACGACCCCGCGGACGCCCCGACGGCCTTCGGGCGACGGTGGGAGTTTCGCGACGCCGACGGTCGCATCAACTACGAGCGGGTGCGGGAGTACGCGGCGCAGTTCGTCCACCACGGGGTGCTGGCGCACGAGATCGGCCATGCGTTAGGCGAGCGGCACAACTTCACCGCGAGCGCCGACGCCGTGAACTACGCCGACGGCTATTGGGCGGTTCGCGCGCAGGGACACCCGGCCGGACTGCGCCCGCGCTGGGAGTACCTCGCCGACCCCGCGGACGGCCAATACTACAGCCCCCAGGAGATCACCGGCCGGGTGGAGGAGTACGCCTACTCGTCAGTCATGGACTACAAGGGACTCAACGAGGACGCCCAGGGCCTCGGCCGTTATGACCGCGCCTTCGTGAAGAACGGCTACGTGGGCCTGGTCGAGGCCTTTCGCCGTGTGGCCGACCGCCCCGCGGCGCTCTGGTATTCAGTGAACACCGCGGGGTCGGGCTTGTCGACTCCGCTCGATCTGCGGGCGTGGTCGACGGGCGGCGCCGCGCGGGGGATGCACTACACGCAGATTCCCGAGATCTTCGGGCGGCGCGCCGACGGCACGCCCGACGTGCGCGAGGACAATCGATACGATGTCTTCCTGCGGGAGACGCGCAACGAGTCGCTGCCCGGGTGGGGAGAGGCGTCGTTCACCAACGTCACGAGCGACGGCCACGTGCTGGTGCCCTATCGCTTCGACAGCGACGAGCGCGCGGGCCTCGTGTGGCAGGACCAGCCCAACGACGCGGGCGCCGACGCGTACGAGTCGATGCGCTACGTGGCGGGGCGCTGGCTCGACTACTACTTCGCCAACAGCTACTCGCGGCTTCGCTCGGGCTTCTCCACGGAGGCCTATGTCTCTCGGATGTGGGGGCGCTACGTGGAGCAGATGCGGCAGTCGTCGCAGACCCTGGCCTTCGATCTGGTGTCCTTTCAAGACTTCCTGGGCAGCTCGCCCGACTGGCGGCGGTATCGGGACGACCCGACCTTCCTGGGGGGGTTCGTGAACCAGGCGGCGACCAGCGTGGTGGCCGACGCCATGGTGGCCATGGTGACCATGCCCGAGATCGGTCCGCACCGGATCATCGCCCGCGACGACGGCCAGCGCCTCGCGATGCTCAACCTGGAGACCGGAGCGGGCTTCCCGGTGCCCATCAATCAAGGGAGGGGCTTCGAGAGCGACTGGCGCAACGACGCGGGCTTCTGGTGGTACGAGCAGCTCAATCGCGCGGGGTCGTATTACGACAAGGTGATGGCGCTCGACGCCTTCACGGACCCTGAATTGCTGCTGCTCCAGCGGGACACGCCGGCCGACCTGCGGCTCTTCCAGCTGTCGTTCTATTCGATGTACCCGGCACAGACGATTCGCTTGTGGGGTGGACTGCTCGCCGAGGACTACGCCGACTTCGCGCCGCTGGTGGAGACCGGCGGGACGCGCAGCATCACCCGCACGCACCTCGCGACGCTCAACCTCCCGCCGGGGGAAGGCGTCGGGCGCAGCGGGCGGGTGGTCGACGACCTGCACCTCCCGATCGATCCGCAGGCAGGATTCACGGTGCAATTGCGCGCGGCGGTGATGGGCGTGGCGAACATCCCCGCGACCTTCGACCAGCGCTTCATGGACTTCGCGCGGGTGTGGACCGACGGCAGCGTCGAGGCCATCACCGTGGCCGACCCGGCGCGCGACACGGTGAGCTTCACCGACCCGTGGTCGCGCACGACGTACCGCGCGCTGCACTTCGGGACGGCCGCGGGCGAGCCGGGCGCGGACGTGGGCGCCTCGGCGACGGTGCACGCCGCGACGGGCGCGTCGGCGTCCGAGGCGGGCATCGGCGCGCGGATGGTGCTGCGGCTACGCGACCTGGCGGCGCTGTGGCAGCGGGCGCGGGACGCCGGCGAGGGGCCGCGAGCGGCTGTGCTGGAGACGCAGCTGCGGCAGTACATCGACCTGGTGCACGTGCTGCGGCGGCTGACGTCGGGCTTCGGCACGGGGACGGCCGTCACGCACTGAGGGCGGTGCAGGTGATCTGGTAGCGCGGACGGGGCGACCGGCAGGATCGGGCTGACCGTCGGCGCCTCGGCTTCGAAGTGGGACGTCACCTTCGGAGCCGAGGCAGCGCACGGGTCGAACGCCCCGCGGCTCACTACCGCGGAGGTTTCCCTGGTGACCGTATCGCCAGCCCCCGGCCCGAGGGCATGAAATCCTGAGCCGGCGTGCGCGCCCTCCCTGCGTTCGATGCGCCTTCAAACAAGCGCGTCGACGAGAGCAGACCCGCGCTACGGATACCCGCACTCCGACGGGTCGCCGCCCATGCCGGGGATGCACACCAGCGGGGCGGTGCAGTCCGCGTTGGTCGAGCACGTCTTGAAGAGACACTCGCCGAGGTTGTCCAGGCGGCCGCCCTCGTCGTCGAAGATCCCATTCGGCGCGATGCGCGCCGGGTCGTCGGGGCAGCGCGGCGACCGGGAGAGGTCGATGCGGCTGCCGCACTGGCCCTGCGTCTCGAGGTCGCCGATCTGGAAGCAGATGCCGCGGCACTGGCGGTTCTTCGGCGGCGTGCCGGTCTCGACGGTGGGGTCGCACGGCTCGCCGTCGGCGCGGGCGGTCATGTCCGTCGCCTCGCCGCACTCGCCCCTGCGCACGTTGCAGGGCACCGCGCCGCACTGGCTGTCGGCCGTGCAGAACAGGTCGCAGCCTACGAAATCGGGCTCGAGGCTCTGGCGCGTGAACCACCACCCCGTGCAGGCCTGGCCGTCGCGGCAGGCGCCCGGCGTCCCCGGGCGCGCCGCGGGGGTGCACGTGCGGGTGCAGCCAGAGATGGCGTCCGGGTCTTCGCCGTAGGTGATGCACGTGCTGCCCGCCCCGCCGCACTGCTCGCGCTCGCGGAGCTGGCTCGCATTGTCGGTGCACTCCGCGGTGCAGAACCCGCCGGGGACCTTCGTGTCGCAGGTGAGCGCGCCGCCGCACTCGCCGTCCGTCGCGCAGGTGAGACCCGCGCGCGAAGGCGCCGCGTCGGCCACGCCAGCGTCCGCGCGGGGCGCGTCGGAGCCGCCGGCCACGACGTCGCTGCCACCGCCCGCGTCCACCGGCGTCGGCGGGAGGGCCGCGTTCGACGAGCACCCGGCCGCGATCACCATCACCAACATCGACGTCAGACCAGCTCTCGTCATGGAACACCCTCGGTCGCCCGTCGCGCGACGGCGCAACGAGGGCTCGACTCTACACGACCTGAAGCTTCTTCTACCCGGAAGTCGGGTCGCGTCCGACTCTTCCGACGCGCGCATCAGGCCATGCGTCGAAGGTTGCGCAGACCGCCGCACGTCGCCGGAGCTCGGGCGTTGGCCCTCACCCCGGTCCAGCGATCGCAGGCGCCCGCACCGCAGGCTGTCGAACCGAAGCGCCATGAACCTCCCCGAGGGCGGTGTGCTCGCGTCCGGAAGGTCGATCGAGGTCCTGTTCGAAAGCCCCGCCAGCAGCTCCCCTTTGACCCCATTCCCCTGTCAGCCCCTTGCGACCCTTGCGCCCTTGCGGTTCTTGCCTCCCCCCCCTCCACGAGCGTTGAGGCCCCCCCCAACCCGTCAGAACTCCTGCAGCACGGTGCTAGTCGGCAGCTACCGGAACAACCACCACCACCTGCTCCAGGCCGTTCACCGGGCGCTCAACGCCGCCTGCCCAGCGCCAGGAATCGCGAGAAATTGAACGAGTAGTTGTAGCCCCACCGTCGTCCGCGGTACGCGACTCCCACGGCTCTCACGTCGCTGAACGTCGCGGCGTTGAAGGTGAGGCTGGCGACGCTGGGGATGGCGTACGCGTCGGCGGCGGGGCGAAAGACCGCCCACCGGTGGCCCGGCATGTTCGACCCCGTGAAGTTGGCCACTTCGAAGTAGCCTTCGCCGAGGTGGGGCGAGGTGTAGGCCGCCTCGGAGAGATACCAGGTGTCGCCGTCGAGCACGACGAAGCGCAGCTCGTTGTCGCCGTCGGCGATGAGGGCAGTCATGTCGACGCGCAGCAGCGCCGTGGTGGCGTCGGCGCCGAAGGAGTACGCGCCGGCGCCGCCCATGGCCCCGAACTGATCGGCGCGCCACACGAGCAGCGCATCGAAGCTCGAGGCTCCGCCGCTGCTGTCGCCCGACCAGCTGCTCCACTGGTGGTCGCGGAGGCCGGTGAAGGTAGACAGCGACGAGGGCATGGGCGGCGTAGCCGCGGTGAGCGACCAGCCGCCGTACATGTTGAGCGGGCTCGTGGCCGCGAGGGTGTGCGGCGTCCCGGGGACCTCGAGCCCCTCGCGGTCGAAGAGCGCCTGCCCGTCGGCGATGGAGAACGGGATGTAGCGGCGCGCCGCCCTGCCCGCGGCGTCGAGCACGGTGGTGGTGGGGCGCGCGGGGTTGTAGCGCCCGATCCAGCCGTTGTTGGGAAGGGTGGCGGGAATGTCCTGCCCGCGAAACACCACCATCGCGCTGGTGGAGACGCCCCGTGGGTCGACGACGATGGAGCCCGCGCGAAAGTCGGGGTCGCGGTCGCCATCGAGCGCGCGAACCACGAAGCGGTAGAGGCCGCCCGCGGTGGGCACCCCCGTGATGGTCGCGGCGCGCGGGCCCGTCTGCCGGAAGGTGAGGCCCGGCGGAAGCTCTCCCCCGACGACGGAGACCTCCACCGGCCCGTCGCCCCCTTCGACCGCGATGTCCTGGCGGTACGCGAGGCCCGCCTCGGCGGTGGTGTTCAACACGGGCAGCACGGGCCGCGTGCCGACGGGCTCAAACGGCGCGCGCACGCCCGCCTGCAACGCCTGCCAGGCGAGAAACGCGTCCCACTTCGGCGACTCGGCGCGCGTCTGCGTGACGAACTCCTTGGCGCCCCAGTAGCCGAAGAAGCTCCACGTCCCCGTGTCGACGAAGAGGCTCGCGGTGCGCCCGCCCATGGCGCTCCAGAGCGCGTAATGCTCCTGGTAGAGCGCGTTGATCTGCGGGCTGCGCTGAAACGCGTACATGAAGTTCATGAAGTCGGCGTGGGCCGGGTTGCTCCAGTCGCCGAGGCCCACCGGGAGCATGTGCTGCCCGCCCTCGTAGGCCACCAGCGGGACGCCCGCCGCCCGCGCCACCGCGCTGCTCGCGCGCCACGACGCCGTGGTCTCGTAGAGGTTGCGCCGCACCACGGCGCGCGTGCGATCGTAGAGGTTCGCGGGCCACGCGCCGGGGCTCGCGCCGAAGGGGTGCAGCGCAAAAATGTCCCCGTGCGTGCCGTAGCCGAAGTAGTCGGTGACGGCGAGCACCTCGGGGAGGCGCGGGTCGATCTCGCGCGCCGCGTCGAGCGCCTGCTGGCTGAAGCTCGACACCGCCACGAAGCCCGAGAGCACGTTGATCAGGCGCGCATCGGTGCCGCCGCGCGCGCGCCACGCGTCTTCGAAGGTTCGCAGCGCGAGGCCCTGCAGGTGCCCCGCGCCCCACGCGATCTGCGCGTAGGTCACCGCCGCGGGCGCGACGCCAAAGTGCTCTGCGGCGACCGCGCGCGCCTTGTTCTGCTGCGCGAGGTACGGCTCGATGCTGTTCCAGATCTCATTGGAGTATTCGAACCACACGCGCAGCTCGGGGTTGAGCCGCGTCGCCACCAGGTTGGCGAGCTGGCGAATGAGATCGTCGGACGCGACGTGCGGCACCTGTATCCACAGGTCTCGACCGGTGCGATTGCAGAGGTCGATCATCCACTCGTACGGCCTGCCGAGTCGCTGGCGATAGGCGCCGATGCGATAGCGGGTGTACCTGGCGTCGATGGTCACGAAGGCGCTGAAGGGAGCGCGCTCGTCGGCCCTGTCGCTCCATGTGAGCGCGTCGCGATCCCACGTCGACTCGTTGATGCGGAGCCAGTCCATGAAGCGCAGCACGCCGTGGGGCGGTCCCTCGGTGAGGTGCTGCAGAAAGCGGGGGTGCCACATGGGCTCCGGGGCTCCGGGCGCGGGCTCGAGGCTCCCGGTCACGCGGCCGGGGCTCAGGTCCGATGTTCGCGTGAGGCTCAGCCCGGCGCCGTCGGTGGCGGGGGCCCACAGTCGCATGTTGCGCACGGGGTTGGTCGCGTCCGACGACCGCACGTACACGATCACGGCCTTGGACGGCGTTCGAATGAGCCTGACGATGCGTCCGCGGGCCTGGTCATCGAGGAGGGTCTCTTCGTTCATCCCGTCGTTGCGGGTTGATTCCAACACCACCCTTCCGGCGCCCTCCCAGGTGAGCACGTAGACGCCGTGGAGGTAGGTCGACGGACCCGTCTGGTACCCGGCGCCGATTCGCATCTGGGCGCCCGGCGGAAAGCTGGTAGGCCAGCCGTCCGCGTCGAGGCTCACCGCGTCGGCCATGGCCCGCGACGCCGCCGCCGTCGCGCCTGGCACGTAGAGCCATGCCTCCGACCCACGCAGCATGTTGGCGAAGATCCACTGCCGACTCGCGTCGGCGCTGACGTTCACCTGCACGGCGGGAAGGCTCGACGCGGAGAGCGGCGTCTCCCACGGCGCGGGTCCCGCATCGGGCGTCTCGACCGCGGCGTCGGGTGTATCGACGGCGGTGTCGGGTGCATCGACGGGGACGTCGGGTGCATCGACGGGGACGTCGGGTGCATCGACGGGGACGTCGGGTGCATCGACGGGGACGTCGACGGCATCGACGGGCGCGTCGGCGATGGCATCGGCAGCGTCCTGCGTGTCGACGGCGGCGTCGGCCACCGCGATGGCCGCGTCGGCGCGCTCCTGCAGCGGGCCGTCGCACCCGTGCAACGCGGCGAGCACCAGGGAGACCAGAGCAACTCGCGACGGCGTGAACTTTCGCATCGGTGCCTCAGAACCGCGTGAATCGTTGCTCCGCACAGACGAACCCGACAGAAGCTTCGTCGCTGCGGAGGGCTGCGACCAAGCATCGACGCTCTCTGCCGCTCAGGGCAACTAGATCGTGCACGCCGCTCCCGCGAAGGCCTGACCGACGGGCATGCCGTCGTGGATCGTGCGCAGCGGGTGTCGTAGCGTATCGACCGACACGGGCGCGACGGCAACAAACCCCATGAGCAACGAGGGCGGCGGATAGGCGTTCCAACGCCCCAGCCCTTCGGGCACGCATCCGCTCCAGTAACCGATGATTCTCCTTCACGCGATGTTCGCCCCGCCCCGCATCGTCGGTCGCTTATAGCGGTTCTCCAACGCGTCTGGTACGCGTTCAGCGACCTCACCCCCCAGCCCCCTCTCCATGAATGGAGAGGGGGAGCAATGAGCGAGAATTCAAGCGATCTCGTCCCACTCCGACCCCCTCTCCATTCATGGAGAGGGGGCTGGGGGTGAGGTCACGTACCCGACGGGGTGGCGAACCGCTCTAACGCCTATGGCCCCGGACCCCGGGGAGAACGCCGCCCGCGTCCGGGCTTGTGGCTTTCCGCGATCTCTTCTAACTCAATGGCCAGCAGCGTCGGCGTTGCTCGGGCAACCCATCAGCGTGCCCGCGTCTCCCACTCTCTCTCCGCTCGGAGGTCCTGTGATGAGTCCCAGCCGCACGCGCTCCCTCGCCGCGCGCCTCGTGGTCACCGCCGCGGTCGCGCTGTCCGTCGGCCTCGGAGCCGGCTGCGCCCAGGAGCGCGACGCCATCAACCGCGTACAGCCCGACTACCTCGACAAGGCCCAGGTGGTGCCGGTGCAGTTCGCGCTGCTCACCCGCGGCGGTCGCCCGGGGTCGCTCAGCGCCGACGACCTGCGCCGCGAGGCCCAGTGGTTTCACCAGGTGACCATCATCGACAAGCCCCCCACCACCGGCGGCAGCGGCATCTCGTCGTACACCCAGGTCGAGCGCATCTACTGGGAGGTCACCGAGAACCTCCTCATCGCGCGCCAGGCCTACGACCGACTGCACGACGGCCAGGGGGTCGACGGCCGCCCGCCGGTCAGCAACAACCCGCGGCAGTCCGAGATCGTCGCGGCCTACGCGGTCACCAGCCACTTCGACATCCGCCGCGACTACAACGCCACCACCGGCGAGGAGCTCAACGTCGTCGTCGAGAACGACACCGACCGCCCCTGGTACCAGCGCCAGTTCATGCGCGTCGACTGGTCGCGCAACCTGGTCGGGTCGTTCAGCCCGCTCGCGGGGCTCTCGGGCACCATCCCCGCCGAGCCGGTCACCTTCGCCAACACCCCGGATGACCCCAACCGGCCGGTGTTCGAGTACGGCCCGCTCGGCGCCCAGGCCCACGCGCTCCGGTACTTCGACGTCACCAACCGGATGATCCTCCACCCCGAGCTCACCTACCTCGAGGGCGCCGGAAACATCCAGGCCTGCCTCCTCTTCGACCGCGCCACGCAGAGCTGCCAGCCCGCCGACGTCACCATGCGCGTGTCATTCATGCGGGTCGACCCCGCGCGCGACTACCAGCCCCTCTCCCTCGACGGCCACCGCATGGACCGCTTCGGGTTCTTCGAGAACCGCCGCACCGGCTACAGCGAGCGCCTCGGCGGCCCCGGCCAGTACGAGACCCGCCACTTCGCCGAGCGCCACAACCTCTGGGCGCAGCACCACGCGCCCGCCCCGGCGGGCACCCTCGACCACCAGGCCGGCGACCTCGCCTGCGCCGCCGACGCCGACTGCATCGGCCAGTCGCCCACCGCGCAGTGCGACCGCGCCGCCCGCACCTGCGGCGAGGTCTACCGCCGCTGCGCACCGGCCTCGCGCACCGCCGACGCCGCCGAGCGGCAGCGCCAGGCCGACGCCCAGTGCGCGAGCGTGGGCTCCGGCGCGAGCTGCGACACCGACGTGGCGTACACCCGCGACGACCGCTTCGGGCTCTGCCTTCTCCCGTACCGCCAGCGCGCGGTTCGTCCCATCGCGTACCACCTCTCGGAGCGCTACCCAGAGCGCATGATGCCCGTGACCACCGTCGTCGCCGCGCAGTGGAACGACGTCTTCAGCCACGCCGTGCGCGAGGCCCGCTACCGCGAGTGCCTGCTCGACCCCGCGGGCGGCGGCCCCGCCGGGTGCGAGTCCTGGCGCGACCTCTCCCGCGCCGACAACCCCCGCACCCGCGACGCCCGCCACGTCTGGGTCGCCTGCCACAACCCCGTGTGGGGCGTCGACCCCAACCTCCCCGGCGCGTACCCCGCCTCCCAGGTGGCCGCCGCGCGCGCCGCCGGCTGGGACACCGACGCGTGCGGCCCGCAGGGCACCGTCGCGCGCCTCGGCGACATCCGCTACAGCATGATCGCGTCGGTCAACCAGTACGACGCCAACGGCCCGTGGGGGCTCGCGGGCATCACGGGCGACCCGGCCACGGGCGAGGTGATCTCCGGCCGCGGCGCGGTGTGGCAGACGGTCACCGACTCGCAGGCGTCGTTCGCCACGGACATGGTGCGCATCCTCAACCGCGAGGTGAGCCCCGAGAGCTTCGCGCAGGGGCAGACCATCCTCGACGCCTACGACTATATCCGCGCGAGCGGCGGCCGGGAGGAGCGCACCGGGGCGAACGTCCCCAGGCAGCCGCGGCCGGTGCACCGGGACATCCGCTCGCGCGCCGAGCTGTCCACGCTGCTGCAACAGACGACCTTCGACCACTTCCAGTCGGTCGACGCGCAGCCCCTCGAGCCCGCGGACATCGACCGGCTCTCCGTCGACGCCGACGGCCGCCACACCGAGGCAGGACTCCTGCGCGGGCTCAGCGGCCTGTACCGCGACCGCATCGCGCTCTCGCCCGCGGGCGACACCGCGCAGTCGCGCATGGAGCGCCTCCGCGACACCGGCCTGGAGAGCGCGCTCATGGACCGCGAGCTCCGCCTGGCGGGCGGCGCCGACCCGTCGCGGTCGCCCACCGCGGAGACCATCCAGGCCGCGTCGCCGTTTCGCGAGAACAGCGTGCAGTGGCGCGCGCTCCAGGACCAGAACCGCCGGCTGCTGGAGGAGCACGAGTGCCGCTACGAGGCCAACGCCTTCAGCGACGACGTGATCACCACGATGCTGGCGCGCTTCCGCCGCAACGAGGTGCCCGAGGACGTGCGCTTCGGCCGCAGCTGGAACTTCCACCGCGACAGCGCCGCAGCGTGCGCCGAGGCGGTGGGCACCGACGCCGCGGGCGCGAGCGACTGCCCGCTCGACTACGGCGAGGTCGAGCGGTACCTCCAGCAGTTCATCCACTACGGGGTGATGCTGCACGAGATCGGGCACTCCATCGGCGAGCGCCACAACTTCAGCGCCTCGGCCGACGCAGTGAACTACTTCGACCGCTACTGGCAGCTGCGGGTGACGGCGGCCAACGCCGGCGCGAGCGACCCCGGGGTGCCCGCCGACCAGATCCGCCCGCGCTTCGAGCACATGGCCGGCGGGCTGCCGTTCTACTCGCCCGCGGAGGAGGCCGGCGGCGTGGAGGAGTACGGCTACTCCTCGGTCATGGACTACAAGGGCTGGAACGAAGTCGCCCACGGCCTCGGCCGGTACGACCGCGCGTTCGTGCTGCACGGCTACGTCGACATGGTGGAGGCCTTCGACCGCGTGGCCGACCCGGCCGCGGCGCTCGTGCATTTCGAGGGCAACACCGGCGGCTACCAGGGCGCCCTGCGCGTGGCCTTCGGCGGCACCCGCGAGGCGCCGACGGTGGTGAGCCCGCACTACACGGACATCCCGCGGGTGGTCGGGCTCGACGCGCGCGGACTGCCCAACACGGGGGACGCCAACCGGTACCCGGTGTTCTTGAGGGAGACCGAGCGACGCCCGTACGGGGCCTTCGACTGGTCGCCCACGCACACCAACGTAGCGAGCGCCGACCGCGACGGGTCGCCCGCCGCCGAGGCCCACGTGCTGGTGCCGTACCTCTTCAACACCGACGCCTACGCCAACAGCATCTGGAACACCCAGCGCTATGACGCCGGCGCCGACATGTTCGAGTCGATGCGCTACCTGTCGCAGCACTACCAGGACTACTACTTCGCCAACGCGTTCGCGCGCGGGCGCTCGACCTTCAACGTCGCCGGCTACCGCGCCCGCATGACCAGCCGGTACCTCGACCAGGCCTACTACTCCATGCGCGGGGTGGCCTACATCGGCAACATCTACCAGAACGTCTACGGCGGCGTGCAGGGCTACCAGGAGCTGCTCGACTCGCGCACGTTCCGCTCCGGGCGCCTGGGCTCGGCGCTCATCGTGGACATGTTCGTCAACGCCATCCTGATGCCGCAGGCGTCGGTGGTGAACCCCTCCTCGGGGCGCCACTGCCCGGTCAACCGCCCGGACGGCACCACCGTGTTCGACCGGGTGAACGGGAACTTCGGGTGCGTCGACCTCCCCCTCGGCGCGGGGCGCGAGTACGCGTCGTACTACGACTTCGGCTCGGGCAACTTCTGGCGCGAGCGCATCGTCAACGTGGGCTCGTACCACGACAAGTCGCTCTCGCTCGACTACCTCACGGACACGTTCATCTGGTCGCCCGACCGGTTCCTCATCGAGTTCCAGGACCCGCAGCGCTTCCAGATCAACCTGTACACCCTGTACCCCGCGCAGACCCTCCGCTTCTTCGGCTCGCTGCTCTCGCGCGACCACGACGACATCGGCGTGCAGGTCCGCTCGCGCGGCGACGACGAGCCCGAGCTGGTGCGCACGCACCTCGCGACGCTCAACCTCCCGCCGGGCACCGCCGCGGGACAGAGCCTGCGCGACCCCGCCCTCCGCGCCATCGACCCCAACCTCGGGTTCTCCCTCGAGCTCCAGGCCCTCACGTACCTCTTCGGCCAGCTCGACGCGGCCTTCGACCGCACCGCGCGGCTGTCCACCCGCCTCTGGCGCGAGGGCGACACCTGGGCCGTCCCCGCCGCCGACGGCCGCGCCTTCGTGACGTTCACCAGCCCCTTCACCGGGCTCACGTACTCCGCGGTGCACGTCGGCGCGGGCGCCGGCGAGCGCGGCGCGACGGTGGGCCTCTCGCGCCGCGACGCGTCCATCAACGAGACCGGCATCGCGGGCCGCATGCTCGGGTACGCCAACCGCATCGCCAATCGCTACCGAGCGGCCTCGGGCGCGACGCGCAGCAGCCTCGAGCAGCAGCTGCGGTCGTACATCGACCTGCTGGAGCAGGCCCGCCAGTTCAGCGGGATGTACAACTGACGGCGCCCCCGCGGCGGTAGTCTCCCGCCGCTTGAACCTCACAGAGATCGGGCGGCTGCTCGGCGACGCCAGCCGCGGCGCCGAGGTGCTCGCGGCGATCGACCCGAGCGCGGGCCGCGCGCTGTCGCTGGCCATTCGGGCGAGCTTCAAGCCCGGCGACGAGCAGGGCAGCGAGCGGCGCCTGCGCGCGGTGGTCACCCTCGAAGGAGAGGGCGCCCTCGACCTGATCACAGCAGTGCGCGAAGACGCCGTCGAGGTCGGCGGGGTGCACTCCAACCTCCGCAACGCCGCGCTGCCGATCATGGCGGAGCACTTCCCGGCGGCGTTGCAGCTGCTGGCGAAGGTGCCCGGCGGGCGGCCGGCGCCCCACGAGATCATCGACGCGGAGATCGGCCCGGGCGCCGCGCGGGCCGACATCTTCATCGAGGCGCTCGGCCCGGTGGCGCTCGAACCCGACGTGATCGGGATGATCCTGCCGCTGGCCCGCAGGGCGGCGTCCTCAAAAGCGCTGGTTTTCCAGGCCTGCTCGTCGCCGCGGGCTGAAGCCCACGGCACGGTGCAGTGAAGGCCGCCGAGCGGCCTGTTCGATGTCATCGCCAGTGGTCAGCCCGCTTGCGGGCTTCACTGGCGGTGCC